>Ga0163144_10000116_pt1 | contig 179109 bp, 131 predicted proteins | sample OliLak19BULKMAT1_FD_123175 | JGI IMG/M metagenome (GOLD analysis project Ga0163144, IMG submission 123175) | Freshwater microbial mat bacterial communities from Lake Vanda, McMurdo Dry Valleys, Antarctica - Oligotrophic Lake LV.19.BULKMAT1 | ecosystem: Environmental > Aquatic > Freshwater >...
AGCATTCTCACCACACGACCGGTGCGAAGCGCAGCCATCCCCGGTCATGAATCGAGCACGAATCCAATGATCACACCTCCGTAGAACATATTCCTTGAATCCGGCCTCAGAGATGTCCTTTATTCGGTTCCTGCGTCCTTTATTAGGTTTTGCCACGTTGCCGCGTCCTGGCCCGCCGCCGGCCGGCAGGCCGGCGCCGCCTCGGCGGCTGCGTTGAGCGCCTGCCACTCCGATCGACTTCCGGTTCCGGTAGCGGTTCTGGCAACGGCAGGTTGTTTAGGCACGCGTCTTGACTGATAATATCCAAAAGCTTAATCGTGACGTTATTATTTTTTGCCACCAATTTTTTTGCTTCGGGCGCTTCGACCCCCTTATCTTCAAGCAGTATAACTTGATGATAGAGCCGAATTTTAAGATTATAATCCATGTCGATCAATTCTTTCCCCGTCAATCCATTTTTTGTCACGACCCGCCACCTATATCCGGCTTCAACATTACCATCGGACTTCAAGTCGCCGGGAGTGGCTGTCGTCACCATTCCCGCGGATGACTTCGATCGTTTCACTTCGGATTCCGATCGTTTCGTCTCGGCTTCGTGGTGAGCGTTGGCGACAACACCAACAACGGTAGCAGTACAAGCCACACAACCGCCAATCATGGCAATGCAGACAATGCAAAAGATCCCAAGAACCTTTAGAAATAAATTTCCGGCACTGACGGAAGACTGAGGCATGAGACATGCTCCTGTCTAGGGTTGTTACTGAATTTTCTCATAAAGACGAACTAAGGGAAATAAGGGACACACGCACATCAGCATTCTCTTCACGACACATCCCCTTCACCCCCAAGACCCTCCACGCCCTCACCTCCAAACCTCCCCACCGCCAGCGCTTGCAGTCGCGACAGCAAGTTCGTCACGCGCCGGAGTTCCGCAGGCAGGTCGGCGATCTCCTCATCGCTCTCCGACAGGGCACCGCGTGTCTCCAAGCGTTCCTTCTCATGCAGCAACGATCTCAGTACGAGTCGGATCTCCCACAGCGCCAGTTCGCAGGGCTCACGACGGATCAGCCTTGCCGTCGCAGCATCGGCCGGTTCCTCCCCCGCCGACATTTCGTGCAAGGTCTCGGCCGCAGAGCGTGCGGAACCGAGCAGGACGCCGTGCGGTTCCTCGGTGCCATGGGCTTTGCGGTAGACGTCGATCCCAGGCCTGGCTCGGCGGAGCAGATCTCGGGCTAAGCGCTCCTGTTCGGCGGGGTCGACAGTCGGCTTCACGTTGTCGACCTCGTCGTCGTCATGAACGTCAGCCTGGGCCATAGCCGCCATCCAAATTCTTGTACAGGTAGTTGCGGTCTGCGGCACCGGCCTTCGGGATGAGGCTGTAGCCGAAGCTGCGGTAGTAGGCGATCAGCGGCAGGTGCGGCTCCATCAGGCGGACCTGACGGGCGCCGATCACACGCGCATACAGTTCGCTGCACAGCAGCGAGATGGGGACCACCTTGCCACGCAGGGGATGGTCGGGATCGGGATGGCCCTCGACCACTTCCAATCGCAAGGCGGTCTTGCTGTGCGTCGGACGCCCAAGCGACAAGCCAGCGAGAGTGCCGTGGAAGTGCACGCACAGATTGAAATTCTTGATCTCGCGCTTGTAGACGCGCCAATGCGCAGCCCAACTCCAGGGCGCCGGTGGACGGTACGGGGCCGGGAACGTCTTCCAGGTGTCAGCGAGGAACGCCCAATGATCGCTCATCGCGGTCAATTGCAGGCCGGGGATACCGAGTTGGCGCACGGTCGCTGCGCGGGCCGTATCCCGCCATGCTTCGTACCTCTGGGCAACCTCAGCGAAGGACTCAGCGGCCTTCATCGCACGTCCTCGTAGTGCTTGGGAGCGGGCGGGCGGCGGGCATGATCATCCCCGCTGCGCGCGTGGCGTCGTCCTGCGGTTCGTTCCCTGACATCGTCTTTCGCCTTCCTAGCACCCGCTGGCCTTGCGCGCGGACAGCACAGACGTGTGCCGTCCGCCATCGCCGCGTCAATCGCGATGTCCTCCCCCACGCAGCGATCCCCTCCCGTGTGTGACCCCACTGCCACCCATCGATGCAGGCGTTGCGGCGTCGCGACGGTGCGGTGCTTCAGCGTCCTCCGCTCCCTGCGCGGATGCCGCTCGCCAGATCGTCCAACACCCAGGCCCATGCACACATCCGCGGTTTCCCCATGTCGGTGGCACTCCGTTTCGGGAGGCTCTCCACCCTCTTTCCCCTCCCCCGCCTGCCCGCATGCTCCCGCGCATGGATTCCTTTGTCATCCACGGCGGTCGGAAACTCAGCGGCTCGATCGCGGTGTCCGGCGCCAAGAACAGCGCCCTGCCCATCCTCGCGGTCAGCCTGATGACCGACGCGCCGTGCAGCTTCGGCAACGTCCCGCTGCTGCGCGATATCCAGACCCAGGTCAAGATCCTCAACACCCTCGGGGTCGAGACCACCTGGCAGGGGCGCACGGTGCGCGCGCGGGTGAAGGATACCTACAACAGCACGGCCCCGTACGAGCTGGTGAAGCAGATGCGCGCCGGCGTCTGCGTGCTCGGCCCGCTGCTGGCCCGGCGCGGCGAGGCGGTGGTCAGCATGCCCGGCGGCTGCGTCATCGGCGAACGGCCGATCGACCTGCACCTGCGCGGTCTGGAGGCGCTGGGCGCGGTGATCGAACTTGATCACGGCTATATCAAGGCGCGCACTCCGGCCGGCGGCCTGCGTGGCGCCGAGATCTACCTCGGCGGCAAGTTCGGCTCATCGGTGCTCGCCACCGCCAACGTGCTGTGCGCGGCGGTGCTGGCCAAGGGCGCCACGGTCATCGAATGCGCGGCGTGCGAACCGGAAGTGGTCGACCTCGCCGAATGCCTCAACGCCATGGGTGCGAAGATCACCGGCGCCGGCAGTCCGCGCATCCGCGTCCAGGGCGTGCGCCGGCTCAAGGGCGTCGACTGGTCGGTGATCCCCGACCGCATCGAGGCGGCCACCTTCCTCATCGCCGGTGCCATCACCAATAGCGCCATCACCGTCACCGGCTGCCGCGGCGACCACCTCATGGCGGTGCTTGACGTGCTGCGCCAGATGGGCATCAAGGTCGAGCGCAAGGGCACCACGCTGACCACCGTGCCCAGTGGCCGACCCAAGGCCTGCGAAGTGGTGACCCTGCCCCACCCCGCCTTCCCGACCGATGCGCAGGCCCAGATGATGGCGTTGATGACCATCGCCGAAGGCACCTCGACGATCACCGAACGCGTCTTCCCCGAGCGCTTCATGGCCGCGGCCGAGATGAAGCGCATGGGCGCACGCATCAGCGTCGCCAATGGCCAAGCGGTGGTGCAAGGCGTCGACAAGCTGTCCGGCGCCGAGGTCATGGCCAGCGACCTGCGCGCCTCGGCGGCGCTGGTCATCGCCGGCCTGGCGGCGGAGGGCGAGACGCGCATCAGCCGCGTCTACCACATCGATCGTGGCTACGAACGCATCGAAGAGCGCCTGCGCAAGCTCGGCGCGCGCATCCAGCGCATCGCCGGCAGCGACGCGGCGCCTGCGACCGCCAGCGGAACCGCGGGATGACCGCGGCGGCGGACGGCGGCGCCTGCGCCGACGCCACCATTGCGGGGTTCATCGCCAGACTCTCGGCGCGCACCGCGACTCCCGGTGGCGGCGCCGCGGCCGCGCTGGCGGCGGCACTGGGCTGCGCCGCCGGCGCCATGGCCGCGCGTTACACCACCGGCGCCAAGTGGGGTGCGCTCTCGGCCCAGGCCGAGAGCCTGGCGCTGGCGCTGGACATCGCGTCCGCCGCCTGCCTGGTGCTGGCCGACGCCGATGCCGCCGCCTATGCGGCGGTGCGCAGCGCGCGCGCCACCGGGGATGCCGCCGCGGTCGACCGCGCCGAACGCTCTGCCGCAGCCGTGCCCGGAGATCTCCTCGCCGCCTGCGCCCGCACCGCAGCAGCGCTGCACGACTTCCTGCCCCGCTGCAATCCGCAACTGGTCTCCGACGTGGCGGTCGGCATCCATTTGTTGGCCGGCGCCGGTCGTGCAGCGTGGCAGACGTTGCTGGTCAACCACCCTGGCGCAGCGGTGCAGGCCATCGCCCGCACCCACCTCGACCGCTTGGGGCAAGCCGATGCGGCGGCGCTGACCGCGGCGCCGGCGGGTTGAACGGTGCGCGTCCTCGCTCTGGTCGTGCTGGCGACGCTGGCCACCGCCGGTGAGGCGGCGCTTCCCGCCGCCGTTCCGCCACCGGTCTACACTGCCGCGGTCACTGGCGAGGTGCTGCACGCCAACGTCCTGCGCGTGCTCGGCCTGGTGCTCTACGACGTGCAGGCGGCGCCGCGCCTGGCCGACGGCGTGCTCACCTTTGCCGCCTGCCAGGCGCTGGCGTACGGCGGCGCGCTCGCTGGGGAGGTCAGCGTTGATCTCGCCTCTGGCGTCCAGCGCTACCAGCTGGCGTTGAAGGGTGCCGATCTCGCTGCGTTCCTGCGCGAGTTCTCCGGACTCGACGATGGCACCTCGGGCGTGGTCGATCTCACTCTCGATCTCACCGTCCCGCCCGGCGAAGCCTTGGGCATGACCGGCCGGGGAACCATCGTGATCAAGGAGGCCAACCTCCTGCGCATCGGCCTGCTCGCCAGCCTGCTGGTGGGCAGCGTGCAATCCGCCGGCAGTCAGGACAGCGCCAGCGCGCGCTTCGAATTCGCCGGTGGCCGCGTCCGCCTCGACGGCGCCTATGTCGCCACCCCTGACGCGCTGTTCCGCCTGCGTGGTTCGGTCGGGCTCGACGGCAATCTCGACCTACTGGTGCTGCCGCGCGCGCAGTTCGGCGCCCTGCGCGCCATCTGGGGACTGGGCGATCTGCTCGCCATCGGTCTCCGCAGCCTGGGCAGCCGCGTCGCCCGCGCGCGCATCCGCGGCCACATCTCGCGCCCGGTTGTGGTCCTGGATCCATTCGGGGAGTGAGCGAGGGCAGCGCGCTCAACGCGGATGCCCTCTGCGATCAGCGATCCGCTCTGCCGTCAGCGCCGCGCCTTCGCCACCCGTTCCGCGAGTTGCGCCGGTGAACGCGCTGGCGGCGAGCAGGCGTTGCCGGTGCACAGGAAGGCGGCGGGCTCGGTCAGACTGGGAAAAGCGACCTCGTTGCCGGGCGGGGGCGGTTCGCCTGGCACCTGCCAGTCGATGCGCTGGTACCAGCCGGGCAGGGCGATGGCGGCGGCGTGTAGCGCCCGGCTGCGCGCGTCGTCACGGGCGCCGACCACGGTCAGGTGCCTGGGCGCGGCGGCCAGTTCGTCGGTGGCAAGCAGCAGTCCGGCCGGGCCGCGGTCAGGCTCGGCGGCGACGGCGCGCAGGGCGTGCTCGGCGATGACGCGGCAGCGCGCATCACCGGTGTGGTGGTGGATGAGGTTGGCGATACGCGCGAGGACGAGGTTCTCGTCGCGCTGCGGCCGCATCGCCAGCACGCCACCGAGCGCGGTGCGATAACCTCCGGCAGGATCGCTGAAGACCGCGCACGCCAGCACGGCGGCCTGCGCGCGTTCGAGCCAGCGGCGTTCGCTGGTGGTGGTGTAGAGCGCGAGCAGCGCGCGGGCCATGGCGACGGTGTCGCCGAGGTAGGTGCCGCCGGCGTCGCCCTGGTCGTGGCGGAAGCGGCCATCGGCGCCCAGACGGTTGGCCAGCGTCCAGTCGGCGGCGCGCACCGCCGTCGCCAAGGCGGCCTGGTCGCCGCTGGCGGCATGCAACTGCGCCAGCGCGGCGATCGCCCAGCCGTTCTCGCGGGCGTAGCGATGGCTGTCGATGCGCGGCACGCCCAGCGCGCGGCGGCCGGCATCGTCGAGCGCGAAATAAGCGGCACTGTGTTCGCCGGGCCTGAGATCCGCATCCTGACTGGTCAGGAAAGCGCCGTCGGCGCCGAGCAGGAAGCCGGTGAGGTAGCGCTGAATGTCCTGCGCCGCTGCCAGGTGCGCCGGGTCGCGCCACTGCGCCCACGCCTGCGCATAGCTGCGCAGCGCTTCGGTCTGGAACGACATGATCTTCTCGAAGTGCGGTTCGCTCCACCCGCCGCCGGTCGAATACTGGTAGATGCCGCCCCACACCGGATCGATCAGCGCGCGCGCCGCCGCCAGGGTATCGCGCGCCATGCGCTCGGCATCGGCGTCGCCGGCGGCGGCGCGGACCAGTGCGTATTCAAGATTCTCGCCGTCGAGGTACTTGTGCAGCGTGCCCCAGCCCGCGTGCTCGCGGTCGTAGCGCGCCAGCCACTGACCGTGCAGGCGCTCGCGCTCCGCTGACTTCAGAGTGGTGGCCACCGGCGCCTGGCTGGTGCGCGCGGCGGTGACCGAAGGCCCGGGAGTGGGATCGTCGATCACGGCTTGCAGGAGGTTGGCCATGCGCAGTGGCGGGATGTAGCCGCGGAACTTCACCAATTCCGTGCCATCGGGCGCGAAGATCACCGTCGCGGGCCAGCCGTAGTCCTCGTAGCGGTTGGCGAGATCGGGTCGCGCGTCGGCGTCGACGCGCACGCACAGGTACTTCGCGCGCAGCCGCGCGACCACGGCTTCGTCGCGGTAGGTGGTGGCGGCCATGACGTGGCACCAGTGGCACCACACCGCTTCGAGATCGAGCAGCACCAAGCGGTTCTCGCGCTTCGCACGCGCGAAGACGTCGTCGCTCCAGGTCACCCAGGCGATGCCGGTATCGGGCGCTTCGGGCTCGACCGCGGCAGCGCCGCTGAAGAGGACGAGAAGCGCGGGCAGGGCGAGGTTGCAACGCATGCTCGCCATACGCACGGGGATGCGCTCCGGTTTGCAGGATCCGGGTCCTGTCCGGCCACGTGCACAGGCGGTGCCACACGCCCCTGCATCCCCCTCGCCCGTCCGGGGATGCGCAGGCAGGGGTTGGGTATCACGCCCATGCCTGCGCCTGGTTCGCTGTCCACTCCCGAGTCGCCATCGAAAAGGAGGGACATGCCGCGGTCCGCTCCGGGTCGACTCTCCAAGGCAGCAGCATCACTGGCCGCAACCTGGCAGCCGAGCGCGCTTTGTGGGATACTCCCCCGTCGCGACCGTCCGCCCGTCCAGACCATGACTCCGTCGCCTCTCCTCCATCGAGGTGCCTTCATGTCCCCCCTCCGTTTCGTCGCCTGCCTGCTCGGCGTGCTTGCCCCCCTGACCGCCGCAGATGCCCCCGGACGCCGCAGCGCGCCGACGACCTCGCCGCCAGCCGCGGTCGCGCTCACCGACGCCAAGGGGACCATCGACCGGCTGGTCGACGAGCACCTGGCCAAGGCCGGGGTCAAGCCCACGCCGCGCACCACCGATGAGCAGTTCCTGCGCCGCATCTACCTCGACGCCGCCGGTCGCATCCCCTCCTACGAGGAGACGCGCGCCTTCCTCGACTCGCGCGCCAGCGACAAGCGCAGCCAGCTCATCGCCAAACTGGTCGGCTCTCCGGGTTGGGTCAGCCACCAGTTCAACTGGTGGGCCGACCTGCTGCGCGCCGAGACGCGGATGATGAACCGCTATCCCGGCCAGCCCTACCTCGACTGGATCAAGATCTCGCTGCGCGAGAACAAACCCTACGACGCCATGGTGCGCGAACTGCTGCGCGCCGAAGGCCACGCCCTGGAGAAGGGCCACGGCGCCACCGGCTATTACGTCCGCGACATCGGCATGCCCCTGGACAACATGGCCAACACCGTCCAGGTCTTCCTCGGTACGCGCGTCGCCTGCGCGCAATGCCACGACCACCCCACCGACGTGTGGAAGCGCCACGATTTCTTCGAGATGGCCGCCTACACCGCCAGCACCCAGGTGCGCCGCGACTTTTCCTATGCCGCGTCCGGGCCCGGTGCCTTGAAGGCGCGCCGCGAGATGGGCGCCCAGCCGCCGGATGTGCGCAACGCCTTCCGGCAGCTTGGCTACACCATCGGCCTGCGCGTCGAGGACTCGACCAAGGCGACCATCCCGCTGCCGCATGACTACCAGTACACCGATCACAAGCCGGGCGAGGCGGTGCCCGCGCACGCGCTGTTCGGCGACGCCGCCACGGTCAAGAAAGGCGGCGATCCGCGCGAGACCTACGCGACCTGGATGACCTCGCCGCTGAATCCGCGCTTCACCGCGGTGATCGCCAATCGCATGTGGAAGAAAGTCATGGGTACCGGCGTGGTCGAACCGGTCGACAACTTCACCGACGACACCCGCGCCGCCAACCCGGCGCTGTTCACCTACATCACCAAGCTGATGACCGACGTCGGTTACGACCTGCGCCGCTTCCAGCAGATCCTGTTCGAATCCGAGACCTACCAGCGCAGCGCCAGCCGAAGCGAGGCAGTGGCCGGCGAGACCTACTACTTCGCCGGCGCGATGCTGCGCCGCCTGTCCGCCGAACAGTTGTGGGACTCGTTGCTGACGCTGGCCATAGCGGATCCCGATGCCCTGCACGGCGACACCGCCGAGCCCCTCTACGCCTACTACGAGGCCAACAAGGACAAGACGGCGCAGGAACTGATGGCGATGGCCATCGAGATGGGGTCGACGCGGGCGAAGGCCGGCGAACTCCAGAAAGAGTTCGCCGAGCTGCGCGCCAAGATGGCCAACGCCGCGCCGGGAGAAATCAAGGCCCTGCGCGAGCAGCTCAAGGCGCTGGGCGACAAGCGCCAGGAACTGATGAGCGGCCCCAACGGCGACATGACGCGCTACAAAGGGCCAAACGCGAAGGGCAAGTCGGGTATGGCGATGCTGCGCGCCAGCGAGCTGCCATCACCGGCGCCGCAGGGCCACTTCCTGCGCACCTTCGGCCAGTCCGACCGCGAAGTGATCGAGAACGCCAGTACCGATCCGACCGTCACCCAGGCGCTCAGCCTGCTCAACGGCTCGCTGCACGCCGATCTCATGGCCGCGACCTCGCCGATGATGCAGGCGGTGGCGCGTGCCCGCGATCCGCGTGAGAAGGTGCGCACGCTGTTCCTCGCCATCCTCAGCCGCGAGCCCACCCCCAAAGAGCTGCTGCTGCTCCAGACGCACGCCCAGGACGCGGGCGTGGGCACCCTCGGCGACGTCGCCTGGACACTGATCAACAGCTCTGAATTCAAGTTCCTGCAATGAGCCTCTCCCTCCTTCGCCTGCCTGGCTGCGTCAGCCGGGCTCTGCGGCACGTGTGCCCGGAAAGCTCGCCATGAATCTCCGCCGCCTCGCCAACCGCCTCGACGGCTGCTCGCGCCGCGACCTGCTGACCACCGCCGCCCAGGGCCTGCTCGGCGTCAGCCTGCTGCCGCTGGTGCCATCCCTGGCCGGGGCCGATCCGACGCCCGGCACCGGCGGCCGGCGGCCGACCGCCAAGAACTGCATCTACCTGTACATGTCCGGCGGCATGAGCCACCTCGACACCTTCGACCCCAAGCCCGGAGCCGAGTCGCAGGGCCCGACCAAGGTGATTCCCACCGCCGCTGACGGCGTCCAGGTCAGCGAGCATTTCCCGTTGGTGGCGACGCACATGCGCCACGTCGCCGTGGTGCGCTCGCTCAACTCGACCCAGGGCGCGCATGAGCCCGGCCAGTACTTCATGCGCACCAGCTACACCCAACGCGGCACCATCCGCCATCCCAGCATGGGCGCCTGGGTGTCGCACCTCTCCGGTCGCGCCAATCCGACCCTGCCCACCGCCGTCAGCATCGGTGGCGGGCGCAAACCGGGCGCGGGTTTCATGGAGTCGCGCTTCTCCCCCCTGCCGATCGGCAATCCCGAGGCCGGCCTGCAGGACAGCCGGCGACCGGCCGGCGTCGACGGCGCCTTGTACCAACGCCGGCTCGACCTGCTGGGCCGCTTCAATGACGGTTTCCAGGCCGCCTTCGACCACAAGCCGGTGCGCGCCTACAACGACCTCTACGACGAGGCGGTGCAACTGATGGCGAGCAAGGACCTCGCCGCCTTCGACATCAAGCAGGAGCCCGAGCACCTGCACGACGCCTATGGCGACACTCCCTTCGGCCACGGCTGCCTGCTCGCCCGCCGCCTGATCGAACACGACGTGCGCTTCGTCGAGGTCGAACTTGGCGGCTGGGACACCCACGACGACAACTTCGACCGTGTCGAAGCGCAGGCCAACATCCTCGACCGTTCGCTGTCGGCGCTGCTCGCCGACCTCACCAGCCGCGGCATGCTCGAAGAGACCCTGGTGGTGGTGGCCACCGAGTTCGGCCGCACGCCGAAGATCAACGGCAACACCGGTCGCGACCATTATCCCAAGGCCTTCTCCTGCCTGCTCGCCGGCGGCGGCATCAAGGGCGGCCAGGTGCATGGCGCCACCGACCCCACCGGCGGCAGCGTGGTCGCCAGCAAGGTCGAGATCCCCGATTTCAACGCCACCATCGGCTACGCCCTCGGGCTGCCCATCGAACGCGTGGTCATGTCGCCGAGCGGACGGCCATTCACGCTCGCCGACAAGGGCCGGCCGCTCACGGCTCTCTTTTGAAGTGATCCCTGCCATGGCCACGCTGCCCCGACTGATCGCCGTCCTCGCCATCGCGGTGTGCGCCGCCGCCGGTGACGCACCGCCCAGCACGGTCTATTCGACCCAGATCCAGCCGCTGCTCTCCAAGCACTGCTGGTCGTGCCATGGTGCTGACAAGCAGAAGGGCAACCTGCGCCTCGATTCGCCCTCGGCGATCATGCAGGGCGGCAAGAAGGGCATGGCGGTGGTCGCCGGTCATCCCGAGAAGAGCTCGCTGCTCGCCCTGACCACGCTGCCGGCCGACGATCCCGATGTGATGCCGCAGAAGGGCGACCACCTCACCCCGGCGCAGATCGACCTGCTGCGCACCTGGATCGTCGCCGGCGCCGACTTCGGTGCCGGCCCGACCACCGTCGCCAAGGCGGCGCCCTACGTGCGCCCGACCACCACCCTCGACCAGCGCGCCGCCAAGGTCACCCCACCGGGCGAAGCGGCGCTGAAGAAGCTGCGCGATCTCGGCGCCGTGGTCACGGCGGTGAGCGCCAACCAGGCGCTGATCGACGTCAACCTGCGCCACGCCACCAAGCTCGACGAAGCCCTTGCCGCCACCGAGGCGGTGGCCACCAACGTGGTCTGGCTCGACCTCGGCGGCAGTCCGTTCACCGACAGCCAGGCGAAGACGATCGGCCGGCTGACCAACCTCAGCCGCCTGCACCTCGAACGCACGACCTGCGGCGACGCCGTGCTCGCCCAGCTCGCCAACTGCCCGCAGTTGGAATACCTGAACTGCTACGGCACCAAGATCACCGACGCCGGACTGAAATCGCTGGCGGCACTGAAGACGTTGCGCGCGCTCTACCTGTGGAAGACGGCGGTGACCACCGCCGGCATCGCCACGCTGAAGCAGGCGCTGCCCGATCTGGTGGTCACCGGTGCACCGCCCGAGTCGCTGACCAATCCAGCGCCGGACGAAACGGCTGGCAAGAAAAAGGGCAAGAAGGCGAAGTAGCGGTCGGCGCTGCCCGGCAGGTGGGCAAAATCATTGGCGCGATGACCGTGGTGACGGCCGGCCGCCAGTGAAGGTGAACCAGTTGAGTTCCTGATAGCCAGGCGCGGTCGGCTGTTTGAAGACCAGCCAGATATAATGGAGACCGGTCGCTCCACTGACCGCGCACGTGTAATTCTTGTACTCATTCACGCCGCCATTGGCGGTGATCTCACAGGTCCCGATCAGCGGTCCAGTCACGCTGTCCAGGCGGATCTCGATCTGCCCGCCATGTCCGGTGGCGCCTCCGGTGTTGGCGTTTTTCGGCCTGGCGCAGGCGCGAGCTTCAAAGCCGGAGGCGCCGGTGCCGAAGTCCACGTAGTACTTGGCGTAGCTGTTGTTTTCGACCCAGCCAGTGCAGTTGGTGGAGCCTGCGTCTGTGCATACGGCATTCGGCGTCAGTAAGTACCAATCGAGTGGAGCTTTGACGTTGTAATTGCCGGTGATCGAACGTGCCTGTGTCGTCAACTGGCACGCGCTGATCCGGCTGTACGCACTGACCGGCACATCAGCGGGAATGACGACCGCAGGGTCAGGGGTCAGGCCAGGAGCGTCTGAGACCTCGATGTGGTTCACCACCATGAAGTCGTCGTGGGCCGGCCAACCCAGGGTCTTGCCGGTGAGGCGCGCCTTCAGGATGTGACGACCATTCGTCGTGGTGCGGCGAAAGCACAGCGTGTTTTTGGCGGTCGTTCCAGCTCCGTCGAATTCGATTTCTGGACCACCATCCACTGATACTGCGATGATTCCGCACACATGGCCGGTATTGCAAAAGAGGTCGATCCGCGTGCCCTGATAACGAAAGATGAAGTGCGCATCCTTGCTCATCGACCAGCGTGAGGTGCCGTCATCACGCCAGTCACCTTGGTAGTCGAACTGATTGAGACCTGTTCCGGTGGTGCGTCCATCGACGCTTACCGTGGCGCCCATGCCCGTGGGCAGAAGTGTCCACAGCAGGATGATGGCCCGCGCGAGGTGGCTGCTCCAGGAGCAGGAGAGTGAAGGACATGTTCTCGACATTACGGGCACGGTCGGCTCCAGGAGGACTGCACCATGCATCTACCGCCGACTCCGGAACGTTACCGGTAATCCTTCGGAGCCCATGTCGCTAGCGCGTCCTCGCCGCCAGTGTGGTTCGAGGTGATCGTCGAGGATGTGCGGACTTTGGTCCACAAGGACAGCCTCTCCGCGAGGTGGGTCAGGAAGACAACGGTTCGCACGTCAGTCCGTGCCGGAGACGGCAAGTTGGAACGGCTTGATGAAACAACGCGGGCCCTGCCAATGGCTTGGCAGGGCCCGCAGGCTTTCTGGCGGAGAGGGGGGGATTCGAACCCCCGAGTGCCTTTCGGCACTACCGGTTTTCGAAACCGGCGCATTCAACCGCTCTGCCACCTCTCCAGGCGCGCGCGGGCCGGAGGCTAGCGGGCTGACCTGGGTCGGCAACGTTGGACCAGCCGGCGGCTGCGGACAACGGCAAACGACGGATTCCAGCGCAGGGTCGCGCGCAGCACGGCACATCACTTGCGCGATCTGCGGCGTCCGTGCTGGACGCGGACGAGCCGTCTGCGGCCCGTCCCGAACCTTGCCCCCCTCCCCTGCAATCCATAGTGGCGCGCTCACCTGCGAACCGAGGAAGTCATGCCCAGTCCTGCCGGCACCAGCCCCACCCGTCCCGTCGTGCCCGCCAACGGCGCCAAGATCACGCTCGCCAGCGGCGTGCTGACGGTGCCCGACCGGCCGATCATCTGCTTCATCGAGGGCGACGGCACCGGACCGGACATCTGGAAGGCGTCAGTGCGCGTGCTCGACGCGGCGGTGCGCAAGGCCTACGGCGGCAAGCGCTCGATCGCCTGGATGGAGGTCTTCGCCGGCGAGAAATCCGTGCGCCTGCACGGCGGCGATCCCACCCGTCCCGACAACAAGTCGGAGTGGTGGCTGCCCGAGGAGACGTTGAAGGCGATCGATGAGTACGTCATCGGCATCAAAGGGCCGATGACCACACCGGTGGGCGGCGGCATCCGCTCGATCAACGTCGCTCTGCGCCAGCTGCTCGACCTCTATGCCTGCGTGCGGCCGGTGCAGTACTTCAAGGGCGTGCCCTCGCCGGTGAAGGAGCCGGAGAAGGTCGACATGATCATCTTCCGCGAGAACACCGAGGACATCTACGCCGGCATCGAATTCGATGCCGGAACGCCCGAGGCCGCCCGCGTGCGCGCGCTGCTCACCGAACTGGGGGCGATCAAGAAGGTGCGCTTCCCCGACACCGCCGCCTTCGGCATCAAGCCGGTCTCGCGCGAAGGCACCCAGCGCCTGGTCACTGCCGCCATCGACTACGCCATCGCCCAGGACAAGCCCAGCGTCACCCTGGTCCACAAGGGCAACATCATGAAGTTCACCGAGGGTGGCTTCATGAAGTGGGGCTACGAGCTGGCCCAGCAGAAGTACGGCGGGACGGTGATCGACAAGGGGCCGTGGGTGAAGGTGAAGAATCCCAAAACCGGTCGCGAGATCGTAATCAAGGACGTCATCGCCGACGCCATGCTGCAGCAGGTGCTGCTGCGCCCGGTCGAGTACGGCGTGATCGCTACGCTGAATCTCAACGGCGACTACCTGTCCGACGCCCTCGCCGCCCAGGTCGGCGGCATCGGCATCGCACCCGGCGCCAACATCAACTACCAGACCGGCCGCGCCATCTTCGAAGCCACGCACGGCACCGCGCCCAAGTACGCCAACCTCGACAAGGTCAATCCGGCGTCGGTGATCCTCAGCGGCGAGATGATGCTGCGCCACATGGGCTGGAACGAGGCCGCCGATCGCATCCTCATCGGCCTCAACGCCGCCATCGCCGACAAGATCGTCACCTACGACTTCGCCCGGCTGATGACCGGCGCCAAGGAAGTGAAGTGCTCGGAGTTCGGCGACGCGATGATCGCGCGGATGTGAGTACGCCAGGGCGCGGCCGGCCCCGGCGGCGTCCCGCAAGTCGCTGCGCATGTACACCCCCAGCCGCTGTCCTGGCGCCGATGCCGTCGCCGCGCACTACGACGATCTCGACCGCTTCTACCGCCGGCTGTGGGGCGACCACATCCATCACGGCCTGTGGCGCAGCGGTCGCGAGAGTCCGGCGCTGGCGGTGCGGCGGCTGTCGTTCCTGGTTGCCGGTCGCGCCAGGCTGCGGCCGGGTTGCCAGGTCATCGATGTCGGCTGCGGGTACGGCGCCACGGCGCGGCTGCTGGTCCGCCACTATGCCTGCCAGGTGCTGGGGCTGACGCTCTCACGCAAGCAGTTCGATGCCGCCATGGCCGCATCGCCCAGTGGCAAGCCGGCCTACGCCCTGATCGACTGGTTGGACAACCGCCTGCCGGCGGCGAGCGCCGACGCGGTGGTCTCGATCGAATGCCTGGAGCACATCGCCGACAAGGCGCGCTTCTTCACCGAGGCCTGGCGCGTGCTGCGGCCGGGTGGCCGGCTGGTGGTGTGCACCTGGCTGGCTGGTGAACGCCCGACGTCCTGGCAGGTGCGCCATCTCCTCACGCCGATCTGCTCCGCCGGCCGCCTGCCCGGTCTGGGCACACTGGACGAGCATGCCGTGCTGGCGCAGCGCGCCGGTTTCGCCGTGTGCGAAGCCGTCGACCTCGGCGACCAGGTGGCGCGCACCTGGGGACTGATGGCGAACCGCCTGGTGCGCGGGCTGGTCAGCGACGCCGCTTTCCGCCGCACGCTGCTCTCTCAGGTCGGCCGCGACTGGATCTTCGGCGTCACCCTCGCCCGCATCTGGCTGGCGTACCGTGTGCGCGCCCTGCGCTATGGGCTGTTCACGTGCGTGAAGCCGGCGTAGGCCGCAACCGGCTGGCGATCAATCGACCGACGCGTCCAGCCACTCCAGCAGCAGCGCCTTGGGCCGGAATCCGACTGCACGGGCGACCGGACGACCAGCGCGGAACTTCACCAGCGTCGGCAGGCTCCTCACGTCGAGCGCCTGGGCGATCTCGGGGGACTGGTCGACATCGACCGTGAGCACCGCGAGATCGGAGCGCTCACCGGCGACTTCTTCCAGGATGGGAGCCAGCATCCGGCACGGGCCGCACCAGGTGGCGCCGAGATCGACCAGCACGGTGCCCGGGTGCGCGGCCAGCAGCGTTTCCAGCTCTTTGAGCGTGGACACGTGCTTCACCGCCGAGGTGGTCGAGCCCGCCGGCTTCGGCCCCGGGGCGCCGCCGGCGACATAGGCGCCAAGCCCAAGCAGCCCCAGCAGGACGACCGACACCAGCAGAGCGGTGCGCATACCAACCTTTTAGCCCGCCGGTTTTCCCGGCGCAGCAGTGGACGTCGCCGCCGCGGCGTCGACGTAGTGGGCGACCCAGCCGGCCGGGTCGACGAACAGGCGGATGCAGGTGATCTGGCGATCTTCGCAGAGGAAGAACAGGTGCTTATAGCGCGCCGGCACCGAGATGAAGTCGCCGGGGTGCAACTCGATGTCGAATGCCCCGGCGGTGTCGGGGAAGAGGCGGAAGACGCCGCGCCCCTGGACCACGAACCGCACCTCGTCCTCGGTGTGCAGGTGCTTCTTGTCGAACTTGGCGCTGATCACGTCGAGATTGGGAGTATCGGGATAAAGGCTGATCACGTCGGCGGTGGCATAGCCGCCCTGCTTCTTTAACTGATCGATCTCGGGCTTGAAGGCGGCAAGCACCTGCTGCTTCTCGGCGTCGTTGAGGTTGCGGCTGCGCAGTTCCGCGGGCAGACGGTCGACGCCCCAGCTCTCGAAGCGGACGCCGAGGGGACGCAACTGCGCCGCGATGGCGACGGGGTCCACGATGGACGACTTGGTCTCGATGAAAGTGAGTTTGGCCATGGTGCTCTCCGGTCGCGGACCTTAGCTCCGCGCCGATCGGGTCCAGACTCTTTACGCGATGAACCTCACCGTGTTGGACGGTGGGTCGCGGCGCGCGCTGGTTCGGGCGTACGGACGTACGGTTGTTCGGCCCGAACCTGCGCACGTCCGCACGGCTCCTTCACCAGTTCACCAGTTCACCAGTTCACAATCGGCTGCACATACGGCAGCCACTGCGCGCGCAGGGCCCACGCGGCCAGCGCGAGCAACGCCAGCAGCAGCGCCAGCACCGTCAACGACCGGCCCCACGAACGGTCGGCGACCGGCGCGCCGAGCCCGGCGAGATCGCTGAGATCGCGCTCCAGCGCCAACAGCGAGGCGTAGCGCTTGCCCGGCGCCTTGGCCAGGCAGCGCGCCATGATCGCCTTGGCGCGTGCCTCCAGACGTGGGAACTTCGGCTCGTCGTTGCAGTGCATGGCCATGATGTCGTAGACATTCGAACCGTCGAACGGCGGCCGCCCGACCACCATCTCGAAAAAGACGATGCCGAGCGCGTAGATATCGGTCTTCACGCTCACCGTCCGGGTGTTGCGGCACTGCTCCGGGCTCATGTACACCGGCGTGCCCATGACCTGGCCGGAATTGGTCAAGCGGGTGTCAGCGCCTTCGATGTGCTTGGCCAGGCCGAAGTCGGCGACCTTGATCACTGCGCCCTTGTCGATGTCGCCGATCGCCAGCGCCAGCCGCGTGCCCTTGCCGCCCTTGCCGACCAGCAGGTTCTCGGGTTTGAGGTCGCGGTGCACGGTGCGCGCCGCGCGCAGGCCGCGCACCGTCTGGATGATGACCCACGCCGCCTCGTCAACGGCGAGCTTGCCCTTGCTGTCGAGCAGGTCGCGGACGCTGCCACCGTCCATGTATTCGAGGACGATGAACGGCCGCTGGTCGTGGTAGCCCGAGCCGAGCTTGCGCACCACATTGGGGTGCTTGATGCGGCTGAGCACCTTGGCTTCGCGCAGGAAGCGCGGCAGGTCGTCGGCGCTGTCGAGCACCTTCACCGCCACCTCGGCGTCCGGCTTCTTCACCCAGCGGCAGCGATAGACCGATCCCGCCCCGCCTTCGCCGAGCTTCTTGACCACCTCGAACTCGCCGCCGATGAGGTCGCCCTTGACCAGGGACTTGCGGGCGAGGCTGAGACGCGGCATCGCCGGAATCTAGGGAACTCGCCGGGGTCGGGAAGGGCGGGCGGGGGGAACACTCCGTTTCGACCGCGGCCCTGCGCCCCATTCCCCTGCCTACCCCACCTGCTCCCCGCGCTCATACGCCTGATACAGCCCGGCATACACGCCGCCCTTGGTCATCAGTTCGTCATGACTGCCGAGCTCGACCAGGCGGCCATGCTGGATGACGGCGATGCGGTCGGCGTCGCGGATGGTGGCCAGGCGGTGGGCGATGATGATCGCGGTGCGGCCAGCGCACAGCCGACGCAGCGCGCGCTGGATGCGGCGTTCGGTGTGCACGTCGACGGCGCTGGTCGCCTCGTCCAGCACCAGCACCGCGGGGTTGGCGAGGTAGGCGCGCACCAGACACACGAGTTGGCGCTGACCGTGGCTGAGGCCGGTTCCGCCGGCGCCGACGCTGGTGGCGTAGCCGGCGGGCAGACGTTCGAGCACCTCGTCGGCGCCCAGGGCGCGGGCGGCGGCGATCAGGTCGGCGTCGCTGGCCTGCGGCGCCGCCAGGCGCAGGTTGTCGAGCAGGCTGCCGGTGAAGAGGACGTTGTCCTGCAGCACGACGCCGACGGCGCGGCGCAGATCGCGCTGCGCCAGGGCACGGACGTCGTGGCCATCAATGGTGACCGACCCATCGAGCACGTCGTAGAAGCGCGTCAGCAGTTGCACCAGGGTGCTTTTTCCGTGACCGGTCGCTCCGACGATCGCCACCGTCTCGCCGGCGGCGATGGTGAGATCAAGGTCGTCGATCACCGGCGGGCCGGCAGGGTCGTAGGCGAAGCGCACGTGGTGGAAGCCGACCTCGCCGCGCACTGCTCCCAAGGCGGCGGGCCGCGGCGGATCCACCACCTCGGCGGGTGTGTCGAGCAGCAGGAAGATGCGCTGCGCCGAGGCGCTGGCGGTGGCGAAGCGTTCGAACAGATCGCCCAGCTCCTGGATCGGCCCGAGCAGCCAGAACAGGTAGAACATGCACATGGTCAGCGTGCCCAGGCTCATGGTGCCGGCGGCGACGCCGTGGGCGCAGACCAGGATGATCAGTCCGACCCCGGCGAAGTTGAGCACCAGCGCGAAGGGCGCGAACCACGCCCACCCCCAGGTCGCCACGATCGACGAGCGGTCGAGCTCATCGAGCAGCAGTCCGTAGCGCCTGCGATTGGGCTCCTCCTGCACGGTCTGCTGGATCACGCGCACGCCGTTGACGCTCTCGACCAGGTGGCCGGTGACCCGGCTCTTGGCCTCAGCGGTGCGCCCCCACAGGCGGACGCCGCGCTTCTGGAAGATCAGCATGGAAATGCCCATCATCGGCAGCAGCGGCAGCACCACGAAGAACAGCGGGGGATGCAGCAGGGCGATCAGCGACGCCGAGCCGATCAGGCGGATGATCATCGACCACACTTCGCGCGGGCCGTGCACCACCAGCGGTTCCAGGCTGTCGACGTCTCGATCGACGCGCGACACCACCCGGCCGGCCTTGGTGCGGTCGAAGAAGCGCACGCTGAGGTTCTGGACGTGGGCGAACGCCTGCGCGCGCAGATCGTTGAGCAGACGCACCGCGATGTTCCCGGACAGCCAGGCATTGACCCCTTCCAGTCCGAAGCGGCACATCCAGGTGACCAGCAGCACGGCCGACGCCAGCGCCACCGCGCCGGGCCGCAGCCGGTAGCCGGCGCCCTGCGCCACCAGTCCGTCATCGAGCCCGTACCCCAGGCACCAGGCGCGGGTGAAGATCGACGCCACCAGCATCGTCTCGATGACCAGCAGGGCGATCAGGCTGCGGCGCACCGGGCGCAGCATCTCGACGATGCGGCGCAGCGTACGGCGGTCGAGCCGGGCCTTGGCGAGATCCTCCTCGATGGCGAGATCGCTCATCGGGGCTGCCAGCCAGCCGTCCGCTGGATCCCGGGTCGCCGACTCGCAACCCGGCACGCGCAGGAACGGCGGTGATTCCGCCGGCCGCTGTGGGCGACAACGCCGTCCGCCGTGCCCACGGTGGCAGGTCGGCGACCAGCGGTACATCTGCGGGGTCGGCTCATGCCGCCGCCTCGTCGTCCAGGCCGAGCAGGTCGCGGTAGAGCGCCGACTCGCGCACCAGATCGCCATGCCGTCCGCTGATCGCGATGCGGCCCTGATGCAGCAGCAGCACGCGATCGGCGAGCAGGATGGTCGACAGCTTGCTGGCGATGATCAACGTCGCGGTGTGCTGCTGGCCGGCGCGAAAACCGTCGAGGATGCGCCGCTCAGTCACGGCATCGAGCGCGCTGGTGGCATCGTCGAGGCAGAGCACCGCCGGCTTGGCGAGCAGCGCCCGCGCCAGGCAGACGCGCTGGCGTTGACCGCCGGAGAGCGTCGCGCCGCGCTCGCCGATGCGCCCGGCCAGACCGTCGGTGAGCAGAGCGAGGACGTCGTCGGCCGCGGCCAGATGCAGCGCCGCGCGCAGTTCGTCGTCGTCGGCCTGCGGCGCCGCCAGGCGCAGGTTGGCACTCAACGAATCCGAGAACAGGAAGCTGTCCTGGTAGACCACCTGCACGCGCCGACGCAGTTCGGCCAGGCGCAGCGTGCGCAGGTCGTGCCAGCCCGCGGCGTCGCTGCCGACCAGCACGCGGCCAGCATCAGGATCGCGCAGCCGCGGCAGCAGGCTGGCCAGGGTGCTCTTGCCGCCGCCGGTGGCGCCGACCAGGGCTACCACCTCGCCCGGCGCCACGGTCAGATCGACGCCGTCGAGGACGCTGGCGCCGGAGCTGGCGACGCGCACGCCGTCGAGGCGCAGGCCGAGCGCGCCGGTGGGCACCGCGCCGGCGCCGTCAGCCACCGCCGGCACGGCGTCGAGCAGGTCCCAGATGCGCGCCGACGATGAGCGTGCATCAGCGAAGACCTGCAGCATCCGTCCGATGCCTTCGACGCGGAAGACCATGCCCTGGATGGCCATCACCGCCGCGATCAGGTAGCCCTTCGACAACTCGCCTTCGGCCACCAGCCAGGCGCCGCAGGCGAGCACCCAGACCTGGCCGGCCGCCGCCAGCAGTTGCGGCGGCGGCATGCGCAGGGCGCTGAAGGCCAGCACCGTGCGCATCAGCTCGGCGAAGCCGTTGACCTGAGTGGCGAAGCGGGCGATGCGCGCCGGTTCGAGGGCGAAAGCCTTGATCACCCGGATGCCGTTGATGCCCTCGGCGAGATCCTGGGTGACCTGATCGTAGGCGTCGCCGGCGGCGCGGTCGAGCGCGACCATGCGGTCGGTCTGCTTGACGAAGATGATGATGGCGCCGATGGTCAGCAACGTCGGCACCAGGGCGAGCAGCCAGTGATAGCAGGCGAGCAGGATGAGCGCTCCGCCGACCATCAGGGCCAGTTCCAGCAGGGTGCGCCAGCCGCCGACCACGGCGTCGCGCACCTTGTCGCTGTCGCGGGTGGTGCGGGTGATGATCTCGCCGGAGCCGTGGCGCTGGTGGTAGCCGAGATCGAGGCGCTGCACCTGGACGAGCACGCGGTCGCGCAGCGCATGCAGCAGGCGCTGACCGAGCACGGTCGCCAGCACCGTGGCCAGGTACTGCACCACGCCGCGCGCCAGGGCGCCGAGCGCAAGCACGGTGAACCAGAACCACGCCACGCTGGCGTCGGTGCCGCCGCCCGGCAAGGGCACCACCGAACGGCCGAGTTCGAGATCATGCACGGCCAGGCCGATGGCGTGCTGCAGAAACGGCCCCGAGCCATGCGCGATCACGGTGACCGCCACCGCGCCGGTGAGCAGCGCGGGCTGGGCGCGGTAGAACTGGAAGCAGCGGAGAAGCGGACTGGCCACGGGGAAGGCCTACGCTGGCGCGCTGACGCTGGGCGCAAGCTGCTCATTGATGATCAGGTTGGAATCGACGCGCTGGCGACCGGGTCACTCCGCTGGCCAGCCGCCTCCGGCCGCGTGTGCGCCGATCATGGGCGACCGGCGACCGACGCTGCTGCCACCGGTTGCACGGCGGTCCTGAACGCGAACCTCCCGGCTTCTCGCGACCTGCCGCTCGCGCCAGTGTGGGTCGCCGCGGACCTTCGGACCCTCGGACCTGCCTCTCCCGTGCCCAAGCCCCCCACCACCGACGCCGTCGTCAAGCAGCTCACGGCTGAACTGGTCAAGGTGCTGGTGCCCGAGCTGGCCGAGGTGCTGCTGCTGGCGGTCCGTTGGCGCTCGGGGCCGGGGCGGATGGTGGCGGTGCTGCCCAACCAGGTGTGGTTCGACCTCTTCCGCGATCATGCCGCCGAGGAGTCGCGCCGGGTGTTGCGCGCATTCGATCTCAGCCTGCACGTGGTCTCGCGTCAGGATGTCGAGAGCCAGGGCCCGGAAAGCCAGCGCCTGGGCACCTTCCTGCGCGATCCCGGCAATCAGGTCGCGCTCGCCGCCTGCCGGCGCGTGGTCGAGGCGCCCGGTCTCGAACACAATCCGCTCTACATCCACGGCCCGCCCGGAGCCGGCAAGAGCCACCTGCTGGCGGCCATCGCCGGCGAGTTCCGCGCCATGCTCGGCGACACCGCGGTGGTCGAACTCGATGGGCCCGGCTTCGTCGCTCGCGAGGCGCAGCAGTTGGCCGAACGCACCGACAATCCCCTGCGCCAGCGCCTCGCCGCAACGGCGGTGATCTGCTTCGACCAGACCGAGGCGCTGGCCAACCGCGCGCTCGCCCAGGAGGAGCTGTTCCACCTCATCAACAGTTGCCTCGAACGCGGCCAGCAACTGGTCTTCGCCGGCACCCATCCCCCACGCAAACTGCCGGGCATCGAGGATCGGCTGATCACCCGACTGTCGTGGGGCCTGGCGGTCCCGCTCGAAATGGCGCAGATCGAGACCCGTGTCGCCCTGCTGCGCCGCCTCGCCGGAACCGCCGCCGAGACCGTGGAACCTGCCGAACTCACCCGCCTGGTCGAGAATCTCGCGCCCGACATGCACCAGGTGGTGCGCCTGGCTCAGCGCCTGAACGAAGGCGAGCGCGTCACCACGTCCAGCGACGTCGCCAGCTTTGACCGCATCCTGCAGGTGGTGGCCGAGCGCTACGAACTGCGCCCTGGCGACATCACCGGCGCCCGCCGCCTGCGCGAGGTGGCGCAGGCCCGCCAGATGGCGTTGATGCTCGGCCGTCGCCTCACCGCCCACAGCCTGGAAGCGCTCGGCGGCATGGTCGGAGGCCGCGACCACTCGACCGTGCTCTACAGCATCCGCCAAGCCGAGGAGCGCATCGCCAGCGACCCCGCCCAGGCGCGCGAGGCGGCGGAACTGACGCAGCGGATCTTGGGCGGGCAGGAGTAGGCGCTCGCCGGAGCGTCGACCTCGAACGACACGTCCGATCAGCGACGACGGCGCGCCGCGCCGCGCTTGGCCGCACGACTGCGCGCGACCGCCACCCGGCGCTGGCGGCGCTTGCGGGTGGCTGCGCCGCGCCGGCCGGCGGAGCGGCGCTTGGCGACGTTGCGCGCCTTGGTGCGCAGCATCTTCTTCACTCGTTTGCGCTGGCGGCGCTTTTTGCGCAGCGCCTGCCCATCGTAGGTGCGATCGCCGGCGATGGTGCCGTCGGCGTTGTGGATGATCACCTGGGCATGGGGGTGGGCCTTGGCCAGGCGGCCTGCGGTGCGCAGGGCGGCGGGCTTGCTGGTGTGCACGGCGCTCGCGCGACCGGCGCGACCGCGGCGCACCTGCCAACCGTCGGGCGCGGGCATGACGTGATAGATGACGCGGCGGGGCATGGCGGTCTCCCGTGGGAAGCTACCACCCATCCATCGCGCAGTCACATGGCATCGGCCGCAGGCGGAGGGTGTGGCACGCCGCTGGTGACGATCACCGCGACGGCCGGCGGCAGCAGCGGCCGGCGGTCCGCCGTCCGCGCTTCCACGGTCACCGAACCGTCGCCCCCCAGCGCTGCGCAATGACCCCGACTCACCCCTCGGACGCGCTCTGCCGCTCCAGCACGGCATCCAATTCACGGCTGCCGCGTTCAAGGTGGCCTGGGAAGAGACCATGCGGCGCGTGGCGGCGTGCGACCGTCTCGACAGCAGCGGCGGCGGAAGTCGGATCGTCTCCGGCAGCGGCGGCATCGCGCAGCGCCACGTAGACGGTCACCAGTTCGCGGACCGCGTCGGCACCGAGATCCGCCAGTTCCAGCACCCAGCCGTCGACCAGGGTCGCGGTCGGTGCCAGAGCCAGCGGCGCGCACAGGCGTCGGCCTTCCCAGACCACGGTGTCGCGCCTGCGGCGTTGCAGTTCGTAGGGCAGGCCGCCGTCGCGCGACACCGCCTGGATGGTCTGCACACCGCCGATGTCGAGGCCATGGTCCTGCCGGGTGAGCATGGCCGGCAGGCGGCCGTGCGCGACCACGGCGATGGCCGGCCAGATGCCGTCGCCGAGCCGCGCGCTGAGGCGGGCGATCTCGCGTCCGCTGCATTCCAGGCTGATCACCGCCGCCTGCGCGCCGAGGTCGCCGAGCGCGGCCAGCGTGGCGGCGCCGTAGGTGTTGAGTCCGAGATCCGCGATGGCCGCAAGCCCGGCGGCGCGCGCCGCGACGAGGACGCCGAGATGACCGGCCACCACCGGCAGGCCGATGGCGGCGAGCTGCGGAGACAGCGCCGCGGTTGCGGGGTGGCGCAGCCACACGGCGCCGGCAGGCAGATCGGTGTGGTCGATGATCGGTGCGGACGCGGCCCATAGGTCGAGCGCCGCGTCGTCGAGCCAGACCTGCGCCGCGCCAGCCGCCAACGCGGCGCGGGCGCCGGCCAGCGATCCCACCGCCACCCACAACGCGGCATGACGCCGTCGCGGCACGCCCGGCTCGGGAGGCAGGGCCGGCGCCAGCGGATCGAGTGGCTCGGCCACCGGCTGCGCCGCCAGTGCGGCGACCAGCCGACGACGGACCTCCTTGAGTTCGGCCGCCGGCAGGAAGCAGTCGCCGATCAGGCGGCACTCGAGCCGGCCGAGATCGAAGCCGCTGCCACCCAGACCACCGAGCTTGTCGACGAGCTGCGCCGCAGTCAGTGGTGCGCCGCGCGCCGCAGCCAGAGGCATCGCGCTGTCGGCACCGGCACCGCGGCCATCGGCGGTGACGCCGTCGACGTGCAGCACCACACCGGGCGTTCCGCTCACCGTCAGATCGAGGACGATGCCGGGATCGGCGACCGCCGCCAGCGGTACCGCCGCCATGGCGGTGGTGGCTTCGTGACGGCGGGCGTGATCGGCGTTGCGAAAGAGCGGCAGATCAGCGGGCAGACGCGGGCCGTGCTCGGCGATGCGCACCTTGCAGCGCCAGCGCGGCAGCGCGCCGACGGTTCCGGACGGATCCGCGGCGGTGATCAGCAGGCCGCCATTCCAGAACCCGACCGCGAAGGTGAAGCCCTGACCGGCGCGGATGCCGTTGCCGGCGATGAACGCCGTGCCCGCCCCGCGGTCGACGCTGAGCAGACGCGCGTCCGGCGCGCGGTCGTTCTCGGGCTGGTAGCGGTGCAGGCGCGAGGTCGCCGCATAGTCGCCGGTCAGCGGCGCATCGGTCTGCGCGCGGGCGAAAACGTCCTTGAGCACTTCGCGCGCTGCCGCCACGTCGAAGCGCGTGCCGGCGGCCCAGGCATCGGCGGCGGCGCGATACACCCGGCTGACCGTGTACACGTAGTCGGGGCCCTTCAGCCGGCCCTCGATCTTCAGCGAGGCGACTCCGGCATCGGCCAGTTCGCCGATGCGGCCGACCAGGGCGAAGTCCTTCATCGACAGGACGGTCTGCGGCTCGGTCCCGTGGTCCGTGATGGCTGGCGCGGGCGCTCCTTCCCGCTCTGCCTTCGTGGGGGCAGCGCCGGAGGCGCGTTGTTGGGGGGGCGGCCTGATGCCGCCCTCCCCAACCGAATAATCGAAGCGGCAGTTCTGCGCACACGTCCCGCGATTGGCGCTGCGGCAGCCCGCGAAGTTGGACATCAGGCACTGGCCGCTGAAGGCGTAGCACAGGGCGCCGTGCACGAAGTGCTCGGTCTCGATGCCATGCGCATGCGCTGCGTCGGTGCACGCGCGCACCTCGTCGAGTGACAGCTCGCGCGCCAGGATCACCCGGCGCGCACCCAGGCCGGCCAGTGCCACCACCTGCGAGGGATCGTGCACGGTCATCTGCGTCGAGGCGTGGCGTTCGAGTCCGGGCAGGGCGCGGCCGAGCGCGCTCCACAGTCCGAGATCCTGCACGATGGCGGCATCGACGCCGGCGCTGTGCGCGGCACTGGCGAGATCGAGCGCCTTGGGGAACTCGTCGTCGTGGACCAGGGTGTTCAGCACCACGTAGCACTTGAGGCCGTGGTGATGCAGGTAGGCGACGTGGCGGGCGAGGTCGGCCTTGCGGAAGTTCTCGGCGCGGCCGCGGGCATTGAAGTGGCGCAGACCGAGGTAGACGGCATCGGCACCGCCGGCCACCGCCGCCGGCAGGCAATCGGCCGAGCCCGCCGGCGCGAGAACCTCGGGACGGTGACGGACAGCGGGCATCAGCGCCAGACGACGGTGATGGCGTCGGCCGTGCGGGTGATCGCCAAGGCGCCGTTGGCCAGCGACGCGGTCACCGCCAGCGGCTGGCGGGTCTTGTAGTCGACCGGCAGGGTGACCAGACGCGGCCTGCCCGCCGTGGCGTCCGCGGCCAGCACCACCAGGCCGGGAGTGGCGCCGCGCACCAGCAGCCAGAGCGCTTGCCCGTCGATGCTCAGCGCGGTGGGACGCGCCGGCCCCGACCACGGCTGACCGCGCACCAGCGCCGGGACGCCCGGCCGCGACAGCGTCGGGGCCGGAGCGCGCAGCAGATCGGCCGCGAGCCAGGCCACCGCTGGGGTCGCCTCGCCGGGAAGCTGCGCCTGCTCGATCAGATCGGGCTGGTGAGCCGCCAACCAAGTGGTCGCCGCCGCGCGCAGGTCGGCGGGGATGGCGACACAGGCGAGGTGGGCGCCGAGCCGCCAGCGCGCCAACGCATCGCCGCGCTCGGCCTCCTGCTGCCAGTCGGCGAAGCGCTGTGCCGGCGCTGGGCGTTCCTGCCACAGCACCAGATCCCAGCCATTGGCGTTGGGCAGCGCGCTGATGCAGGTGCGCTCGCCGTCGGCTTCGCGCGTCCACAGGCGCAGCGGCTGACCGTCGGTCGTGGTCTCCTTCCAGGCGCCGCGATCGAGTTGGCGCGCGAACGGCGCGATCGCCGGCTCGGTGGCGCCGGTCGCGCTCGATACGTGGGTGGCACCACGGATGCCACCGATCCAGCCGCGCACCAGGTCATGCTGGAACGAGGCGAGCCAACGCGCCGGCGCCCGCTGCGGCGGCTCAGGCAGGCGCTGCGGCCAATCGGCGCGCACCAGGCCGTGCCAGTCCGTAGCCGGTGGGGTGGGCGTGCCCTTGGCGTCCACCGGCGCGGTCTGCGCCAGTGCGGCGATCACCTCCACCGCCATTGACCGGCCGACCGTGGCGTACCAGCGGTCCCACGGCGGCGGGACGCCTTTCGGCTGGTGGCTGCGATGCTCGACGGTGAGTTCGACCTCGCGGATGCCACCACCCGGCAGCAGGCGGGCGGCGGGATGATCGTCGTCGGGCCGCGGCTCGTGCATGACGACCCGCAGGGTGGCCTGGTATTGCCCGCCGGGCTGGCCGGGCGGCGCATCGCGCAGCGTGCTCACGCGCAGACGGCGATCGCTGGGGATGGGGATGGGTTGGGGATTGTCCGGGGTGTCGATCACCGCCACGCAGCCGCGGCGGGTGAGTTCCTCGGCCAGGGCGAGCACCAGGGTGCGGCAGGCGGCGTCGGTGTCCTCCGCCGCGATCACCACCTGATCCCAGGCATCGGCGGCCAGCCGGGTGCGACGGTCGCGCGTCTGGGCGCTGGTGATCGTGGTGGTGCAGACCAGTTCGCCTGACGGCAGCGACGGCACCACCTCGCGCTTGCCCAGGCGGTAGATGCCGGGGAAGAGATCGGGGCCACCGGCACCGCGCGGCGAGCCGGGCCGGATCAGCGCCAGGGCGGCGACCGCCACCAGGACCATGGCGATGACGGGGAGGAAGCTGTTGCGCATGGGCGGAGCGTTCGCAGGTGCGTGGTGCGTGGTCACGGAGCGCCGCTTTCCCAGCGGCCAGTTACGGCAGTCGGCGGCAGTGGGGTTGGCTGCCGACGGGGACCGGCAGCTTGGATGCGCCCACCACGAGGCAATTGCCGTCGCCCCGGCACTGGCCCGGCGTCCCGCCGCCGGGTCGGAGCCAGCGGTTGGCGTGCGTAGCGCCCCGGCAAGCCCAGGGATTTGCGGTTTCCCGCCGCCTCCGGGCGCGGCATCTTCTTCCTATCTGGAACCCACCATGCCGCACCGCGCCTGCGTGCTGTCCACCACCCTCGCCATGCTCGCCCTCACCGGCGCCGCTGCCGCCGATGGCACCCACGCCATCGCCCGCCATGGCAACTGGCTGCTGGTCACGGCGCCGGATTCCGGCAGCGATCCCACGGTGGCCGCCCGGATGCAGCAACGCGTCACCGTCGACTTCCAGGACACCCCCCTCGACGATGCGGTCGCCTTCCTGCGCACCGCGTCGGGGCTGACCATCGTGGTCGCCCCGGGCGCGCGCGTCTCGGCGGCGCCGATCACGCTCAAGGTCGTCGACATGAGCCTCAGCAACGTCGTGGAGTGGATCCGCCAGATCACCAAGCTGCACGTCGGTCACGTCCATGGCGCGCTGTTCTTCTCCGACCAGCCGATCGCCGGCCCGAGCACGATCCGTCTCTATGACGTCAGCGATCTGGTGATGACCACGCCCGACTTTCCCGGTCCCGAACTCGCCTTCACCGCCGGCAACGGTCAGAAGCCCGGCGGCGGCCTGTTCGGCCCGACGCCTCCGGCCAGTCCGACCTCCTCGACACCGGACGAGATCACCGACCTGATCAAGAAGCACGTCAAGCCGGAGGTGTGGGGGAAGTAGCGCTGTCGGGTCATTACCGGGTTGGTCCAGCCGGTGTTCCTGCGTCAGCTATTCCAGCGGCTTCACCAGCCACGCCCACATCCCGCGCGCCGCTGTGCCCAGGCCGCTGCCGTGGCCGGCGAGTTCTTCGCGGCGGCCGTCGGCGGCGGTGCGCACGATGCCGGAGATGATCAGGTCGACCAGTTCGGCGCTGGGGTCGCGGTCGCGCTGGCCGGTGCCAAGCACCACCGGCAGGTCGAAGAGGTCGCGCAGGCACAGGGCCAGACCGCCGAGCGCGCTGCCGCGTCCGACCAGGTTGACCTGGCCCTGCTGACCGAGGAACTCGCGTTCGCGCAGGTCGCGGGCGCGGGCGCCGAAGAAGGCGCGCAGCAGACCGGAACAGATGCGCGCGGCCGGCGCGATCAGGCGATGGCGCTCCTGCACATCGCGCCACAGGTATTGCTGGCCTTCGAGGTCGTTGCCCGGCCCCTGGGCGCTGAGATCGACCTCGCGCTTGAGATCCTCGGCCTGATCGAACGGGATACCCAGTTCGGCGGCGATGGCCGCGGACAGGGTGTCGCCGCCGAAGGCATGCGTCTCGACATGGATGCACTGGTTCTTGCGATGCACGATCAGCGCGGTGTGCCGGGCGCCGCAGTCGATGATCAGCGTGCTGCCGCGCGACTTGAGCTTGCCGGCGATGCCATGCCACAGCGCCACCGGTGGCGCGATGACACCGTCGCAGTGCAGGCCGCACTGGTCGAGCAGGGCGGCAAGACGGTCGCTGTAGTCCTTGGGCGCAGTGACCAGCAGGACGTGGCTGGTGATGCGGCTGCCGCGCTGGCCGATCGGATCAGTGACCTCGCGTTCACCCTGGCGGCTGCGCACCGTCCAGTGCACGGGCAGGGCATGCAGCAGGGTGCGGTCCTCGGGGATGGCGTGATGACGGGCGCGCACCAACGCCTGATCGCGGTCGCCGGCGGTGAGCACCATATCCTGGCCGAGATCGGCGTAGCCGAGCGCGAGCTGGCTCTGGATGCCAGGATCAGAGCAGGCGATGTAGGCGGAGTAGGCCTCGACCCCGGCCGACTCGCAGGCCAGCTTGACCACGTCGGCGACGGTGTGGAAACGCCCACGATCGCTGAGCTCATGCCACAGGCAGTCGATGAACTTGTGCGCCACCACCTTCTCGCCCTGCTCGCCGTGCAGCCATGCCACCGTCGCCGAGACCCGGCGGCTGGAGATCAGCACGATGACCAGGATGTTGCCTGACTTGACAGTCATGGCGCCGACCCGGGGGGACGCGACGTCATCGCCAGCATGCGTCGCGGCGGCATCGCCGGGTCGTACTCCGCAGAGCGCGTGGCGCAACGTCACGCGGCGACCGGCGCAACCTGCCGGCCGCCGTCGACCGTTCGCCGTTCACCCGCGCGTGCGCAACTGGGCGTCGACCTGCGCCTCGGCGGTGAGCCAGTCCTGGACGTTGTCGCCGCTATCGAAGCCGCGATTCAGGGCCAGGAAGTAGGCCGCCTCGGCGATCATGCGGGCGCGGTCGCCGGCCGAGATCTTGACCACCTGCGGTGGTTTGATCTCGCCGGCTGCCCGCGCCGCCGTGCGCGCGCCGCTGTCGGCAGGTCGCGACGCTTCGGGCTTCTTCGCATTCGGGCTGGGCGCGCTGGGGTTGTTGATGGTGTTGCTGGCCGATTTGGGTTTGTCCGCCATGGCTGGACTCCTGCGCGGCCGACGCTAGGTGGCGACCATTGGGGTGCAAGACAGGGCCCAGCACTCGCACGAGTCGCGCCGCTCGTCCCGCCTACGCGGTCAGCGGTCAGCGGTCAGCGGGCCGCCAACGCCCCGGCCGCCCAGCCACGCAGGAAGCCGATCACCTCGTCGAGGCTGCCACTGCGCGCATTGCGGATGAAGAAGCCACTGGTCGCAGAACCGAGATCGAGACGGTCGGCGGCGGACAGCTCCAGCATCAGGCCGAGGCAGTATCCGGCGTTGAAGCGGTCGCCGGCGCCGGTGCTCTTCAGCGGAACGGCGCAGAACGGGCCGGCCGGCACGGCCAGCACTCCCTGCGCATCGGCAACGATGTTGCGGTGCTTGCCATGGATGACCACCTCGGTCAGACCCAGCCACGTGCGCAAGTCGGCCGCGCACTGCGCCAGCGCGGTGGCGTCGTCACCCGCGGCCGGGACGCCCAGCACGCGCGCCACCACCGCCGCCTCGGTGCGATTGAGCCCGAGCACGACCCGGCAACTGCGGGCGAAGATGCCGGCGGCGCCGAGCATGGCGCGGATATCGGACTCGGCGCGACCAGACGGATCGACCAGGTCGAGGAACAGCCAGGGCCGCTGCGGCAAGGCGGCGAGGACGTGCTCCTGCAGCCAGCGCCAACAGGCCGTCATGTGCGGGTAGAGCGTCCAGTTGGTGATCGCGATCAGCTTCGCGGCCGCGCAGGCGCGCGCGAAGGCGCCGTCGTCGGTGACGGTGACCAGCAGTTCCGGCGTCAGCTCGCCGAGCTGTTCAACCGCCGAGAACATGAACTTCCCGTCACCGAACTCGAAGGCGAGGGTGCGGCCAAAGCTGCTGCCCCAGGCGGTGCAGGTGCGGCAGCGCGCGGCGAAGGCGTCGAAGGCGGCGTGGCGCGGCTGGCCGACGGTGCCGAAGTAGTCGAGGCGCACGCCGAGCGCAGCCAGGGTGTCGCCGAGATTCACCGCGCAGCCACCGGCATCCTGACTGCGCACCACGATCTCGCGCAGAGCGTTGCCGCCGGCGGCGGCGCTGACCACCCGGCCGAGGTCCGCCATCGCCGCCATCGGCGTCCACGCGTCCAGGCCACGGCGTTCAGCGACCACGGCGATCATCTCGTCGACGAAACCGTCGAAACCGGCGACGGCATCGAGGGCGGCGATCTCGCGGCGACGGGCATCAAGGGTGCGCGCAAGGGCGGCAGGGTCGGGCATGGCGGTCGTCAGCGGCGGTTGCGCTGGGTCCCACCCGTGCCCGGCCGGCCGGTGGTGGCTGATCGCGCAGCGCTGCTGGTGGTGCCGCGGGCAGCGGTGCGGACGGTCCGCCGGGTGGCGGAGGAGCGCGAGCCGCGGCCGACACGGATCACGAAGGTCTTGGCGGCGAGGTCGTGGACGGCCTGGCTCTTGTCCTGGAAGGCGACGAAGATCACGTCGATCAGGCCGCCCAGTGGCAGCACATTCATGCCAAATCGGACGAGATTGCGCAGGAGCGCACCGGCGAATCCAATGCGCTTGCCGTTCGCGTCGACGATCACCAGCCCAAGCGCCTTCTTGCCCAGCGTTGCCGCCCCCATCCCTTCGCCGATGACGAAATAGAAGAAGGGCAGGAGCATCATCACGATCACCAGGACGACGGTGAGGGCGGTGACCCCGTCGGCGCCGTCCGGTGAGGCGGCGCCGCCCGGTGAGGCGGCGCCGACCCTTGAGCCGGACAGACCCACGATCACCGCCAGGATCATGATCAGCGCGAACATGATCACCGCATCGATGAGGTAGGCGAGGACCCGGATCCCGAAGCCAGCGTACTCTCCGGTGATCCGCTCACCCCGCGCCGACGCGTCGGCCCGCGGCGCGGCGTAGGGATTCGCCGTCTTCTCATCATCCTCCAGCGCCGCCATCTTCTGGGTCGGCGCCGTGGCTTGGCCCGGTCGACCGACGCGGTGCTGGACCGGCAGCGGTTCGGTGACGGCGTTGGCCGGTCGGTCGGATTCCAGCGGGGACACCGGCGCGACGGCGATCACGACCGGCTCCTGGGCCGGGGTCGACGGCGCCACCGACGTGGTCGAGGCGCCGGGAATGGGAAACAGTCCTTTCACCACCTTGGCCGGCACCGACTCGTCCATGCCTTCCTTGCGGATCCGCGTCGATGGCTTGAGTTTCCCCTGGGCGGCGAAGCTCTTGAGCTGCGTAGCGGTGAATGGGCCCTTCTCGCCGCTGCCCGCCACCACATACCAGACCGTGTCCGCCATCACCGCCCCCTGCGCCGGCGGACGCTAGTGCGCAGCCCCCCCCGCACAACCCAGCCGGCGTGAATGATGTACGCGCCGGCGCCACCTACCCTGCCACCTCCGCCGCTGCGCCGCCGCCGCCGATCGCCGGATCCGTGTAGACGGCGGCATGCGCGCGCAAACCGCTGGCGAATTCGCTGAGGATGGCGCCAGCAACACCGGCCACGAACCACTGCGGGGTGTTCGGCGTGAGCATGTGCTGATCCCCCGGGCGCAGGTGGAGGTGCTTGAACACCGTCACCGTGGCGTGCTTGTCAGCGGGAAGCCGCGCCAAGGCGGCGGTGCGCTCGCTGCCGTCGTCGCTCTGCCCGGGTACGAAGAGGTGGATCTCGCCCTGGCGGCAGCGCACGGTCACCTCGGTGCCGGCGCTGGGGTAGCGGTGCTCGGGACAGCACTGCCCGGGCAGCAGCACCAATTCGCGGGCGGTGCAGCGCGAACTGTCGACGTAGACGTGGCTGGCCATCCCGAACTCGGCAAAGCGGCCGAGACCATGGTCGGTGATCGTGATCGCATCGATCTCGTCGTCGCGCAGCGCCAGGCCGGCAGCGCGCAGCGTCTCCGCCGCGGCCAGGCGATGCTCGGCCAGCAGCACCAGGGCGAGCAGCGGCTCATCGGCGGAAAGTCCGGCGACAGCGATCAGGTGCGCGCGCAGGCCGGTCGCCTGATGCGCCCGCCAGACGTCGGCGCCGGGCTCGTCGGCGGCCGGCGAGTAACGGCAGGCGTGGACGATGTGCCGAGCGATGGCGTTGGGCATGACGGCGTGGCAAAGGCACAGCCGCGCAGCGCCGATCAGGCGGTCGTCGCCCGCGAGCTTGCGCAGCGGATCGCGCGCCACGCGAGCCACCGGATCGTTCAGCGCGCGATTGGCGAAGCGCCGGAAGAGGTCGGCGGCGAGGGCGTCGCACTGCGCGCGCACGTCGGCGAGCTCGGCCGGATTCCCGGCGTGGGCTTTGGCCAGGGCCGCGCACACCTCGGCGCCAGCAGCGCGGGCGCCGGCGACCAGTTCCGCGTCGGCCATGCAGTCGGGGATGGTGGCCAGGCCGCGGCGGTGGCCGGCATACGCCAGGCAGGCGTGGGTGAGATTGTGCAGGTAGAGTTTCTGCTCCACCGCCAGGTCGAAGTCGGCGAGCGCTTCGAGGTTTGCCAGCACCGGCACCGGGCCACGGAAGGCGGCCGCCTCCACCGGCAGGGTGGCGTAGGGCTCGACGCGCAGGTCGAGGCGGTCCCCGCCAGCGCCGGCCGGGATCATCCGTCCGATCGAGGTGCGCACGGTACCGAGCAGACGGTCGCCATCCTCGCGCCGGGCGGCAGGCAGCGCCGCCAGCACCGCGGTGCGCAGCAGCGTCGCCGCCTGCGCACCGTTCTCGCAGACCAGCACGTCGAGCGGCCGGCCGCTGGCCAGGCGGCGTTCCAGTCCCCCGGCCAGCGCCGGTGCCAGGTGCGTCAGCGCCGCGAGGCCGACTGCGGTCGCCGCCAGGTCGCACGTCGCCACCGCCGCCGTCACCGCCGCCAGGTCGCGGGCGTCGATGCCCTGCACCGGTCGCACCTCGACCACGCGTTCGCCGACGTTGTCGACCTCGGTGACCTGATACTCGCCGCGCTTGCGCAGCACCGCGATGCGCGGGCGATCGATGTCGACGAACACCACCGTCCAGCCAGCGGCAGTGAAGGTGGGGGCGATGAAGCCGCGGCCGATGTTGCCGGCGCCGAACTGGACCAGGACGGGCATCGCGGAAGTGTTCGTCGGTATCGGACGGGGGTCAAGATGGGCGGCAGCGACGTGCGGACGCGGGCGTACGGCGACGGGCTTGACGCCTGCGCGCATCACACCGACGTCGGCGAGCGGGCCGCCGAGCCTGCTAGACCTCGACGCGGGCGCGGCCGGCGCGCAGCGCGGAGAGCACCGCGCGGTGCCAGGCGCTCAGCGGCAGGCCAGGCAACGTCGGCCACGGTGCGCGTACGGCAACGAAGCCGGGCTCGCGCGCGCTCAGCACGCGCGAGCCGGTGGTGGCGCGGTAGAAACGCGCGATGAAGCGCGCGCCCTGCCAGAGTTCGCAGCCCGGCACCAGATCGGGCGGTGACCAGCCCAGTTCCTCGACCAGTTCCCGGCGCAGGCAGGCGACCGCATCCTCGTCGTCGTGGCGGCGTCCGCCGAAGCAGGTCAGGCAACCCGGCGCGATGCGTGCGTCGCCCGGCCGCAATTGCAGCCACAGGCGGTCGGTGGCGTCGACCAGCACGGCGCAGGCGTACTCGGGCTGAAGCATCGTCGGAAGTGCAGCGGATGGACGCGTCAGCTCAACAGCCTGGAGATGGAGCCGTATGGACTCTATCGCTGCGCATGTCCGATCCACCCACCCGGAGACCCCCGCCATGTCGTTCAACCTCAACCGCGTCATCCTCGCCGGACGCCTCTGCCGCGATCCGCAGGTCAAGCTGCTGGCCGGCACGCGCACCGTCGCTGCGTTCAACCTGGCCATCAACCGGCGCTGGAAGACCGCCGATGGCACGGCGAAGGAGGACACCACCTTCGTCGACATCGAAACCTGGGGCCGCACCGCCGAACTGGTCGGCCAGTACCTGGTCAAGGGCAGCGGCTGCTGCGTCGACGGCGAGCTGCGCCTCGACCAGTGGCAAGGCAAAGACGGCATCAAGCACAGCCGGCTGAAGGTGGTCGCTGAGAGCATCCACTTCGTCGGCCCGCGGCGCGATGGCAGCGCAGGCGCGGAGACTGCGCAACCGACCACCGAGGAAGTGCTGGCGACGGATCCGGGCACGCCGGCGCTGGCTGCTGCTGAGGATCAGCCGCCGTTTTAGCGCGACAAGCAGGCTGCTGTTTTTCAGCAGCCTGCGGGGGTTTGGGGGCCGAAGGCCCCCTGAAGCACAAGCTGAAGCGCCGTGGTTTCGCGCACAATTGGCGCGCCAGCGCCGCGCGAAAACGCGGTGCGACTAGCAGGATGCTGTTTTTCAGCAGCCTGCTAGAAGGGCGCGCCTCCGAGGAACGCATGTCCACGCCCACGACCGCACCCGTCTTTGCCAAGGTCCCGGCCGGTGCCGACTTCCCCGGGATCGAACGGGCCATCCTGGCGCTGTGGGATCGCCTCGACGCCTTTCACGAGTCCAACCGCCGCCGCGCCGGGTCGAAGGGCGAGGGGGAGTTCGTGTTCTACGACGGCCCGCCGTTCGCCACCGGCACGCCGCACTACGGCCACCTGCTGGCCGGCACCATCAAGGACATCGTCCCGCGCTTCTGGAACATGCGCGGCCACCACGTCGAACGCCGCTTCGGCTGGGACTGCCACGGCCTGCCGATCGAGGCGCTGGCGCAGAAGGCGCTGGGCATCGAGGGCGCCGCTGCGATCCGCCAGGACGTCGCCGGCTTCAATGAGCAGTGCCGGTCGATGGTGCAGGAATACGTCGCGGAGTGGCGACGCACGGTCAACCGCATGGGCCGCTGGGTCGACTTCGACCGCGACTACAAGACCATGGACCGCGATTTCATGGAGTCGGTGTGGTGGGTGTTCAAGCGGCTGTGGGATCAGGGACGGATCTACAAATCGCATCGGATCATGCCGTACTCGCCGAAGCTGGCGACGCCGCTGTCGAAATTCGAGGTGAAGGAGGAGAACTATCGGGAAGTGCAGGACCCGGCGGTGACGGTGCGGTTCCGTATCCGCTCCGAAAAATCTCCGAAAGCAGTGAGCTCGCTCCCCGGCGTGGCCGAGGGGCGAGCGTACATGCTGGCGTGGACCACGACCCCCTGGACGCTCCTTTCCAACGTCGCGCTCTGCGTCGGCCCAGAAATCCGCTATGCCTATATCCAGGATATCGTATCCGGCGACTACTACGTTCTGGCCAAGGAACGCTTGGCCGCCTATTACCACACGCCGGAGAAGTATTCGCTCATCACAGAAGTAAGCGGCACGGACTTGTGCTTTCTCGCATATGAGCCGCTGTTCCCGTTTTTCGCCAAGGGACGCACGGTTTTTTCGGTGCTGACCGATGGCTTCGTGACCACATCCGACGGCACGGGCGTCGTTCACATCGCACCTGCGTATGGCGAGGATGACTACCGTGTCGCACGCTCTCACGGCCTGTTTGGCTACATGCGTGACCATGCCTCATCTACCGTCGATGCGCCCAGTGCCGGCCGCACCGAAACGGTCGCGCTCAATGATTTCCTCGACGAAGAATGCCGTTTCGCTACCGTCCGGGACGCCACCGTTGACGCATGGTTCATTGCGGAATGCCAAGGCCGTTTCTGCAAAGACGCCGACAAGGCCATCATCAAGCGTCTCAAAGACGAAGGGAAACTCGTCCACCAGTCCACCCTGGTCCACAGCTACCCCTTCTGCGACCGCACCGACTTCCCACTGATCTACCGCGCCATCGATGCGTGGTACGTGAAGGTCGAGGACCTGCGCGACAAGCTTGTCGCCAACAACCAGCAGGTGCGCTGGGTGCCCGATGCCATCGGATCGAACCGCTTCGGCAACTGGCTGAAGGAGGCACGGGACTGGAACGTCTCGCGCAACCGCTTCTGGGGTTCGTGCCTGCCGATCTGGGTGAATGTCACCGACTCCAGCGACCAGCTCTGTTTCGGTTCGGTCGCCGACCTCGAAGACGCCGCCGGGCGGCCGCGCGGATCGATCACCGACCTGCACAAGCACCACCTCGACGCCATCGAGATCACGAAGGGCGGAAAGACCTACCGCCGCACCCCCGAAGTCCTCGACTGCTGGTTCGAATCCGGCTCCATGCCCTATGCCCAGGTCCATTGGATGGGCGGTGCTGACGGGAAGCAGCCGCCGCCGGTGTTCCCCGCCCAGTTCATCGCCGAAGGTCTCGACCAGACCCGCGGGTGGTTCTACACGCTGATGGTGCTGTCGACGGCACTCTTCGATCGGCCGGCGTTCCAGAACGTCGTGGTCAATGGCATCGTGCTCGCCGAGGACGGCAACAAGATGTCGAAATCGAAGAAGAACTATCCCGACCCGAATCTGATCCTCGACGAGGTCGGGGCCGATCCGCTGCGCGCCTACCTGATCAACTCGCCGCTGGTGCGCGCCGAATCGCTGCGCTTCAGCGAAAAGGGCCTGCGCGAGATCGTCCGCACCGTCGTCCTGCCGCTGTGGAACGCGCTGTCGTTCTTCACCACCTACGCCACCGCTGACAGCTACGACCCCCGGCGCACGCCGGCGCCGCCGGTGGTGCAACGTCACGACCTCGACCGCTGGATCCTCTCGGTGCTGCAATCGCTGGTGCGCGACGTGAACCGCGAGATGGAGGCGTACCGGCTCTACAACGTGGTGCCGCGCCTGCTGGCCTTCATCGACGATCTCACCAACTGGTACATCCGCTCGTCGCGAGCGCGCTTCTGGGCGACCGCTGGGAAAGACGGCCAGTCAGCGGCCTTCGCCACGCTCTACGAGGTGCTCACCACCTTCGCCCAGGTGCTGGCGCCGTTCATGCCCTTCCTGACCGAGGAGATCCACCAGCGACTGGTGGTCGTCGTCGACGCCGCGGCGCCGAAGAGCGTGCACTGGTGCGACTACCCGCAGCCGGTGGCCGCCCTGATCGACGCGGGGCTGGAAGAGCGCATGGCCGTCGCCCGCCGCGTCGTCGGTCTGGCGCTGAAGCTGCGCAATGACCAGAAGCTGAAAGTCCGCCAGCCGCTGGCACGCCTGACCGTGATCAGTCGCGACGCCGGCGTCCGCGCTGCGGCAGAAGCGGCGGCGGCACTGATCGCCGATGAACTGAACGTCAAGGCGGTCAGCACCGACGCCGACGAGCAGCGCTTCTGCGCCGTCTCGGTGAAACCGAACTTCCAGGTCCTGCGCGCGCGCGCCGGCGCCAAGCTCAAGGAGATCGGCGCGGCGCTGACGTCATGGAGCCACGCCGAGGTCGCTCCGCTGGAGGCCGGCGGCACGGTCGAGGTCGCCGGCGTCGCGCTGACGCTCGCCGATCTGCTGCTGACGCGCACCACCACGGCCGGCGGCGCCATCGCCTCCGACGGCACCATCACCGTCGCGCTCGACACCGCGCTGACGCCGGAACTGCTGCGCGAAGGTCACGCCCGCGAGTTCATCAGCGTGCTGCAGCAGGCGCGCAAGGCCGCCGGATTCGATGTCTCCGACCGCATCGTCGTGGTCTGGCACAGCGCTGACGCCGAACTGGCGACAGCGCTGCGCGAGTACGCGGCCATCGTCGCCGCCGAGGTGCTGGCGCTGGGGTTCACCGAGGATCCCGCCCTCACCGACGCCACCGTGGCCGAGATCAACGGCAAGGCGGTGCGCGTCCACCTCGCCAAGGTCTGAACCGGCGGGCGGACCCGACGCTAAGGAGCAGGCGCTGCCGGCGGCGTCAGCGCTGGTGCCGGCACGGACATCGCCGCGTCCAGTTCCTCCGCCACCAGCCGGCAGCCCTCCGGGGTGAAGTGGTAGTGCGAGGCGTCCCAATAAAGCCGGGCCTGGGGGTGCTCGGCGATGTGGCGGAGCAGGCGATCGAGCGGACGCACCACCTCGATGCCGGACACCGGCGGCATGACCGAGACGAACGACTGGCGCGAGCGCCACTGCGGAATGTCGAGCACCAGGAAGCGCGCCCCGGCCGCCTCGGTCTCGCGGCGCAGCTCGGCCAGCAGGGCGACAGTCAGGTCGGCGGCGTAGTTGGAGACCGCGCTGCTGCCAGCGTTGACGGACCCCTCCGCCGCAACGTCGCCCGCCACCGCAGCGTCGACGCGTGCCGACTGCCAGGCCGCCATGGCGCTCTTGATGCGTGCGGCCACGGTTTCGCGCGCGAAACCGTAGAGATGCGAGTTCTCGCCGATCCAGCGGTAGGGCGCCAGGGAGAACAGGAAGGCCTGGAGGCGGACGCCCGGCAGGTAACTGGTCGCGGCGGTCTCAAGCCGGCCGCCGACGAGGTGGAACAGGTTGCTGCGCACGTTGTCGTCGAAATCGGTGGAGTGCCAGCACACCAGGACGGCGTCGGGCTGGTAGCGCAGTCCGGCGGCGCGCAGGGTGAGCAGTTCCTCGGCGTTGCCGTGCCCGGAGACGGAGAGGTTGATCACCTCCCAGCGTTCACCGCGGGCGGTCAGCCGGGCTTCGAGACGGGAGACGAAACTGTCGGCGAGATCGACCTCGTACCCCATCCCGAACGAATCGCCGAGCACCACCAGGCGCCGCGTTCCCGCTGGCTTGGCCTCAGGGAAGGTGCGATCGGCACGCATGCCCTGGGCGTTGACGCGCACCTGCACGCGGTAGTCCACCGAGCTCTGCCAGTAGCTGCTGCCGGGCGCGTTGCCGCGCACGCCCCAGGGCGTGGCGACGACGTAGCGTGGCAGGATGGTCTGCGGTGCCAGCAGGCGGACGAAACATTCGGCGAACACCACGGCGTAGATGGCGCAGAGCACGACGCGGACGCCGACCCGCCAGCGCGGGCGCGGAGCAGCGGCAGGCGGGACAACGGGTTCAGAAGGCAAAGTAGATGAACTCCTGGGCCTGGCGGGCGGTGAACACCAGCAGGTACATGACCACCAGCAGCCAGACATTGAGACGCACGAACCACGGCCAGCGCTGCATCGGCTCGCCGACGGTCAACCCGGCGGCGATCTCGTAGACCACCAGCGGCCAGGCGAAGAAGACCAGATCGCGCAGCCCCGCCCAGGTCGCCGGCGAGGCGACGGGATGCAGCAGGATGCCCTCGATGAAAACGCCCACGGTGGCGAGGTTCTGGGCCCGGAAGAGCAGCCAGCCCAGGCAGGTGAGGTGGAACATGAGCACGCCCATGGCCAGGCGCGCCGGCCAGCGCCAGGCGCCATCCTCGGGTCGGATGCCGGCGGCCCGATAGATCGCCAGCAGCACGCCGTGGAACAGCCCCCACAGCACGAAGGTCCACGAGGCGCCGTGCCACAGCCCGCCCAGCACCATGGTCAGGATCAGGTTGCGATAGGTGCCCCAACTGCCGCCGCGGTTGCCGCCGAGCGGGACGTAGAGGTAGTCGCGTAACCAAGTCGACAGGCTGATATGCCAGCGTCGCCAGAAATCGGACGGGCTGAGCGCCAGGTACGGACGTGCGAAGTTGACCATCAGTTCGAACCCGAGCAGGCGGGCGGTGCCACGGGCGATGTCGGTGTAGCCGGAGAAGTCGCCATAGATCTGCAGGGCGAAGGCATAGAGCCCGATCAGCAGACGCAGACCGTCGGCGGGCACGGTGGTCGCGCCCTGGTCGTAGGGCGCGAAGGCGGCGGTGACCAGCGGCGCCAGGTTGTCGGCGACCACCATCTTCTTGAATAGGCCCCAGGCGATCAGCCACAGTGCTCCGCGCCAGGCTCCGGGCACCCAGGCGCGCAGGTTGGCGAACTGCGGCAGCAGGTTGTGGGCGCGCTCGATCGGTCCGGCCATCAACTGCGGAAAGAACGACAGGTAGGTGGCGAAGAGCATCAGCGACGACGTCGGCTTCAATTCGCGACGGTAGATGTCGATGGTGTAGCTCATGGTCTGGAAGGTGTAGAACGAGATGCCCACCGGCAGCACGACTTCGAGCGTCCACGCTGATGGCGTGAAGCCGAAACAGGCCTGCGTCATCGCCGCCAGGCTGGAGGCGAAGAAGTTCCAGTATTTGAAGAAGCCGAGGATGCCCAGGTTGGCGACCACGGTGCAGGCGAGGAAGACGCGGTTGCGCCGCGCCTCGGGCAGCGCTGCCAGCACGGGATAGACTAGGTTGGCGACCACGATCAGGGCACCGACCGCCAGGAACCAGCGCCACGACGTCAGGTCGCCGGGAATCACCGCCGCCCAATCGCCGAGGCGCAGCGCCGGCCAGCGGATCACCGTGCACACGAAGGCAGCGACGATCAGGAATCCCGCGCCGCGACCCCGCTCGCTGCGCGTCATCGGGCCGCGGCCGACGGTCAGACCGGTATGCCAGTCGATCACCGTGGTGAGCACGATGAGCAGCAGGAAGCGCACGTCCCACCAGCCATAGAAGACGTAGCCGGCAGCCAGCAGCAGCAGGTTCTGCATGCCCAGATGCCGGCGCAGCAGCCAATAGGCCGACCACACCACCACGAAGAAGACGGCGAAGACCCAGCTATTGAACAACACGGTCAGGGTCCGTTGACGACGGCCGCCAGCGCCGGACCAGCCAGAGAATCGAGCCGCGCATAGCCGGCAGCGTTGAGATGCAGCGCATCGCGGGCGTTCGCGTCCGCAAGGCGGCGCGCATCACCCAAGGCGCTGTCGCAGTCGAGCACCGTCACCCCCGCACCGGCCAAAGCGCGCAACGCCTGGTTGACCTCGACCACCGCCGCGCGCGTGGCGTCGCTCCACAGCGGCCGGCGCGACCACTCCACCGGCCCGGGTGGGATGACCGTGGTCAGCAGCACCCGCGCACCAGCGCTGCGCAACCGGGCCACCAGCGCGGCGAGATTGGCACTGCACGCCGCGATCACGCCGCGATGGCGTTCGCTCGGCAGCACTCCGAGCGCTTTGAGGTCGTTGATGCCACCCTGCACCACCACCACGGTGGGGCTCAGGTCGATGGCGTCGCGTTGCACGCGCAGCAGCAGTTGGGCGGAGGTGTCGCCGCCGTTCCCGCGATTGAGCACCTCAACGCCGACCGGGGCGGGGAACGAGGTCCACTCCGCCACCCGCGAGTCGCCGAAGAGCACGATGCGCGGCACCCCCGCCGCCGGCGCCGGCACGGCCGCAGCGAAGCGCGACCCCGAGTCGGGCTCCAGACGCACCTCCTGCACCTCGCGATAGCGCTGCACCGCCTGTCGCCAGAGCACGACATTGGCAGCGAGCGATGCGGCGAGGATGGCCAGCGCCGCGATTCCGACGATACGTTTGCAACGACAGCCCATCGATCGCTCCGACGAAGTCGCGGTGCTAGCGCCCGGGGCGCAGCTTCGCAACCACGTGCGGATCGCCCGGCCGAGGGCGGACGACGGCGGCGCGCACCTGCTGCCCAAAACCGATCCCGCCGCGACTCACCCCACCGGTACCGACCGCGGCGGCGGCGATGGGACTGGTCGCTCGCCACCACCCCATGCGAACAGCCACCCCGCCGGCGTGCCCTGCGTCCACCGCCAGGCCAGCCAGGGCACGCCGAGGCCGGCCGCCATCCCGCAAGCCAGGTGCAGCCAGGGATCGTGGACGTGCAACAGACGCTGCAGGACGATTCGCGCACCGCTTCCGGTCAGGACGTGGGCGAGGTAGATCGCCAGCGACGCGGCGCCCAATGCCGCCAACGGTCGTGCCCAAGTCCGATCAGAGCAACTGGCGGCGAGAACAAGGGTGGCGGCGATGCCAGCCACGGCCAACGGCAGGTGCACCCACCCTGACGCTTCGCCCGTGCGGCACGCCCAGGCCATCGCCGCGAAAATGGTCACCGAGGCGAGGCGCAGAACCACGCGTCGCGCGCTGCCGCTTTCGGCCCAGGCAGCCAGGCGAGTCATCGGCTCCAGCGCCACCACGCCGGCGATGAGGAAGGGAAGATGCCTGAAGGGATGCACGACCTGGCCCCACGCCTCGGGTGGGCTGGTGGCGAGCGCAGCCAGCAGCGCCAAGCCCAGGCCGACCGCGGCCGGCCAACCGAAGCGCAGGACCAGGGCGACGGGGAGCAGGCAGATGAACAAGGTGCGCAGAAACCAGAAGTGGGCGATGGGCATGGTCGCGATGCCGAGCAGAACACCGATCTCGGCTGGGCGGTTGACCAGGGCCCCGGCACCCAACGTCGCCGCCCACTGGATCGTCGACCACAGCACGTAGGGATAGAGCAGGCTGGTGACCTTGTCGGCGGCGAAGCGCGGCAGACCGCGCCGCGCGAAACCCGAACGCAGGAACAGCCCGGCAAGCAGGAAGAACAGCGGCATGTGGAAGCTGTACATCCACGCCATCGCCACGCGGTGCAGCTCGGCGGGCAGGCGAATGCCGGCCTGATCCAAGCCATGCATCACGTGACCGAGCACGACCAGGACGATGCCCAGCCCTTTGGCATGATCCACCCACCGCGATCTCGAAGCTGCCATGCGTGGGGACTCTCGATGCCGCGCCAATGACGGTGGGCAACCGGAAAATCTGCGCCCCGCCAGCGCTGCTAAGAAGCTGGCACGCAGCGTTGCGACGCACGCAGAGCGGGAGACCCAGACGATCGCATTAAGCCGCAAGCCGTCGCGCCCGTGATTCGTGCCCACATTCTCAGCCGACGGGCGAGTGGCCACGCAGTCGGAGCAGCGTCCGGCACCCTGGCGCGCCAGCCCGGCGGCATAGCATCCCGCGGCCAGGAGCGTCCATGCCGTATCGTTTCGCCTGCCTCATCCTCGCGGCGGCCAGCCTGGCCGGCGCCTCGCACAAGGACGGCTCGTACATCGATCTGCGCCTGCAAGGCGGTCTGGTCGCCGATGATGGTCTGGGCGCCGGACTCACCTTCATGGCCGCCGCCATCCCCAGCGACGGCCGCACGCGGAATTCGACCTACGCCGATGTCGGCCTCGCCCTCGGCGTGCGCGCGGTCTATGCCCAAGGCACCATCAGCGATGTCGGCGGTGCCGACCAGGACGTCGACCTCACCGGCGGCAGCGTGCTCGGCGGCTTCTCGTTCCGCTTCGGGCGCAACGTCAACCTCGAGTTCCTCGCCGCGGTCGGCAAGGGCTGGACGTCGTCCGACGGGCCGACGTTCGACAGCGGCGAAGGCGAATGGACGGGCATCGGCGGCGAGGTCGGCTGCCACTACACCCGCGACGATGGCTGGCAGTTCGGCGTGGTCGCGGGGTGGACGCGACGCAAAGTCACTTCGATCGTCGCGACCATCGAAAGCGAGGACGATGTCGAGGGCTTCGATCTCGCGCTGTCGGCGGGCTGGCGATTTTGAGCGGTTGGGCATGAATCCACCGACGCGTGGAGCGAAGATCCGACCCTGTCTCGGAAGCTGCGGGGGGATCGTGCCACGCGCGCATCCGCGATGCTGCCGCCTACCAGCCGCTCGGTTGTGGTTCACGGACGTCTCGGGATGACCGTGCCGCGCGTGATCATCGTCGGTGGCGGTTTCGCCGGCGTGGCCTGCGCCCGCACCCTGCTCGCACGCCTGCGCAAGCGCGTCGAGGTGGTCCTGTTCGACCGCGAGAACCATCTGGTCTTCCAGCCGCTGCTCGCCGAGGTGGTCGGCTCTGCGCTCGATCCCAACGCCGTGGCGGCTCCGCTGCGGCAGCTCCTGCCCGGCGCCCACTGCCGCAACGAGGAGATCCTCGCCGTCGACTTCAGCCGCCGCGTGGTCACCTACCACAGCGGCAACGACCGCGAGGGCGAACTCGCCTACGACCACCTGGTGCTGGCCTGCGGCGGCATCGCCAATCTCACCATCCTGCCCGGCATGGCCGACCACGGCTTCCCGCTGCGCACCGTCGGCGACGCCATCCAGTTGCGCGCGCATGTGCTCGGCGAGATGGAGGAGGCCGAAGTGTGCTCCGACCTGGCTGCACGCCGGCAGCACCTCTCGTTCGTCATCGTCGGCGGCGGGTATTCCGGGGTCGAAGCGGCTGGCGAGATCAATGACCTGGTGCGTTCGTCCTGCCGCTTCTATTCCCACATCCGCGCCGACGAGGTGTCGGTGACGGTGGTGCATTCCGGCGCCCAACTGCTGCCCGAGATCTCCGGCAGTCTGCGCGATTTCGCCGCCACGCGCATGCGCCGTGCCGGCGTCGAACTGACGCTCAACGCCCGCGTCGCCAGTGCCGACGCCGACGGCGTCACCTTGGTCGATGGCCGCCGTCTGTCCGGCGGCACCATCGTCTGCACCATCGGTGGCGCGCCGGCACCGCTGATCGAACGCCTCGGCCAGGCGATGCAGAAGGGCCGCCTGCTCACCGCCCCTGATCTGCGCCTGCGCGATCAGCCGGCGGCGTGGGTGATCGGCGACTGCGGACTGATCATCAATGCCGTCGATGGCGCCCCCTGCGCACCCACCGGCCAGTTCGCCGAGCGCCAGGGCAAGCAGTGCGCGCGCAACATCGAACGCGTCCTCACCGGCCAGGCGACGCTGCCATTCTCGTTCAAGCCGCTCGGCCAGCTCTGCGCCATCGGCGGCCACCGCGCCGTCGCCGAGATGTTCGGGCTGCGCCTGGGCGGCTTCCTGGCCTGGTTCGTGTGGCGCGGCGTCTACCTGTCGAAGCTGCCGCACTGGTCGCGACGCGCCAAGGTCGGCCTGGAATGGGCGTGGGACCTGATCTTCGCCCGCGATCTCACCCTGGTGCGCGTCGACACCACCGAGCGCACCGCCCGCCTGGTGTTCGCCGCCGGCAACTACGTCTTCCGCGCCGGCGACCCGGCCAGCACCTTCTACGTCATCACCTCCGGCGAGGCCGAAGTGGTGGCGCCGGCGGTCGAGGGACCGATCCCCGGCATGGTGGGCGAGGGCGAGGTGGTGGCCGTGCTCGGACCCGGCCAGTTCTTCGGCGAGCGCGCCCTGGCCGAGAAGCGTGCGCGCCGCAACAGCGTGCGCGCGCGCGGCCGGCTGGAGGTGATGGCGATCAGCGCCGCGACCTTGCGCGAGCTGTCGCAACGCCTGCCGCCGCTGGAGGCCGCCATCCGCGCCGCCATCAGCGAGCGCTCCAAGCGCCGCCCCGAACTGTCGCCGCGCATGGCGCAGCGCTTGCAGGGCCTCACCGCCGGCAGCGTCGTCCAGGCCTACCCCGAGCCGCGCCTGGCCGGTGACGCCGCCCTGGGCACCGCCGCCGCCCTGCTCGCCGATCCCCAGCGCGCGCTTTTGGCGGTGGTCGATGCCGCCGGCGCGGTGATCGGCACGCTCACCGCCGAGAGCGCTGTGCTCGCGCGCCTCAGCGGCTTCGATGAACGCACCCCGCTGGCGACGGTGATGACCGCCGTCCCGCCGCCGATCGCGGCCAGCGCCTCGCTGTGCGACGCCGCCGCGCTGCTCACCCGCAGCACCGGCCTGCTGCCGGTGGTGGACGACGACGGCAAAGCGATCGGCTTCATCGATCGCGCCACGCTGTCGCGCACCATGCTGTCCGCTGGGACGACCACGATGATGTTCCAGCAGGCGGGGATGGCGGCGAGGCCATGAGCGTGGGCGCGAAGGGTCGAGGTGAGGTGCAGCGTGCTGCACGAACTGCCCCGCGCGCTCACCGCCGCGTCCGGGCGCGCCGGCAGTGGCCGGAGCACCGAGCAACCCAGCGGCAGTCATCGACGTACGGGCTGACCTCACCTGCATCTCAACCTCTCAACCTCTCCGCCTCTCAACCTTCCCAACGCCCGGCTACCGTCGCCGCAGGCGCAGCAGCACGGTGTCGCCAAGCATCCGCGGCGGCTCCTCGTGTTCCCAAGCCGCGCCATTGGCCACGGTGCTGACCCCGCTGCCGCTCGCGGCGCCGACGCCGCCGCCCAGGCTGCGCGCAGCCAAGTAGATCTCGACGCGGTCATAGAGCCCGGCGCGCAGCCAGGCGCCGTGCACGGCAGCGCCGCCTTCGACCAGCACGTCGTTGAGCCCATGGCGGCCGAGCGCGGCCCCGACGGCGCGGGCGTCGTGGGCATCGTCGACCGCCAGCAGTGCGACCCCCTGCTCGCCGAGAGCGGCGAGGCGATCCCGGTCGGCGAGCGGCCCATGCACCACCAGCACCGGAGCCGTGCGCGCACCGCTGGCCATCCGACCCTGCGGATCGAGTCGGCCACGCTGCGACAGCACGATGCGCAGCGGCGTGCGTTCGCGCCGCGGCACCGCCAGCAGGTGTGGGTCATCGCTGCGCGCGGTTCCCGCACCAACCAGGATGGCATCGAAGCCACGGCGGCGGCGGCGGGCCAGGGCGAGGGCCTCAGGCGATGAGATCCAGCGGCTGTCGCCGCCGGCGGCGGCGATGCAGCCGTCGAGGGTCATCGCCCACTTGCCGGTGAAACGCGGACGCTTCGCGTCGATGCGCAGGCGGAAGCCGCCGTGCAGATGCTCGGCCTCCGGCAGTTCGACCAGGTCATAGGCGATGCCGGACGCGGCCAGGATCGCTGCCGGATCGTCCTGGTTCGCGTCCACCAGCGCCGCCACCACCCGCGCCACACCGGCGGCGCGCAAGGCGTCGACGCAGGGTGGCTGCCGTCCCTGGCGGGTGCACGGCGCCAAGGTGACGTAGACCGTCGCGCCGCGTGGATCGTGGCCACGCACGCGGCAGTTGGCGAGGGCATTGACCTCGGCGTGCGCCTGACCGCAGACTTCGTGCCGACCGTCGCCGAGCAGCGCGCCATCGCGCACCACCACGCTGCCGACGCCGGGATTTGGCCAGGTGCGCCCGCAACTCAGCGTTGCCAGACGCAGGGCGCGGATGAGCCAACGGCGATCAGCGGCGACGGTCATGGCATCGGCCTAGGCTGAACCACGCCGTGTCGACTTCCGCTCCCCGCCCGGTGCCTGGCAGGCTGCTGAGAAAGCAGCCTGCGGGGGTTTGGGGGGCCGAAAACTCACCCCGCCCCATCCCGTTGCGGCACCTCGCCCGGGCGATGCTCGCGGGCGATGCGGTCGAGGACGCCGTTGACCAGCTTGGTGGTCTTGGCCTCGCTGCCGAACTGCTTGGCCAGTTCGATGTACTCGTTGATCGCCACCTTGGGCGGAACCTCGGCGCAGTAGATCAGCTCGTAGCAGCCAAGACGGAGAATGGCGCGGTCGATCACCGCCAGGCGTTGGATCGACCAGTTGTCGAGCCGGCTTTCCACCGCGGCGTCGACCGCTTCGCGGGTGCCGCGGAAGCCGGCGAAGATCTCCTTGGCGAAAATCACCGCTTCGGGATCCAGCTCGGTGTACGACTCATCGGGCAGCAGGATGCCGTCGTCCAGGTAATGGTTCTGCTCGAAGCTGTAGAGCAGTTGCAGGGCGAGGACGCGGCCGCGGCTGCGCGCGGGGTGGCCGACGCGACCGGCCTTGCCGGGGGCGTCGACCCGGATGGTCACAGGTTCTCCAGGAGATTGACCATCTCGATGGCGGTCAACGCGGCGTCGAACCCCTTGTTGCCGGCCTTGCCGCCGGCGCGCGCCATGGCCTGGTCGCTGGTGTCGGTGGTGAGCACGCCGAACACCACCGGCACGCCGGTGTCGAGGCCGGCGTCAGCGATGCCCCTGGCCGCCGCTCCGGCGACGTGGTCGAAGTGGGACGTCTCGCCGCGCACCACCGCGCCCAGCGCGATCACGGCGTCGTACTTGCCGGATTGCGCCAGCTTGCGGCAGACCAGCGGCAGTTCCCAGGCGCCGGGACAGCGCACCACGGTGATCGCCTCATCCGCGACGCCGTGGCGGACCAGGGCGTCGACGCAGCCGGCGACCAGCAGTTCGACCACCTGGCCGTTGAAGCGGCTGGCGGCGATGGCGATGCGATGACCCTGACCGGCGAGGCCGCCAGAGATGCTGCTGGGCATGCGGAACCCCGTGGGAGGCCGGGAAAATACCGGCGTCGCTGGGCGTGGCTAGGGGGATGTCGGAGAAGGTGGGGCGGGCGGGCGCGAGGGTGCGAAGGGTGCGAAGGGCGCGAAGCGGCCTGCACCTCACCTCGTTCCCTCGTTCCCTCGTCCCCTCGCGCCCTCGCAACCTCGCGCCCTCGCAACCTCGCAACCTGCCGCGCAGCGGCCTGCGTTCCCTCGCGCCCTCGCGCCCTCGCGCCCTGCACGCCCTTCGCGCCCTCACCCCCTCCCCAGCGCCACCCTCCCCGCCAGCAGATCCGCCAGCACCCCGAACGCCGGGCGCCGGCGCAGGGCGCCGTAGCGCGGGTCGACCAGGCCGTAGCCGGCTGCGACCAGTTGCCACCAGTAGACGCGCTCGACCAGGCCGGTGGCGTGCGCCTGCTGGAAATAGGCGCGCAGGTAGGTCGCGGCGTCGGACTCGCTGACGCATTCCTGCGGGCTGGTCGGGGCGTGCTCGCCAGCGCCGATCAACGGCCAGTTGGTCTCGGTGATCCACAGCCGGCCGCGGTCGGCCGCGCGCAGACGTGGACTGAGCGCACTGACGGCGGCGTGCAGGCGGATCTTGCGGGCGAGATCGAAGAAGCCGTACTGGCGGTTCGACGGCGCGCCGCGGCGATCGACGTAGAGCAGCGCCGCCACCGCGTCGAAGCGGTAGCGATGGGCGTTGAGCAGGCTGCGCACCAGGACCAACGGCTCGAAGTCGATCAGCGCCGGACCGACCAGACGCACGGTGGGAAAGTCGGCGCGCAGGCGCTGCGCCGCCTCGGCCAGCGGCACGTAGTCTGAATAATTCAGGCAGCCCCACTTGGTGCGGTTGGGGGCCTGGCCGATCTGGAAGGCGCGCACGCGCGGATGCAGGGTGGCGATGATGGCGCGCAGGTTGCGCTCCCACGCCAGCGGATCGCACACCGCGGCGCGATCCTGAGGCACCGCCACCACCACCTCGCAGCCGGGGAAGCCGGCGATGAAACTGGCGTGCTCGGCGAGGCGGTCGACGTCCCCGATCGGCACCCGCACCAGCAGATGGCGCACGCCCAGCTCGGCGACCAGGTCGCGCAGATCTCCGTCATGGCCGGGCAGCGGCGATACCCCGATGCCGATGAAATCGCGGGGCGCCGGCAGCGGCCAGGCCGGCGGGCGCATGGTGGCGTAGCGCCACGCCACCAGCGGGGCCGCGAAGGCGGCGGTCAGACCGGTGAGCAGGTACTCATTGAAGCCATGCCAACGCAGCCGGCGCTTCAGCGCCCGGTCCGCGATGCGCTGCGGCTGGTCGCTGGGCGCGTGCCAGGGGATGGTCAGGAAGGGCCGTTTGGCGGTCACCGCCGGCCAGGGTGGGCGTCACGCCGACGTTTTCTAGCCCGACACCAGGGGATGGCCGGGCTGGCGGAGAGCGCATGACGCACGGACGCACGGCCGAAACTGCGCGCCCAGACGCTCACACCGGCGGCACCGGCCGCGCCACCGTCGCTGTGCCCACCTGCGGCTCCGGCGCGGCGGGCGGCGGCGGCTGGTCGAGGCCGTGCACGGTCTTCTCCCAGTAATGCGGGCGCACCAGCATCTGCCAGATCGCCTTCCAGGCCGCCAGGCTGAGCAGCACCCAGTACAACGGGCTGATCAACGCCGCCCACCACAGGCCGCGTTGCCCCGGCCGACGGCCGGCGATGAGGTTGACGAACACGAACATGAGGTTGCCGACCAGCAGGCAGCACGAAGCGACGAAGAGGACGACGCTGATCTGCGACCACGTCTCGCTCTCGCCCGGCCCGGTGTAGATCATCGGCCAGCTCACCCGGCGGTGCACCCCGCCGACCACCTGCACGCCATCGCGCTCGATGAAGCTCACCGCCCAGGTCATCGGCCGTTCGGTCAGCAGTTGCCACACACTGCCGTGGCCGTGCGACCAGTCGACGCCGAGCATCCACACATAGATCGCGGTCATGATCCACAGCGGCAGGTTCAACGCCGCCAGCGCGGCGACGCTGAACACGCTGAACACGAAGCCCACGGCTCCCCACGGATTCAGGCGCCAGAACAGCCGCAGCGGCCGTCGGAACCACACCAGATGGGTGATCAGGTAACCCTTCAGCCAGCGGCTGCGCTGACGCAGCCAGTTGCCGGTGCGGCTGTTGGCTTCCTCCCAGGTCACGCTGTCGAGCATGCGCGTGCGCAGGCCGGTCATGCGCAGGCGCACACCGAGATCGCAGTCCTCGGTGACGTTGAACGGATCCCAGCCGCCCAGCGCCTGGAGCGGCGCGGTGCGGAAATGGTTGCTGGTCCCACCCAGCGGCATGGGCACGCCGAGACGTTCGAGGCCGGCGAGGTAACGACCGAACCACACGTTGTATTCGAGAGCGAACCAGCGCGTCAGCAGGTTCTGATCGTGGTTGTGGTAGGCGAGCTGCGCTTGCAGGCAGGCGACGCGATCGGGCCGGCCGCGCGCGGCGGCGATGCTGGCCAGCGAGCGGAAGGCGAGCACCGCCTGCTTGAGCTGGTCGGAATCCGGGCGGTCCTCGGCATCGAAGATGACCAGGTATTCGCCGCGGGCGGTTTCAAGGCCGTGATTGCAGGCGCGCGGCTTGGTCTTGGGCTGTCCGAGCGGCGCCACCAGCACTTCGGCCCAGGGCGGGATGCCGGCGGCCTCCAGCGCAGGCAGCGTCTCGGGATCGTCGGCCTCAAGCAGGAACTTCACGTCGAGGCGGTCGCGCGGGTAGTCGAGCCGGGTCAGGCTGGCCAGGATGTTGCGCGCGACGTTGCGTTCTTTGTACAGCGGCACCAGCACGGTGTAGACCGGCCAGCCGCCGGCCGGTTCGTCGAGCCGGTCGTGACGGATGCCGCGGCGACCACCAGCGGCAAGGGCGAGCAGACGGAAGGCGATGGCCGCGAGGTAGATCAGCGCCACCACCCCGGTGAGCACGCTGACGAAGACCTGGCCGTCGACCACCGCCAGGTAGGCCAGCACCAGGAACGGCGCCACCAGCCACGGTTCGTGGGCGGTGGCGACACCGCGCAGCCGCACCACCAGCCCGAGCAGCGCGCACAGCGCCGTGCCCGCGAGCAGGCCGAGCAGGCTCGCCCACTCGATGCCGAAATGGAGGTGCAGCGTGCGCGCCAGGCCGGCCAGCCAATCGTCGCGGCCGAGCCACTCGATCCACGGCCGCAGATTCGGTGATGGGACTCCGGCGCGCTGGGCGATCAACTGGCCGAGGCGCGCACCGCCGACGGCGAAGACGGCGCCGAACACCAGCCACCACCACGAGACGGTGGTGTAGGCGCAGGTGGCGAGGTTGCGGTCGAGGTAGCGGCGCACCAGCGGATCGCCGCCTCCGGGCAGGCCATCGAGGCGCAGCACACGACCGCCGGTGCGCGCCGCCAGTTCGCTGGCGCCGACCGTGGGCACGGTGGTCGAGGACAGGTCAGCAGGCACGGGCGGCGGGGCGTCGGTCACGAAAGCTTCCGGAAGGTGGGACCATCAGCGGACGGAGCCATCGCGCAAAGCCTTCCCGGCCGGCGGTTCGACCACCAGCCGGCGGCCGGGTGCCGCGTGCGCCAGGCGCAAGGACCAGCACGCCGCCCGGTCGAAGGCTGCGGCGACGCGCTCCGCCCACTCGACGATGGCGACGCCGTCCTCGACCAGTTCGAAGAAGCCGAGCGCGGCCAACGCACCCGCCCCATCGAGACGGTAGGCGTCGACATGCCACACCGGGAGACGCGCGGCATAGCTGTTGAGCAGGGTGAATGTCGGGCTGGCCACGGTGGCCGGATCGCCGCCGAGCGCCGCGACCAGCGCGCGCGCCAGGGTGGTCTTGCCCGCGCCGAGCGGGCCGTCGACGAGGACGATGTCGCCAGCGGCCAGCTCGACGGCAAGCAGCGCCGCGAAACGCTCCACCGCGGCGACATCGGGCAGGTCGACGAGCATGGCGGCATGGTGGACGGCACAGGAACGGGGCAATACGGCGGAGATGGTCGCGGGTTGGTGCGGGGGATCGCGGCACGGTTCGCGGACACGTCCGCTCCGTTCTCGACGTGGGGGGCCCAGCCCCTTGCCGTCGCCGGCCACGCCCCATCATCCCGCCCATCTTTGAACCTTCGGCCGGTGGACGGTGGCGGGAGAAGTCCCATGGCCTGCTGAGCAGGCCGAGCGGGATGCCGAAGGAGTAACGCTCTCAGGCCGAAGGACCGCTGCCCGACGGCACCCCTGGAGAGAGCCCGCAGCCGCGGGCCGCCGACGGAGTCACGCTCTCAGGCACAAGCGACGGGGACTGCGATGCGCCATCCAGGCCGGCGCGCCGCGTCCCCTCTGCCTGGCAGGACCGCCATGACTCCCGCCGCCGTCTCCGTCGTCACCGCCGACCTCGCCCATCCCGACCGCTTCGTCGATCGCCACATCGGGCCCGACCAGGCCGCGATCGCGGCGATGCTGACGACCGTCGGCGCGCCGACGCTCGACGCGCTCATCGCCGAGACCGTCCCTGCCGGCATCCGCCGCACCCGGTCGCTGCATCTGCCGGCGCCGGCCGGCGAAGCCCAGGCGCTGGCCGAGCTGCGCGCCATCGCCGAGCGCAACCGCCCCTTCCGCTGCTTCATCGGCACCGGCTACCATGGCTGCATCGTGCCGGCGGTGATCCAGCGCAATGTGCTGGAGAATCCCGGCTGGTACACCCAGTACACCCCCTATCAGGCCGAGATCGCCCAGGGCCGCCTGGAATGCCTGCTGAATTTCCAGACCGTGATCTGCGACCTCACCGGATTGCCGATCGCCAACGCCTCGCTGCTCGATGAGGCCACCGCCGCGGCCGAGGCGATGACCATGTGCCATCGGCTGTGCCCGGATGACACCAAGGATCTGTTCTTCGTCGCCCGGGACTGCCATCCCCAGACCATCGACGTGGTGCGCACGCGCGCGGCGCCGCTCGGCATCGAGGTGATCGTCGGCGACCACCGCGAGCTGACCTTCCCCGACCGCCTGTTCGGCGTGCTGCTGCAATACCCCGGCACCGACGGCGCCGTGCGCGACCACCGTGAATTCGCGGCGCGCGTGCATGCCGTCGGCGCCACCGTGGTGGCCGCCACCGACCTGCTGGCTCTGTGCCTGATCACTCCGCCCGGGGAATGGGGCGCCGACATCGCCGTCGGTTCGGCGCAGCGCTTCGGCGTGCCCATGGGCTATGGCGGACCGCACGCCGCGTTCATGGCCACCCGCGACGACTTCAAGCGCCACCTTCCCGGCCGCCTGGTCGGCGTCGCCCGCGACGTCCACGGCCGTCCGGCGCTGCGCCTGTCATTGCAGACGCGCGAGCAGCATATCCGCCGCGAGAAGGCGACCTCGAACATCTGCACCGCCCAGGCCCTACTCGCCAACATGTCGGCGCTCTACGCCGTGTACCACGGCCCTGACGGTGTGCGCGCCATCGCGACGCGCGTCCACCGCCTGACCTGCGCCCTTGCTGAAGGTCTGCGCCGGCTCGGCTTCTCGGTCGGCCCGAAGGTCTTCGTCGACACCCTGCGCGTCGACGTCACCCACCTGTTGCCGGCCATCCTGCAGGCCGCCCACGCCCAGCGCATCGACCTGCGCGCCCGCGACGCCCACACCGTCGGGGTCAGCCTCGACGAATGCTCGGGGATCGACGACGTCGACGACCTGCTCACCGTGTTCAACTGCGGCCAGCCGCACGGACTCGACGTCGCCGCGCTGGCGACGGTGGACACCGGCACGCTGCCGGCGCCGTTCGCGCGCACCTCGCCCTACCTGACCCATCCCGTGTTCAACCGCCACCACAGCGAGACGGCGATGCTGCGCTACATCAAGGCGCTTGAGGCCAAGGACCTGTCGCTGACCACCTCGATGATCCCGCTGGGATCGTGCACCATGAAGCTCAACGCCGCCGCCGAGATGCTGCCGGTGTCGTGGCCCGAATTCGCCGGACTGCATCCCTTCGCCCCGGTCGAGCAGGCCGAAGGCTACCAGATCCTCTTCCGCCAACTCGAAGAGTGGCTGGCCGAGTGCACCGGCTTCGCCGCCTGTTCGCTGCAACCCAACGCCGGTTCGCAAGGCGAGTACGCCGGCCTGCTGGTCATCCGCGCCTACCAGCGTTCGCGTGGCCAGGGCGGGCGCGATGTCTGCCTGATCCCGACCTCAGCGCACGGCACCAATCCTGCGACCGCGGCGATGGCCGGCCTGCGCGTGGTGGCGGTGGCCTGCGATGCCGCCGGCAACGTCGACCTCGCCGACCTGCGCGCCAAGGCCGTCGCCCACAGCGACCGCCTGGCTGGGCTGATGGTCACCTATCCGTCGACGCACGGCGTCTTCGAGGAAGCCATCGGCGAGATCTGCCGCACCGTGCATGAGCACGGCGGGCAGGTCTACATGGACGGCGCCAACCTGAACGCCCAGGTCGGCCTGACCTCGCCCGGAGCGATCGGCGCCGACGTCTGCCATCTCAATCTGCACAAGACCTTCTGCATCCCGCATGGCGGCGGCGGGCCGGGCATGGGTCCGATCTGCGTCGCCCGCCATCTCGCGCCATTCCTGCCCAAGCACCCCGTCGTCGACCTCGGCGGCGACCGCCTGCTGGGCGCGGTATCAGCGGCGCCGTGGGGCTCGGCGCTGATCCTGACGATTCCCTGGATGTACATCCGCATGATGGGCGCCGCTGGTCTGACCGACGCGACCCGCATCGCCATCCTCAGCGCCAACTACATCGCCACCCGTCTGGGCGAGCACTACCCCGTGCTCTACCGCGGCAGTCACGGCCGCGTCGCCCATGAATGCATCCTCGATCTGCGCGGCTTCAAGGCCGCCACCGGCATCGAAGTGGAAGACGTCGCCAAGCGGCTGATGGATTACGGCTTCCACGCCCCGACGGTGTCCTTCCCGGTACCCGGCACGCTGATGATCGAACCCACCGAGAGCGAACCCAAGGACGAGATCGACCGCTTCTGCGACGCCATGATCGCCATCCACGCCGAGATCCAGGCCATCGCCACCGGCACGTCCGACCGCACCGACAACCCGCTGAAGAACGCCCCGCACACCCAGGCCGCGGTGTGCGCGGACACCTGGACGCATCCCTACACCCGCCAGCAGGCCGCCTTCCCGGCGCCCTGGCTGCGCGAGCGTAAGTTCTGGCCGACCGTCGGCCGCATCGACAACGCGTATGGGGACCGCAACCTGGTGTGCACCTGCGGGACGGTGGAGGAGTACGCGCAGGGGTAGCAGTCCCGCTCGGTCCCGCTCACCGAGTGGTGTCGCAGTCCTTCAGGTCCGCCGCCGACGGCGGACTGCGCTGGGCGCGGCGCCGCGTTCGCGTTTCCAGGTGCGGGCGAAGCCGTCGGCCGATGGCCAGCCGCAGCGCTGGGCGATCTCCGCGATGGGCAGGCCCTCGGCGAGCAGGCGTTCGGCCAGCCACAGGCGGCAGTGCAGGATGGCCTGGCAGGGAGTGACGCCGTAGCCGTGCTGAAACACCATCCACGCCTGGCTGCGCGACAGGCCGCTGGCGCGCACCAGATCGGCACTGGTCACCCCTTCGTGCAGGCGGCGCCAGAGCACGTGGAGCATGCGGTCCAGTTCCGGGCGGCTGAGATCGAGATCCTCGATCGACTCGGCCAGCACCTGGCGCAGCAGCGCCGCCACCAATGCGCGTCGACCCAGGGCGTCGGGTTCGGCCACCGCCGCGTCGAGCATGCGCCGGCTGGGCTGGCTGGGCAGGCGACCACACCAGCGGTGGCGCTGGTCGCCGAGCAGCACGTCGCTCCATGTCGCCATCATGCCAAGTCCGAAATGCACCGAACCGGCGCGCAACGGCGCATGGCGGTGCATCACCCCGGCGTCGATCAGCAGCACCTCGCCGGGACCAAGATCAAGGCGCCCGTCCGGACGCTCGGCGCGCACCACACCCACCAGGCTGGCCACCAGGGTGGGGGTGACGTGGTAGTCCCATTCCCCGGTCGGATGGCCGGCGCCGCGCCAGACGTGCACGTTGCTGATCTGGCCGGGCAGACGATCAAGCTCGCGCCACCAGCGGAACAGGCGCACATCCATGCCGGGATCATGCGCCGTCGCCACCATCCGACAATTCGTATGATGACCGCCGGACTGAATGCCGGCTCGGGGCCAGCGTCCCGATGACCGGACGGCGCCGGGTTCCGTACCAGCTGGCCATGACCCTGACCTGTCGCCCGTGCTCCGCTCGCCGACGCCGGTCCTCGCCCACGCCGCCAGGTGCCCGCCGGTCAGTCGGCGGACGGCGGATTATCCCCGTGTTGCACGGCAGGTTTTCCCCCAACCTGGGCCGGATCATCCCGGATGCGGTCGCAGAGGTGTCGCGCGTATGACGGCAAGTCGATCAGATCTCAGGTGCGGCGGCCGCCTCCTGCTCGCCTGCGCGCTGGTGCTGGGATCACCTGACGCCACGGCGGGCGAAGCGACCCGCGCCACCGGCGACGATGCCCGCCTGGTCACGCCGTTCCTCGCCCAGCACTGCGCCAAGTGCCACGACGCGCAGAAGCAGAAGGGCGACTTCCGCATCGACACGCTGGCCCGCGATTTCACCAGCGAGGCCGACGCGGAGCGCTGGGCCGAAGTGCTGCTGCGGCTGTCCGCCGGGGAGATGCCGCCGAAACAGGAGCCGCGGCCGCAACCGGCCGAACAGGCCGACGTCGTCGCCTGGATCTCGGCGCGGCTCAACCAGGGCAAGGCCGAGCGCATGGCGAAGCGCTCGCCGGTGACGCACTACCGGCTGAGTCGCGACGAGTATGCCAACACCGTCTATGACCTGCTCGGCGTGCGTTACGACCCGGCGGCGCCCGGCGCGCTCAACGAGGATCCACGCTGGCACGGCTTCGAGCGCATCGGCGCCATGCTCACGCTGTCCCCCTCGCACATCGATCGCTACCTGAAGGCGGCCGAGACCGTGCTGGCACGGGCGTTTCCCGAAAAAACGCCGACGGCGGTGAAGGGCCGCCGCGATGCGATCGCGCTACAGGGCCGCGACGGCGATCGCAAACGCTTCCAGGAACTCGGCGTCGAGAACCTGATCCGCAAGGTGATCTGGCCTGGTCACCTGGTGGGCGGGATCAATCCGGCGGCGAAGGGCGAACTGGTGCGGATGCGCATCCAGCTCAGCGGCATGCGGCCCGTCAACGGCCGGGCGCCGCACCTCACGGTCTGGGACAACCTCCACAAACGGTCGATCTTCGATCAGGACATCGTCACCGCCGAAGACCAGCCGGTGGTGGTGGAACTGCTCACCACCAGCGAAGGCGTGAGCATCCTCAACGACACCGCCGGACCGGTGAACGAAGGCCACACCTTCAACGTCACCAACGGCACGCTCTTCATCAGCAGCAAGGACACCCGGCTGATGCGGCCGGAAGGCCGCAAGCTGACCGACGATGCCGGCCAGGCCATCCATCCCCTGCTGCTGGTCGACTGGGTGGAATGGGAAGGCCCAGTCATCACCGACGACGAACGCAAACGCCGGGAAGGCTTCTTCCCCGCCCAGCCGGGCGATCTGGCCCAGGCGCGTGCCGGGCTGGTCCGTTTCGCGGAACGTGCCTGGCGACGGCCGCTCGCCGGCGGCGAGATCGATCGCTACGTCGCGATCATGGAACGCGAGCGGGCCGCGGGCGAGCCACTGCGCACCGCCGTCCTGGCCGCGATGGCCGGCGTCCTCACCTCGAAGAACTTCATCTACCTGGTCGAGGGATCCGCGCGCGAACGCCGCGACCGGCTGGACGACTGGGAACTGGCCGCGCGGCTTTCGTACTTCCTCTGGGGCTCCCTGCCCGATGACGGACTCGTCGCCGCCGCGCGTGCCGGCACCGTGCGGGACCCGCAGCAGTTGCGCAGCCAGGTGGCACGGATGCTGGCTGACGGGAAGATCAGCCGCTTCACCGAGGCGTTCCCGCGCCAATGGCTGCAACTGCACCGGCTCGGGATGTTCCCTCCCGACAGCAAGCTCTACCCCGATTACGACAAGTGGCTGGAACAGAGCATGGCACTGGAGTCGATCGGCTATTTCACCGAGATGTTCAACCGCAACCTGCCGCTGCGCGAATTCCTCGATTCGGACTGGACGGTGGTGAATCCACGTCTGGCCTGGCACTACGGCATGCCGGCGCCGTCCAAGCCGGGATTCCAGCGCGTCACCCTGCGTCCCGAGGATCATCGCGGCGGCCTGCTGACCCAGGCCGCGATCCTGTCGCTGACCTCCGACGGTACGCGGCACCGGCCGGTGCACCGCGGCGTCTGGCTGTCGGAGGCGCTCTTCGCGCACACCCCGCCGCCGCCGCCGCCGAACATCGAGCCCATCGATGCGGCGCCACCGGCCAGTCCGGCGAAGGCCTCGATCCGCATGCAGCTGGCTGCCCATGCCACCAATCCGACCTGCGCGTCCTGCCATGCGCGCATCGATCCCTTCGGCTTCGCCTTCGACCACTTCGATGCCATCGGCCGCTGGCGGAGCGAAGAGGTGGTGGCCAAGGGCACCGGGCCGAATCCGCGCGTCGATGCCAGCGGAACCCTCGCCGACGGCCGGACCTTCCGCGGTCCGGAAGAGTTCCGCAAGCTGCTGGTCCAGGATCTCGACCGCTTCGCCGTCGCCTTCGTCGAGAACCTGGCGACCTTCGCTCTGCGGCGGACGATGACCCTCGACGACGCCGAGGCGATCCGCGCGATCGCGACCGCGGCCAAGACGGATGACTACCGCCTGCGCAGCCTGATCGAGCGTTTCGCCACCTCCGAGCTGTTCCTGAGACGCTAACCGCACCCGTCATGCCACCCGCCAGGATTCGACCGCCATGAACATCCGCCGTCAGCATTGGCTGCTCAACCGCCGTCACCTCCTGCGCGGGGTCGGCGTCGCGCTCGCCCTGCCACTGCTCGACTGCATGCGCCCGTTGGGTGCCGCCGGAGAACGCACGGACAGGCCCAGGCGCAGCGTGTTCATCTACCTGCCCAACGGCGTGAACACCCTGGACTGGCAGATCACCCAGGCCGGCGCGGACTACCAGTTGTCGAAATCGCTGCTGCCGCTGGCCCGGCACCGTGCCAACCTCACCCCGTTCAGCGGCCTGCATAATCCCAACGCGATCAGCCATCACCATAACGGCTACACCGTCTGGCTGAGCGGCGCCAAGATCGGGCCGGCGGTGCGCAACACCATCTCGGTCGACCAGCTCATGGCCCAGGTCACCGCGCCGCATACGCGCTTCCCGTCGTTGGAGATGACCGCTCCTGATGGCGGCTGCCTGGCGGTGAGCAGCGATGGCGTGCGCTTGCCGGCGCTCATCAAGCCCAGTGCCGTGTTCAGCGAACTGTTCGAGGAGCCCAAGGGCGGCATCGCGGTGCAACGGCGTGGCCTGCACCGCCGTGGCAGCATCATCGACGCCGTCCTCGCCGAGGCGCGCGCCCTGGGCAGCGATCTCGGCCAGGCCGACCGCGGCCGCCTGGACCAGTACCTGACCTCGGTCCGCGAAGTCGAGGTCCGCACCGGGCGCTCCGACCGTTGGCTCGACACCGCGCGTCCCCAGATCGAGGCCGACACCAGGACAAAGCTGAACCGCGATGTCCCGCCCGCGAAGTTCGGCGACTACCTGCGCACGATGTTCGACCTCATCGTGCTCGCCTTCCAGACCGACCTGACCCGCGTCGCGACGTTCAGCACCGGGTTGGAAGGCCAGGGCCCGGCGATCCCGGAGCTTGGCATCACCCAGTCCCGCCACGCCCTGTCGCACCACGGTGGCAATCCCGATCTGCTGCGCCAGTTCACCGAGGCCGACACCTTCCTCAGCACCCAGTTCGCCTATTTCCTCGACCGGCTCAGCGCGGTGCAGGACGCCGATGGTCCGCTGCTCGACACCACCATGGCGCTGTACGGCAGTGCCATGTCCTACGGCCACAGCCACGGCATGACCAATCTGCCGATCATCCTCGCCGGTGGCGCCAAGCTGGGATTGAAGCACGGCAAGCACGTGGATTTCAACGTCGGCCACGTCGCCGGTTACGAACTCGCCAATCCCGGCAAGCACTACGCCATCTGCCACCGCCCGGTGAATCCCAAGGCCCATCTCAGCAACCTGCTGCTGACCATGGCGCAGCGCATGGGCGTGGAGACGACCAGCTTCGCCGACAGCCTGGGCACGGTCTCCGAGGTGCTGGCGTGAGGTCGCGCTGTCCTGGCCTGATCGCCATCTGCCTGGCTGTCGTCGTGGCCGCTACCGGCGCCGGAGAGGTCGCCAAGCCGGCTGCGGACGAGAAGCCCTACGTCCCGGTCGCCGGCCAGTTCCCCCCTCCCGATGCAGGCGCCTACTTCGCCGGCGAACTGGTGGCGGTCGACCACGTCAATCGCCGCGGCGCCCTCCGGATCGATGGCGACAACAGCGAGGACCGCTACCACTCCGCCCCGCCGCATCGCTTCGCCCTGCTGCCCTACGGCACCATCCGCTACCACGGCGCTCCGGCCGAACTGCGCGACGTCCCCATCGGGACGCACCTGCATGGTTATTTCGTCCTGCCTCCGGAGGGCGACAAGGCGATCCCGCCGGCGACCTCGCAGTTTGTCCCGAAGACCAACCACGCCCTTTCCCTCGAAGATGATCTCAGCTTCTATCAGCAACGCGGTCAGGCATGGAAGGTGGTGTCGGTGGAACTGAAATACGACGCGTCGAGCCCTGCCTTCAAGAAGGGCGAGTGGAAGCGCACCCCGGTGACCGGGAAGCTCAACGTGGTGTCGACGGGAACCACGGCCAAGGACGGACGCAGCGGAGCGGTGATGTTCGAAGTCGATCGTTCGACGCGCTTCTGGAAGGGCCGCGAGGCGGCCGAACTCGAAGACCTCGCGCCCGACGCGGACTGGAAGCTCAAGGACAACGTGCGCACCGCCGACCTGAAGAGCCTGGCTCCGGAACGCGTGGTGCAGCTCAACCTGACCTGGGCGGCCGACTCCGAGCACCGGCAGTTCCACTGCGCTGACGTCTGGCTCGACCAGGAAAGCCTGGCCCTGGCCGCCGAGCAGCAGCGTCGCATCCATCTCCGCCATCAGCATCATCGCTGGCTGGCCGGCTGGATCGATCACGTCGAACACCAGGACGGCGGCAAGGGCATCGTCACCGTCACGCTGTTCGGCGGCATGGACCCAGCGCTCTACGACGATGTCCGCGCCCAGAAGAAACCCGGCGGCGGTGCCGCCATCGCCGTCGGCGAGAAGACGCTGCGCACCTACTGGCAGAACCATGACCACAAAGGCGGGCCGGTCGTGGGCGTCACCGACGTCGCGAATCCCCCGCCGGGCAGCAGCGGCCTGCAGGTGCGCGTGCAGATCGGCGAACTGCTCGAGGGGTATCGTCCCGGGCGCATCGTGCGCCTGCGCCCCAACGGCTGGCCCAACGTCAAGACTCCGCCAGAGGAGCGCGTCCTCGGGGATCGGTTCAAGGCGGTGGATGACCCTTGAGCGGCTGAAGTCGGGAGCGTCGACATCGACGCTCCGGCGTGCTCGGCGCCTGGGTGCGGCCCGACGCCCTTACGGTCCCGCCAGCAGTTCCGCCGACCGTCGCCAATGCGCCGCCTCAGCATCGAGTCCCTTCCCCGCCGCGAACTCGGCGAGGCCCCGGCAATGCGTCGCCGGATCAAGCCGGCACGCCCACCACACCTTGGGCGCGCACTCCGGACAGAACCACAACGGGGTGCGATCGGCCTCGCGCAGGTGGTTGGCACCGTTCATCACGCATTCGTGACGGATGCAGTGCATCAGGCCGAACATGTGCCCGCTCTCGTGCACCGACAGCTTCAGCGTCCGCCGTAACGTCAGCAGGCGGTCGCCGGGAGCGATCAGCCGCGCCAGCGACCATACACCGACGCCGGTGTCGGGCGTGGCCATGCCGAAGACGTAGTTCCAGTTCTCGCCCGGCCACAAGTCGGTGGTGATCAACCCCAGCACCGACAGCGCGTTGGCCGGTTTGGCCCCGGCCAGGCGGTCGAGCAGATGATCAGCACGCAGTTGCAGAGTGCCGGTGGTGGGATGCAGGCGCCGCGACTGCGCCGGCACTGCGCCGAGGTCGAGATCAGCGCGCACCGTCACCGGCACGCCGTAGGCGGCACCCAGTACGGCTCCGACATCACTGACCAGCGCGCGCTGCGCGACGTCGAAGGTGCCGATCGGTTGCACGTACAGCGTGCGGCGGCGCGGCGTCGGGCGGTCAGCGCCGAGGGCCCGGAACTGATCGAAGGTCTGGCCCTCCTCCTTCTGCCTGGCCAGCCAGTCGTTGGCCTCCGGCGGAATCTTGGGCAGGTGCAAGGGCGCCAGCCGCGCTGCCAGTGCGTGCAGTTGCGCCTGGTCCGGCTCGGCAGCGACGGCACTGAGGTAACAGACGACTAACGCCAATGCGATCGTCCGGACCATGACGGACCTTTGTTGTGTGGCTATGCGCCTCAACCGGAAAACTTGGCGCCAGCAATGGACGGCTCTCAGAGCGAGTCACTACGCCCGGCTGAGTTTCACGGCTCCGTCCAAAATCGCGCCTGGGTGTTTACTGTGGACCGATTGGCGCTACTAGATCCGTCATGCTTGTGCCTTTCTACTTTGCTGAGGTCACGTATGCGGACCTCAACTTGGCAACGGTGGCGTTAGCTTATTCGAAGTGGACTCTCGGCTTCGATGACCCTGCCTCGCGCAAGCCACGACTCGATCTGGGTGTTGACGCTGGTTGGTCCGTAGAGGACTTGCTTCGAGGCGAAGACCTCACGGGTCCGAACGATGTCGCGGCCCAAACTCGTGTGGATGAGGGGCTATTTCTCCTTCGCTTTCGCCATCGCGAGCCGACCAACCCTGTTCGGCTTTGGACAAATGCGGTTGAAATACGACAGACTCCAGAGGGTGTGACCGTAAGGCATGGCACTGCCGTCTCCGGTGTACGTCCAGGCGAATTGCCGCCTCCAGTCCCACCACGTATTGTTCGAACGCTCTTGGTCAAGGCGGGTCGCCGGGTACAGCCGCAAGACCTTTACCAGCCAGTGAAAGAGTTCGCCGAAAAAGATGCTGAAGGTCTGGCTGTCTTCGTCTTGCTGAATTCCCAGAGAAAATTGCCAGTTATTGTGGTGACGCCAAACGTCAACGACGGCTTGGTTCGCCCTGGCGCTCTGGCGCGACAACTCACTGGTCTGGCTGCTGTGTACAGTGCGTTAGATAATTTGGCCGTGCGCGGACTTAATGATGCGCTTAGCGCTGGTGGCCTAGACCGACGTTGCGGTGTTGGCAATGGCGCAGTCAGACTCTACTGGCCAGCGCTCACAGCTTTCTCCGATCCATTTGCACACCCACTCTGGACCGCAGAGCGGCTTCGGTTGGCGTCTCCGATTTCAAGTTTGGTTACAGACTGTCTGGCGCGCCATTTGGTACAGAGGATTGTTGTCCGAACGACGCCAGATGATCATTTCCAACTCATCGAACTACAAGATCGACGACAGCGTCAGAGTGCACTGGTCGCGCACCGCGATGCGGGACAAGCAAACGAAGCTATAAGGATTTCAGGCGAAAGAAGTGCGCAACTAAACGAGGCGCTCGCTGAAAACCGACGTGCCTACGATGCCCTCGACCGGGCTTGGTCAGAGCACGATGAGAAGGTGAAGAAACTCCAAGAGGATCATCGCGACCAAGTTGCCGAGGCTGAATTGCGGGCAGAGCAATTGGAGCAAGAGTTGAGCGTGGCACAGAATACAAATGCGCAAACACAAGCGCACGCGACGACACTTGAGGCCGCGCTCAATGCTCGGAATCAGGAGTCAGGGCCAACTCTCAGCGAAGAGGCGCTCGTTGCATTCCGGCGTCGTCTCGGGCAACGATACACGGTCTCCGACGCTCTTGTGGCTATAAAGTTCGTATATCACGATCGGGTGACAGTGCTTCCAAGCGCTCTCGCATCTTCCAAGCGTAGCGCAGACTTCGAATGGCCAGCGCAAGCCGCGGATCTATTAGCGCAACTCGCCGGCGCATTTGTGGATGCGCTGCTTGCAGGCAAGCCCGATGGTGAGGCCAAAATGCGTTCGACCGTAATAAATTCGCGGCGACAGAGGCGCTTCTAGGAAAGCGCGGCTCCGATCTACGGACATTTGAATACGAGGGCAAGCAAGTTGAGATGTTGCGACACCTGAAGATCGGCGTCGGTTCGGGGACTGCGACCGGATTGCGCATCCATTTCCATTGGGATAGCGTTCGTCGCCGCATTGTGATCGGCTACTGTGGACAACATCTCGACTTCAAATAGCCCTGTCGATCCGTTATGCCTCCCATGGTTGTTGCAGCTCTAAGTCGAACCCGCAGACCCCGGGACGCTCTGGCCACAGGACGGTCGGGCGCTTGGACAGTGGCAATTCCCCCTCCCGTCCCACGATGCCCGGCCATGTCCACGGCGCGCAATGATCTCCGCTACCAGCAGCGCGGCGTGTCGGCCGGCAAGGCCGAGGTGCATGCCGCCATCGCCGGGCAGGATGCCGGACTCTTCCCGGGCGCGTTCTGCAAGCTGGTGCCGGATCTGCTCACCGGCGACGCGGCGCACTGCCTGCTGGTGCACGCCGATACCGCCGGCAGCAAGGCCGCTCTCGCCTACCTGGCGTGGAAGGAGGGCTTCGGCGACCAGGTGTGGGGCGGCGTCGCCCAGGATGCGCTGGTGATGAACCTCGACGACTGCGCCTGCGCCGGCGCGCTGGGGCCGTTCCTGGTCTCGAACACCATCGGCCGCAATGCCCGGCGCATCACCGCGCCAGTGCTCAAGGCAGTGATCGAGGGCTACCAGCAGGTCTGCGACCTGCTCGCCAAGGAGGGCATCGCCTGCGTGATGACCGGCGGCGAGACCGCCGACGTCGGCGATCTGGTGCGCACCATCGACATCGGCTGCACCGTGGCCGCACGCCTGCGCCGCGACGCCGTCATCGACGCCGGACGCATGGCGCCCGGCGACGTCATCGTCGGCTTCAGTTCGACCGGCCAGGCGCGCTGGGAAAGCACGCCCAACAGCGGCATCGGTTCGAACGGCCTGACCAACGCGCGTCATGAACTGCTCGGCGGCTACCGCGAGCGCTATCCCGAGACCTACGCGCCCGAGACCAGCGACGCGCTGATCTACTGCGGAGCCGCCAAGCTCGGCGACCCCCTGCCCGGCGCCGAGGGCATGCGCGTGGGCGACGCGCTGCTGTCGCCCACGCGCACCTACCTGCCGCTGATCCGGCGGCTGATCGCCGCCATCCCGCTGAGCTACCTGCACGGGCTGATCCACTGCACCGGCGGTGGGCAGTCGAAGATCCTCAAGTTTGGCGCCCACGGCCGCGCGACCGGGAACCGCTACGTGAAGGACAACCTCTTCCCGGTGCCGCCGTTGTTCGCGGCACTCAACGCGCGCACCGGCAAGGGCTGGGCCGAACTGTACACCGTCTACAACATGGGCCACCGACTCGAAGCCGTGGTGCCCGAGACGCAGGTCGCCGCCTGCCTGGCCGCCGCCGGCGAATGCCGCATCGACGCCAAGGTGGTCGGCCGGGTCGAGGACCGCGGCGTGCCCGGCAATGAGGTGGTGGTGACCACGCCGCACGGAACGTTCACCTACAAGTAAGCCATGATCGACGACGTGCTCATCGCTGTCGTCCAGTGCGTCGTTGAACTGGGAGGCGACGTCCTGTGCAGCCTGCTGGCGGACTCGTGCTCATATCGCGCCGAACGCAAGCCCACCCATCCCGTTGTCGGCGCTGTCGCCTGGCTGGTCGCCGGCTCGGTCCTCGGCGGGCTGTCGCTTCTGGTGCGGCCGACGGCGCTGCTGTCGCATCCCGCCCTGCGTCTGGGCAACCTGATCCTGGCGCCACTGCTGGCAGCGTTGACCGCCCATGCGTTGGCGCGGTGGCGGCGGTCGCGTCAGTCCGGGAAAGAGCAGGTGGTGCCCTGGCGTCACGCCGTCCATGCCGGCGCCTTCGCGGCCGGGATGGTCCTGGTGCGCTTCCTGTGCTGCTCAACAGCGGGCTGATACTCCTCCCGGGACTTGGCGCCGCGCCGCGGCGCCCAGGCTGCGCACCATGACCCGTGACCCCATCCTGTTGTTCGCCAGCGGGCTGATCGCCGGTTCGCTCATCACCGGCACCATCGTGCTGTCGGTTGCGAGACGCGAGACGCGGGAAGCGCAGGCGCTCGCCAAGGCCGCGCTCGACGAGAACCGCCGGCTGCAGTTCGACGGGGTGAGCCTGCGCCAGGCCGCCCGTCTGTCCGCGCTCAGCGACGAGCTCGAACGCACCCAGGCGGGCCGCGCGGCGCCCACGGCCGGCGGGCTTCCGGGTGCGGTGGCGATCGATGCCACCCTTCAAGACGTGCGCGTCGAACAGGCGCGCCTGCGCGAGGAGCAGGCGCGGAAGCAGGCCGCGCAAGCCGTGGCAGCGGCGCGCTGGGCGGAGAACATCGCCACCCTCGAAGCCGCCATCGCACAGCTGCCCGCCGACGATCCTCGGCGCGCCGACCTCGGCCGCGAGATCGCCGGCATGCGCGCCAAACTCGATGGGCTGCGCGCGCCGGTACCGCAACCGTGAGCCGGCCGCTGGTGGTGCTGTGCTGCGTCGGCTTGACCCCGGCGCACCTCGGTGCCGACACGCCCCACTTGTCAGCGCTGGCTGCCGACGGCTTCGCGGCGCCGATGACCGGCGTCATCCCGGCGGTGACCACCACCGCGCAGACCTCGCTGGTCACCGGCGTGCTGCCGCAGGTGCATGGCATCGTCGCCAACGGCTGGCATTTCCGCGACCTCGGCGAGGTCTGGCTGTGGCGGCAGAGCCAGCGACTGATCCAGGCGCCGTCGTGCTGGGAGATCGCCCGGCGGACGCGTCCGGGGTTGAAAGTATTGAAGCACTTCTGGTGGTACGCGATGAACACCGACGTCGACGCGACGGTGACGCCACGCCCGGTCTACCATCAGGACGGCGCCAAGAGCCCGGACATCTATGCCTGGCCGGCCGACCTAAAATCGCGGCTGATCGCCGCGCACGGAGCCTTCCCGCTGTTCCAATTCTGGGGCCCGACCGCCGCCATCGCGTCAACGCGCTGGATCGCCGAGAGTTTCGCCACCGCCTGGGACGCGACGCGGCCCGATCTGGCGTGGTGCTACCTGCCCCACCTCGACTACGACCTGCAGCGCTTCGGCCCGATCGGAGCGCACCTTGCCGGCAACTTGCGCGCGCTCGACGCCGAGGCCGGCAAGGTGATTCGCCATGCCCGCGCCAACGGCGCCGCCGTGCTGGTGGTCTCCGAGTACGGCATCGAGCGGGTGGATCGTGCGGTGTTCATCAACCGCGCCTTGCGCGCGGCCGGCCTGCTGGCGGTGACGCGCAACGCCACCGGAGAACTGCTCGACATCGGCATGAGCCGCGCCTTCGCGGTGTGCGACCACCAGCTTGCCCACGTCTCGTGCGCCGATGCCGCCGCGCAGTCCGCCGCCGCCGCAGTGCTGGCGAAGCTGGACGGCATCGACCGCGTCTACGCCGGCACGCAGCGCAACGCGATCGGACTCGACCACCCGCGCAGCGGCGAACTGGTGGCGCTGGCCGCTCCCGGCGCCTGGTTCGCCTACGACTACTGGCTCGACGAGGCGGCCGCGCCCGACTTCGCGCGCTGCGTCGAGATCCACAAGAAGCCCGGCTACGATCCGCGCGAACTGGTGTTCGACCCGCGCGGCGGCAAGCGCCGCGCCGGCCTCGCGCTGCTGCGCAAGAAACTCGGCCTGCGCTACGTCATGGATGCGGTTCCGCTCGACACCGCGCTGGTCAACGGCAGCCACGGCCGTCCGCCGGCACGGCCGGAAGACGGGCCGGTGATCATCGGCTCTCATCGCGAATGGCAGCGAGATGCGTGGAGCATGCTCGATGTAGCGCCGTTGGTGGTGCGCGAGATGACGGTCGGGGCGAGGTGAGCACCCTGCCGGTGCCCTAGCAGGCTGCTGAAATTCAGCATCCTGCTGCCTTCGCGCTCCCCGGGGGCGACCTGCGGTCGCTATTTTCCCCGGGAAACGCGACGGGAGCTTTTTATCCAGGGGGGCAGACGCCCCCCTGTAACCCCTAGCAGGCTGCTGAAATTCAGCATCCTGCTAGTCGCACCGTATTTTCGCGCGGCGCTGGCGCGCCAATTGTGCGCGAAAACACGGTGCTTCAGCTTTTGCTTCAGGGGGCCTTTGGCCCCCCAAACCCCCGCCGGCTGCTTGTTCAGCAGCCTGCTAGTCGCTATCCCGCAACGCCTCGCACTCCACCCCCGGACACACGCCTTCGACCCGCGTCCAGGTGCGCAGGCCGCCGCAGATGATGCGGGCGTCCTCCTCGCTCAGGCCGCGTTTGACCACCGCCTCGCCGGAGGTATGCGCTTCGACGGCGACCATCTCGGCGACCTCCAGGCTGAGCCCGGCCGCGCGCTGCAGGCCGTAGATCACCACCTCGAACGGGGTCACGTCGTCGTTGTGGAGGATGACCTTCCACCCCGGTTCGGTCTCGGTGAGGTGATCGACCGCCGGCACCAGTTTCGGTTCGCCCACCGTCGTCGGCATGGGCGCGATGATCCGGCCGGACACCGCCCGGGCAAGTCGGCCCTGGCCGTCAACGCGTCAGCAGAACCGGCGGCAGTCGCGCTGGCGAAGTCACGGTCAGCAGGGCCACGGCGGCCGGAGCAAACGTGCCGGCGACCGTGGCCAAGGCGGGATCGACAGCGCAGGGAGCGGCAGCCGACCACGCTTTGAGCGTGTCGGCGAGGTCACGCGGGGCGAGCGGGTGATGCCAGGCGAGATGCGCCCAGACCAGGCGGTCTTCACCGCGCAGCAGGGATTTCGCGTTCTCGCTGAACAGCAGCCGGGCATCGACGCCCACCTGCGACGAGGCGTCGTTGATGGTCAGGAAGGCCTGCCACAGCGGTTCCTTCAATGCCGCGCGCAGTCCCGCCAGTTCGCTCGGTCGCGATTTCGGCGCATACAGCGGCAAAGCCAGGGCCTGCCAGGTGCCGACGCTGCCGTCGACCAGGCGGATGCCGAAGGCGACGCGTACGGATTCGGGCAACGCCTCGGCATCGACCAGGGCCATGATCACCAGCGACCGGCTGAGTGGTGTGGCTGCTGACAGGTCTGCAACCTTGGCGAGGAGTGCGGTCAGGCCGCGCGCCGCCGCGGCATCGACCGGCGGTTTGCCGGGCAGCGCGTGCAGGGCGAGGGTGCCCAGCGCGGTGGCGGCCAGCGGATCGCCCCCCGCGAAGGACCCGTCCGGCTTCTGCGCCGCCACCACTTCCTGCTGCATCGCCGCCAACCGGGCCATGTCGAGGCCCATGCTCGACAAGATGAACGGGCCCTGCTGACGGCGCCATTCCAGGCGCTTGGGCACGGCGATCGTCGGCATCGGCGGCGGTTTCTCCTCCGCCGCGACCACCGCCGCGCCCGGCTTGGCCGGTGTCCCCGGCGCCGCCGGACCGGCGCCGTCGGCCCAGGCCAGGTTGTCGATCGGGAAGAGCACCTGCGGCGGCGTCGCGGGCAGTTCGGCCAGCGGCACCGCCGGCACCATGCCGTAGCGCAGCGCCAACGCCGCGAACAGGGCGAAGCCGCACAGGTTGAGCGCGCTGCGGCCCCAGTGGTAGATGGTGCGTTCGCGTAGGTGCCGCTCGGTCTCGGCCACCGATCCGAGCACCTGTCCCGCGGTGACCTCGATGCGCCCACCGCAGCCGTGGCAGAACACCGTGCCGAGCGGATTCAGCTTGCCGCACTTCGCGCAGTTGACGTTCATGCCACCCTCCGGCGCCGGCCTGGGCAAGACTGACGCAGCGACGTGCAGGGTGCGCGTCGGTGCTGGCGCGCGGTCGCCTGGGCAGGCGTCGAAGTCTTGGCGATTCCCGGCATGGCTACAGTCCCACCTGCCCGGCGTACACCAGAGCGTCGCCAAGCTTCACTTCCAGGAACACCGACACGGTCTGCGCGATCTCGATCTGCACCAGGCTGCCGAAGCGTGCCACCGCGGTCGCCGACACCGGCTTGGCGTCGACCCGCACCTCGAGACCGCCGACGCGCGGCACGATTCCGATCGGGCTGCTGATGTGGAAGGCGATCAGGCCGGGGCGTCCCACCGGCGGGCTGATGCGCGGCGCCAGATCCTTGCGCTGCGGCGCCAGCTTGAGCAGCGCAAGCAGGTCGCCTTCCTGCACCGCGATGCCGGTGAGGATCTCGGCCTGCAACGCTGGAGGCGATTTGTCGGCAAGGCGCCGGGCCAGATCCATACGCCCGCCCTCCAGGCAGCGCACCGCCGCGGTGGCCAGGGCGAAGTCGGTGGGCTTGACCAGGATGCGATTGACCATCGAGGGCAGGTCCTCGACCGGGTTGCCTCCGCGTGGCGCGATCGAGGCGGTGAGGAGATCCTCGCTGGCGATGCGGTCGGTCTCGGCCGGCGTGCGCAGCGTGGGCGGGATGACGCGCGCGAGATCGGTGGCGCGTTTCGGCACCAGGCGGGTCAGGACGCGCAGGTACCTGGTGCGCAGTTCCTGGTCGTTGAAGACGTTGCCCACGGTCATGCGGTTGCCCGGCACTGCCGGATCGAGCACGCGCACGAACGCAGCCGCGCGTTCGGATTCGGAATGCTTGGGCCAAAGCAGGCGCAGGGCGCCGAGCGCCTCGCGCATGGCCGGGGCATCGCCGGCCAGCCAGGCGAGCTGGGCCCGGCGCTGCGTCACCGCCAGGTAGAGCGGCGCCTGTGGCGCCTCGCCGGCGGGCAGGGTGAGATCGACCAGCTTGCCGTCCTTCTCCATGGCTGCCCATTTTTGGAGGAGGGTTCCGTCGGCGCCGTCGACATCGACGCCGGGCGCCTGGCCGCGACGCAGGGCGGCGATGCCGATGGCGATCTGCAGCACGCGACGGTCGCGACCCAACGCCCGCGGCAGCAGATTGCGCAGACGCTCGACGGCGGCTGGCTGGTCGAGGTCGCTGGCGGCCAGCACGGTGGCGGGGTGCTCGAAGCGCGCGGCCGCGGTGCGCCCGGCCAGCAGCGCGCTCGGCTCGTCGCGTTCAAGGCGCGCTAGCCGGCTATCCTCAAGCGCCGAGATCCCCAGCCAGCGCCACACGGCGAACCAGATGACGATCAGGGCCACGGTCAGCATCACCGCCGAGACCCCGAGGTAGACCAGGCCGGTGTTCTTGGGGCCGAGACGGTCGACGATCATGGGAATTCGTCTGGTAGACGGCCGCGGATCGCCACCGCCGGCAGCGGTCCATAGGCCACGCTGTCGTACTTGTGGCCAGAGCTGACGACGTAGACGTGGTCGGCGGGCACCACCACCGTCGGCAGTTCAACGTCCTCGATCTTGTAGCCGTGCGCGACCGCCTTGCCGTTGACCGTCACCTCGCCCTTGACCACCGCGATGCGATCACCCGGCACGCCAGCCACCCAGCCGAGCTGGACCTGCAATTCAGCGTCGGTGCCCAGCCGCCAGCACACCGCGTCGCCGGTCTTGAGCAGCGCCGGCGTCGCCCGCTTGTCGAGGCTCCAGGTCTTGCCCATCTCGATGCCGTCGACGTCGTCGAAGTCAGTGGCGGCATGGACGCGCGTGCACTGCGGGGTCAGCCACAGCACGCCCCACACCACCGCGATCATGGCGGCATACGTCAACCACTGCTTGATCACATCCATGCCCAGGTCATGGCCTTGGCCGTGTACGGCCGCAAGTGGGCCGACCACAGACGGGAACCTGCGTATCACCACGTGGGGACGGGGGATGAGGGGAAGGCGGCCAGGCTGAGCGGTCGAGATGTCGAAGCGGCGAACGCACCGCGCGGCCTGGCGGGCAGGGGTTGTGACCGCCGCGCAGCCTCTACCCTGCCGCACCATGGGCGACGGTGCCGGCTACCCACATCCACGCCCGCAAACCCTGTTCCTGGTCATGTCGGGCCCCAGCGGAGCCGGCAAGAGCACCCTGCTCCACCGGTTCCTGCCCACCCACGACGATTTCGTGAAAAGCATCAGCACCACCACCCGCCCGCCACGGGCCGGGGAACGCGACGGCGTCGACTACCACTTCGTCGGCATGCCGGAGTTCCGACGCCAGATCGACGAGGGCCGTTTCCTCGAATACGCGGAGTACGACCTCAACTGGTACGGCACTCCGCGCGCCTTCATCGACCGCTGCTTCGCCGCTGGCCGCAGCGTGATCAAGGACATCGACGTGCAGGGCGCCGCGCAACTGCGCATGAACTGGCCGGGCACCGTCTTCGTGTTCGTGGTGCCCTCGACCCACGCCGAGATCGAACGCCGGCTGCGCACGCGCTCCACCGACGCCCCCGACGTCATCGCCCGCCGCCTCGCCGCCTGCGACCGCGAACTCGCGCACTGGCCGGGCTACGACTACCTGGTGATCAACGACGACCTCGACCAGGCGGTTGCCGACCTCGGGATGATCGTCGCGGCGGAGCGGCTGCAGGTGGCGCGGGAGCGGCGGTAGACGCCAGATTCCGGCGCGGAGACCATCCACCCGGCCATCACGGCCTGGTCTCAACGATGCCCTGGCTGACCGCCTTCCAGGCCGGGGCTGGATCGAGGACCACCGTGTCCAGCAGCAGTCCATGCGCCGGCGCCAGATTGCCCAACCGCTGCGCGCCCCAGCCATGCCCGATGGCGGCGGTGAAGGCGTCGACGCGGTGTCGGCCGACCGCGACCCCCAGCATCGCGCCCACCAGCGCACGTACCTGCCGGTAGAGAAAGCCCGAGCCGGTGATGCGAAAGGTCCACCGCTGCTCGTCGCCGAGCGCTTCGCAGGTCCATGACGCCGCGGAGTAGCGCCGCCGCGGATCGCCGTGATCGCTGTCGTCGCGGCGGCGGGTGGCGAAGCCACTGAGGTCGTGGTCGCCGACCAGCTGAGCGGCCAGTCTGGGCAGCAGATCGGCATGCGGCAACAGACGTGCCCAGTGCACATCGCGCGCGAGCACCGGGCGCACCGGGCGGTGCAGCACGCGGTAGACGTAGGTCTTGGCGATGGCGGCATGGCGGGCATTGAAGCCATCCGCGACCACGGCGGCGCGCGTCACCACCGCGTCGCGCGGCAGGTGCTGGTTCAGCGCCAGGGCGAGACGCACCGGCGGCCAGTCCTTGTCCAGCGCGAGATCGCCGGGCAGGGCGCGCGCCGAGACGCCGGTGTCGAGCCGGCTCGACGGACGGAACACCGCGTGCTCGCCGGTGGCGGCGAGCACGGCCGCAGCCATCACGCCTTGCAGCGTGCGCTCGCGCGCCTGCGCCTGGGTGCCGAAGAAGGCGGTGCCGTCGAATTCGAGTTCGAGGACGTAGCGCATCAGCGGTCGAATTACTCGAACTGCTTGCTCGAGAGGCCGGCCGGCATGTGCGTGCTCATCATGGGTGGTTTCGGCCTCTCAGGCCTCTTCCACAAACGGTGCGAACTCCTCGTCGCCGCCGCCGGCGCCGGGTTCCACCGGGTCGCGGCCACGACCGCGACCGCGCTGGCCGTTGCGGCCGCCGCGGCCTTCGGGCATGCGGCCACCGCCGGTCTTGCCGCGGAAGCTGAAGATGTCGCGCTTGTCAGCCGATTCGGCGAAGCCGCCCAGCGGGCGGCGGATCTCCTCGCGCGCCTGCGACCAGATCGCGCGGATGGGATCGAGTTCGCCGATGCGACCGAAAGCCAACTCATGGACGCGCCAGACCAGATCAAAATTGGGATAGGCGACGAACTTCTTCACGCGCTTGGGACGGTGATGGAAGAACAGCAGGTAGAGCTGGCCGCGCAGCAGTTCGACCGCGGCGGCGGTCAACCGGCGAGGCAGGTCCATGGCGTGGGCGAGCTGGGCGATCTCGTAGGTGACCCGGGCGCCCACCTTCTGGAAGTCGTCGACCTCGATGTCGATGCTGTCGAGCAGCGGCAGGAACAGGCCGGTGGTCAGCACTTCGAGGGGATAGAAGCGCCCGTCCTGGGCTTCGCGTTCGGCCTGGGCGAAGTAGTCGAGGACCTGCGCGAAACCGTCCTCGCCGATCGCCGCCAGCCACTCGCCGTAGATCTCGGCGAGGAAGCCATAGTCGTGCAGCATGGCCAAACCGATCTCGCGGTTGGGCTGCACCAGGATGCGGAAGACCTCCTCGGTGACGCGGAAGCGGCTCGCCTTGTGGATCTCGGCGGGCAGCGCGCGCAGCGCCTTCTCGGTGGCCGAATCGAGGTGATGGCCGAAGCGGGCGGCGAACTTGATCGCGCGCAGCATACGCACCGGATCCTCGCGGAAGCGAACCAGCGGATCGCCAATGGCGCGGATGACGCCGGCGTGCAGGTCGGCCACGCCGCCGGTGTAGTCGACGACGGTGAAGTCGCGCAGGTCGTAGTAGAGGGCGTTGACGGTGAAATCGCGGCGGAACGAATCGCTTTCGAGATCGCCCCACTCGTTGTCGTCGTCGATGTAGAGATCGTCGGAGCGCTCGGTCGGTTCGACCTCGGAGCGCAAGGTGGCGACCTCGACGTTCTTGTGGCCGAAGAACACGTGGACCAGACGGAAGCGCCGACCGACCACCCGGCTGTTGCGGAACAGCCGGCGCAGCTCGTTGGGCCGCGCGCTGGTGGCGATGTCGAAATCCTTGGGGTGGCGGCCCATGAGCAGGTCGCGCACCGCGCCGCCGACCAGATAGGAGTCGAAGCCGGCGTCCTTGAGCTTGTAGAGCACGTGGAGGACGTCGCGGTCGATGTCCTGACGGCTGATCGGGTGGTCGGCCCGGGCGATTCTGATCGGTTCCATAGGCTCGTCGGCACCACCGGGCTGGCCACTCCGGGATGGAGGGCTCTGCCGGCGGGCGGGCAGGAAGAAAGAGCGCCGGATCACCGGCGAAGGGTGCGTTATATGACGCGGGCAGCGGGTGGCAATGATGCGATCGGGCGGATGGCATGCGGACCGGGCGTCGAGGCCGGAAAGCCAAAGTGCCCCCAAATCCCCGCAGGCTGCGTTTTCAGCAGCCTGGTCACCGGACGCTTCGTACCCAGCCGATCAGCGCTTCGGCCGGCCACCGGTGGTCAGGTACTTGTCCTCGGTCGGGATGAGACTGACCGCCCATTCCTGCCATTTCGCTGCGGCGGCCTTACGCGCCGCAGGCTCGGCGGCAGGGTCGTAGGGGTGATTGGCGGCGGGTTTGAGGATCTCGGCGGCACGCGTGCGCAAGGCCACGTCCTCGTCGTCGAGCACCGCGCTGAGCGCCTTGAACAGCGGCGGGTCCTGGTAGTCGCCCTTGATCTGGAAGCGCACGGTGTGGGCGAGCGCATCGAGGACCGCGGAGCGCTCGGGGGCTGCGCCTTTCTGGACGGCGAGCAGGCAGAGCGCCTCCTGCGCGGCGGGAGCCCGCCAGGCGGCGGCGACGCCCAGGGCGGGGATGGCGGCGAGGCGCACGCCGGCGTCGGCGTCCTTGAGCCGGCGCACCAGCGCAGCCACCGCCTCGTCGCCATGCTGGCCCTTGCCGGCAGCCTGCACCGCCAACTGGCGCTGCGGCGGATCGCCCGCACCCAGCGCGGTGACCAGCGCGGCGCCGGCAGGCAGGCCGCCGATGCGCACCAGTTCGATGAAGGCTTCGGCACCGTTGGGGCGACCAGGCGACGGCCGGGCGACCGCACGCAGTGACGCCAGCTCGGACTCGGGCGGAGCGATCAGCTTGTGCCGCTGGGTCATCGCCCAGAGCAGCGAGTCGTCATTGGTCGGCGGATGGTTCGAGCTGTGGCCCAGGCCATCGACCTCGCGGTAGACGTAGCGGTAGCCGTGCTGCTTGAGCTTGCCAGAGCCGCGGCGCGACGATTCCTTGTGCGGCTCGTCATCGTCCAGACCCATGACGGTGTAGAAACCGGGCATGGTGAGCAGCGGATCGCGCACCTCCTTGACCTTGTGCGCCGGCACACCCGAGCCGAAGACCACGCTGGCGGCGATCAGTTCGGGATGGCTGAGGCCGTAGTTGCCTGAGAAGTAACCGCCTGAACTCATCCCGAACGTGTAGACCCGGCGCGGATCGATGGCGTGCTCCTTGAGCGCCCAATTGATCAGCCTGGTGACCGGTTCGAGATCGGCGTCAGTCCAGCCCGCGTCCTTGGACTTGGCGCCCAGGACCACGAAGTCGCCGAGCTTGCCCAGGCGCTTGAGCGTGCGGATCACCGTCTCGGCCTCGTTGGGCGCCTTGCCTCCATGGCCGTGGAAGCACACGAACAGTCCCAGCGGCTTGCCGGCGCTGGTGCCCAGAGGCGGCACGTCCTTGGGGAGTTCGCGCGCGAAGTGGATGACCTGGGAAAAATCCTTCTCGTCCTTCTTCTTCGAGGCGAGCAGGAAGGCGCCCGCCGGATCCTGCAAGAGATCGTCCTCGCTCAGCGCCAGGGCAGGCCCGGCGATGACGAACAGCAGGGCGGCGGTCAGCAGGGACAGGCGCATGGGATGATTGCCACGGTTGAGAGGTTGAGAGGTTGAGAGGTTGAGAGGCAACAGAGGTGAGCGAGGTGAGATGCGCCGGGACACAGGGATGTCATCGTCAATGCGAACGGGTCGGAGCGTAAGCAGACGCTCGGCCGCGTCTCAACTTCTCAACTCTTCAACCTCTCGACTGCGGCAATCAGCGAAGTCGTGGCAAGCATCGCATCACAGCAGGTCCAACGGCATCTTGCTGTCGCCGAAGGCCGGCACGTTGACGCCCATGCGCATCAGCATCGACAGGTAGAGATCGCAGGCCGGCGTATTCTTCCCGACCGCCAGGGTGCGGCCGCTGCGGATGCTGCCGGCGCCCTTGCCAGCAAGCAGGTAGGGCAGGTCGTCGTGGTTGTGGCGGTCGCCGTCGCCGATCCCCGAACCATAGCAGAGCATGACGTTGTCGAGCAGCGTGCCGCTGCCCTCCTTCACCGCCTTGAGTTTTTCGAGCAGGCCGGCGAACAGTTCCATGTGGAAGCGGTTGATCTTGCGGATCGACGCGAGCTTGGCCGGATCCTTGCCGTGGTGCGACAGCTCGTGGTGCCCGCCCATGACGCCGAGGTTCTGGTAGGCGCGATTGCTGCCGCCGTTGCCGAACATGAAGGTGGTGATGCGCGTCGAGTCGGTCTGGTAGGCGATGGCGATGAGTTCGAACATCAGCTTGACGTGCTGTTCGTAGTCGACGGTCTTGTCCGGAATGTCGAGCTTGGGCGCGCTGGCGAGACGTTCGCTGGCGGCTGCCTGGGCAGTGCCGGCGACGCGCTTCTCGAGTGCGCGCACCGAATCGAGGTATTCCTCAAGCTTGCGCGCGTCGTTGCCGCCGAGCCCGGCCTTGAGCTTGCCGGCGTCCTCGGTGACCGCGTCGAGCACGCTGCGGCGCAGGCCGTCGATGCCGGCCGAGCCTGGCGCCGTGCCGCGGAACATGCGGTCGAACACCGCCTTGGGCTTGGTCTCCTTGGCCATCGGCGTGGTCGGCGAACGCCAGGAGATGTTCGAGGTGTAGGCGCAGCTATAGCCCGAATCGCAATCGCCCGAGGCGCCACCGCGTTCGATGCCGAGTTCGAGCGACGGCAGAGCCGTGGCCGCGCCGACGTGGCCGGCCGCCACCTGATCGACCGAGATGCCGGTCTGGATGTCGGTGCCGGACGTCTTGCGGCACTGCACGCCGGTAAGGAAGGTGCCGGTCTCGCGGGCATGGTCGCCGGCGCCGTCGCCGTTGGCGCGCGACTTGTCCTGGCGCAGTCCGGTGAGGATCAGCACGCTGTCCGCGACCGGCTTAAGCGGTTCGAGGATGAAGGGCAGGCCGGCCCCGGGCTTGGGCATCCAGTCCGGCACGTTGACGCCGCTGGGGATGAAGAAGAACCCCATGCGCACCGGCGGCTTGCCCGCCGCCTTGGGATCGGCGGCCATGGCCTCGAACCACGGCAGCGCGATAGCAGCGCCCACGCCCCTGATCAGGGTACGGCGCGACAGCCGCCAGCGGCGATCAAGAAAGCGCGGTCCGTCTGCGCCGGTGGCAGAGCCATCATTCCGGCTTCGACCGACCGCTCGCTGTTGTGCGGGGGGCTGCGCCCCCCGGACCCCCTGCTCGTGTCCGCTGGTATCGCTCATGGGTTGGCTCCTGCGCCGGAACGGGCGCGACGGTGCTGGAATGGATAGGAACGTACGACTTCGCCGATCAGCACGGAAGCGCGATATCCATTTGCGGCGAGCGCGCGAGTGATGCCATCAACGGCCGGTTCGTCGTAGGGTTCGAGGCCGCGACCGAGGGCGTAGGTGAGCAGGCGCTCGGCGAGGTTGCGCACGAAGGCGTCCTGGCGGGTGGCGAGCAGCACCTTCTTCAATTCCGCCGGGCCGCTGAAACGCGCACCACCGGGCAGCACGCCCGAGGCATCGATGGCACGGCCATCCTCGCTGGTGCGCCAGCGGCCGAGGGCGTCGAAGTTCTCCAGGCCGAAGCCGATCGGATCCATCTGCTTGTGGCAGGACGCGCAGCCCGGGTCAGCGCGATGCTTCTCCAGCCGTTCGCGCAGGGTGCCGGCGGTTTTATCGCGCGGCAGTTCGGCGACGTTGGGCGGCGGCGGCGGTGGCGACTCGCCGAGCAGTTGTTCGAGCACCCACTTGCCGCGCTTGGGCACGTTGCTGCGCCCGGGATTCGCAGCGATGGCGAGGATGCCGGCCATCCCGAGCACGCCGCCGCGGTTGTGATCTGGCAACTGCACCTTCTTCATCTGCGTGCCGGTGATGCCCTCGATGCCATAGTGCTTGGCCAGGCGCGCATTGACGTAGGTGTAATCAGCGTCGATCAATTCGAGCACGCTGCGGTCCTCGCGCAGCAGCATCTCGAAGAACAGCGCCGCCTCGTCGCCCATCGCCTTGCGCAAGGCGGGATCGAAGTCGGGGAAGAGCACCTTGTCCTTCTCGATGGTGTCGAGGTTGCGCAGCGTCAGCCACTGCTCCGCGAAATTATCGGTGAGGGCGCGCGCCTTCGGCGAACGCAGCATGCGCGCGACCTGGGCGTCGACGACCGCCGGGTCGGAGAGCTTGCCCGCGCGCGCCAGGGCGGCGAGCGGCTCATCAGGCATCGATGACCACAGGAAGTACGACAGCCGCGCGGCGAGGTCGAAGTCGCTGAGCCGGTGGGCGCCGTTGCTCTCGGCCGGGCGGTCGTCCTCGATGCGGAAGAGGAAGCGCGGCGAAATGAGCACCGCTTGCAGCGCCAGCTTCACCCCCTCCTCGTAGGGCTGGCCCTTGGCGTCGGCGGCGTCGAAGACCTTGGCCAAGCGCTCGACCTGCTCTTCGCTGACCGGCTTGCGGAAAGCGCGGGTGGCGAAGGCGGCGATGACCTGCTTGGCGGCCGCACGCTTATCGAGGGTGGCGTCCGGCTTGGCGATCATGATGCGCCGGTGGCTCTCCGGCGGCGGTGGACCGGGTGGACCCTGGACCTCGATCCAGTCGATGACCAGCGCGCGCGTCTTGCCCGCTGGTGCCGCCGCGGGCGCGCCCGGCCGCTTCGGCGACCCACCAGCGGCTGGACGGGCCGGCTCAGTGAAGGGGTTGAGGAAGGACACCGCCAACTGGCGAGGCCCCTTCTTCAGCATCAGGCTGGCGGTGTAGGTGGCCGGCGCCGAACGACCAGCCATGACTGGCAGCTCCTTCACCGGCACGCCATCGATCTTCAAGGTCAGCTTGACCGGCTCGTTGCCGGCCTGGTCGGCGGCGGCGCGCACACGAACGGTGTGGCTGCCGTCGACGGCGGCGGTGAAGGCGATGCCGACGTCTCCGACGGCGGTGAGCACGCGCTCCTTGCCTTGCACGGTGCCGGCGGCGGCACCGGCGATCGACTCGGCCTCGACCTTGAGGGAGAACTGTTCGCTGACGATGGCGAGGTCGAGCAGGTCGCTGGCGGCATCGAGATACTTCTCGAACAGCAGCGGTGGCAGCGACAGCACCTCGGCGATGTTGTCGAAGCCGTCACCGACATCGTCGGACGGGAAGTCCTCGGCCGGCTTGGCATCGGGCATGGCCAGCAGATCGCGGATGGTGTTGGTGTACTCGACGCGATTGAGCCGACGCACGGTGACGCGGCCGGGATCACGCGCTCCGGCGTAGCGCAGTCCGGCGATCCAATCGACCACCAGTTGGCGCTCAGCGTCAGTGGGCTGCTTGGACTTGGCCGGAGGCATCTCGTTGCTGATCAGTTGGTGGCGCGCCGTACGCCAGATCTTGCTGGCCTTGAGCGCCTGATCGCGGGTGGTGAAGGTGGAGAGATTGAGGTCGCCCTTCTGCTTCTCGGGTCCATGGCATGGGAAGCAGTAGGTCTCGACCAGCGGACGGACGTCGCGCTCGAACGTGATCGCCTCACCGGCGGTGACGGAAGCGCCCAGGATCAGGGCCAGGAGCCCGGCCCGCGTGTTCAGCCTATGCGCAACCAACAAGAACATTTGCGTCCTCGATGATGAGTACTCCCTTGGACTTCCGGCGTGTCGGGTCTATCCACAGGCTTGCACCCAGTGAGGCAGACGCCGGACGGTGCGGGACGCCATTCCTGGGTCGGAGTTCGTGCCGGTGGGCGCTTTCGGCCAACGGAAAATTTCTGAAAGCGCCGCAGTTTTTCGATTTTGCAGTCGCCACAGCCCGGCCAGACGGCGCCGCTGCTGTCGCCAACACCGCGGCATGCCTGCATCGCTCGTAACGTTACCACCGTTCCGACACCGACCGGACCACCCTCGCCGACCCCGCTGCCCCCTGCTGGTCAGCCAAGGCGTCGGACGCTGCCGGAGGATTTCTGCCGCCCCCTCCAGGGGCTGAAGCGATCCTGGATTCGCTGACCCAGGGCTCACGCCGGCTCACGCCCTGGGCTACGTTCGGTCGCCCACTCCGTGGGCTCTGGTGATTGGACACCGCTCCGCACGTCCCTGGACGACAGCGATCCCCCGGAGGCGCCATTTTCCAAGCGGCGGGGGCCGAAGGCGTTCGCGACCTTGGAAAAATCCATGGTTCATGCCGCTTGGAACGCGGCGCTCCGGGACATGTCCTATCCCCGGTTGCCTGTCCAGGCACTGGCACCGCCGGCCGGCACCGCGATTGCCCAAGGCGACGGCGGCCTAGGCTCGCGCGCCCATGTCCGAGAACCTGTACGACGTCCTCCACTCCCGCGGCTTCGTGGCGCAGTGCACCGATGCTGCCATCCGCGAGCGCTTCGAGCACCCGGTCACCGCCTACATCGGCTTCGATCCCACCGCCGACAGCCTGCATGTCGGCTCGCTGGTGCCGATCATGGGCCTGGCCCATTTGCAGCGCTGCGGCCATCGGCCGCTGGTGGTGGTCGGCGGCGGCACCGGCCTGGTCGGTGATCCCTCGGGGAAGACCGAGGCGCGCAAGATGCTGTCGCGCGCCGACATCGACCGCAATGCCGCCGCCATCGCCGCACAGATCGGCCGCCTGGTGCGCTTCGACGCCTCGCCCACCGGCGCCGCCCTGCTCAACAACGCGGACTGGCTGGACAAGCTGTCGTGGATCGACCTGCTGCGCGAGGTCGGCGCCTGCATCAGCGTCAACCGCATGCTGGGCATGGACTCGGTCAAGGGTCGCATCGAGGACGGCGGCATCTCCTTCCTCGAATTCAACTACATGGTCATGCAGGCCTACGACTTCCTGCACCTGTGGCGCACCGAGCACTGCTCGGTGCAGATGGGCGGCCAAGACCAGTGGGGCAACATCGTCATGGGCCTGGAACTGACCCGTCGACTGGAGGATGCCGCCCTCGCCGGGGTGACCTTCCCGTTGGTCACCCGCGCTGACGGCGCCAAGTTCGGCAAGTCGGAGAAGGGCAATATCTGGCTGGCTGCCGAACGCACCCCGCCGTTCGACTTCTATCAGTTCTGGCGCAACACCGCTGACGCCGACGTGCGGCGCTTTCTCGGCTTCTTCACCTTCATCCCCATGGCCGAGGTCGATCGGCTGACCGCCCAGGGCGGCGAGACGCTGAACTACGCCAAGGAGGTGCTGGCCACCGAAGTGACCGCCCTGGTGCACGGCCGCGACGCCGCCGAGCAGGCGGTGGACAGCGCGCGCAAGGCGTTCGGTGTCCGCCACGACCTCAGCGGCGACGCCATCCATCACGCCGACCTCGCCGCCAGCGAACTGGAAACCGGCATCAACCTCGTCGCCCTGGTGGTGCGCGCCGGGCTGGCGTCGTCGAACAGCGACGCCCGCCGCCTGGTCGAGGGCGGTGGGATCCAGCTCAATGATGCGCGCGTCGACGACCCCAAGGCCAAGGTCGGCACCGCCGCCGTACGCGACGGCCACGTCCTGCTGCGCGCCGGCAAGAAGCGCCTGTTCCGCTTCGACGTCCGCTGAGAGGCTGGGCACGAATCGACCGACGCGCGCAAGCGGGTTCGCCCCAGACTCGGGGGGCGCGGGGGGACCCCCCCGCCCGGCCGACCGCGCGACGTGCAGAGAGCGGCAGCAATCCGCGTCGGCGGGCAGGGTCCCGCCGACGCCACCCGGCAGTGGCGGAGCGCAGGCGCATTGCGCCGAGCACCGCCACGAGAGGGCCGGCGCGGTCGCGCCGGACGTGCCGGTCGTCCGGCATCCCTATCGGCGGCATGCTCGCCGCTCCGCGTCTGCGCGTGCCGCCTGCCGGGCCACGTCGATGGGGCCCTGCCCATCGACTCGGGGTCGCCGTCGTCGGCGACTTGCGGGAGCGGTTCCCGCGACGGTTACCCAACTGTGCCCACAGTGCGTCCGTGCGTGATTGATGCCCACCCCCTGATCCGAGAGACTCCACGTCATGCCCGCTCCCGCCCCCCATGGTCCGCTCCCCTCGCCGCGCCACCTCGCCTGGCATCAGCTCGAACTCTACGGCTTCATCCACTTCGGGCTGAACACCTTCACCGACCGCGAGTGGGGCTATGGCGATGAGAGTCCGCAGACCTTCGCGCCCAGCGATCTCGACTGCCGGCAGTGGGCGGCGGCGGCGCGCGCTGGCGGCCTGCGCGGGCTGATCCTCACCGCCAAGCATCACGACGGCTTCTGCCTGTGGCCGAGCCGCCATGGCGCCCATACCGTCGCCGCCAGTCCGTGGCGCGGCGGCACCGGCGACCTGGTGCGCGAGTTCGCCGACGCCTGCCGCGCCGAAGGCCTCAAGGTCGGCCTCTATCTGTCGCCATGGGACCGCAACCACGCCGACTACGGTCGGCCGGGATACATCACCTACTACCGCGCCCAGCTCACCGAACTGCTCACCAGCTATGGCGACCTGTTCGAGATCTGGTTCGACGGCGCCAACGGCGGCGACGGCTGGTACGGCGGCACCCGCGAAGTGCGCAAGATCGACCAGCGCACCTATTACGGTTTCGACGCGATGTGGGCGATGTGCCGCCAGCACCAGCCCGGCGCCGTGCTGTTCTCGGATGTCGGACCCGACATCCGCTGGGTCGGAAACGAGGCCGGCTATGCCGGCGACACCTGTTGGGCGACGATCCGTCCCGACGGTTCCTATCCCGGCGACGCCAACCACCGCGATCGTCTCGGGGCGGGCGACGCCGACGGCACTGTCTGGCAGCCGCCGGAAGCCGACCTGTCGATCCGTCCCGGCTGGTTCTGGCATCAGCACGAGTCGCCGCATCCCGTCGACGAACTGCTGGGCCAGTGGTTCGCCAGCGTCGGTCGCGGCGGCAGCCTGCTGCTGAATCTGCCGCCCGACCGCCGCGGACGCCTCGCCGACGAGGACGTCGCGCGCCTCGCCGCCTTCCGCCGCGCTCGCGAGGCGCTGATCGGCCCCGACGTCGCCGCCGGACGACCGGTCACCGCCTCGGCCACGCACGCCGGCGATGCCGCCTGCGCGCCCGCGCATCTCGTCGATGGCGACGCCGGCACATACTGGGCGGCTCCGGAGGGGACGACCACCGCCGAGCTGACCATCGACCTCGGCCGTTCGGTCCGGCCGTCGGTACTGCGTATCGAAGAGCGCATCGAACTCGGCCAGCGCATCGCGGTCTTCGCCGTCGACGCCCACTTGATGAGCGGCCAGTGGCTGGAACTCGCCCGCGCCACCACCGTCGGCGCGCGCCGCCTGCTGCGCCTGCCGCCGGTGCCGACCGATCGGCTGCGAGTGCGCATCCTCGCCAGCCAGGCGGCACCAGTGCTGCAACGCATCGGCCTGCATATCGCGGGGTGAGCGTGCCGGCTGGCAGCCGGCCGGCCGCAGCCAGCACCGGGCCAGCACCCTCGCCTGTAACCGGACCGGAAACCGGTCGTTACCACCAGCAGCAGAAAGCCCAGGCTGGTCCGACATGGCCGACGAGTCGTTCGACATGGCGACCTGCCTGGCGCGGGTGGCACAGGGTGACCAGGCGGCCGCGACGGCGCTGGTCGCCCGCGTCCATCCCCTGGTGCTGCGGCTGGTGAGCGCCCACCGACCGCAGCGTTGTCCAGCCGACGACCTGGCGCAGGAGGTGTTGATCCGGATGTTCTCGCGCCTCGACCGCTACCAAGCCCGCGACGGTGTGCCCTTCGAGCACTGGCTGGGCCGGATGACGGTCAACCACTGCCGCGACGCCTTGCGCGCCGAGCGCCGGGTGCCGCGCACCGTCGCCCTGTCCGACGCCTCCGCCGCCTGGCTGGCCGCGCTGGTCCGCGACGATCCGCCCCCGGTCGACGATCCGGCGCCCGCCGCCAAGCTGGTCGAAGCCCTGCTTGCCGAACTGCCGCCGCCCGACCGCCTGGTGCTGACCCTGCTCGATCTCGAAGGACGTTCGACCAGCGAGATCAGCGCCCAGACCGGTTGGAGCCGCACCCTGGTCAAGGTACGCGCCTTCCGCGCCCGCCGCCGCCTCCGGGCGGTGGCCAACCGCTGGGGCCTGACCGGAGACCACGATGCCTGACTTCGACGACCGTTGGCGGCACCTGGTGCAGACGGCGCGCCGCGCAGCGGCCGATGCCGCGCCGCTGTCGGCTGATGCCGCCGCGCACATCGCCGCTGCCGGCCTGCGCACGGCCAACGAACCCGCACCGCTGCACCTCGATTGGCGCAGTGGCATCGCCGCCGCCCTGGTCGCCGCACTGCTCGCCATCGTCATCGTCGACGGCTCCGCCGCGCGCACGTTCGCCGCGGCGGGCGCGACCCTGGCCGACCTCCCCAGCGCGCTGCCGCGGCCGCCACGGCTGCCGGCACCGGCCGGACTCCCGACGCCCGCGACCCTGCTCGCACACCTGCCCGGACTGGGCGACCCCTCACCATCCCCTGCGGAGACCATCCCATGATCATGGCCGACATCCTGTTCTGGCTGCTGTTCGCGCTCGGCGTCGGCGCCGTGCTCATCGGCCATTGGCTGGCCGCCTTCGCGCTGGCCCCGCGCACGGTTGAACGCTGCGCGCGGCGCATCGGCGAACGGCCGGTGATCGCCACCCTCGCCGGCATCGGCGTCACCGTGCCGCTGGTGGTCATCGCCGTGGCCACGGCCAAGGCGGTGCCGGCGCTGGGCGGGGTGATCATCGGCCTGATGACCGTGCCGCTGCTGCTGGCCCTGGTCGGCTCGGCCGGTCTGGCGCTGCGCATCGGCCAGGGACTGGCCTCGCCCGTCGACGCCGCGACGCCGTGGCGACGCGTGCTGCGCGGCGGCGTCGTGCTGGTCCTGGTCTTCGCGCTCCCGCTCGGCGGCTGGTTCGTGCTGCTGCCGTGGACGCTGGTCAGCGGCCTGGGCGCGCTGCTGCTGCGCCGCGATCCCCGGACGGTGGCGGAATCGTCACCGCGCGCGATCAGCGTCGCCCCGGTCGTCGCAACAGCCGTCGCCGATGCGCGGCCGTGAGCACGTTCACCCGCCGCGCGCTGATCGCACTGGGCGCAGGCGCATGGGCCGGCGCCACCGGCTGGGCCGGCAGTTCCCTGGCCTGGCCGCACGATCACGCCGATGACCGGCCGCCGCCAGCCGCACCCGCTGGCGAGGAGATCGACCTCGCCGGCCATGTGCTCAACCGCCTGACCTTCGGCACCACGCCGGCGGCACGGGCGGAGCTGCTGACGCTGGGGCCGACCGTCGAGACCGCGGTCGACGCCTGGATCGCGCAGCAGCTCGCAGTGCGCGACGACGACGATGCCGCCGCCCGCTCTCTGCACCGCTTCGCCGCCATCGACGCACCGATCGCCGAGCTCTACGAATTCAAACCCGAGGTGCTGCGCGCCGAACTGGCGGGCGCCACGCTCCTGCGCGCGGTCCATGCTCGTCGGCAGCTCTACGAGGTGCTGGTGCAGTTCTGGAGCGACCACCTCAACGTCGCCATGGCCAAGGGCGAGTGCGCCTGGCTGAAACCGGCCGACGACCGCCTGGTCGCGCGTCAGCATGCGTGCGGCCGATTCCGCGATCTCATCGCCGCCTCGGCGCTGTCGCCAGCCATGCTGTGGTACCTCGACGGCCGCGAGAACCGCCGGCGCACTGCCGCCGAGAAACCCAACGAGAACTACGCGCGTGAGCTGCTCGAACTGCACACCCTCGGCGTCGATGGCGGCTATTCCCAGCGCGATGTCATGGAGGTGGCGCGCTGCCTGACCGGTTGGACGGTGCGCGGCCAGGCCGGCTTCCGCAAGGCGCGGGTCGAGTTCCACGCCGATGCCCACGATGACGGCGCCAAGGAGGTGCTCGGCACGCACATCGCCGCCGGTGGCGGCCGCCGCGACCTCGACCAGGTGCTCGACGTGGTCTGCGCGCATCCCGCCACCGCCCGTCACCTCGCCGGCAAGCTGTGCACGCGCTTCATCGCCGACGATCCGCCCGCAGCCGCGGTGGCGGCGGTGGCCGCAGCGTTCACCGCCAGCGGCGGCGACCTGCGCGCCACCGTGCGCGCGCTGTTCGCCACGCCGGAGTTCCGCAGCCCGGCGATCCGCGCCGGCAAGCTCAAGCGGCCGTTCCATTTCGTCGTCTCCTGCCTGCGGCTGTGCGACGCGCGCAGCGACGGCGGCCCGGCGTTGCTGGGCTGGCTCGAACGCATGGGCCAGGCCCCCTTCCAGTGCCCGACCCCGGACGGCTACCCCGAAGCCGCCACCGCCTGGCGCGACACCCTGCTGTGGCGCTGGGATCTCGCCGCCGCCTTCGCCGAGGGCCGCGTCAACGGCACCCGCGTCGACCGCAATCGTCTGCTCGCCTCCGGCCCCGAAGCGCTCGCCGCCCACGCCTTCGGTCGCCGGGCGAACGCCGCTGAGCGCGCCGCGTTGCACCTGCCCGGGGTCGATCCCCTGGCGCTGATCCTGTCCGCCCCCGCTTTCCAGCGCTGCTGAGCGCACGGAGCTGATCGCTGATGGCTGATGGCTGATGGCTCGACGTCGCTGCGAGGTGCGGAACCGGCGCGTTGAGGCGCTACATCTCCCTGACCGCCTCCTGCAACCAGCAACCGGCTATCAGCTATCAGCTATCAGCTATCAGCTATCAGCCGCCAGCTATCAGCCGCCAGCCAACCACCCAAGGCACCCATGCCCAACCAGACCCTGGTCGTCCTCTTCCTGCGTGGCGGCGCCGACGGTCTCGATCTGGTGCCTCCGGTCGGAGACGACGACTACCACCGCGCGCGGCCGACGCTGGCGGTGCGCGCGCGCGACGCCATCCGCCTCGACGACCGCTTCGGCCTGCATCCCGAACTCGCCGAGCTGGAACCGCTGTTCCGCGACGGCCTGCTGGCAGTGATCCACGCCGTCGGCAGCGACGATGCGACGCGGTCGCACTTCTCGGCGCAGGATCTCGCCGAGCAGGGCGCGCCGTCCGCCGCCGGTGGCTGGGTCGGCCGCTGGCTGCGCCGGCGCGGCGGCGACGGTCCGCTGGCCGCCGTGGCCATTGGACCGGCACTGGCGGAGAGCCTGCGCGGCGCACCGGCGGCGAGCACGCTGCGCTCGCTGGCCGACCTCTGCGGCGCCGCCCAGGGCCTGCACGGACCGCTCGCCGGGCTGTACGCCGCCGACCCCCTGCTGGCGCAGAGCGCCCACGACGCCGTCGCCGCCGCGCACCGTCTGGCCGGTCTGCGCACCAGGCCCGCGGCGGGCGCCGACTATCCCAGCGATGATCCCTGCGGTCCTGGCCTGGCCGACATCGCCGCGCTGATCAAGGCCGAGGTCGGCCTGCGTGCCGCCTGCCTCGACCTCGCGGGGTGGGACAGCCACTTCGTGCAGGCCACCGTGCTGGCCAGCCGCCGGCGCACCCTGGCGCGTGGCCTGGCCGCCTTCGCACGCGATCTCGGCCCGCGGCTGGCCACCACCAGCGTGGTGGTGATGAGCGAGTTCGGCCGCCGGGTCGGTGAGAACGCCTCGCGCGGCACCGACCACGGCCGCGGCGGTGTCGCCTTCGTCCTCGGCGGCGGCACCCCCGGCGGTCTGCACTGCCGCTGGCCCGGCCTGGCGCACAGCGTCCTCGACGGCCCCGGCGACCTGCCGATGGTCCACCACCTGCGCGATGTCATCGCCCCGGTCCTGCGGCGGCATGGCGAAGAGGACCCTGCGGCGGTGTTTCCTGGGGTGGCCATCGAAGCGCTGCCGGTGTGAGTGGATGGTTGAGAGGTTGAGAGGTTGAGAGGTTGAGAGGTTGAGAGGTGACGAGGTGAGGCAGATGTAAAACACGGCACAGTCCACCGACGAGGCCGGGATCGGCCGCCGATGCGGTGCACCTCACCTCGGCTGCCTCTCAACCTCTCAACCTCTCGACCTCTCAACTCCTTTGACACCCCGCAACCTCGATCCCCACTGGTACTGGCACCGCCACCACAGCACCCACACTCCCGCGCCATGTCCGCCTACGACGTCATCGTCATCGGCGCCGGGCACGCTGGCATCGAGGCGGCGCTGGCGTCAGCGCGGCTGGGCTGCCGGACGGCGCTGGTCAGCGGCAATCTCGACACCATCGGCAAGATGAGCTGCAATCCCTCGGTGGGTGGCATGGCCAAGGGCCAGCTCGCGCGCGAGGTCGATGCCCTCGGCGGCGCCATGGGCCTGGCCACCGACGCCACCGGCATCCAGTTCCGCCTGCTCGGGCGCGGCAAGGGCCCGGCGCTGTGGAGCCCGCGCGCGCAGTGCGACAAGCCGCGCTACGCCGAGTTCATGAAGCACCTGGTCGAATCGGCGGCCAACGTCTTCCCCATCCAGGGGGAGGCGTGCGAGATCCTGGCCGGCGCGCGCGTGGTCACCGGCCTCGCCCTCAAGGACGGCCGCACGCTGCTGGCGCCACGCGTCGTGGTCACCACCGGCACCTTCCTCCAAGGTCTCCTCCACCAGGGCGAGTCGAAGACCGCCGGTGGCCGCATGGGCGATGCCGCGGCGCAGGGGCTCTCGGGCAGCCTGGCGCGACTCAATCTCCGCCTGATCCGCCACAAGACCGGCACGCCGTGTCGGCTGCACGGCGACTCCATCCGCTGGGATCTCTGCGAACGCCAGCCGGGCGATGATCCGCCACCGGCGTTCAGCTTCCGCACCACGGCGATCACCCAGTCGCAGATCGACTGCTGGTCGTGCCACACCACGCCGGAAGCGCACGCCATCATCCGCGCCAATCTCCACCGCGCGCCGATGTACAACGGCCAGATCAGCTCGGTCGGGCCGCGTTACTGCCCATCGATCGAGGACAAGGTGGTGCGCTTCGCCGACAAGGAGCAGCACCATCTCTTCCTCGAACCCGAGGGCCGCACCACCAAGGAGATCTACGTCAACGGCCTGTCCACCAGCCTGCCCCTGGACGTGCAGGCCGCGGTTCTCGCCGCCATCCCTGCGCTGGAGCGCGCCCATGTCCTGCGCTTCGGCTACGCCGTCGAGTACGACGTGGTCGCGGCCGACCAGATCGATCATTCCCTGCAATGCCGCAGCGTCGCCGGGCTCTACCTGGCCGGGCAGATCAACGGCACCTCCGGCTACGAGGAGGCCGCCGCCCAGGGCATCCTCGCCGGCGCCAACGCCGCGCTCACGCTCGGCGCCGGGACCTCCGCTGGAGCGCCGCTCATCCTCTCGCGCGCCGACGCTTACATCGGCGTGCTGGTCGACGATCTGGTCACGCGCTGCCCGGACGAGCCCTATCGCATGTTCACCGCCCGCGCCGAGCACCGTCTGCACCTGCGCGCCGACAACGCCGATCGCCGACTCGCCCCGCTCGCCGCGCGCGTCGGCCTGGTCGATGCCGCCTGGGCCACGTCGGTGGCGATCAAGGATGCCGCCATCCGCGCCATCGTCGCTGCCGTGCCCGACGCGGTCGGCGGGCGCATCGCCGGCGAAGCGCTCGACCTGGCCGCGGCCACGGCGCTGGTCCCGGCCTTGGCCGAAGCGCCGCCGATCATCGCCAGCGAAGCCTGGGTCGAACTGCGCTACCGCGGCTACCTCGACCGCCAACTGACGCGCATCGACCGCTTGCAGCGCTTCCGCGACCTGCCGCTGCCCATCGATCTCGATCCGCTGGCGATGACCGCGCTGAGCTTCGAGGGCCGCACGGTGCTGGCCGCGCGCCAACCGCGCACGCTCGGCGAGGCGAACACGCTGCCCGGCGTCAGCGCGGCGGACATCGAGACGCTGTATGCGGCGATGCAGGGACGGGAGGCGCGAGGGCACGCGTGAGCCTGAACGCGGCGGCGTTGTCTCCGTCGGTCGTTGCACCAGGAATCTCCCTTCGTCGCCGCCTTGCTTCGTGGCCAAACTGCCGCGTTCAGGCCTCACCTTCGCGGTGAAGGAATATCGGGATGGAACCGGAGCGGGGCGCGGCACCTGCGCTGGGACCGCGTCAGGAACCGCCCGCGTTCGCTACCCCTCCGCCTCCGCCGCCTGCGCCGGCGGCCCGCTCTCGCTGACTGGCGCCAGCGGCTTCGGCTCCACCTCATCGGCCAAGAACGGCCAATCGTCGTCACCGATCGGCTGCCAGAAGCGGAAGTGTTCGAGGTACTCGACCAGGGCGGGATTGGTGGCGGCGGCCTGCTCGATCCATGCACGCGCCGATTCCACCAACGCGCGCTCCTTCTCGACCGACAGCAGGCCGACCAGGACGCGGGTGCGCAGGAAGACGAAGTAGGTATCGAGGGCATCGCACAGGCAGTAGTCGTCGATGCGCTGGCGTTCGCCCTGTTCCCACAATTCCTGCACCATCGACCCCTTGGTGCCCATCTTGCCCGGCTTGCCGAGCAGTTGCGCGCACAGGTTCAGACCGCCATTGACCATGGTGGCGCCGAAATTGGTCAACAGATCCTGAAGGTCGAGATGCGCCGAGGTGTTGAAGCGGTTGCGCGGTTGCTGATAGCTCGGCCCGGTGGTGGTGAACCAGGCCGGGACCGGGATGCCATAGCGGTAGGCGGCCAGTTCCATCACCGGCATGTCGAAGAAGCGCCCGTTGAACGTCACCAGGGTCGGCTGGCCGTAGGCGCCCCAGCCCTTCCAGAACTGTTTGGCGATGACCTGCGGCCGGTAACGCGGCCGGTCGAGCGTGACCGCGTCGAGCAACGAGAAGTCGACGCCGGCCTTCACGATCGCCACCGACACCGGCAGGTGGAAGGTGTGCGGCACGAAGTCGCTCTTGCCGTTCGACGTCTCCAGCAACTGCTTGCGATAGGCCGCCACGCTCTCGGCCGGCGTCCACTCCGGGTGATCGGGCTGGCGCACGCGCTGCACCAGCCGCCCGTCAACCACGGTCTCGATATCGAAGATGAGGTAAGCCGGCTTCTTTTCGCTCATGCCGCGACGCTATGACGCGCGCTCAAAACACCACGCCGAGGCTGACCGTCGACGCAGGGCGCCCTGAAGATCGACGCCAAGGCAGAAACAACCCGCAGATTTCGCAGATCGCGCAGATGCGATGTGACGACGCTGCGTTCATCTGCGAGATCTGCGGCTGATCGTTCTTCCCGTCCGTGGCAGAAACGGCTGGCGCTCATCTCTGGGGCGCCTGACCGTCGACGGCGCGCTGACGCGACGGCGACCGTCGTGCCGCTTACGCCATGCACTCGCCCGTGCCGAGCTCGTCGAGGCTGAACAGCTTGTCGCTGCCGAGGTCGCGCAGGTCGGCTTCGGTGAGTTCGCCGTCCTTGTAGGAGAAGATCGGCAGCAGCCGTTCCTTCAGCGCCGCCTTGGCGGCCTTGACCGTCTCCTTGTCCTGACCGTCGCCGGCGAGGCGGCGCAGGTACTGCGCGAAGGTCTCCTCGCCGCGGCGCTCGGCCTGGTACCAGGCGGCCAGGGCGGCCACCGTCGCCGCCGCCTTGCGGGCGGGGATGCGCGCGACCATGGTCGCGAAGTGGACGCGGTCGCCGTCGTCGCTGCCGCCGACCATGAGCACGTAGTGCGGTACCAGCTTGTCGCCGATCTTGGCGGCGGCGCCGTGCAGGCCGATGGTGCCGATGTGGTGCTGGCCGCAGGAATTCGGACAGCCCGAGATGTTGATGCGGCTGTTCAGCGTGCGTTCGTCGGCCTTGATCGCCGTCAGCGATTGTTCCAGTTCCTGAGCCAGGTTCTTGGACAGGGTGATGCCGAGCTGGCAGGTCGAGGCGCCGGGGCAGCTCACCACGTCGACCAGGCTGTGCGCGGCGCGGTCATAACCGAGCTTGGCCAGTTCAGCGTGCAGGGCGGTGAGGTGCTCGATCTTCACCCGGCGGAAGACCAGGTTCTGGTCGTTGGTGGAACGCACGTCGCCGCCGGCGAAACGCTCGGCGAGATCGGCGAGCAGCCGCATGCGGTCGGCCGGCAGGTCGCCGCGATGGACGCACACGCTGACCACGGCCAGGCCGGCCTCGCGGTGGCTGCGCACGTTGGCGCGCCGCCAGACGCCCTCGGCGCCGGGCACGCTGGGGATGGGTGTCGGCTTGGCCGCGGGCAGACGGTCGCTCAGCACGGCGCCGCGCACGCCCTCGGCGCGCGCCTCGGCGAGTTTGTCGGCGACCATGGTGCGGAAGCCGTCGTCGCCGGCCTTGCGCAGCACGAACTTGAGCCGCGCCTTGGCGCGGTTCTCGCGATCGCCGTAGGCGTGGTGCACGCGCACCACGGCATCGCACACCGGGATGAGATCCTCCTTGGCCAGGCAGTCGTAGAGCTTCAGCGGCGCCTGCGGCGACGAGCCGAGGCCGCCAGCGGCGACGATCCGGAAGCCCTCTTTGCCATCAACCACCACGGCGGTGACGCCGACGTCCTGGATCATCACCTGGCCGAGCGGATCGCGGTCCGAGCCGGTGAAGCCGATCTTGAACTTGCGCGGCAGCGACGCCGAGCGCGGCCCGCGCAGGAAGTGCTGGAACACCGCCTCGGCGTAGGGTTCGACGGCGAAGGGCTCGTCGCTGCGGGTGCCGGCCAGCGGGCTGCCGACGACCGCGCGCACGGCGTTGCCACAGGCCTCGCGGGTGGTCAGGCCGCACTCTTCGAGCATGCGCAGGAGCGCCGGCGTCGCGTCGAGCGGGACGTAGTGGAACTGGATGGCCTGGCGGGTGGTGATGTGGCTGATGCCGTTCGAGTGCTGCTCGGAAGCGGCGGCGAGCACGCGCATCTGCGCCGGCGAGACGCGGCCGTAGCTCAGCTTGATGCGCACCATCTGGTTCTCGCCCTGCTGGCGCTGGCCATAGACGCCATGGACCAGGCGGAAGGGCTTGAACACCTTGTCGGCGTCGATGGCGCCCTGATGCAGCAGATCGATGGTGTTCTTGTACTTGGCCAGTTCGGCCTCGACGACGGCGGGCAGTTCAGGGACGGCGACGGGGGGGACCATGGGAACCTCGGCAGGTGGGCGGCGGAGCGTAGGCGCGGTGCCGGCGATGCTAGGGAAGCCGGACCGCAGGCGGCATACGGGGTGGGGGCAGGCGGCATGCGGAGACCGCATGCCGAACTGCACGCGCTGGCGATCAGCGCCGGCGCAATGCCAGCACGGTCAGATCATCATCGACGGCGCCGGCGAAGGCGCGGCAGCGTTCGGCCAGTTGGGCGACGGCACTGGGCAGATCGGCGGCGCTGCCCAGCTCGACCAGGGCGTCGTCGAGGCCATGGTCGGCGAAGCAGCGGCCGGCGTCGTCGGCGGCTTCGAGCAGGGCATCGGAAAACAGCACGACGGTGGCGCCGGCGTCAAGCACGCTGCGGTCGAGGGTGAGTCGCGCGGGATCGAGACGCAGGCCCTTGAGCCCGAGCGCCGGTCCGGAGCGGCCGAGTGGACGCGGCAGTTGGCCGGGCACCAGGACGCTGGCGGGATGGTGGCCGGCGAGCAGCACTTCGAGCGCACCGCTGGCGGGATCGAGGGCGGCCAGACCGGCGGTGCAGAACTGGCCGGGCAGGAGATCGCCGCGCACGTCCTGGTCGAGATCGGCGGCGAGGTGGCGCAGATCGCCGGCGCCGCGGCTGAGATGACGCAGACTGCGCAGCAGCCCAGCCACCACCAGTGCCGCCTGCACGCCGTGCCCGGCGACATCGCCGATCACCGCCAGGGCGCGACCATCGGACAACGTGGCGAGGTCGTAGAAATCGCCGCTCACCCCGCACAGGCCCTGATAGCACACCCCGACCTCGACGCCGGCCACCGCCGCCGCCGCCATGCTGCGCCGCTGCTGGGCGCCGGCGCGGGCGAGGTCGGCGGGATCGATGAACGGCGCGCTGTCGGGGCCGAACATCGCCAGCGCGATCGACTCCGGGGCGCGATCGATCTGGCAGGGTTCGACCGGGATGGCGGGATCGCGGTGGAAGACGAAGGTGCGCGGCGCCGCGGCGGCCTCACCGCGCGTCAGCTCGGCGAGCGCGCGCAGCGCCGCCAGGCCGTCGGCGCCGTCGCAGGCGGCGCGGCGCGGCACCCCGGCGACGACATCGACCCAGCGCCCAGTGCCGCCATCGAAGCGCAGCCGGCCACCGGCGCGGCTGAGCGCCAGGTAGCAGAACAGCTCGGCCAGCCCGGTGTCGGCCAAGCGCCCGGCCAGCGCCGGCGGGGTGTCGGTCATGACCGGCGCATCGGCGGCGACGGTGCTCTTGCGCGCGTCCGGAGCGGCGTCGGCGGCGACCCGCGCAGGATCGCTGCCGGGCGGCACGAAGCGGAAGCGGTACTCCTGACCGCCGATGGCGAGCAGATCGCCGTCGGCCAGGGCATAGGGCGCGACCAGCAGTCCGCCGTTCACCCGCGTGCCGTTGGCGCTGGCCAGGTCGACCGCCAGCCAGCACTCGCGCGCATCCCAGTCGATCCGGCAATGCACGCGGCTGGCCTGGGTATCGAGCACCACCAGGTCGCAGCCGGCGTCGCGGCCAAGCCGGTACGAGCATCCCGGTTCGAGAGCGAAGCCACGTCCATCGAGCCCGACCAGCACGCCGCGGACGACATCGGCGATGTGGGTGGCCTGACGGTCGCCGCCCCGCTTGCGGTGCTTGGCGTCAGGGTTGCGCGCGGCGCGCTTGGGCTGGGGCATGGCGGGATGATGACGGCTGGACCCGCCGGGACAGTAGCGAAGGGCAGGGCTCCCGTGCGGTCCCATCCGCGCTGGGAGCTCTCATCCGTTCAGCACGCACCTCCTGAGGCTGGGTCGGAACCTTCTCTTGCACGTCGGACGCTTCAGGCCCAACCGTTCATGGCAGGGCGTACGCCGTCACCCGGCCGCCGGCGTCGAGCACGATCACCGAACCGGCGATGGCCAGGGGCGGCAAGGCGGGGACGCGGGCGTGGCCGATGCGGTGGACGCCGACGCCGTCACTGCGACGCAGGCAGTGCACGCTGCCCTGGTCGTCGACCACCAGGGCGAGGGCGCCGAGACCGGCCGGGCCGGCGGCGAGGCGTCGCCCCGGCAGCGTCGCTGACCACACCAGGGTGACTCCGCTGGCGGCACAACGATGCAGGGTGATCTCGTTGCCGCTGGCGGTGAGCAGGTCATCGCCGTCGACGGCCAGGCGCGCGCCAGGGAGGCGGCTGAGGCCGGCGGGGGCGACCCGTTGCGCAGGCCCGGTAGCGGTGGGCAGCGCGATCAGTTCGACCCCGGCCTGGGTGGGGACGGCGAGGTGTCCGCCCGCGAGCACCGCCGGCCCGATGCGCACCGAGGCGAAGGCCAACCCGCCGGTGGCCTGGCTGTTGTCATCGATCAGGCTCAACGCCTGGTCGTCGACCGCCGCGACTCCGCTGGCCAAGGCGAACACCTGCGCGCTCTGACGGCCGGCCAGGCGCAGCGGCTGACCGCGCACCTCGCCGTCGACCAGCACCACCAGCCGCGATCCCCCTGGCAGGTTCTGCACCGCGAAGCACAGACGCCGGCCGGCGACGAAGGCGGAGTCGCGTTCGATGGCGGCGGCCAGCGCCGCGGTGCCGCGCTGGCGCAGGGTGTCGAAGACCGCGCCCTGGTCGACGCCGACCGTGGCGGTCAGCACCAGGCCATCGCTGGTGGTCATGAGCAGGCGGTCGCCGGTGATCGGCAACGCCTGCGTCCACAGCGGATCGGCGTTGGCGGCAGCGACGCCGATGGCGGTGCGGCGCAGCACGCTGCCGCGCAGCCGACCATCATCGAGACCGATCACCGCCACACCCTGGGCGGCCGCGGCGATCAGACCGCCATCGCTGCGCGCACGCAGCAGCAGCCAGGGTCCGGCCATGCTCAGGTCGGTCTGCCAGCGCTGCGCGGAGCGCAGCGTGACGCGCAGGGTGCGCACCTGCTCGGCGCCAGTGCTGGCGTCCACCGGCAGCACCACGGTCTCGGTCGCGAAACCGGGCGCACCGATCAGCACCACCGTCTCGCGGTCGAGCCAGCGGCAGAGCATGGCTTCGCCGGGCAGCGCGCTGGCCGCCGGCTTGACGGCGACGTCGTCGACGGTGAGACGCAGGCCGTCGACCGGCACCGGGGAACCGGCCACCGTTGCCGCCACCTGCACCGCCACCGGCAGTTGGCGGACGAGAACGCCGGCGCGGGGATGGCGAGCGGGAAATCCGGCAGCCAGGGCGAGGGCGGCGACGTGGTCGCCGACAGCGCGTTGACTACGCATGGCGGTCAGATCGACGGTGATCGCCGCCACTGCCTGCCCGGCCTGATCGGCGACCACTTGGACATCGCGGCGCCCACTGTCGCCGAGGCGACCGGCGAGGAGCCGTTCGGCCTCGGCCACCACCTGCGGCCACGGCGTCTGGCCATCGCCGGCGAGCGCCTGCAGGCGCGCGACGGTCACCCGGTCGTCGCTGACCGCGACCGGCACGTCCACCACCGGGACCACCGGCGCGACGCCACGCAGGCGTTGCAGATCGTGCTGAGCCTGCGCCACCGTCGGCAGGGTGTAGCCGCGCTGGTAGAGCGTCTGGTACCAGCCCCAGGGCTGGGCATGGCGGGCGATGAAACCGGCGAGCGCCGGTTCACGTTCGCCTGCCGACAGGCCCGCCAGCGCGCCATACTCGCGTTCGGCAAGCAGGCGGTGGATGACCGGAGTGGCCAGCCAGCCATTGATCGCGAACAGCGCCACGAACACCGCCAGCAGCACCAGGCCGCGCGCGTGTCCGCGTCGGGTCAGGCGCTGCTGCGCGTTGGCGACCTTGACCTCCAGGGCGCTGTGCTGGGCGAAAGACGGCTTCAGCGCCATGGCGCGCTGCCACTCCTGGACCGCCGCGGCGATCTGGCCCATGGCGAGCAGGGCGTCACCGCGATTCTCGGCGGTGACCGCCTCGCCCTGGCGCTGCTGCTTGCGCACGTCGGCCAGGCGGCCGGTGATGTCCTTGGCCGGCGACTTGCGCTGGGCGGCGAGGAAGGCGGTGGTGCCGCCGACGCGAGGAGCTTCGGCAGACGGCAGCGGCGTGCGCTGCGGTTCGCGTAACGGGCTGTGCAAGGCCAGCGCTTCCGTCAGCGGACGTGACGGTAGCGGGATCGGCACGGCGACGGGCCGGGCGGGCTCGGGCGACGCCGCAGACGGCGCGGACGGCGCGGTGAGAAAGTCGATGTCCTTGACCGCGGGAAGCTCGCGTCCGTCCGTCGCGGTGAGGTCAGCGGTCAGGCGCGGTGCCGGCGCCGGCGCCGGCTCGGCGATCAGGCGGACGGCACCGGAATCGCCCCGCGGGCGGTCGCCGTACTTGCGTTGGATGGCATTGTTGCCACCGATCGAGACCTGCATCTGTTCGACCAGGTCGATGAGCTGGTGCAGGCTGGTGCAGCGGTCGTCCGGCCGCTTGGCGAGCATGCGCTGCACCAGCTGGTCGACGCGCGGATCGATCTCGGCGCGGTGCGTGCGCATCGAGACCGGCACTTCGGTCTTGTGCTTGAGCATGATGCTGAACGGCGAGTCGCCGCCGAAGGGCAGGTGACCGGTGAAGGCGAGATAGGCGGTGCAGCCCAGGCTGTACACGTCGCTGCGGAAATCGACCTCGTGGCCGTCGCACTGTTCCGGGCTCATGAAGGCCGGGGTGCCGACGCGCACGCCGGCGCTGGTCACCTCGTCGAGGGCGCCGTAGCCCTTGGCCAGACCGAAGTCGGAGACCTTGCAGATGCCAGTGGTCGAGAGCATCAGGTTGTCAGGCTTGATGTCGCGGTGGATGACCCCCTTCTCCGCTGCCATCTCCAGGCCCATCATCGCCTGGCGGAGAATATCGAGCCCCTCGAGTTCGGAGATCACCCGGCGCGTACGCAGGATCTCGCCGAGATCCTTGCCATCGACGAACTCGATGATCATGAAATAGATGCCGAGCGCGTGGTCCTCGCCGAAGTCGTAGATGTGCAGGATGTTGGGGTGGTTGATCTTGGCCAGGCTCTTGGCTTCGCGCTCGAAGCGTTGGATGAAGTTCTTGTTCCGTGCCAGTTCAGCCGGCATCACCTTGACCGCCACGCTGCGATCGAGGCTGAGCTGGCGGGCGTGGTAGACCGCGCCCATGCCGCCTTCGCCGATCTTGCGATCGATGAAGCAGCCACGGATGGTCCGGCCGATCAGCCAATCGCGACCGTCGTCCACCGATCCGTCGTCGACGTTGGCGGCGAGCAGACCGTTCTCGGTATTGAAGGTGGTGCTGCACTGCGGGCAGGTCTGGTAGACCGACGGCGGGCTGCCGACCAGGACGATCGCATGTCCGCACACCGGGCAGGACACCTGGCCGTCCGCCGCTGGCGTCGTCACCGCCGCCGTCGCGGCGACGGTGCCGCGCCGTCGGCGGGCGGTACCGGTCTCGTTCGGCGACGGCGTCGCCGGCGCGCCGACCGTGGCCAGGACGCCCAGCGGCGACGGCGTGCCGGCCGTGTCCGCGCTCGCTGGCTGGTCGCGCTGGCCAGTCGTCACCGCCGCCGGCAGGTACTCGTCGCTACCCGCTGGTGCACCTGCGATCTCGGGTTTCCAGGTATGCGTGCAGCGCCCGCACAGGTTCCAGCCACGGCGGTCGAGCGCGCCGTCGTGAACGGTCCGGCAGCGGGGACAACTGTCGGCGCTCATGCCGCGGGTGTCCGCGTCGCACCGTCGGGTGCTGCCGCCCTCTGCCAGTGTCCGTCCGCCCCGGCACCGCCGATCCCATGGTCGCCGTCGCCGCGCGCGACAACGCCAGCCGGTCTGTCGTTGCGCGAGGTGGCGGATGCCGATCCGGCGCCGGCGTCGCGCCACAGTTGGGCGAGGCGTTCGCGCTGACTGGCGAGGAGCGCGGCCAGCAGCAGCAGCACCAGCAGCACCAGCGCCAGGCGCCAGAGCCGGCGCTGACGCAGGCGACGGCGCAGGGTGGTGGCGGCGGCGGTCATCTCGACCTCAACCGGACTGCCGGGAGCGGATTCGCGCGCCTCGCGCAGACCGCGTTCAAGCACTTCGAGGGCGCCCTTGAGATCGCCGGCGGTGGTCAGCTCTTGGCTGCGGTGTTGCAGGTCTCCGAACTGGTCGACCTGCTCCAGCCGCCGCGATTCGCGTTCCTTGCTGCGCAGGACGCTGCGCTGCTTGCGGTCGCCCTCATGGTCGGCGACACGGGCGTAGAGCGCCGCCGCCTCGGCATACGAACCGGCCTCGAACAGGCGGTTGGCCTCGACTTCCTGATCACGCGCGGAATGGGCATCGGTCTTGACCAGGGCATGGCCGCATTTCTGGCAGACCTTGCTGGATCCGCGGTTGAGCTCACCGCAACGCGGGCAGTTGATCGCCTCGCCCATCCCGGTGCTGCGGCCGGCGCGACGTTCGGTGCCCGGACGCGGCGGCTCGCCCGGGCGCTGTTCCGAGGTACGGCCAGGCGGGGTCGGCGGCGCGGCGTGGGCCGGCTCGATCATGGCCGGCGGCTGGACCATGATCGGCGGTGGCGGCGGCCCCGGCGCCGGCATCGGTGGCAGCCCGTGCGACGCGGCGGTCGGCGCCGGCGCGGCGGCCCGCACCACGGCGCCGAGTCCCAGGCGTTTCCCCAGGTCGATCCAGCGCGTGCGCACCTCGTCGGCGTCGCCACCGCGCTCGGCGGCGTTCTTGGACATCATGCGCATGACCAGGTCGGAGACCTCGCGGGGGATGCGCGGATTCAGCAGGATCGGCGGCGGCGGAGTGAACTCGCGCTGCTTGGTCATGATCTCGAAGGACGACTGGCCCATGAACGGCTTTTCGCCGGTGAGCGCGAAGTAGGCGGTGACGCCGAGCGCATACACGTCCGAGCGCACATCGAGCTTGCGCCCCATGCACTGCTCCGGGCTCATGTAGGCCGGCGTGCCCATGGCCAGGCCGACGGCGGTGAGATCGGTGTCGCTGGTGATGTCCTTGGCCAGACCGAAATCGGCGATCTTGGCGACCTGGTCGCGGGTGACCAGGATGTTGTCGGGCTTGATGTCGCGGTGGACGATCCCGCTCTGGCTGACGTGCGCGATGCCGGCCAGGCACTGGACCATGAGCGGCACCAGTTCGTCCACCGGCAGCATGATGCGGTCGGTGATCATGCGTGCGAGGTTCGAGCCCTCGACGAACTCGGTGACCATGTACCAGCAGCCATCGGTCTTGCCGAAATCGTAGACCGCGACGATGTGGGGATGGGTGATGCGCGCGATCGACTTGGCCTCGCGGGCGAAGCGCTTGATGAACTCCTCGTTGTCGGACAGCGACTTGTTGAGGATCTTGATCGCCACCACGCGGTCGAGGCTGACCTGACGACCACGGTAGACCACGCCCATGCCACCCTGGCCGATCTTCTGGTCGAGCTTGTAGCCGCCGAAGTTGCGCCCGAGGTAGGTGTCCTCCTCGGCTTCTTCGACGACGGCTTCAGCCTTGGCCGGCACCACCACTTTCGGTGACAGGCCGGATGCTCGCGTCTCGTCGTTGGGACCGACCGGATCCGGTCGCGGCTCGAAATCGACCAGGCCAGGCAGGTCGGGGGCGTCATCGGTGTCGACTGCCGCGATCACCCGACGGGGGCTCACCTGGCCAGTGCTGGGATCGCGCTGCACCTTGGCTACCGGCGCGGGCTCCTCGTCGAGGCCGCCCACAGGCGGCAGCTCGGGGAGCTGCACCGGCTTGGCTGCATCGGAGTCATCGCCCAGTGCCATGTCCACTTCCACCGGCTGGCATCATAGCGGGGGGAGTCTACCCCCCCACCCTGGGCAGCACAAGCAGGCGAGATCCTGCTTCATGCGGCGTGTGCGCGGCGAGTTCGCGGCAATTCACGGCATCGCGATCGCAGGGAACCCCCTGCGCCGCTCCCGGCTGGTCCGATCGCCTTCCCGCGACCGCGCGGGCGACGCCGCCGGTCAGGCCTTCAGTGCGCCCAGGTAGTGCTCGGCCTCGAGCGCCGCCATGCAGCCCATGCCGGCGGCGGTCACCGCCTGACGGTACTTGCGATCGCGCACGTCGCCGGCGGCGAACAGGCCAGGGACGCTGGTGTGGCAGCCGTGCTCGACCACCAGGTAGCCGCTTTCGTCGAAGGTGAGGCCGAGGTCGGAGTCGCGCAGGAACTGCGTATTGGGGGTGTGTCCGATGGCCATGAACACCCCTTTCACGTCGACCTGGCGACGCGCCTTGGTGTTCACGTCCTCGACGGTGATCCCGGCCATGCGGCCCTTCTCATCGGTGATGTAGCCGACCAGGGCGCTGTTCCACAGCGGCTTGATCTTGGGATTGGAGAGCACGCGATCGGCCATGATCTTGCTCGCGCGCAGGCTGTCGCGGCGGTGCAGCAGGTAGACCACGCTGGCGAACTTGGTCATGTGCGAGGATTCCTCGCTGGCGGTATCGCCACCGCCGACCACGACCACCGGCTGGTTGCGGTACAGCGGCAGGGCGCCATCGCACACCGCGCAGCCGGACAGGCCGGCTTTCTTGTCGATGGGCGGGAAGAACTCCTCCTCGCCGGGCAGACCGAGGTACTTCACGCTGGCACCAGTGGCGACGATGACGGTCTGGTAGTCGGCGCTCGCGTCGACGCCTTCCAGCATGTCGGTCCAGTTCACCGTGAAGCCACCGTCGCGGCGGGTGATGCGGGTGACCACGCAGGACGACTTCACCACCGTTCCGAAGCGCGTGGACTGCCGTTCGAACAGGTTCATCAGTTCGGTCCCATTGACGCCATCCGGGAAGCCCGGGTAATTTTCGACATCGTTGGTGGTGGTCAGTTGGCCGCCGGTCTGCTTGCCGGTGAAGAGCACCGGTGCGAGGTTGGCGCGGGCGGCGTAGATGGCGGCGGTGTAGCCGGCCGGGCCGGAGCCGATGATGGCGAGCTGGTTCATGACGTTTCCGATCGGCGCGTCAGCACATGACGGCCGAGCGGGCAGTCAAGGACGGTCGCGAAGGTCACCGGTCAGCGGGGCCGCTTGCCGGGCCGACGCTCACCCATCGCCTGCCCACGCTGCCAGGCGGGCGCGGCAGTGCGCATCGACGCTGGCGATGAGGCCGGCGACGGTGACGCCATGGCAACCGAGATGTCCGCAGAAATCCCGGTGCCCGCGACCGGCGCGGTAGGCGGGTTGGCGACTGGGCGCGGCGAGGTAGCGCTCCATCAACGGGACGGCGTCGTCGACCAGCAGCACGCCGAGGTAGACGACCAGCCGTGCGCTCTGACGCAGCGAGGCGCCGAGGATCTTGCGCGCCACCCCGTCGGCGCCGGAAATGGCGAGGTCGCCGTGACCCTGCGTCGCCGGTGTCATCGCGCCGACGCTGGCGACCGCGGGTATCAATGCGGCATTCAGGCGCGCGAACCAGTGATCCGGACCGAGATCGCCGTCGGCGCGCAGCCGCGCCGACACCACCACCATGCCCGGCGCCAGGACGACGGCGCCGCCGCCGCTGACCCGGCGGTGGATGGGGACTCCATCCTCCTGCGCCGCCGCGCAACGCAGTTCACGCTCGGGATCCTGATGGCGGCCGATGATCAGCCGAGTGTCGCGCGGTTCGAAGACGCGCAGCCAGGGCCGGGCCGGATCGAGCACCGACTCGCCCAGCGGATCGTCGTCGCCTCCGGGATTGGGCTGGACCAGGTGCGGCTTGGGTTCGACGAATCCATTCATGTCGGTAACGGCGGTGACCCTACGCCCTCGGCAACTTTCCGGCAACTCTCCGGCATCTCTCTGGCAATCGATCGGTAACTTTCGGGATGCGGCCCGGTACCCATCCCCAGCCGGAATTCGCCGGCATCCGACCACTCCCAGGAATCCTTCCATGCGTCTTACTTCTCAGGGGCTCCGCCCCCGCGGCCCTACGGGCCTGCCCCCGCGGGCTTTGTCGCGGCTCGGTTTCGTTGCTCGGCTCCGAAACCGTGGGCGGATGGGCTTCGCCCATTCTATCCGCCCACCGCCACTCGGCGCCCGCCCCATCGCTGCGCGACGGGGCCCCGGACCTGATAAGTCTTCCATGCGCCTTCTTCTTCCGCTTCTCGCCGTCGGTGGACTCGCCGCGGCCGATACCGAACACCGCCTGCGCCTGACCTTCCAGGGTCTGCCCACCGATTACGAGGTCGACGCGCAGGCCACCCTGGGTGGCTTCACCGTCACCGGCAGCGACCAGGATTCCTACGACTCGGCGGGACGTCTCGCGATCGGCTACAGCGCGCGCTTCGCCAGCAGCGGGCCGGTGGCCTTCATCCTCGGCGCCGGAGTGGCCTTCTCGGGCAGCGAGCGGAATGACCTCACCGTACGTGAGTTCGGCGTCTGGATCGAACCCGGCGTCTCGATCCGGCTGGCGCCGTGGTTCGACCTTGAGGCCGGCATCCAACTCGGCGCCGGCGTCGGCAAGGCCGAGCAGAACGGCGACGATCTCGCCAAGGAGTCCTACGGCGAGTTCACCCTCCTGATCCGGCCGGTAATCACCATCGCGCCCGGCATCCAGCTCTTCGCTGAGCTGGGGTACATGGGACGCAGTCAACACTTCGAGGACGACGAGAACGGCATCGACGTCGAAGCCGACGTCGATGTCGCTGGCGTCACTGGCAGCATCGGCATCGGCGTGCGCTTCTGAGCAACCGCTCAGGGATGGCGCGTCATCCGTCGATCTGGGCGATGCGCCTGGCGTGGCGGCCGCCGTCGAACGGCGTCTCCAGCCAGGCGCGGACGATGGCGATGGCGGTGTCGGCGTCGACCAGGCGTTGACCCAGGGCGATGGCGTTGGCGTCGTTGTGGGCGCGGCCCATGCGCGCAGTCTCGACATTGAAGCAGTACGCGCAGCGCACCCCGCGTACGCGATTGCCGACGATGGCCTCGCCGTTACCCGATCCGCCCAACAGCACGGCGCGCGCGCAGTCGCCGCTGGCCACCGCCTCGGCGGCAGGGCGGATGAGCAGGGGATAGTCGCAGGGCTGGTCGTTGTCCGGCCCGAAGTCACGGACCTCATGGCCCTGCTCGACGAGGTAGCGTGCGATCAGCGTCTTGTGGGCGAAGCCGGCGTGATCGGAGGCGATGGCGATGCGCATGCGGTTCCCTTCATGGAGAAACTGGGATCAGACGGCTTCTACAGGGTGAGCGCGATCTCCCCCACCAACGCCCCTGGCAGCAGGCTGCTGCCCAGGCCACGACCGCCGTAGGTGCCGGCTTCGAGCACGTGCTCGCGCTCACAGGTCAGGGCTTCGAGATTGGCACCGAGCAGGCGATAGATGGTGTCGTCGAAGCGCATCACCGCGAGCGGTGCCACCGGCTCGCCGTTCTCGATCCACAGGCAGGCGAAGCGGGTCATGCCGGTGATGCGGCAGGCGCTGCGGTCGCTGAAGTTGCAGTACCACACGTTGCTGATCCACAGCCCGGTGCCGAGCCGGTGCAGCGCCGTTTCCGCCGGCAGGTCGCCGGCGTCCATGCGCAGCGACTCGGGGGCCTCGTGCGCGCAGTTGGGCACCAGGGCGAATTCGCGCGCCGACCGCGCGCCGACCAGGCTGCCGGCAGGACTGCCGGCCGTGATCAACGGCACCGAGGCGGGTTTGGCGAAGCCGGCGTCGGTGAAGCCCGGGGACAGCCCGCCGGCATGGTCCTCGGTGAGCGTGACCGCGGGATGCAGCCGCTCGGCGCCGTCGTGCAGACGCAGCAATGGCCCGGATCGGGTGCGCTGGGCCTTGCACGAGAAGCCGCCCCAACTGCACATGCCGAGCAGGTCGTCGAGCGCGGCCGGCGCCAGGTAGGCGCGATAGGCGCCCGGCGACAGGCGCTGCGGCGACCGCGCCAGCACCGGCAGCGTGCGCCGGGCCTCGGACAGCCTCGCGGCGAGGACGCTCTCATTCCAGCTGGTGCCGGCGTAGGCGCACTTCACCGCCTTGTCGCCGGTGTGGTAGCACGACCAGTCGAGATTGAAGGTGCCGACGCTGTGCCAGGCGCGCGTGCCGGCCGACGTCGCCAGGCCGCGATGGACCAGGCCGCTGGCCCAGATCCCGACCAGATCGAGACCGTCGGCGAGCGTGATCAGGCGGTCGATCGCCGATGCCGGGTCGGGCAGACGGCCGGGCTCGATACGGCTGCTGGTGAGCGCCTCGCGGCTGAACAGCAGATGCGGATCGGCCGGCAGGTGGGCAAGCTGGACGCGCAGGCCGGACACCAGGCCGAGCAGGCGCTCGCGGTCGCTGTCATCACCGCCTCCGGCATCGCACGCCACCGTCGCCGAACGGCCGTCGGCGACCAGTTGCAGGCTCAACCGACGCTGACGCACGGCGCCGGCCTGACGCACCCGCCCATGATTCAGCCGCACGAAATCCGAGTCCTCGCCGGAACAGCGCAGCAGGAACTCCTCGCCCGCGCGCAGGGCGCCACTGACAGCGTCGGCGAGCCGGAAGAAGGCGTCGCGCTGAGCGGCGGCCGCGGCGGCCGGTTCATCGCTGCGCACCGTCGCGCTCATCCCGCACCGCCGAAGACTTCGACATCGCGGAACCGGCACGGCGGACTGGCATGGCCGACGGCAATGACCTGGTTGGGCTCGCCCTTGCCGCAGTTGGGCGTGCCGTGCACCCGGCGGCTGGCCGCGTCACCGACCCCGTCCAGGCTGCGCCAGAAGGTGGCCGAGACGCCACGGTAGTTGGGGTTGCGCACCACCCCGGCCAGGCGGCCGTCGACGATCAGCCGCGCCCACTCGCAGCCGAACTGGAATTTGTTGCGCGAGTCGTCGATCGACCAGCTGCGGTTGGCGTCCATGAGGATGCCGTTTTCCACCTGGGCGATCAGCGTCTCCAGGGTGTCGGTCCCGGGTTCGACATTGAGATTCGCCATGCGATCGATGGCCGGCCGGTTCCAGTCGCAGGCACGCGCATTGGCGGTGCCGGGCAATCCTGCGCGCGCCTGCGAGGCGGCGCCGCCCAGCGGCCGCACCAGCACGCCGCGATCGATGAGCAGTTCGCGCCGCGCCGGCGCACCATCGTCGTCGAAACCGTAGCTGGCCACTTCGCTGACGTCGCCGGGATCGAAGCTGACGGTCAGCAGGTCGCTGCCATAGCGGTAGCTGCCGAACATGTCGGGAGTGACGAACGATGTGCCGGCGTAGTTGCGCTCATCGCCGAGGATGCGGTCGAGTTCCAGGGGATGGCCGATCGACTCGTGGATCTGCAAGGTCATCTGCGAGGGCAGCAGCACGAGATCCATGCGCTTCCCCGGGCAGTCGGGCGCAGCGAGCAGTTGCACCGCCTCATCGGCCACGCGTTCAGCCTGCGCCCAGGTGCCGAGATCAGCGACCTGTTCGCAGCCGCCCTGGCGGGCGCTGTCGCGGCCGAGCGAGCGTTCCTGGCTCTCGCCACCGCGATTGGCGGTGGCGCCGAGGTGCGGCGCGATCAGCCGGGTGGTCTGGGCGATGGCGGCGCCGTCGCTGGTGGTGAGCAGCGACTCGGTGGTGGAGGCGGCGAGACCGGCCGACCAGTCGACGATGGCGTCGTGACGTTTCAGCGACGCGCAGCAGGCAGTGAGCGTCGCGATCAGATCGCCGATGGGTTGCGCCTCCCACGGCATGACCACCGGCGCCCGCCAAGCGGCGCGTCCCTGCGGCCGCGGCAGTTGTCCGCTGCTCACCAGGCTGCTGCTGGCCGTACGCCGTGCCCATTCCAGCGCGCGGCTGCCGGCAGCGGCAAGACCGCTGGCACCCAGATCGCTGGTCGCCGCATAGCCGACGCCGCCGGCGGCATGCACGGTGACCATGACACCGAGGTCGTGCGCTTCGTGCACCGGCTGCACCACGCCCTGACGGACGTTCACCGATCGCGATCGCCGGGCCACCGCGCGCAGCGACCAGAAATCGCAGGCCGGTGCGACGGCACGGAAGCGTTCGGCGATGGCGTCGAGCATGGCGGGAACGTGCGCAGGCGCGGCAGGGCGCAAGGGAGCGGGCGTGGGCGCTGGCGAGGGCGCGAAGGGCGCGAAGGGCGTGAAGGGCGCGAAGGGGACCTGCACCTCACCGCTTCCCCTGCCCCTCGCAACCTGCCAGGAAGGGAACAGCGGGTCCGGGGACGGGCCAAAGACCACTGCGCACAGTAACTCCTTCCGACCGAACCGGCGATTGCAGCAGCGCCCTCCGCCGCGCACCATCCCGCGGGAGTCTCCATGCGCAGTCTCGCCCTGCTGGCCCTGTTCGCCGCCCTGGCACATGCCGGCGAAGCCACCGCCGATCCGCCGGTGCCCACCGCGGAGATCCAGCAGCAGGCCGAGGCCGGCGCTGCCGAGGCGCAGTACGAACTCGGCCGCCGGCTGGCGGTCGGCGAGAACTCGATCCAGGACATCTTCGCGGCCGCGCGCTGGTACCTGAAGGCGGCGCAGCAGGGCCACGTCGACGCGCAGTTCGCCATTGCACGCTGCTATCTCTCGGGTGAAGGCATCACCGCCAACGCCCGCGAGGCGCAGGACTGGTTGACCAAGGTCGCCATGGCCGGCGTGGTCGAGGCGCAGTTCCTGCTCGCCACGCACCTCGCCGATGGCGGCACCCTGGCCAAGGACACCAGCGGCGCCGTGCGCTGGTTCGTTGCCGTCGCCGAGGCCGGGGTGCCTGAGGCCCAGGAACACCTCGGCCGGCTCTATCGCGACGGCGAGGGTCTGGAGAAGGATGCGGTCAAAGCCGTGCTGTGGTTCAGCAAGGCCGCGACCCAGGGCAACGCCGACGCGCAGTACGCCCTCGCCGGCTGCCACCGTGACGGCACTGGCACCGCCAAGGACCCGACCAAGGCCGCCGCCTTGTTCGCCGCCGCCGCCAAGGCCGGCCACGCGCGCTCGCAGGTCGCCTATGGCCGCATGCTCGGTGGCGGCATCGGCGTGGCCAAGGACGTCACCGCCGCGGTCGGCTGGTTCCGCAAGGCCGCCGATCAGGGCGACCACGAGGGCCAGGCCATGCTCGGCCAGTGCTACCTGCAAGGCCTCGGCGGCCTGCCCCGCGACCGCGCCCAGGCCACGTCGTGGCTGTGGAAGGCGGCGGAACAGGGCTCGGACGACGCGCGGCGCGCGCTCAAAGAAGCGGGGCTGCCTCCGGGCGATCCGGCGAAGGCGGTGCCGAAGCCGTAAGGAGACTGCGACCGCAGTCACCTCGCAGGCACAGCCGCAGCAGCACTCACCGACGGCAGCGGCCCCTCATCCCCCCGCCGCCCCTACCCGCTTCGGCTTGGCCGGCTTGCCGGTGCGCGCGGATTCGTAGATGGCGTCCATCAGTTCGCTCTGGGTGATGCCGTTCTGCGGCGCCGTGCGGGCGGCGGCGCGGCCGAGGATGGCGTCTACGAAGTTGTCGTTGGGGGTCTGCGCCTTGCCGGGGATGAGCGGGTACTTCACCTTCTTGCTGCCCTCCCAGACGTTGATCCATTCGCCGCCCCAGCCGTCGATGTCGACGCGACCGTTGTCGAAGATGAAGTGCATTGACGCGCCCGATGCCGGGCAGTTGCCGCTGACCACGATCGAGGCGAAGACGCCATTGGTGAAGCGCACGTTGATCGATGAATTGATGTCCACCGCGGTGCCGTGGTTGTCGATGAAGGCGAAGACCTCGGCGACGTCGGACTCGACCGCCCAGCACAGCGAATTGAGGATGTGCGCGCCGCTGTCGTAGGCCTGTCCTCCGCCGGACAGGGCCGGATCCTGCCGCCACTTGCCGACGGTGGCCTTCATCCAGCCCTGCGACAGATAGCCGCTGACCAGTTCGAGCTTGCCCAGGGTGCCGCTGCGGATGGCGGTACGCAGCCAGTCGAATTCGGGGGTGCACGGCGTGTTGTAGCCGATGGTGAACACCTTGCCCGACTGCTTGACCTTGGCGGCGAGGGCGTGCGCCTGCTCGGCCGCGGTCACCATCGGCTTCTCCATGAGCACATGCACCCCGGCGTCGAGCGCCTGCACGGCGTGATCGTAGTGCATGGTGTGCGGGGTGATGATCACCACGCCGTCGAGCTTCGCCTGCCGGTACATCACCGCGGCGTCGGTGTAGACCTGCGGCCGGGGTTGGTAGTCCTTGAGCTTGCGCTCGATGAAGCCGGAGACGATGTCAGCAGTGACGTCGCAGAGCGCGGCGATCTCGACGTCGGGATGCGCCTTGTAGCGGTCGGCGTGCGCGCCGGCCATGCCGCCGGTACCGAGGATGGCGATGCGGAGTTTGGGCATTTTCTGATCCAGGTTGAGAGGTTGAGAGGTTGAGCAGTGGATGAGGTGAGGTGTGCAGCAGCCTGAGGTGAACAGCGCAGCGGTGCCAGGTCACGACCAGCGAGGTGAATCCGGAAACCGAGGTGCGCCCTGCGTTGCGCCTCGCAACCCCTCAGCCTCTCCGCTTCGCAACCTTCCCTACACCGCGACCAGGAAATCCCGCGACGCCAGCAGACCGCGCTGCTCGCCATCGGTGGAGCCGTTGAAGTCCTCGTCTTCGAGTTCGACGCTGACCGCGCCGGCGAAGCCGGCGGCCTTGAGGGCGGAGAACAGCCGGCCCCACCTGATGCAGCCATGGCCGGGGATGGCATAGCGCCAGTGATGGCCGCCGAAGCCATGGCCTTTGGCGAAGGTCGCGGGCTGGAGATTGCCGTGCTCGTACAGCTCGTCGTCGAGCAGCTCGGTGTCCTTGGCGTGGACGTGATGGATGCGGGAAGCGAATTCGTTGAGGAAGCGCAGCGGGTCGATGCCCATGCGCACGAGATGCGAGGCATCGAAATTGATGGCGGCGGCCGGGCTGGCGACCTCCGTGAAGAAGGCGCGATAATCGGCCGGCGAACAGGCCAGCGAACTATAGTGCGGACCTCCACCCGGCCAGCCCTCGATGACCAGGCGACCGCCGCTGGGCGCGATGGCGCGGCACAGGCGGCCGTAGCCGTCGACGGCGCGGGCGAAGTTCTCGGCACGCTTGGCGGCGTGCTCCTCGGGGATGACCACACAGAAGTAGTTGCGTACGCCGGTGGCCGCCACCGCCGCGGTGATGTAGGCGGCGTGGGCATCGGCGGCGTCGGCGCGCTTGCCGGCGTCGGCGCTGGCGAGCTCGGTCCATTTCTGGGGCAGGTCGATGGTGCCGATGCGCAGGCCGGCGGTCTGGATGCGCTTGAGGTCGGCGATGGGCAGCGCACCGACGTCGATGCCGGCGAAGCCGTTGGCGATGGCGAAGGCGATGACCGCGTCGAGGTCCTTCTGCCACTCACTGCCGCCACGACGGAAATAGATCGGGAAGGAACCGGTGCGCGTCGCAAAGGGCATGTCGTCTCCGCCGCGCGCGATGCTTGGCGGTCGATCGTTCACGCAAGGGGAAGCGCTGCATTCCCGACGAGCCGTGCTTGACAGCCGGCGCCCACGCCCTGGATCGTGCGCCACCCCCTCGCGGTCACGGGCCCCGCCCCGACCGTTCCTGTCGCGGAGACGTCGCCCATGTCCGAAGCCCCCGCTCCCGCCCCCGGCAGCCGTCGCGCTCCGCCGCTGTATGTCTGGGTGATCGTGGCGGTGGTCGCCGGCATCCTGGTCGGCTGGCTGCTCGGAGAGACGACACTGATGTCCAAGCTGCTGCCGCAGGGCCAGCAGATCGGGATGACGGTGATCACGCTGCTCAAGGCGCTGGCGACGCCGCTGATCCTGCTTGCCGTGCTCGACGCCTTCCTGCGTACGCGCATCCCCGGACGGGCCGGCGTGCGCCTGCTCGCCATCAGCGTGATGAACGCCACCATGGCGGTGGTCATCGCCCTGACCCTGGCCAATGGTTTGCATCTGGGAAACCGCTGGCAGGGCCACGTCGATGAACTCAAGGCCAAGGTCACCAAAAGCAGCAGCGGACTGGAGGCCGAGGCGGCCAAGAAGCAGAAGGCGCTGACGCCCGACGCCAATCTCGACCCGCTCGCCAATGCGGTGAAGACCGTCCCCGACAACATCATCGACCCGGTGCGCACCAACAACGTCATCGCCGTGGTCCTGCTCGCGGTGCTCGCGGGCATGGCGCTGCGCGGTCTCAAAGACCGCGACCATCCCGGCATCGCGGCCGTCGAAGGCGTGATCGGCACGCTGTTCGCCACCTGCGCGCGCATGATCGGCTGGGTGGTGCTCGCCATCCCGTTCGCGGTCTTCGCGGTGGTCGCCGCCCTGGTCGCCAAGTCCGGCTTCGGCATCTTCCTGCTGCTCGGCGACTTCGTGCTGCTCGTCCTGCTCGGCCTCTTCCTCCAGGCGGTGGTGTGGTATTCGATCCTGCTCGCCACCGTCGGCCGGATGTCGCCGCTGACCTTCTTCCGCGGCACCCTGTCGGCGATCACCACCGCGCTGTCCTGCGGCAGCAGCCTGGCCACCCTGCCGGTGACGCTGCGCTGCCTGGACGAGAACCTGCACATCCCGCCCGGACCCGCTCGCCTGGCCTGCTGCGTCGGCACCAATCTCAACCACGACGGCATCATCCTCTACGAAGCGATGGCGGCGCTGTTCATCTGCCAGGCGCTCGGAGAACCGCTCACCGTCGGCCAGCAGATCGTGGTGGCGCTGGCCGCGATCATGGCCGGTGTCGGCATCGCCGGCGTGCCCGACGCCGGCTGGCTGATCCTGCCGCTGGTGCTCGGCGCCATCGGCTTCCCGCCCGAAAAGATCACCGCCGTGGTCATGCTGCTGCTGCCGGTCGACTGGCTGCTCGGCCGTGGCCGCGCGGTCACCAACGTGATCAGCGACATGACGGTGGCGGTGTTGTTGCATCGGTTCGAGCGGCCACCCCCCCCGGGAACACCGGTGCCGGGGGGGTGAAAGTCAGACGTACGGACGTACGGACGTTCGGCCCAAACGACCGAACGTCCGTACATCCGTACGTCCGTATTGCACCCGTGCTCTGATCGCTACGGTGCGCGCGTCACGCGCTCGTAGCTCAGCTGGATAGAGCGTCGCCCTCCGAAGGCGAAGGTCATAGGTTCGAATCCTATCGAGCGCGCTGCCTTCCTCTGACCGCAGTGGTCATGGCGCCGGAGGCGTCACGTCGGCGGCAGGTGGCGGCTTCGGCCGCGGTGGCGGTGGACGCAGCGGGCCATTGAAACGGCAGGCCACCACGACCCCCTCGCGCAACCAGGATTCGACGCAGTCGGCGGCCTTGGCGATCATCGCCTCGGCGTCGGCGCGCTCATGTTCGGCGAAGCTGCCGAGGACGTGGCCGATCTGGTTGCCCGCCGGGGCGCCGATGCCCAGGCGCAGTCGCGGGTAGTCGGGCCCGAGGCGGGCCTCGATGTCCTTGAGGCCGTTGTGCCCGCCGGCGCTGCCGGTGGCGCGCAGGCGCAGGCCTCCGAGCGGCAGGTTGAGATCGTCGACCACCACCAGCAGGTCGGTGGGCAGGATCTTGTGGAAAGTGCACACCGCCTGCGCCGCCTCGCCACTGGCGTTGACGAAGGTCTGCGGCTTGACCAGCACGACGCGGTCGCCGCCGTGATCCGCGTCCGGCCGCCATTCCGCGATCAGCGCGTGCCAGCGTTTGTGCCAGGATTCCAGCCGGTGCCGGCGCGCCAGTTCGTCGAGCACCAGGAAGCCGCAGTTGTGCCGCGTGCCGGCGTAGTCGCCGCCGGGATTGCCGATGCCGAGCACGCAGCGCATGGGCGGGAGTGTGGCCGGTCGGCGGTGGGCACCAGCAGGTGTCTGGCGTCCGGCAGCGCAGCGGGCCAAGCAGCGCAGCGGGCCAAGCAGCGCAGCGGGCCAAGCAGCGCATTTTCGCGCGGCGCTGGCGCGCCAAGGGTGCGCGAAAACACGGTGCTTCAGCTTTTGCTTCAGGGGCCTTCGGCCCCCCAAAACCCCCGCCGGCCGCTTTTTAAACGGCCCGCGAGCGACGACTTGGGCCAGCGGCGGCAGCCGTTACCCTTCCGCCCCAGGAGTCGCCATGTCCATGCCGCGCATCTGTCTGCTCGTCACCCTCGCCGCTGCCTGCGCGGCGGTCGACTTCGGCGCCCCCGCTCCCGGACTCGATGGCGTCACTTGGATCAAGGGCAAGGCGCCGGTGACGGGCGTGGTCACTGTGGTCGAATTCTGGGCCACCTGGTGCGGGCCGTGCCTCAAGAGCATCCCCCACCTCACCGCGCTGCAGAAGCGCTACCGCGATCAGATCGCCGTGGTCGGACTCAGCGACGAGACCGCGGCCGAGGTGAAGCCCTTCGTCGAGAAGCAGGGCGCCGATATGGACTACGCGGTCGGCCTGGTGCCGGCACCACTGCGCGAGAAGTATATGGCCGGCGTCGCCGGCATCCCCTACGCCGTGCTCATCGACGCCAAGGGCGTGGTCGCATGGACCGGCCATCCCATGAGCATGGACCGCCCGCTGCAGCAGGTGCTGGCTGGCACCTACGATCCGGTGGTGGCCAAGCAGGTGGCGGCGCTCGAGAAGGAACTGCAAGCGCTGCTGGAGAACGCCCAGAGCCCCGACCAGCTCGGCGCCGCGCTGGCCAAGACCACGGCCATCCTCGCCATCGATCCCACCCACCGCATGACCATCGACCTGCGCCTGGCCCTGGCCAACCATCTCGGCAAGCCCGACGTGGTCCGCAGCACCCTGGGCGGCCTGGCGCGCGCGAATCTCGATCCCGCCCACGCCGCCGCCGTCGCCAACGCCCGGCTGGAGATCGATGACCTCGCGCAGCGTCATCTCGATCTCGCGGTCGCTCTGGTCGAGCAGGCCCTCGCCAAGGCCCCGACCGACGCCGACGTGCTCGCCGCCTATGCCGGTGTGATGTCCGAGATCGGTCGCCTCGACGACGCCATCGCCGCGCTGACCAAGGCCGCCGCTACGGCACCGCAGGACGCCAGACTGGCAGCGGCGATCGACTACTACCGCGGTGCCAAGGCGCTGGGGACCAAGGGGCCGGGGGCGGCACCGACGCCAGCGCCGGCGCCCGGTGTGGTGCCGTGAACGGATGATGGGCTGAGGGCCTTCTCGACGCTCGCGCAGCAAAACGGGCAGCGGCATCGCGAGAGTGGGCGGCATCGCAAGAGTGGCGTGCCCTGATCGCGCTGGGCAGCTCGGCGATCACCGCCGCCGGCGCGCGATCCCCGGGCCACGTCCACGTGCATCACCACCCCGGTTCGAGTCGCGGACCCGGTGGTACCGGTGGAACCAGAGGCGCCAGATCGGCTGGCGGGGACGCCTGAAAGCGCACCAAACCGCCATCGGGATGCGGAATCTCGATCGCCCACGCGTGCAGGGCCTGGCGGCGCAACACGGCCTGGCCGGGCGTCGGGCTGAGCGGCCACTGCGCGCTGCGTCCGTAGACCGCATCGGCAAGGACGGGATGGCCGAGGTCGGCGAGGTGCACGCGCACCTGGTGGGTGCGGCCGGTGCGCGGACGCGCCTCGACCAGGCAGTAGCCATCGCAGCGCGCGAGCACGCGCACGCTGGTGTAGGCCTCCTTGGCATCGCCGGCGCCTTCCGCGAGCACGGCGCGCTTGCGGAAATCCTTGGGATGGCGGCCGATCCAGCCCGCGTTTTCGAGGAAGTCCGCGCGCAGGGCGCCGTGCACCGCCGCGAGATAGCGCTTACGCACCGTGCGCTGCTTGAACGCGCCCTGCAGGAACACCAGCGCCGCCGGCGTGCGCGCCACCACGATCACCCCGGAGGTGTCCTGATCGAGGCGATGCACGATGCCGGGCCGCCAGGCGTCGCCGCCGGGCTGGCCGCCGCTGGCGGCGGCCGTGCCGCCGAGACCGCCGGCGCCGTAGCGGCCGAGCAGGGCGTTGACCAGGGTGCCGCGGTGGTGGCCGATGGCGGGATGCACGACCATGCCGGCCGGCTTGTCGACGACGATGATGGCGGCGTCCTCGTGCAGCACGCTCAGCGGGATGTCCTCGGCGACGGCGTCGCTGGGCTCGACTTCGGGCACTTCGATCGACACCGCCTCGCCACCGCGCAGGAAATATCCCGGCTTCGGCTTGCCCGGTTCGACCAGGCAGCGGCCGTCGCGGATCAACCGCGCGACCAGACTGCGCGAACAACCGTCGAGCGCGCCTTCCAGCCAGACATCGAGTCGGGTGTCGGCGGCAGCGGCGGGAACGGTCAGACGATGCAGCATGGCGCGCAGCATGGCGCTGACGGCGGACGCGACCAGGACGCCGCCCGCGCCGGCTTGCGGCCATGGTCGAGGTGGGAAGGATGCCGCCCGTCCGGAGGGACTGCGGTGCGCGAGCGGATCGTTCCTGTGATGTCGCCCGCGCCGGGCGGGCGCCTGCTGCGTTTCGTCGGAGACCGCATCGCGCTGCGTCTGGTGCGCGGCGACGGCAAGCCGTTCCCGGATGGCTGGCAGGTGCGCCTGCGCACCAATATCGGACGCGCCCAGGCCGCGCGTGAGGAGATCATCGCCCACCTCGGTCGCCGTCAGCCCTTCGCCGGGCGTTCGTGGCGCGACGTGCCGATGCAGCGGCACGGCAACGAATGGATCAGCGATCTGGCGTTGTACGAGGTCGGCTGGTTCCGCGCCAAGGCCTACGCCATCGACGCCCAGGGCCACCAGCACTGGCCGGATGGCGAGGATCTCGGCATCGCCGTGCATCCCTGCCGCTACCGCACCGCCAACACCATGTACTGCGCCTTCGCCCGGCTGTTCGGGCCGACGACCGCACCCGCCAGCGCCGACCTGCCCGCGCTCGACGCTGCCGGCTGGACGGTGATCCCGCCGTCGGGCACCCTGCGCGATCTCGCCCGCCAGGTGCCGCACATCGTCAACCGCCTCGGTTGCCGCATCCTCCACCTGCTGCCGATCAGCCCGGTGCCGACGGTGCGAGCGCGCTACGGACGCTTCGGCAGCCCCTACGCGGTGCAGGACCTCACCGCCGTCGATCCGGCGCTGACCGTGTTCGACCGCCGCACCACCGGCGTCGATCAGTTCCGCGAACTCAGCAATGCCGTGCATGGCGCGGGCGGCCGGCTGTTCCTGGACATGGTGATCAACCACACGGGTTGGGGCTCGACGCTGTTCGAGAACCATCCCGACTGGTTCAAGCGCACGCCGGCCGGCGACTTCGCCAGCCCCGGCGCCTGGGGCGTGGTCTGGGAGGATCTGGTCGAACTCGATCACCGCCGCACTGACTGCTGGCGCGAACTCGCCGAAGCCTTCCTGACCTGGTGCCGGCGCGGCGTCGACGGCTTCCGCTGCGATGCCGGCTGGCAGGTGCCGTGCGCGGCGTGGCAGTACATCACCGCCCGCGTGCGTCAGGAATTCCCCGACACCGTCTTCCTGCTCGAAGGCCTGGGCGGATCGTGGGAGGTGACCGAACGCCTGCTCGGCGAGGGCGGCTTGCAGTGGGCCTACTCCGAACTGTTCCAGAACTACGAGCCGGTCCAGGTCGCCGGCTATCTCGACCACGCCGCGGAGCAGTCGGCGCGGGTCGGCGTGATGGTCAACTACAGCGAGACGCACGACAACGACCGCCTCGCCAAGGGCGGTCAGGCGTGGGCGACACTGCGCAACCGGCTGTGCGCGCTGACCGCCGACCACGGCGCCTTCGGCTTCACCTGCGGCGTCGAATGGCTGGCCGACCAGCGCATCGACGTGCATCAGCGCACCGGCATGGCGTGGGACGCCGTGCCCAACCTGGTCGACGAACTCGGCGTGCTCGACCGCCTGATCGCCGACCATCCCTGCTGGTTCGACGGTGCGCAGGTGCGCCGGCTCAGCGCTGACGATGCCCACGTTCTGTTGCTGCGCCGCGACAGCGCCAACGGTCGCGACCGCGTGCTGGTGGCGATCAATCTCGACCTCACCGCGACCCACCGCGCCAGCCTGTCCAGCGCCGAGGATCGCGATCTCGGCCGCCCGCGCTGCGACCTCGTCACTGGTGCGGCGGTGGCCGCCGCCAGCGCTGGTGACGCGGTGATCCTGGTGCTGCCCCCGGGAGCGGCCTGGTGCCTGGCGGCGACGCCGCGACCGCTCGGGCTGTCCGGCGAGGACTACCGCCGTGCCCGTGAGCAGGCGGCGTGGGCCTACCGCATGCTGGCCGAGGTGGTGCCGGGCGACGCCATCGGCGCCTGCCCGTGGCCGGCGCTGGCCGCGCTGGTCGAGAAGGATCCGGCGCGCTTCCTCGCCGCCGCCAGCCAGGTCGACGCGCAGCTTCTGCGCAGCGATCCGCTCGCCGCCCTCGCCGACGTCCATGGCTGGCAGCCGGTGGTGCGCTGGACGCGCGCCGACGCCGCGCGCACGCTGCCGCTGCCGGCCGGGCATTGGCTGCTGGTCGACGACAGCGCCCCCTTCCACGCCAGTCTCGACCTCGGCGATGGCACCAGCGCGCGCAACGATCACGCCATCGCCGTCGGCGACCGCCATCTGATCGCCTTCCCCCCCCGCCAGCAGGCCACGCACGCCACCCTGACCATCGACGGTTTCGCCAGCGAGGGCCGGCGCATCACCGGCGCCATCCGCTACCTGGCGGCGGTTCCGGCGCTGGATCTGTGGAGCACCGCGGCGGTACCGGCGCAGCGCGTGGGCGACCCGCCGCTCGCCCTGCTCACCAACGGCCGCGGCGGCATGGCCCGCCTGCACGGCGATCTCGGCGCCATCGCCTCGAAGTACGACTGCCTGCTCGGCGCCAATCTCCACGATCAGGTGCCGTGCGACCGCCACATCCTGGCCAAACGCCTGCGCGCCTGGCTGGTCGCCGACGGCTTCATCACCGCGCTCGACCGCGACAGCCTGGCGTCGTTCAGCGCCGGTCCGCCGGCGCAGTGGCGGTTCACCGGCAATGCCGGCGACGGGCGCACGGTGGCGGTGCAGCTCGACTGCGATCTGCTTGCCGGGCGCAACACCCTGGTCGCGCGCTTCCGCCGTCTGCCTGCCGCCACCGGTCGCGAACTGCCCGCCGGCGGCGAGGTGCGGCTGGTGGTGCGCATCGAGATCGAGGACCGCTCCTTCCACAGCGAGACCGTGCGCACGCCAGACGCTGCCCGTTTCTTCGCCGACGCCTGCCGTGAGAACGCTGACGGCCGCGGCTTCGCCTTCACGCCTGCCGCCGATCGCCGTTTGCGCGTGGTCACCGACCGCGGTCGCTACCACCACGAGGGCGAGTGGGCCACCGGCATCCAGCACGCCGTCGAAGCGCAGCGCGGCATGATCAGCAGCGGCGACGCCTACAGCCCGGGCTGGTTCGACTTGCCGCTGGGGAGCAACGAGGCGGCGACGCTGACGGTGTGCGCCGAGAACGAACCGCCGCCGCCGGCGTTGATCGACGACTTCGCCAGTGCGCGCCAGCAACGGCTCGACGCCGCCATCGCACGCGCCGGCCTGGATGCCGACGACGCCTTCGGCCGTCGCCTGGCGGCGGCGGCGCAGGCCTACGTCGTGCGTCGCGGCAGCGGGGTCACGGTGATCGCCGGTTATCCGTGGTTCCTCGACTGGGGCCGCGACTCGCTGATCGCCGCCCGCGGCCTGCTCGCCGCCGGGTTGCACGACGAGGTCGCCCACCTCATCACCACATTCGGCCGCCACGAGGCTCACGGCACCCTGCCCAACCTGTTCCATGGCGAGGACGCCTCCAACCGGGACACCTCGGATGCGCCGCTGTGGTACGGCGTGCTCTGCGAGGACGCCGCCGCGCTGCTCGGGCGCGAACTCTACCGCCGCCGCGTCGCGCCGGGCGGACACAACGTGGCCGAGGTGCTGACCGCCATCGCTGAGGGCTACCGCGCCGGCGCGCCCAACGGCATCCGCGTCGATCCCGACAGCGGCCTGGTGTGGAGCCCATCGCACTTCACCTGGATGGACACCAACCATCCCGCCGGCACGCCGCGCCAGGGTTATCCGGTCGAGATCCAGTGCCTGTGGATCCGCCTGCTGCGCCATCTCGCGCGGCTCGACGCGCCTTCCACCGGCGAGGCCTGGACTGCGCTGGCCGGCCGCGCCAGCGCATCGCTGGAACGGCTGTTCTGGCTGGAGGACGAGGGTTGGCTGGCCGACGTGCTCAGCGCCGGACCGGGCGTGCCGGCGGCGCAGGCGACCGTCGACCATGCGCTGCGCTCCAACGGGCTGTTCGCTGCCAGCCTCGGCCTGATGGCCGGCGTGCGCGCGCAGCGCATCGTGCTCGCCGCCGTCCGCCATCTCATCGTGCCGGGCGGTCTACGTTCGCTCGCCCCCCTGCCGGTGACGCCGCCGCTGCCCATCCGCGACCGCCACGGCAACCTGCTCAACGATCCCGAGCGCCCGTACTGGCCACGCTACGAGGGCGACGAGGACAGCCGGCGCAAGCCCGCCTACCACAACGGCACGGCGTGGACGTGGACCTTTCCGGTGTTCTGCGAAGCCCTGGCCGTGGCCTGGGAGTTCTCGCCCGCCGCCGTCGCCGCCGCGCGCAGTTGGCTGGGCAGCGTCGCCGATCTGCTCCCCACCGGCTGCCTCGACCAGATCCCCGAGATCCTCGACGGCGACCATCCGCACCAGCAACGCGGCTGCGACGCGCAGGCCTGGGGCGTCAGCGAGGCGCTGCGAGTGTGGAAGCTGCTGGGTGGGAAGACGGCGTAGCTCACGATCGCAAGGCGTCGCCATGACCAACCATTGCCTCGCGTTCTGCCTTGCCCTGCTGGCGACCGCCGGCGTCAGCGCCGGCGAAGCGGCGATGCCGCCGCTGCCCGCCATCGCCACGGTGGTCACCTGGGCCGACCTCTGGAAGCAACCCCAGCACGATCTCGGCGGCGGGACCTCCGCGCGTTTCGGCATCGAGGCGCTGCACGCGCCGGTCGGCGGCGGGGTGCTGGTGTACTGCCTCGCCGAGGGTCCGGCTCTCCAGGGCGAGATCGACGGGGACGACTGGATCGGTCCGGCGCGGTTCGCGGTGCGGGTGACGGGCGCTGCGGACGAGCTGAAGGCTCTGTCCCGCCAGATGCTGCCCCTGGCGAAGGTCGAGCGAAAGTCCCTGCTCTATCTGCGCACCATCCCGATCGCGCTGGCCGGCCAGCATGTCCTGACCATCTCCACCGCCGATCAGCGGCCGTTGCTGCGCGCCACCATCGCCGGTGCCGACGACGCCAGGCCGGGGTGGATGATGCTCGGCGATGCGGGGATCGGTGGTGGGCCAGGACGGGTCGTCGGCCTCGCCCGCGGACCGGCGGCGTTACCGCGCTGGGACGGCCTGCTGCCAGCCGCCGTCGTCGCCCTCGCCCCGGTCGAGGCCATCGCCGACACGCCGGAGCAGGCGGCGCTGCGCGGGCAACCGTTGCCGCGCTTGCTGCCCGAGCGTCCCGATCCCGGCCTGGTGCTCGCCGGTGACGCCAAGGCGCTGACCCTCTCCGCCGATCCGGCGCTGACCATCCTCGCCATCGCCGAGGCGCACGATCAGTTCTTGGTGCGCTGGTGGCTCGATGACCAGCCGTTGGCGCCCGAGTCGCTGGCTGAAATCATCCGGAACGGGTCGAGCACCATTTCTGACCAGAAGCGCCTGACCTTCGTCTGCGATCTGCGCGCGCTCGGGGCGCAGTCGGGCCAACGCGTCGGCGTGCAACTGCTGTATTGCCTGCACGGGCGCATGGGCGTTTTCGCGGGTCTGCAGGTGCCCATTGACGAGCACATCCCGTCCCCCAGCGCGCCGGTGCGCATGAGCAACCGGGTCGACTTCGACGTGCCGTAAGCGGTCCACTGCCGGACAGTCCGGCGGCTTGGCGGCGGACAGCTTGCGCGCAGACTCCCGCCGATGACCACCTACTGCGCCCACGGATCGCCCACCACCGTCATCGCCGACGCTGAGCTGCGCACGCGGCTGCTCGACTGCTACCGGAGACTCGGCGACAAGCGCAAAGTGGTGGCGGTGCCGCCCGACTTCACGCGGTTCAACAGCCGCGCCGGGATGCTCACCCGATTCACCTACGAGCATTTCGGCACGGCGCTCACCGACGTGCTGCCGGCGCTCGGCACGCACGTGGCGATGCCGGATTGGCAGATCGCGAAGATGTACGCCGGGGTGCCGCGCGAGCTGTTCCGCGTCCACGACTGGCGCCACGAGGTGGTCACCATCGGTGAACTGCCGGCATCCTTCGTGCGCGACGCCACCCAGGGCATCTACGACAAGCCGTGGCCGGCGCAGCTCAACAAGCTGCTCTGGCAGGGCGGCCACGATCTCATCGTGTCGATCGGACAGGTGGTGCCGCACGAGGTGGTGGGCATGGCGAACCACACCAAGAACCTCTTTGTCGGCTGCGGCGGCAAGGCCGGCATCGACGAGAGCCACTTCATCGGCGCTGCCTACGGCATGGAGCGCATGATGGGCCGCGCCGACACACCGGTGCGCCGCATCCTCAATGAGGCGCTGGCGCGCTTCTGCCAGCACCTGCACGTGGTCTTCGTGCTCACCGTGGTCGGCGCAGCGCGGCCGGGCGAAACCGCCGATGCCAACGGCCTGGTCACTCGCGGGCTCTACGTCGGCGAGGGGCCGGAATGCTTCGAACTGGCCGCCAAGCTGTCGCTGGAGGTCAACTTCGCGCTGCTCGACGAGGCGCCGGCGAAGATGGTCGTCCATCTCGACCCCGAGGAGTTCCACTCCACCTGGCTGGGCAACAAGGCGATCTACCGCACGCGCATGGCCATCGCCGACGGCGGTGAGCTGGTGGTGTTGGCGCCGGGCGTGAAGGGTTTCGGCGAGGATGCCCGCATCGACGCGCTGATCCGCCGCTTCGGCTATCGCACCACGCCCGAGATCATGGGTTTCCTCCGCGACCACGCCGAGCTGCGCGACAACCTCTCCGCCGCCGCCCACCTCATCCACGGTTCGAGCGAGGGCCGCTTCACCGTCACCTACTGCCCCGGCCAGCTCACCCGCGCCGAGATCGAAGGCGTCGGCTACCGCTGGGCCGACCTCGCCGCGATGCGGCGCCGCTACGATCCGGCCACGCTCACCGACGGCTGGCAGGTCATGCCCGACGGTGAACGCATCTACTACATCTCCAACCCGGCGCTCGGGCTGTGGGCGCATCGGGCGCGCTTCGCGGAATGAGCCGAATCAGCCGGCGAGCGCTGGCAGCCTTCCACACGCAGCCGCGCCGCCCTTGCCACCCGGCTGATTGCTGATTACCCTCACCCCACGATGGCCACTGTATCCGTTCGCAAGTTCGCCATCTCAGTCGATCCCAACGAGATCGTCGATTTCGCTGAGAAGCTCGAGTTCTTCGAAAGCCGCTTCCGCGACCTCGGTTTCGAGAAGGCGGGGCACTACACGTTCCGCTACAGCGACGCCGAATGCATGATCAAGGCCGAATTGCAGAGCAGCCGCGACGGCTATTACCTGTGGGCCTACGTGCAGGCCGAGGACGAGCACATCTTCCGGCTTCAGGAACTGGCCGACGCCTTCGATTCACGCGTCGTCGATCGCGCCAAGCTGCCGCGCTGAATCCGCACCCGCCTGCCGGCGCCGGCCCGCGGCCAGCACCGCCTCAGAAGCTGAATCCGTGCTGGATGCGCACCAGCACCGCATCGGCCTGCCCGGCCTCCGCCTCCCACCAGGTCAGGGCGACCTGCAGCTTGTTGCGGTGGCCGTCGAAATAGAGCGTGCACCCGATGTCGAACTCGAGTCCTGACGCACCGTGCTCGGCGGCGGGATTCTCGAAGTCGCCGACGGTGCCGATGTCGCCGCCGTAGTTGGCCGCCTCGTCGGCGTCGGTGTCGAGATCGATCAGCGCCACCCGCAGCCCCGGTTCGATCACCCAGCCGTTCGGTCGCGGGAAGGCCCACCCCGCCTGGCAGTCGAGCACCATGCCATTGGTCGTGGTGGTGGCGCCGTTGACCAGGCTGAGGCTGTCGGTCTTCAGGAAGCGGGCATCGGCGAGCACGGTCAGCCGGTCCCAGTGGAAGAGCACGTCGAGGCCGTAACCGAGCGCATCCACCGCCGCGTCGTTGGCGGCGTCGCCATCGGCGGTGGTGCCCAGGTTCTCGTCATCGAGCGCGATGTCGGCGCCGAACACCAGGTGGAGGCCGGGCTGGCCGAGGAACGACTCGGTGCGCTTGTGCACCATCAGGTCGGGCGTCGGCGCCAGTTCGACCCGGGCCGAATACCACAGACCCTCCTTGCGGTTGATCACGCCCTTGGCCGCGGTGTTGTTCTCCAGGCTGACGCCGAAGCGCGCCTGCGGCGCCTGCACGCGGTAGCTGACGCCGACACCGCGCTGGGCGAGCAGAATCTCGGAAGCGCGCTTGGTCGGGAACAGCAGCAGCGCGTCGTTCATCTGATCGGCATCGTTGAAGAACGCCTTGTCGAGGCCGGCGCGCAGGGTGTGGAAGAGGTCGCCGTTCGGACGCGTGTAGTCGAGATAGGCGTAGCGCAGCGAGGTGCCGCGATCGTCCTGGCCGGTGGTGCCCTGCGCGTCGATGTTGTCGGCCTGGTACATGGCGAAGGCCGACCACTCCTCGCCGTAGGTGGCGCGCAGGCTGAGTCGGGCGCGGCGGACGCTGAAATCGAACTCGTCGTTCTGCAGGTTCTCCGCGCCTTGAGCGACGCCGTAGTCGCCGCCGTTGCGGTCGGTCGACTCATCGTGCTCGCCGCGCACCTGCACCAGCGCGCCCCAGGTCAGACTCAGTTCGGCGGCAGGCGCCATGGCCAGGCTGGCGACACTGGCGAAAAGCGGGACGACGGCGCGGGCGAGACGCATAGGGTTCTCCGGCGACGTCAGCGGTCGCAAGCGCGGGATGCTAGGCGCAGTGCTGGGCTGTCCATCTCATTGCCACGGGGTGAGGGCGCGAAGGGCGCGAAGGGCGCGAGGTTGCGAGGGGAAGAGGTGAGGTGCAGGCCGCCCTCGCGCCTGGGCCCGCGCGCCGCTGGCGCGCTCGCAAGCGTTCCGAGCGCGCCAGCGGCGCGCGGTCCCAGGGCGCGCACCCTCTCCCCCTCGCGCCCTTCGCGCCCTCGCAACCTGCGGCGAAGGCCGCACAGCGGTCGAGCACCGCCGGGCCCACTGCCCGGACCCCGCACCCGATGGCGTCGCCCGCGAGCGCCGCTACCACTCACTGCCGTGCGTGAGTCGACCATCTTCCGCCTGCGCCGTCGCTGGCGCGTGCTGCTGGCGGGCGGCCTGTCGCCGCGCGCGGTGGGCGCGGCGGCGGCGTTGGGGGGCGGCCTGGGCGTGGCACCGATCCCCGGCTTGCAGATAGCCGTCACCGCGCTGCTCGCCTGGCGGCTGCGGTTGAATCTGCCGATCGCCCTGGTGGTCAGCAACATCAGCTTCGGGCCCCTGCTGGCGGCCTGGGCGGCGGCATCGGCCAGCGTCGGCCGCTGGCTGCACACCGGCGAACCGCCTTGGCGGACCTTCGCCTGCTACCGCGCCGATTTCGCGGCTGCCGAAGGCGTCATCGGTTTCCTCCATGCCGGTGGCCGGTGCATGGTCGACTGGCTGCTGGGCAGCGTGGTGGTGGTGCCTGTGGTCGCCGCCGGCTGTGGACTGGTCGCCTACACGCTCGCCAGCGTGGTGGCGCGTTGGCGCCACCCGGCCGCCAGCGGCCTGGCGATTCCGCACGCCCCGCCGATGCGTTTTGCCGTCGGAGCGGTCGCTGGCGACGCCACCGCCTGGCGGGTGTCCGCCGTGGTCGGCGCCGACAGTCCGGCCGTCACCGCTGGCCAGGTGCGTCCCGCCTACCTCGTCGAGATCGCCGCCCAGGCCTTCGCCGCCGGCAGCGTTGACGCGGGCGGCGTCGGCGTCACCGCGCCGCGCGCAGGCGTCCTGGTCGCGGTCAAGGACTGGACGGTGCACACCACCGTCGCGGCCGGCGTCCGCATCGACGCCGAGGTCACACCGCAGGCCGCCCTGGGCACGCTGCGCTCGGCGCTGGTGCGCCTGGTTGCGGGCGGCCACCCGCTCGCCGACGGGGTTCTGCATGTCGCCGATGGTTCCGATCCCCGGACGCACGAACCCGCGGACCCGCCAACGTGAAGCTTCAGACCACCTTCGACCTCTTCGCCTGGTACGACCGCGTACGCGCGTCGGGCCGGCCGGTCGCCTGGTGCTCGGCGTTCGCCCCGGCCGAGGTGCTGGTCGCGCTCGATGTCTGCCCGGTCTATCCCGAAAACCATGCCGCCATGCTCGGCGCCTTGTCGGCAGAGCGCGATCCCGACCGCCCGTACAGCCGTGCCGCCATCGCCGCTGCCGAGTCGCACGGGCTGTCGACGCCACGGCTGTGCAGCTACGCGCTGGCCGATCTCGGCGTCCTCACCGGCGCCACCGCCAGTCCCATCGGCGGCCTGCCGGCACCCGACCTGTTCTACGCCTGCGACAGCCAGTGCGCGGTGGTCGCGCGCTGGGGCGACGAGGTGCAGCGCTTCATGCGTGACCACCATGGCCGCGAGGTGCCGCACTACGTGCTGCACGCGCCGCCGCTCACCCGCACCGAGACCCACTCCGCCGCGGATCTCGCCGGCTTCCGCGCCCAGATCGAAACGCACGCCGCCGACATCGCCGCGCGCTTCGGCACCCGCCTCGATCACCACCGCCTGAGCGCCGTGGTCGCCGAATCGGCGGCGGCCAACCGGTTGTGGCAGCGCTGCCTCGAACTCGGCCGCCGCCGGCCGGCACCATGGACCAACCTCGACGCATTCACCAGCATGGCGCCGATCGTGGTCGCGCGCGGCACGCCGGAATGCACCGATTTCTACCGTCGCCTGCTCGCCGAGCTTGAGGCGCGCGCCGCCGCCGGCGTGTCCGCAGTCCCCGCCGAGCGCGTGCGCCTGCTCTGGGACGCCATCCCGATCTGGCCGCGCAAGAATTGGCTGGCGCGTTTCGCCGCCGAACGCGGGGTCGCCTTCGTCGCCAGCACCTACACCCATTCCTGGTGGTTCGATTTCGATCCCACGCGCGCGCTCGACTCGCTGGTCGAACGCTATGCCTGGAACACCATGAACCGCTCCGGGCGCTGGGTGCTCGACTGGACGCTCGGCCTGGTGCGCGACTACGCCTGTGACGGCATCGTGGCGCACTGGAACCGCAGTTGCGGGATCTGGAACAGCTATGTGAAGCGCCGCCTGCCCGGCTACGCCGCCGCCGGCGTAGCGCATACCGTGATCACCGCCGACATGGTCGATGCCCGCGCGTTCGACGAGACGGCGGTGGCGCGCCAGCTCGACGATTTCATCGCCAAGCTGGGCGGTCAACGGCTGCCGGCAGCGTAGAGACTGCTGACAGTCAACATCAGCCCACGGCGCGTCAATCGTCGCGCACGCACACCAGCAAGCGGTTGGCACCGCCCATGGCCTCGACCGTCTGCACGGTGAAACCGCAGTCGGCGAGCAGGGTGCGCAGACGTTCCTCGGTCAGGAAATGCAGACCAGTGCCGGGATTCAATCCGATCGCGGTGGTGAAGCGTTCACCCAGGCCGATCGCGCCGGTGCCACCGTCGGCAGCGGCGACGCCGTCACGCAGGTAGAGCACGCCACCGGGAATCAGCGCGTCGCACAGTTGCGCGAGCAGCGCACGCTGCGCGGGTTCGCTCCAGTAGTGCAGCACGTCGATGAGCAGCACGGTGTCGAAGGTCAGCGGCCAGGGATGCGGCAAGGGCAGCTGCGCCTGCGCCAGGCTGAAACGGTCGCGCACCGAAGCATCGCTGTCGGCGAGCACGCACGCCGCGACCAGCAGCTTGTCGTGGTCGAGATCGACGCCGACGTAGGTATCGACATCGCTGCGCGCCGCACACAGCGCCAATCCCAGACCAGGCCCACAGCCGGCATCGAGCACCTTGCCCCACCGCCTGGTATCGCCGGCCAGACGGCGATAGACGCCATCCCAACGCAGTTTGCCCAGCCAGTAGCAACGCCACGACACTTCGAGGTTGCCGGCGGCACGGACCATCCCGGCGATCGCCTCACCGCCCGGCGGTCGGCCCCGGCGCACCGGCAGCGTCATGCCGGGGATCACCAGCCAGCCGATACCGGCTGCGATCACCAGAGGCCACTGCGCTGGCGTGCCATTGAAGGCGAGCGCCAGGGCCATGGCGATGAACGCGGGCAGTGCGGGGTGCCAGCCGCGCTGGGCTTCGAGCGTCATGGTCGTCGCCAGCGGCACCAGTTGGGCCAACGCCAGCGCCACGGCGAACTCGCTGCCGCCCTCGTCGCCCGGACGGTTGCTTCCCGGCAACCAGGCGCAGGCGGCCAAGGCCGCGAGCTGGGCGAGACCGGCGGCGACGGTGCGATCCAGACGCGCGGTCGCCGCCGCCCACAGCGCGGTCGCGAGACCCAGCGTCCACCACGTCGCGGCAGCCAGGCCGACCGGCAACCCGCGCCACGCCGCCGAGCCCGCCGCCAGGGCCAGGACCAGCGCCCCCACCCACCACGGCAGCAACGGTCGCGCGCGCTCCGGCCGGGACAGGAAGCGCAGCGACTCATCGCCGGGATCGCCGCGCGGCCGCGCCCAGGCCGGGCCGAGGACGATGATCGCCAGCGCCGCCACCGCGATTGCAGCGCTCAACCGGCCACCGCCGGCGAACAACCCGAGCGCAGCCAGGTGCGCACCGGCGACGACGTAGGCGCTGCCACGACCGATCGCCCAGTTCAGCCGGCCGGCGCCACGGGCGTCACGCAGGCCGGTCGCCAGCGGCAGCGCCAGAGCGACCGCGACGCCGAGCACGGCCTGCACCGCGAGCGCTTCGAGCGGCTCGCCGGGCAGTGCCAGGGCGGTGACCACGCCGAGCGCCACCGCCAGCACCAGCAGCGGCCACACCTGCCGCCGGCGCGCCGTCATCACCAGCATGGCGATCAGTGCCGCGATCACGATCAGGCGGTGATCGGGCAGTTCCGGAATCCGCCGGCGTGCCACCCAGGCGAGCACGCCGACGACGGCGACGCCGACAGCCGTGGCGATCGCGGCGTGGCGTTGGACGAGTCGCTGCGCCGGCAGCCACAGGCGGACGATCATCGTCCGGCCTCGGCAGTCGCCGGCGTGGCGGCGAGATCGCTGGCGATGCGCCGCGCCTCGGCCGGGTAGGCGGGTTGCAGCGACAGCGCAGCGTCGAGGTGGCGGCGGCGCTTGGCCGGATCGCGCTCCGCCAGACCGGCCAGCCAGTGCGCCTCGTAGTGACGCGGATTGCCGGTCAGCAGGTCGGCGAGTTCCGTGGCTGCCGGCGCCTCGCCAGCAGCCAGGTGCCGGCGCACGGCGTCGCGTGCCGCCGCCCACGATCGCGCCTGGGCAGCCTCAACCGCCAGATCCGCGTGCGCCGGCAGCGGCGGCGACGCCAGCGGCCCATCGACGGTGAACGCCAGCGCGCGGCCCAGTCCGTGTGCCGGCTCGCACACCCAGAGCACGCCGGCGCTGACGTCAGCGACCACGAGGTGGGCGCCGATCCAGGCGTTGATGGTGCCGCGATTGCCGAACCCGAGATCCTCGCCGGCCGGGCCGCGCCGGTCGCGCAGCAGGGCGAGCAGGTCGGCGGCGGTCTGCCCATCGCGCGTCAGCAACGTCGCCGCGCGCCCGGCGCGCCGGGTCGACGTGCCCTCGCGCCGACGCTGCGCGTTGACCGCATCGCCATCCCAGGCCGCGGCATCGAAATGGTTGGCGACCACCAGGCGGTCGTCGGCCATGGCGCGCAGCGCGCAGCCGGAAGGGCCGACCTCGATGACCACGGCGCGATCGTCGCTGCGGCTGGCCACCACGACCGCCGCCGAGACGAACACCGGACTGGCGCGCAGCACCGCCTCGGCCTCGCTGATGGTGCGGCAAGTGCTCAGGATCTCGCGCGCCGCCAGCACGATCGGCCGTCCGCACAGCCGCGTGCGCCGGGTGTCGGCAGCGTTGATCGACACCCACAATCCGGCGGCGTTCATGCCGGTGACGGCGCCGCTCATGCCCGCCCAGGCGACGCTGACATAGGCCAGGCCCTGTTCGGGACGCACGGTCATCACCACCTTGTCGTCGTCGAAGGCGGTGCCGCCCTCGAAGTCGAACAGCCGGCCGACCAGCAGGTGGCCGTCGGCGCTGGCCGACCCGCGCACCGCCACCGCCGTGCAGCCGATATTTGGCAGACGCAACAGCGGGTGGTCGATCAGCAGGTGGCTGAAGTCGTGCAGGGCGTGGTACTGCAACGACCGGCTGTAGTGCGGCAGGATGCGACGGTGGTGATCATGGAAGGCGACCATGGCGGCGGCGCCAGCGGCGAGCGCGATGTGCTCATCGCTGCGCACCTCGGTCGCCAGGCTGCGGGTGAGCAGTCCGATCGAACCGAGCAGGGCGTGGCGCAGCAGGAAGCTGGGCGCGATGACCGGCAGCTTGGCCAGCAGGTCATCCTCGATGCGTGCGGTGAGGTGGCCAGCGAGGGCACCATGCGCCCAGCCGATCTGCGCCGGTGAGCCATCCAGGTGCAGGTGCCACAATCCCGGTCCAGCGGCGTCGGCTCCGACGCGCTCCAGACGGCTGGCGCCGATGCGGCCATCGACCGGCACGCCAAGGCCATCCGGCAACGCCGGCGGCCGCCGGATGGCCAGGATGATGCCCAGCGCCGGCAAGGCGAAGGCCGTCCACAGGCAGAGGAGGAAGGCGAGGGCGAGTCCCCAGCGCAGCACCGGCATGGCCGCACCATTCGCGTTGGCGGCGAGGGCGCAACGCGCGTTGGGGCGACGACGTCCACGGCGACGCTTCAGAGCAGGATCGGCAGCTCGCGCGCGGGCGGGACCCGTGTCGGAGCGTTTCCGTCACCTCGCCGTCGACGCAGGGCGCCCGAGAGTCCGACGCAAGCCGGTGCAGAAAATCGAAAGAAGGACAACCAGCCGCAGATCTCGCAGATGCACGCAGATCTTGGAGATCTCACAGATGATCGCAGGTGCTCGCAGGTGCACGCAGCACGCCCTTCGCATCAGCGTGATCTGCGGAATCTGCGGCAGGTCTTGAGGGTGCCCTGGACGTCGACGCTCCTGCGCACGCGGCTGCGGACTCTTCCACTCCCCTGCGCACCGCCTTCATCCGCCCTTCCCGGGCGTGGACAGGTTCCTTCGTTGGAGTTCTGCCATGACGACCGTCCCGCAACCAACGCCAGACCTGCTCGGCGCGATCTTTGGCGACCACCGCTATCGCACGCGAGAGCAGGTGCGCGAGTCGCTGATCGACCTGTTCGCCTGCACGCCGAGCGAGGCCGAAGCCGCCATCGACCGCTGGTGGCGTGAGAATTGGCTGTTCGCAGCAGTGTTCACGGTGTTCTGCAAGCGCACCGGCCGCATGCGTCTGACCTCCTGGTTCCGCCCTGGATCAGCGCAGGTCGATCGCCAGCCCGACCACGGGATCACCGCCTCCATCGGTTGACCGGGCGCACGCGCGCAGCGCCACCCGATCCGCGAGATCCCGCACCGTGCTGCCCGATCTCCCCCTGATCGACGGGACCTCCTGGTTCGCTCGAACGACGATTCCGGGCCTCTAAGTCCTGCCAACCCTCGCGTTTCCACCGCACCGTCGATCCCGACACGCTGCCAAGCGCCGTGGCCAACCGCTCACCCCGCCTTCATCGATCATTCACGATGCCGCACAGCATCCGCCCCCGTCACCAACCCAGTCACCACTAAGGAGACCTCTGTGCGACTGACCCCGACCCTGGCTGCCCTCGCCGTCTGCGGCCTCGCCGCCAATGCCCAAGCCGTATCGATCAAGGACGACGTCGTCAGCCTCGGCGTCGGCGTGCGCTTGCAGACGCGCGTGACCGTTGCCGACGCGACCGATGTCGACGGCGACGAGTTCAACGTCCAGAACGCGGTGGCCAATGCCGATCTGAACAACACCGGCAACGACGCCTTCGACTTCCAGATCCGCCGCGCCCGCCTGTACCTGAACATCAAATACGGCGAGAACTGGAAGGGCCAGGTCGCGTGGAACGCGGACAATATCGCCGACAACGCTGGTGGCCGTCGGGTCAACGACGACGCCGCCCAGATCCGCTACGCCTTCCTTGAGTACGGCACCAAGTTGAACGAGGACTTCCGTTGGGGCATCCACTTCGGACTCGACAAGCCGTTTTTCAACGACGCCGAGTACATCTCCTCGTCGAGCTTGCTGTTCCCCACCCGTCGCGGACTGGCCGAAACCTTCTTCGGCGGTCAGCGTGAGATCGGAATCGGCCTGCGCCTGTACCATCCGTTCTTCAACTTTGGCGTCGATGTGCAGACCAACGGACAGAACGCTGACGGCGCCTATCGGGAGAGCCCGACCAGCACGGTACGCATCGAGTTCACCCCGCTGGTCGACGGCATGCCTGAAAAACGTGCCGAGTCCTATGCAGGCAAGGAAGGCACCCACCTCGTCATCGGCGTCGACTACGGCCTGCATGACAACTTCGACTCCAACGCTGGCGCGAACCAGGCCAATGGCGTCGGCATCAACGTCAACCGCGAGACGCTGTACGGCGTTGATTTGCTCTTCCACTGGAACCAGCTCACCCTCATCGCCGACGCTCATTTCGATACCAAGTACTCGCAGCCGAACAACGAGATCGAAGGCCACGTGTTCTCGCTCCAGGCCGGCTGGGCCTTCCCGATGGAGAACGGCTGGGTGATCGAACCGGCGATCCGCTATGAGGAGATCGACGAGAACGATGACCTCGATCAGGCCGTGAACTATGCGGTTGCTGGTGACGATGAGACCGGCAATTCGGGCACTGCGATCGAACTCGGCGTCAACTGCTATTTCAGTGGCCACAGCAACAAGCTGCAACTGCAGTTGGTCCTGTGGGAAGCTGAAGAAGGCGAAGGCGACGCCACCATCGTGCGCCTCCAGCACCAGCTGAACTTCTGAACTGACTGGACCGATCCGAGATCAGCGCAGGGCCGTCGCGGGAAACCCGCGGCGGCCCTTGTGTTTTGACGTGGAACGCAATTGGCCGAGACCGGTTGGCAGACTGGTGGCACGGCAACGCAGTGCGAGTCGGAACTGCTCTTGACACCTGCCGCCATGCTCAGACCTTGTGCGCGCATTCGTGGTGTTCCCGGACATAGCTCCCGACCACAGCTCTCGCATCCCATTCTCAGCGTCGCGATCGTACCGTTTTTTCGCCCTTGGCTGTCTGGCTCGCGTGATGTTTTCCTCTGCTGTTCCCACCAGTGCCTTTCAGGAAAGTCCCCAACCATGATGTCGTACCTCGCGATCCGTTCCGGTCGATCCAACCGGACAACCATTCCTATCGCCGTATTGCTCTCCCTCATGAGCCTACGCCCAGCAAGCGCAGGCGACGCCATTGTCGTCGACGCAGCCGGCAACACGACGGTCACCGGAACGCTGAACGTCACCGGCGCCGTGATCGCGACCGGCGCGCTTGGGACATCGGTTGGCCGGATGCAGATGTTCACGGCAAGCGGAACGTTCACAACGCCGGCTGGCGTGAAGGTGATCAACGTGATGTTGCTCGGCGGCGGCGGCGCAGGTGGGGGTGGCGGCGTTATGGGAGGTGGAGGCGCAGGGGGATACGCGTTGGTCACGATTGCCAACCCGCTTGGATCCTATGCCATAACCATCGGTAGCGGCGGTATCGGAGGAGGCACAAATGGTATAGCGGGGGGCCCGTCAACCTTCGGAACAGTCATTACGTGCGCAGGCGGCGCAGGCGGAGGTGGAGGTGGTAGCCCTGGTGCCGGTGGCAGTGTTACGACGGCTCTCCCGGGGATCTCCTTCTCCGGTCAATCTGGTGGACTTGGGCTTGGTACTTCATTCTTTATTCCCGGTGACCCTCAGACTGGCGTGCGACTCTTCGTTTCGGGCGCCGGTGGATCGAGTACCTACGGTCAAGGTGGGTTGGCCGTGAGCATTCTGTCGTCGGAAAATAGTGGTGGGGATTTGCCCGGCGTAGCTGGCGTCGGATTCGGTTCCGGCGGAAGCGGAAGCGCCCGCTTCGGAGGCGGCGTCCTAAACGGTGGTTCTGGCAAACCTGGCCTCTGCATCGTCCACTGGTGATGCTGTCTCAGCGAGGCGACCTCATCCAGACACGGCCGGATAATTTTCAAGCGCGTTCATCCGACTAAATCCCAGCAGCAAGGATCTCCCCAATGACGCGCGCGCCGAACTGCTACGTCCTGCCGCTGGTCATCGACGCCCTCGCCGCCGCTGACTTCACGGTCCCACGGGCACGACTCCGCGACCACCGTCTCTCAGCACCTCACGACCATTTCTGAACTGACTGGACTGATCCGAGATCAGCGCAGGGCCGCCGCGGGAAACCCGCGGCGGCCCTTCTTTCTTGATGCCCGCCCCGCTGTGGGCGACCTGTGTTGGCTCACGCCCGCGTGAGCAGCCCCGGCGCCGCACGCCGGTCATTCCTTGGCTCCTCTCCCCCCATCCGCTATCTGACGCAGACCCCAGGAACCCTGCGCCAATGCCCGTCCGTCCGCTCGTCCTCCTCGCACTTGCCGTCGTGACTGCCTCGGCAGGCGAGGATTTTCCGCTCGGCCCTGATTCCCAGGAGCAGGCCGCTGTGCCCAAGGGCACGGTGATCGCCGCAGCCTGGAACGAGAGCACGGTCTTCCCCGGCACCCAGCGCAAGTACTGGATCTACCTGCCACCGGGATTCGCGGCCGATCAGGACCATCCGCTGATCGTCTTCCAGGATGGTGGCGGCGTGGTGTCGAGGACCGGGCAGTGGCGGGCGCCGATCGTGCTCGACAACCTGATCCATCAGAAGGCCATCCCGGCGATGGTCGCGCTGTTCATCGACCCGGGCAGCGTGCCGGCGACGACGGCGGGGGGCACCGCGCTGAGCACGCGCAGCTTCGAGTACGACAGCGCCGACGACACCTACGCGCGCTTCCTGATCGATGAGATGCTGCCGCTGGTGGCCAAGCACGCGCGCATCAGTGCCAAGCCCGAGCAGCGCGCCATCGTCGGCGTGTCGAGTGGCGGCATCTGCGCCTTCACCGCCGCGTGGTTCCGCCCCGACGCCTTCCGCAAGGTGATCACCGGCATCGGCAGCTTCACCAACATCCGCGGCGGTTCGTGGTATCCGTCGGCGATCCGCAAGACCGAGCGCAAGCCACTGCGCATCTTCCTCCAGGAAGGCGAGAAGGATCTCGACAACGTGCACGGCAACTGGCCGATCGCCAACCACGACCTGGTCGCGGCGCTCACCTTCGCCGGTTACGACCTCACCACCGTCTTCGGCGACGGTGGCCACAGCGGCAAGCAGATGGGTTCGCTGCTGCCGGCGGCGCTGCGCTGGATCTGGCGCGCTGATGGTCCTGCACCGGCCGCAATCGCGGAGGTGCCGCAGGATCTGACGCTGTCCGGCCTGCTCATCGCCGGCCAGGACTGGCAGCAGGTGGTGAAGGACGGGAAGTTCGTCGACGCGCCGTGCAGCGACGCTGAGGGGAACCTCTATTTCAGCGATCTGGGCGCCGGCAGCGGACTGTTCCGGATCGCTCCCGATGGTGCCGTCAGTGCGTTCAAGCCAGGCGTCACCGGCATCAGCGGCATGAAGTTCGGCAGCGACGGCCGGCTCTACGCCTGTCACAACCGCGAGAAACGGGTGATCGCCATCGCCCCCGACGGCACGGTCGAGGTGCTGGCCACCGACATCGGCTGCAATGACCTCGCGGTCACCCACCAGAACCGCGTCTACGTCACCGAGACCGGCAAGAAGCAGATCGTGCTGATCGAAGGTGCCGGTAAAAGCCGCGTGGTCGACACCGGCATCACCGCGCCCAACGGCCTCGCCCTGTCGCCCGACCAGGAACGGCTGGTGGTGTCCGACTACGCGGGCAACGCGGCCTGGGCCTTCCGCATCGAGGCCAACGGCGACCTCACCGCCCGGCTGCCGGTCCTGCCCTACCGCGCTTTCGGCGGTCGCGTCGAAGGCAAGGGCGACGGCATGACCTGCGACACGCGCCGGCGCTGGTACATCGGCACGCAGACCGGCGTCCAGGTGTTCGATCCCAACGGCCGCCCGGTCGGTCTGGTGCTGTCGCCCACCGGCGCGGCGATCACCAGCGTCGCCCTCGCCGGACCCGACCTGGGCTGGCTCCATGTGCTGGTCAAAGGCGAGATCTGGCGACGCAAGGTGAACGCCACCGGCTTCGTGACCTCGGCCGCGCCGATCATGAAGGGGCCGGCAAAGCCATGAGGCGTTCCGCCTGACCGGTGATCCGGATCGACTTTGCCAGTGGGGTTGTGGCCCCGGGATAACCCCTGGCCCCGCCCGTCATCCGCGACACGCTGCCGCCCCGTCCATGCCGCTCCTCCTCTCCTGCACCGATCTCGCCAAGTCCTACGACGCGCACGCCCTGTTCGACGGGTTGTCGCTGGGCATCGAATCCGGCCGCCGGGTCGGACTGATCGGGGCCAACGGCGCCGGCAAGTCGACGCTGCTGCGCATCCTGGTCGGGCTCGAACAGCCCGATGGCGGGTCGGTGGCGCTGGCGCAGGGCACGCGGCTGGGCTGGCTGCCGCAGCGCGATGAACTGCCGGCCGACCAGACGCCGGTGGCGGTGATCGAAGCGGCGCTAGCGCTGTCGCACCCCCACGATGACGACCACCGCCGCGAGGCGCAGGCGCGGGTGATGCTCGGCAAGGCGGGATTCACCGGCGAGGAGGGCGCCCCGGGACCAGAGTCGCTGGTAGGGACGCTTTCCGGCGGCTGGCGCAAACGTGTGGCCATCGCCCGCGCCCTCGCCCAGGAACCCGAACTGCTGCTGATGGACGAGCCGACCAACCACCTCGATGTCGAAGGCATCTGGTGGCTGGAGGATCTGATCGCAGCGGCGCCGTTCACCGTGCTGGTCGCCAGCCACGACCGTTTCTTCCTGGAGCGCGTCTGCGACCGCGTCATCGAGATCGGCAAGCAGTACCCGGGGGGCTGGTTCGGATCCGAGGGCGGCTACAGCACCTTCCTGGAGAAGCGCGCCGAGCTGATGGCCAACCAGCGCCGCCAGCAGGATGCGCTCGACAACCAGGTGCGCCGCGAGATCGCCTGGCTGCGCGCCAACCCATCGGCGCAGACCTGCAAATCGAAGGCGCGCGTCGATCGCGCCTTCGGCAAGATCGACGATCTCGCCGAACTGAAGTTCCGCAATTCGCAGGACCGCCGCGTCGATGCCGGCTTCCTCGCCACCGGCCGCCGTGGCAACGAACTGGTGACGCTCGACGGCGTCGCCAAGGAGCGCGGCGGCCGCCCGCTGTTCGCCGACGTGTCGCTGACGCTGGCGCCGGGGACGCGCCTCGGCGTGCTCGGCCTCAACGGCAGCGGCAAGACCACCTTCCTCAACGTCCTCGCCAAGCGCCTCGCTGCTGATGCCGGCACCGTCCGCCACGCCGCCACGCTCAAGGTCGAGGTCTTCGACCAGCAGCGTGAACGCCTCGATCCCAAGCAGACCCTGCGCCGCGCGCTGTCGCCCACCGGCGACACCGTGGTGGTGCGCGGTCGCGGCATGCACGTGGCGGGGTGGGCGCGGCGCTTCCTGTTCAGCCCGGCGCAACTCGATCTCGCGGTCGGCAAGCTGTCCGGCGGCGAACAGGCGCGCGTGCTGATCGCCGATCTGATGCGCCGCGAGTGCGATCTGCTAATCCTCGACGAGCCCACCAACGACCTCGACATCCCCTCGCTGGAGGTGCTCGAAGCCGGACTGGTCGAATTCCCAGGTGCGGTGGTGCTGGTCACCCACGACCGCTACCTGCTCGACCGCGTGTCGACCACGCTGCTCGCGCTCGACGGCCGCGGCAGTGCCTGGAAAGTGGCGGACTGCTCGCAGTGGGAGGCGTTGGCGGCGCGGTTGACCAGCGATCGCGAGCGTCCGACCGCGCCACCAGCGGCGAAACCGGTCGCCGCAGCGCGCAATCGTCCAGGTCTGAGCGGCAAGGAACGCCGCGAGATGGATGCCATCGGTGAGCGCATCGCGGCGGGCGAAGCGAAGACCGCTCAGCTCGAAGCGCAGATCGCCGATCCCGCCGTGACTGGCGATGCGCAGCGCCTGGCGGCGGCGTGCGCAGAATTGGCGACGGCGCAGGCCGAGGTCGCGGTGCTGTATGCGCGTTGGGAGACGCTGGAGGCGAAGGCGGGCTGAGGTGTTCGGGGCACGCAGGCGCGACAGCGGGCGGAACTGAAGGCCGATCGTCGCGTCACCGGCGCGCGATCCCACCTCACTAAGCGGCCGGGACTGCGCGCCGCTGGCGCGGTCACCGCTCGCCGCTCACGGCGCCGGCGGGATCACCAGCAGCTGACCAACCTTCAAGGTCGCCGGATCCAGGCCTGGATTGGCGGCGACGATGCGTCGCCAATGCTGGGCTGACCCGTAGTACGCGGCGCTGATGTCGGCAAGCGTGTCGCCAGCCTGCACCGTGTAGCTGCGCGCCGAACCGGCCGTCGGCACGGGAACTCCCGGCGCCGGAGCGACCGTACCGACCGCACCGACCGCTGGGGGCGCAGCGGGCGCAGCCGGGGGCGAGCTGCCGAGCTGGGCGAAGCGCGCAGGATCGGAGGCGAGATCGACCTTGGTGCGCAGCTTCGAACGCGGATAGACGCGCCAGGCCATATCCTTGGCCACCACCGCCCGCACCGCAGCGTCGTCGATCGGCGCCGGCGCCTGGCCGTCTCCGATCAGTTGGACCTCCACGGTGACCTTGGTCCAGATCCACTCCGGAGCGCCTCCGCTGCCTTCGTTGCCGGAATACTCGGGCAGTTCGTCGATGCGGACCAATGCCCGCCAGTGCGGCGCCACCTGCGGCGCCAAGGTATCGGCGATGGAGATTTGCCGGAGGTCGCGGGCGCGGCTGGCGGTGTTCGCCACCCATCGACCATCGGGCAGGAGCACCATGCCGCGTGCCGCAGTGTCACCGCAGGCGGTGAGGAACAGGAGCACGGCGGCGACCAGGAAGGGCAGGGGTTTCATGGGCGGGACGGTACGGGACAGATGGCGCGCGCCAAGTCGCCAACGCCGCGGTGTGCGAGCGCGAGGGAGCGAAGGGCGCGCGGTCCCAGGCGCGAGGGCGCGGCCTGCACCTCACCTCTTCCCCTCGCAACCGCGCAACCGCGCAACCGCGCGCCCTTCGCCCCTTCGCAGCCTGCCGCGAAGGACTCAAACCGCGAACAGCGCGTTGGTGAACACGTCCTGGACATCGGGATGCTCTTCCAGCTCGGCGACCAGATCCTGGACCTGCTTGGCGGCGGCGGGATCGGTGACGTCGACGGGGTTGTCGGCGATCTTGGTGAGATCGGACTCGATGACTGCGATCTTCGCCGCGGCGAGGGCTTTGAGGATGGCGTCGTACTGGTTGGGGGCGGCGGCGATCTCGACCTGGCCCTGGCCGTCGGCGAGGATGTCCTCGGCGTCGGCGCCCGCGGCGAGCAGCGCCTCCATGACCTGGTCGTCGCTGGCCGGACCGACCAGGAAGATGGCCTTGTCCTTGAACTGCCAGGCGACGCAGCCGGGCGCGCCGATCGACCCGCTGGCGTACTCGAAGAGCTTCTTCACTTCGGGGGCGGTGCGGTTGCGGTTGTCGGTGGTCGCGCACACCACCACCGCGATGCCGCCGGGCGCGTAGCCCTCATACATCACGTCGGCCATCTGCCGACCGTCGGCGGCGATGCCGGCGGCCTTTTTGATGGCGCGCTCGATCGCCTCCATCGGCATGTTGGCGGCGCGCGCCTTGGCCACCGCCAGACGCAGGCGCGGATTGTCTTCGAGCTTGGGGATGCCCATCTGGCAGGCGATGGCAATCAGCTTGCCCATGCGCGCCAGGACCTTGCCCTTGGCCTTGTCGTTGACCGCCTTCTTGTGCTTGATGTTTGCCCAGTGGGAGTGGCCGGCCATGGAGGAGCGTACGGGGGGTGCGGGGGTACGGTCGTGCGGAAAGAGGCGGGCCGGACGGGCGCGGCGCTACTTCTTCTTCTTGTCCATCTTCAGCGGATCGGGATGGCCCCACTGGAAGGCGATGATCTGCGGCTCGGATTCGCCGGCGGAATTGATCACGTGCATGTGTTCGCGCAGGCCGCGCGACAGGCGCAGCATCTGCTCGTTGTCGAGCGACTCCTCCACCTTCTTCAGGCCCTGCTGCAGGGTCAGCGGCTTGGGCACGCCGCCGAGGAACTTGAGCAGCTTGATCTGGTCGCCCTCGATGTCGCAGGGGAAGATCTTCACGTCGAGCATCAGCAGCAGCGTGCGCTCGACGAAATCCTTGCGCACGTTGGTGGTATCAGGCAGCGAACGCAGGGTCTCGATGCCCTCGGGCGGCAGCTCGGCCAGGTTCATGCGCCGGAAGGCGGTGTAGAGATCGCGCAGCAGGTTGATCAGGTCCTCGGCCTTCTCGCGCACGCGGTAGTACTTCGGACCGAGCACATCCTCGATCTCGCGCACCGTCGCCACCCGCATGTCGTTCCAGTCCACGTATTCCTCATGGATGCGCTTGAGCGCATCGCGCGCCGCCTTTTCGCCGACGCCCAGTTCAAGGACCTGGAACACCAGGGCCTCGATGAAGTCGACCGACTTGGCGTGTTTGCGCCGGCCGTAACGTTCTTCGAGCGCCTCGCAGACCTTCATCAGGTCATGGACGAGGCCGGAGTTGGGCGAGGACGACTTGGCCATGGGCGCAAACCTTCGGGGGTCCCGGAAAGGGGGCCGCATGGTAAGAGGCACACCCAGGTGGTCAATTGCAGGCACGGCGCCCCCCTGCGCCCCCTTCGTCAGCCGCCGACGGCAGCAACCCCGGTCGTGGGGTACGGTAACCCGGCGGACGGACGTGCCGTAGCCCGGGTGCCAGCGCGTCATGGTTTCCGCGGCAATTGACCGTTCGCGGCCGTCGCCCACAGTCGCCAACCGTCGCCCCAGTAGCACCACCAGCGCGGCCGAGCAGCCGGATGCCAGGATGACCGCCGATCCGAACCGAAAAAATCTGCGTTCCCCGCCGCCCATCCCGCCGGCCGACATCGACGCTGCCGAGGCTGCTGACCAGCCGGCACCAGCCACCCTGTCGGGGACGATGATGACGGCGATCACCGCGCCGCATCAGCGTCCTGCGAACACCTCCGAACTGCCCACGGTCGCCATGTCGCCGGCCAGCGTGCTCCCGACAGCGCCGCCAGCGCTGCCACCCAACCAGCGGACCCTGGTCACGCGGGTTCCGCCGCCGGGTGCCGGCCCGGCCGGCGCCACCCTGATCACGCGTGCTCCCGGAGGCGCGAAGACGGTGGTCACCGACCTCAACGTCGGTGGAACGCGACCACCGACGTCCGAGGGCAGCCACACCGGCGAGGTCTGGGGCGACTTCGAGATCCGTGACCAGCTCGGCAAGGGCGGCATGGGCTCGGTCTACCACGGCCGCCAAGTCAGTCTCGACCGCCTGGTGGCGATCAAGGTGCTGCCACCGGCGCTGTCGGCCAACGAGTCGTTCCGCAGCCGCTTCGGCCTCGAAGCCAAGGCGGTGGCGCAGATCTCGTCGCCGCACGTCGTCCAGGTCTACGCCGCCGGCGTCCACCAGGGCAACCACTTCTTCGCCATGGAGTACGTCGAAGGCCACGACCTGGCGCGCAAGCTGCAGAACGGCTTCCGACCCACCTACCGGCAGAGCCTCGAACTGGTCCTGCAGGCGGCGCGCGGACTGCAGGCGGCAGGCGAACACGGCATCATCCATCGCGACATCAAGCCCGGGAACATGATGGTGACCCCGAAGGGCCTGCTCAAGTTGATGGACTTCGGTCTGGTCAAACTGGCGGCCAGTCCCGAGGCCAGCGTGACCATGGCCGGGACGGTGATGGGCACGGTCAACTACTTCAGCCCTGAGCAGGGTCGCGGCGAGGTCTGCGACCAGCGCACCGATCTCTACGCGCTCGGCGTGGTCTTCTATCAGTTGCTCACCGGCACCCTGCCCTTCCGTGGCGCCGACGCGACCTCGGTGATCTACCAGCACATCCATCAGCAGCCACGCTCGCCCAAGGAGATCGATCCCAACATCCCCGAGGACTACCAGGCGGTGGTGCTCAAGTGCATGCAGAAGAGGCCCGAGGCGCGCTACCAGAACGCCTCCGCACTGGTCGCCGATCTCGAAGCGCTGATCGACGGCCAGTCGCCGCTGACCGCCTACCTCGATCCCGAGGCGCTGCGTCAGGGCGCCACCATGCTCAAGACCACCGAGTTCCGCCTCGAGCGGCAGCGGCGCGGGCTGCTGGTCGGCGGTCTGCTGTGCGTGCTCGCGGCGGCGGCCGGTGGCGGGCTGTGGTGGACGTACGGTCGCGAACCGGCGTCGGCGGCGGTGGTGATCGCCACCCCGGAACGGACGCAGCCGGCGGTCACGCTGCCGCCAGCTACCCGCGATCCCGCCTTCGAGCGCGCCAGCGCGCTGCTCACCGCCGGCGGCTTCGACGAGGCGCGCCTGCTGGTCGACCAGGCGCGCACGGCGAAGCCGGACGATGCCGCCTGGCAGCAGCTCGAACGCGATCTCGATCGCGCGCATGGCGCCCAACTGCTGGTGCAGGCCAGGCAGGCGCAGGCCGCCGGCGACTGGCCGCGCGCCGCGCAGGCTGGCGCAGCGGCGGCCAAGCGCCTGGGCGATCTGCCCGAACTGGTCGCCCTGCGCGCCGAGGCGGTCGACCGCCAAGCCCAGGCCCAGGCGCTGGCGAAGGGCGTGGCCGAGGCCCAGGCCCTGCTCGCCGACGGCAAGGCCGACGCCGCCGAGCGTCGTCTCGACCAGCTCACCAAGGAGCATCCCAGCAGCGCCGAGGTCGCCGAACTGCTGCGCACGCTGCGCAGCCAGCGCGAAGCCGGCGCGGCGCGCAGCCGCGGCGCCGCCGACAGCCTGGCGCGCGGCGAGGACGCCTTCGCCCGCCGCGACTACGACGGCGCCTTGCAGTTGTTCGCCAACGCACGCGCGCTCGATCCCGACAACGCCGCCGCCAAGACCGGCATCGCCAAGGTCGAGGACGCCAAGGCCGCGGCCAGCGCCCTGCGCGAGCGCTTCCAGCGCGCCCTCGCTGCCCGCGATCTGGCCGCTGCGGATACGGCGCTGCGCGAACTGCGCACGGCCTGGCCGGAGGGCAAGCAGGTGTCGGTGTGCGAACAGGAACTCGCCAGCTCGCGGCTGGTCGAGGACGAGAAGGCGCGCCGCGCCGCCGACGCCGAGTCCAAGGTCGGCGGCCAGGCCAAGACGGTGCTGGCGCTGATCAACGATCCCCAGGCCACCATCCCCGCCATGGAGCATGCGCTGTCGGCCTTCCTCGCCAACGCCGGCGCCGATCGCCCGGAGAAGGCGCTGCTGGAGACGCGCATCGAGGACCACCGGCAACTGGTCGCCGTGACCCAGCGCCTGGCCGGCCTCGACCAGGCGGTGCGCGGCAAGGACGCCGCCGGTGTCCGCGCCATGGTCGCCGACAACGACTTCGCCGCCGCCCTGGTCGAGCTGTCCGCCCTGCCCGGCCTGGTGTTCGAGAGCCGCATCGACGACTTCGTGCGCGACGGCCGCTCCGGCCAACTGCGCGTCAGCCTGCGCCACGCCCTCGCGCTCTTTCCCGAACGCGTGCTCGCCTACCGCTATGCGGTCAGGCAGGACGCGGGCGGCTGGGTGATCGCCAAGGCGGAGCTGGTGAAGTAGTTGATCGCCCGACTCCTGTGGTAACGGAACTCCTCATGCCCATGCCGCGTCTCCTGGCTTGCGTCATTTGTGCCGTCGCCCTGGCCGCGGCCGATCAGCCGCTCGGCCTGGTCGAACGCGTCGATGGCAGCCAGGTGGTGCTCAGCTTCGATGCCAACGCCCGGCTGGTGCCTGGCGTGGTGGTGGCGATCTATGGCCCCGGGCGGGTCGAGAAGCATCCGCTGACCAAGGAGATCATCGTCGAGAAACGTGCGCTGATCGCCAAGGTGCAGGTGATCGGCGGTGGCGCCAATGGCCGCTTCTCGGCGCGGGTGGCGTGGAAGCAGGGCGAGGTGGTCAGCGGCATGGACGCGGTGCCGATGCCCAGCGAGGCGCGGCCGAACTCGCCGCCGGTGTTGACGACGGCGATCAATGAGCAGCGCTGCCCGGTGCAGTCGGCGTTGACCATCAGGCTGGCGATCGCCGATCCCGACCAGGACGCCGTCGCCTACTCGTGGTGGCTGGAAGGTCCGGCCGGTCAGGTCGGACGTCTCAGCGCACGGGTGACCGCGACTCCCGTGATCACCTGGTACAGCCCCGGGGTGGCGGGTACCGCCACGCTCAAGGTCTCTGCCCGCGATCCGCTTGGCGAGGAGTTGATCACCGCGGTGCGGCTGAGCGCCGTGGCCGGCGATGGCGACCTGCGCAATCGTCCGTTCGAAAGCATGCAGCGTTGCGGTGGGCCGGAGGTCCGTCTCGGCCGCATCGAGCGCGATGCCGGCGGCGCCTGGTGGGGCGTCGAAGACGGCAAGCTGCGCGTCGCGACGAGCTGGCTGAAGGACGCGCCGTTTCCCTTCGCCGGCGAGCACGCGCCCAAGACGGTCGGCGCCATCGCTACCGGCAATGACCAGATCTGCGTCATCGACGAGGGCGGCAGCTTCTCGTCCGGCAGCGTCTCCGTGTGGGGACGCGATGGTCAGTTCCGCCGCACCATCGCCGGACTCGCCAAGCCCAGCGATCTCGCCATCGACGCCGATGGCGCGCTCTACGTCGCCGATCAGAGCTCAGGCGGAGTGATGGTGTTCGAACCCAGCGGCCAGCACCGCCTGCGCCTCGGCCGCCAGGGCAAGGGCGCCGACAGCTTCACCGCGCTCAGCCGCATCGCCCTGGGACCGAAGGGCGAGCTGTATGCGCTCGACCGCGAGCAGCGCCAGGTGCAGCGCTTCGACCGCTTCCACCGCCGACTCGACACCTGGGAGATCCCGGGCGACGTGCGCGTTGCGGTCATCGATCTCGCCGTGCATGCGCGCGGCCTGCTGGTGCTGCTGGCCAGCGGTCAGATCGTGGTCTTCAACGCCAAGGGCATCGCCGGCGAGGCCATTCCTGCCGCCGCCGACGCCAAGCTGCACGAACTCGGCGAACCCGACAGCCTGGCCGTCGACGCCAATGGCGACATCTACGTCGCCTATCCCCGGCAGGCCTGCCTGGCCCGCCATGACGCCAGCGGCGCGCTCACCGGCCTGCGTGGCGCCGCGCTGTGGCTGCCCGGCCGCCGCTTCGCCGCCGACGGCAGCGGCCGGCTGTACATGCTCGACCTCGATACCGGTCTGGTCGGCGTCTTCGATGCCGAGGGCTGGCTGCTCGGCCGCTTCGGCGGCAGCGGCCGAAAGGCGGTGTTCGGCGAACCCGTGCGCCTGGCCGCCAGTCCCAGTGGCGCCGCCATCGCTGTGCTCGATGTCGAGCGCAAGCAGGTGGCGCGCTTCGCCAGTGCGACGCTCCTCGCTCCTGGCGAAAAGCCGCTGCTCTTCGGCCAGCCCGGCAAGAACAACGGTCAGCTCTCCAATCCGGTCGACATCGCCTGCGACGAGGCCGGCCGCAGCTACGTCCTCGACGCCGATCTCGGCCGGGTGGCGGTGTTCGACGCCGAGGGCCGCTTCCAGTTCAACGCCGGCCGCAAGGGCAAGGGCGCCGACGGGGTGATCGTGCCGCGGCTGATCGCGGTCAGCCCCGCCGGCGACGCGCTCTACATCTACGACTACGACACCTACGAGGTGAAGAAGTTCACCCTCGACCATGCCGGCAGCCGCGCCGTCCATGTCGCCACCGCTGGCGGCAAGGGCGATGGCCCCGGCCAGTTCCGTCGCATCACCGGCCTGGGCTGCGATCGCCTCGGCCTGCTGTACTGCCTCGACGATCGTCGCGAAGATGTGCAGATCCTCGACTTCCGCGGCAACAACGCCGTCGCGGTGGCGGCGAAGAAATCGCTCGAACTGGGCGTCCGCGCCAGCGAGCTGTTCGCGGTCGGCCCCGATGGTCTGTTCTTCGTCGGCGGGGCAGGGGATGTGGTCGGGGTGCGCTGGTAGATCGCGGCCCGGTCGCCGGTCCTGGCCACGCGCGGGATGGATCGTGCGGGTGCGATGAACCCTGGCCTTTCCGGCGAGTTGAATGACTCTGGTTCCCGCCATGTCGTCCCCGCCCGATCCGTCGCCACCGCCCGTCCGTGGCCACCACCGGCTGGTCCTGGTGGTCATCGCGCTGGCCATCGCCGGCCTGCTCACGGCCACGGTGGTTGACTTCCTCTCCAAGCGCATGCGGCGCGCCGCCAGCACCGGCGCGCCGCCGCCGACCGCGCAGCCGCACCTCGATCCGATGCTGCCGATCGACGTGACTAGGCTGGCGCCGCTGCCAACGACGGAGGCGGTCCAGGCTGAGGCGGAATCGTCCAGACGCATGGTCGCGAGCCGCCAGTCGGCCAGCCTGGTCGCCGGCTTCGGCAGTCTCGCTCTGGCCTGGGCCGAGGCGCTGGTGGCTGCCGATCGGGAACACCCGCCCATCCCGCAGAGCGCCGGCGCCCATGACCTGCTGCTCGGCGGCATCCGCGCCGGCGCCGCGGTGGTGGTCAGCGGACGGCTCGACGAGAACGTGCCGGCGCCGGGGGCCGAGGATCGCTGGCGCTGGGCGACGGTGGCGATCGATCACGGCCAGCAGGTGCTGGTGCTGGCGCCGCCGGACAGCGTCAGCCTGGTCCTCGGCAGCCAGGTGCAGATCTCCGGCCGTTTCCTCGGCGTCGGCGAGGCACCCACCGCCACCGGCATGCAGCGCGCGGCCATCCTGGTCGCACGCGCCCTGGCGGCGGTGGTCGACGACCCGGAGCGCAACCAGCTCGCCCACGGCCTGGCCAACCTGCGCGAGTTCCACCAGGGTCGGCTGATCATGCCCGACAACCTCTATTCCGAGATCGACGAGGAACGCCCGCTGCTCGAGACCCGGCCCTACTACTACACCCTCGGCCAGGTGAAGCTCGACCGTTCGACGCCCGGGATCTACGACGAGGCCGCCGACGGCAACGCCCTGGCCGGTCGCATCCATCAGCAGCCCGACGCCTTCCGCGGCAAGATCTTCCACCTCACCGGTACGGTCTACGACGCCTGGGAGGACCAGCAGGTGGCAAAGGATCGCCCCTTCGAGGTGGTGCGCGTGGTGCGCGTGCTGCTGAGCAACGAGGACTACGGTCTGATCACCGAGAACATCAATGGCGTCGACCGGACCATGAAGAAATGGGTGCTGCGCCTGTACGAACTCGCCGTCGCCAGCGACCAGCCCCTGCCGCAGAAGGGCGAGAAGCTCACCGCCACTGGCCGCTTCCTCAAATTGCGCGCCATCCCGGTGGCGATCGATCAGCAGCGCGACCGCGCCAACAAGGTGGAGCGGCAGAGCGACAAGGTCTACACCTTCCTCTTCGTCACCCCGGCCTTCGAGACGCTGATCACCCCGATCGAGCCGACGCCGTGGTGGCATCTCGTCGCCGTGCTCGCTGTCGGACTGCTCGCCGTGCTCGCCGTCATCGTGGTCAATCGTGACCGCCGTGCCCCCGCCCCGCACCGCGTGCGCGCAGAGGCTTTGCAGTACCGCCAGCGCATGCGCGCCAAACCAGTTGGCGGGACGGCGGCGGCGACCGGGACACCACCGCCACCGGCCGATGCTGGCGGCGGGCCGACGGCGGGCTGATCGCGGTGCAGCGCGGCCGACGTGCTCCAGGTCTGAACGCTATGGTCGCCAGCGGTGGGCTCGAAACCCGAGCGCGCCAGCGGCGCGCGGTCCCAGGGGGGCCGATCGGCGGGCGACGGAATCGGAACGGCCAATGTCGGGTTCGGAATGCAGGCGGGATCGTTGTATGCTCTCCGCGTGTGGCGACTGTTCCGGCTGACGAGTAGCGTCACTGGGCTGGCCCACCACACTGCATGGCCATGACGGACGGAGCGGCGATGAACCGACAGCGCGACGTGCTCCTGGCCCTGGGCTATTACGACCACCGCTTCCACCTCGGGGTCGCGCGCTACGCCCAGACCCACGACTGGTACCTGGCGGCGGACACCGCCTACAACCGGCGCATCCCCTGGGGTTGGCACGGCGACGGCATCATCGCCAAGATCGTCGACGGCGATCCCCTGTCGCGTTTCGTCGCCCGGGCGCGCGTGCCGGTGGTCAATGTCGGCCGCGGGACGCGCAAACGCTTCCCCCTGGTGCTGATCGACGAACGCGCGGTCGCCAAGCTGGCGGCGGAGCATTTCCTGACGCGCGGCTTCGAGCACTTCGCCTGGGTCGGCAGGCATCCGTCCACGGCGGTCAAACGGGCCAAGGACTTCCCGTCGTCCGATCGTGGTGGCCTGTTCCAGGCCGTGCTGCAACAGGCCGGCCATGGCTGCGCGGTGCTCGACTGGCAGCAGGCGCGTGGCGACGGCGAGGACACCTGGGCGGCGCAGCAGGCGTGGCTGAAGGCTCAGATGCGCGACCTGCCCAAGCCGGTGGCGATCTTCTGCTGGGACGACAGCGAGGCGGCCCAGGTCATCCTCGCCTGCCGGAATGCCGAGGTGGCGATCCCGGAACAGGCGGCGGTGCTCGGCGTCAACAACGACGACCTGGTGTGCGACGCGCTGCCGGTGCCGTTGTCGAGCATCGACACCGACATGGAGGGCCGCGCCTACCGCGCCGCCGAGCTGCTCGACCGCGCCATGGCCGGCAAAGATCTGCCGACCTACACCCTGGTGCCGCCGAAGTGCCTGGTCACCCGGGCGAGCACCGACCTCCTCGCCATCCGCCATCCCGGCACCGCCAAGGCCCTGCGCTTCATCTGGGACAACATCCAGCGCTCACCGAGCGTCGGCGATGTGGCGGAGGCGGCGGCGATGTCGACCCGCGGGCTGCACAAGGTCTTCGTCAAGCACCTCGGCCGCACGCCGATCCAGGAGATCCTGCGCATGAAGCTGCAGCGCGCCCAGGAGCTGCTGCGCAACACCGACGCCAAGATCGCCACCATCGCCCGCCAGTCCGGTTTCGTCTCCGGCCGCGGTCTCTACCGCGTCTTCCGTCAGCACCTGGCGACCACTCCCGATCACTACCGCAGCAATCAGCGCAAAGGCCGTTGACCGTTGCCGGCTGGCAGTCGACCACGCTACCCCGTGATCCGTCCTGGCCTGGTCTCGATCACCTTCCGTCACCTCGCCGCGCCAGCGATCGTCGACCTCGCCGTACGTGCCGGCCTGGTCGGCATCGAATGGGGCGGTGATGTGCATGTGCCCGCCGGCGATCGCGTCACTGCGCGCCGGATCGCGCAGCTCACCGCCGATGCCGGTCTGACGGTGGCGGCCTATGGCTCGTATTACCGCGTCGGTTGCGAGGCGGCCGGACCATTCGAGCGCGTGCTCGACACCGCCATCGCGTTGGGCGCCGGGATCATCCGCGTGTGGGCGGGAAAAGTCGGGTCGCGCCAGGCTGATGCCCAGATGCGCGCCCGGGTTGCTGAAGACGCGCGCCGCATCGCCGGACTGGCCGCCGTCAGCGGGCGCCGCATCGCCTGCGAGTGGCACGGCGGCACCCTCACCGACAGCGCCGAATCGGCGCGCGCGCTCTTTGCCGCGGTGGACCATCCCGCCTTCGCCACCTACTGGCAACCCCACCAGCGCATGTCGGCAGCGGACTGCCTCGACGATCTCGCTGCGGCGCTTCCCCGCTTGGTCGGCCTGCACGTCTTCCACTGGGACGAAGCCGACGTCAGCAGGCTGCCGCTGGCAGCAGGTGCCACGCGTTGGCGCGCCTTCCTGGCCGCGGCCGCCGGCAGGTTCGATGGCTATGCCCTGCTGGAGTTCGTCCGCGGCGACGATCCGGCCGCCCTGCTCGAAGACGCCCTGACCCTGCGCGGGCTGCTCGGCGAACTCGCTGAGGGCGGGGGCCGGGAGCGAAGGGAATGAAGGGCGCGAAGGGCGCGAAGGGGACCGTGAGGTGAGGTGCACTGCCTGATCAGGCGACCCGTCTCACCTCACCTCCCGCCCCTTCGCGCCCTTCGCGCCCTTCGCGCCCTTCGCGCCCTTCGCGCCCCTTCGCGCCCTTCGCGCCCCTTCACGCCCTTCACTCCCTTCGGACCCTCGCCTGTGCCGTTTCCGGCATCCTGCAGGCCAGAAGCATCACGGTTGCCGCCGTATCTCCTGGTGCGTCGGACTGCCCAGGAGTACCGATCCACCAGGAGCGTCGATGCATCCGATCCTTGCTGTCCTCGTGAACCTGGCCGCGGCTGCGACCGCCCTCCTGTCGGCGATGGACCCGCGTCAGGAGAACTACCAGTTCACCTACCGCCTGAACCCGCCGGATGGCTTCAGTGTCACCAAATCGAAGGCGGTGATGCGTGCCGATGCCAAGGAGCCCAAAGCCTACGCGCTGATCGGCCAGGACGGCCGCTTCACGCCGGTCGCCCAGTGGTACTACGCCATCGGCAGCGATGCGCGCAGTTTCGCCACCTGGTGGCACGGCTACTTCACCGATGCGCAGGTGTGGAAGCCGGGGCAGACGCCGGTGTGGACGGGGACCACCGCCGGCAACCAGGGCCACCGCATCATCTCGTGGCTGCGCGTGCTGAAGGCCATGGTGGATGCCGATCCGGAGATCGACCAGGCGGTCAAGGACGCGCTGTGCAACGAGACCTGGAAGCGCGCCGCCGAACAGGTCGTCATCGGCACCATCGACGCGCGCGGCATGCTCGCCTACGGCGGCAATCAGGCCGACATGGCCTGCCTGTTCCACTTCCTGCGCACCAAGTTCGGCGCCATCGGGTTGAAGATCGACACGCTCTACCCCATCGATCGCGCCCAGGATCTCATCGCTTCGCTGCTCACCCTGCCGTGGGTGATCGCGGACGAGGATCGCTTCGTGACGCCGCCGAACGCGGATTACCTGACCGCGATCATCCGCCAGGCCGGTGGCTCTTCCGACCGCAACCAGCGTCGGATCCAGGACGGCCAGGTGCTGTGGACCGGCGGCATGTTCATCGGCTGGAAGGACAAGCCCTCGTTGCACGGGACGTGGGATGGGCTGGCGATCATCAATTCGCTGTTCAAGTACCACCCCGATCCCGATCCGACCAGGGCGACCTCGATCTTCCACAAATGGCACCGCCTGCCCGAGGCCGAGCAGCGCATCGGCAGGCAGGCGATCGCGCTGTGCTCGCGCCGGCTGTGGCTGGACTGGGAGGAGGAGCGCAAGCCGACCTGGACCTGGGTCCGCGCCGGCAAGCCCACCGAGGATGTCAGCGCGCCCAGCGAAGCGCCGTTTCTGCCCGCCTACGACGGCTACGGCGACCAGCCGCAGGCGATGTGGGCGAAGTCCTGCTGGGAGGAAATGTTCGGCGACCCCACGCGCAACACCAACGACGGCGTGCAGGCGCTGCTCGCCATCGTCAAGGGCGGCGTGCATCGCCAGCTCAAGACGCCGCGCGGTCAGCAGGTGCCGGGGCGCTACGATTTCGAACCCGCGAAGCAGGAGGCGCGCCAGGCGGAGGACGACGGTCTGCAACCCAAGCCGGCCTCGCCCAGCACCCCTTCCACCAACCGCTGACCGCCGCCACGCCAGCAACGACCGCACCATGCCCACCCCCTCGACCCGCCGCTTCCGCCCGCTCGCCGCCCGCGCGCTGGTCTGCGTCGCCCTGGCCACCGCCTCGGCGCTGGCGGCCGACGGACCGGAGCTGCTGCGGACGTTGTGCTTCAAATGCCATGCCGGCGAGAAGGTCAAAGGCGACCTCCACCTCGACCGCTGGACGGACCGCGGTTCGCTGGCGGCCAAGATCACTGCCCGCGACCTGCTCGCCAGCGCGCTCGGTCAGATGCAGCGCAGCGAGATGCCACCGGCCAAGGCCAGCCCGCAACCCGACTCCGCCCAGCGTGCCAGCCTGGCGGCGTGGCTGACCGCCCAGATCGCCGACCTCGACCGCATCACCCCCGTGCAGGCCGGGCGGGTGACCATGCGCCGGCTCAACCGCGAGGAGTTCCGCGCCACCATCCGCGACCTCATCGGCATCGGGTTCGACCGCGACTTCGATCCCACCCGCGACTTCCCCGCCGACGGCGCCGGCCACGGCTTCGACAACATCGGCAATGTGCTCACCACCTCGCCGCTGCTGCTGGAGCGCGCGCTCGCCGCCGTCGAAGCGATCCTGGCCAAGGCCGTGGTGGTCGACGGCCTGGGCGGCCCGCGCACCTGGACCCTCGCCGGCAAGCAGCTCGCCTTCACGCCGCCGACCAAGGCCCCTGGCGTGCCCAATCCCGGACGCTGGTCGGGGCAGATCGAGATCCGTCAGGAAGGCGACTACCGGCTGCGCGCGAGCGTGCGTCCGGACGCTGGCACGCCCAAGGATGCACCCCTCGCGTGGTCGATCGACTTCCAGGATCCCCAGACCGGAACCAAGCGCGGCGACCAGGCCACCGGCAGTGCGCCGTCCGCCAGCGGCGAGATCACGGTGAAGCTCGCCAGGGGCAGCCACGACCTCGCGGTGTTCCTCCACCGCGAGACGGGCAAGTCCGGCGCGACGCCCGTGGCGGTGGTGACCGGCGACCTCACCGTCGACGCGATCGAGATCCAGGGCCCGCTGGGTTTCACGCCAGACAAGCTGCCGGCCAGCCATCGGCGCATCTTCATCGCCCGGCCCACCACCGCCGGTGATCGCAGCACCGCCGCGCAGCAGGTGCTCACCGCCTTCGCCCGCCGCGCCTTCCGGCGTCCGGTGACCGCCGACGAGGTGGCGCGCTACCTCACGCTGTTCACCGCCGCCGATCGCGATGGCGAGTCCTTCGAAGGCGCCATGTTGACGCCGCTCGCCGCCATCCTGGTGGCGCCGTCATTCCTCTACCGCATCGAAGCCGACCGTCCGCTCGACGCGGCGACCGGCGCCTACGCGCTCGACTGCCACGCGCTGGCCGCACGCCTGTCCTACTTCCTGTGGTCGAGCATGCCCGACGAGGAACTCTTCCGGCTCGCCGACGCTGGCACGCTCAGCGATCCCGCGGTGATCGCCGCCCAGGTCACGCGCATGCTCGCCGATCCCAAGGCCGAGGCGCTGACCCGCATTTTCGTGCCGCAGTGGTTGCAGATCGGTGCGGTCGAGACCTTCACGCCTGATCACCAGCAGGCGGGTGAACTCGGCACCAATCTGCGCACGGCGATGATGGAGGAGCCGGTGGCGCTGTTCGCCCACCTGCTGCGTGCGAACCGCAGCCTGCTCGAACTGCTCGACGCCGACTACTCCTTCATCAACGAGGACCTGGCCAAGCTCTACGAGATCCCCGGGATCAAGGATCCCGAGGTCAAGGGCAGGAAGGATCGCACGCTGGTCAAGGCCACGCTGCCGTCCGGCCGGCGCGGCGGCGTGCTGACCATGGCGGCGGTGCTGACCGCAACCTCCTACCCCGACCGCACCAGCGCGGTGCGCCGCGGCAAGTTCGTGCTCGAAGCCATCCTCGGCGCGGCACCGCCGCCACCGCCGCCCGAGGTGCAACCACTGATCGATGCCGCCAAGACCGACAAGGCGGGGAAGATCTCGCTGCGCCAGCGTCTGGAACAGCACCGTGCCGACGCCACCTGCGCGTCGTGCCACGCGCGCATGGATCCACTTGGGTTCGGCTTCGAGAACTACAACCCGCTGGGCAAGTGGCGCGACAAGGAATCCAACCTCGCCATCGACGCCTCGGGCACGCTGCCGGATGGCCGTTCATTCAAGGGCCCGAGCGATCTGAAAAAGCTGCTGCTCGAACGCAAAGACGACTTCACCCGCTGCCTTTCCGAAAAGCTGCTGACCTATGCGCTGGGGCGTGGACTGGAATCGTTCGATCGCCGCAGCGTCGCCGCCATCGCCGCCGCCGCCAAGGCCGGCGACCACCGCCTGTCGGCATTGATCACCGCCATCTGCCTGAGCCATCCCTTCCGCCAGCGCAGCGGGCCCGAACCCGCCGGCCCAGCCGCCCTGTCCACGAGGTGATCCATGCCTGACCTGCGCCTCTCCCGCCGAACCGTGCTGCGTGGCCTGGGCACGCTCATCGCCCTGCCCTGGCTGGAATCGGCGCACGCCGGTACGCCCGCCGCTGCCGCGAAACCACCGGTGCGGCTCGGCTACATCTACGTCCCCAACGGCGTCAACAGTTGGAAGTGGTTCCTCGACAAGGAGGGCACCGATTTCACCTTGTCGCCCACGCTCACCGCCCTGGCCGAGGTGCGCGCGGACGTGCTGTTCACCAGCGGTCTGTGTCTCGACCCCGCCCGCGGCCATGGCGACGGCGGCGGCGAGCACAACCGCGCCACCGCTGGCTTCCTCACCTGCGCGCATGCCATGCGCAACAACGGCGGCGAACCGCGCGCCGGCATCTCGGTCGACCAGCTCGCCGCGGCCGCCATTGGCGGCGCCACCCGCATCGCCTCACTGCAACTGGCGTGCGAGCCGCCACGGCCACCAGGCATGTGCGACGCCGGCTATTCCGGCGTCTATCGCAACAGCGTGTCCTGGCGCACGCCGACCTCGCCGGTGCCCAACGAGATCAATCCGCGCAAGGTGTTCCTGCGCCTGTTCGCCGATCCCGCCCAGGGCGCCGCGTCGGTGGGCCAGGCGCGCGCAGTCATGCTGCGTCGCAGCGTCCTCGATCTCGCCCTCGCCGACGCCAAGCGCGTGCTGCCGACACTCAGCGGCAGCGATCGCAACAAGGTCGACGAATACCTGCACTCGGTGCGCACCGTCGAGCAGCAGATCCAGGCTGCCGAGAGCAATCCGCCGCCACCGGCGCCGGCAGGCATCGCCGCGCCCAGCGGCGTGCCGGTCGACGTCGGCGAGTATCTCAAACTGATGATGGACATGATGGTGCTCGCCTTCCAGAGCGACGCGACCCGCATCGTCTCGCTGATGTTCGCCAATGAAGGCAGCGATCGCACCATGCCGTGGCTCGGCCTCACCACATCGCACCATTGGACCGGCCACCACGAGAAGAAGCCGGACAAGCTCGAGATCATCCACCGCGTCGACAAATGGTACGCCGAGCAGTTCTGCTACCTGGTCAAGCGCCTGCGCGGCATCAAGGAAGGCAGCGGGACGCTGCTCGACCACTGTGGGCTGATGTACGGCTGCGCCATCCGCGACGGCAATCTGCACGACAACACCAACCTGCCCATCCTGGTCGCCGGCCGCGCCGGCGGCGCCATCGCGCCTGGACGCAGCGTGAAATGGCCGAACGAGACCCCGCTCGCCAACCTGCATGTGTCGCTGCTGCGCGCTGCGGGCATGCCCGATGTGAAGGTCGGCGACAGCACCGGCCCGTTGAGCCGCCTGGCGGGTTGAGCCTCAACGCGGCAGTGGGGCCACGCTGTCGGTGCCGGGATCACGGCACTTCGCTGAAGCGGTAATTGAAGCGGCCGTTGGGTGCCGCGTCGCCGTGATCCATGAAGTGCAGGGCATCGCCGGTCGCGGGGATCCCATCCGCCCATTTGAAGTCCAGTCGCAGCGGGCCGGGTGGACTGGCGAGCAACGAACGGGGCAGCGCCAGTTGCAGGTCGCAGCCGTCGACGGTGAACGCGGCTTCACCGACGGGCCGCCAGTTCCATCCGCTCGCGGAGCGTTCGCATGATCCGATCCAACGTCCGTCGCGCTGGGTCAGCGAGCGGTTGATGACCAGATCGTAGCCGCACCAGCCGGTGGCCGGGTTGCCGTCGACCTCCAGGAAGAGCAGCATCCAGTTGCTGCCCGCCGGTGCGGTGAGCGGCTCGCGCGTGCGGGCATGGAAGTAGACGAAGCGCGCATCGCGAGCGACCTGCATGAGCAGCAGATCGTTGCGCCCCGAGCTGTTCACGTAGCGCGTCCGACCGTCGTAGCCGCCGTGATCGCGCCGTGCCGGGTCTTCCGCGTCATCGAGGAAACGCGGCGTCACGGCATCCCACTGCGTCAGCGCACCGGGGATGGCGATGGTCACCGGCGGCGATGGCGGCGGCAGTTGGCGCGCACCTTTGAACCGGCGGATGTTGCTGACCAGTTGGTAGTAGTAGCTGTCGCCATGGCCGCCGCGCATGGGCTCGATATCGCGGCTGTATTCCTGGTTGTACTGGTCGATGAACAGCGTCCCTCCCATCGCCAGCGGGCGGCCGATGAAATTCGGGACGTTCAGCTTGGGCGAGCGCTCGAACCGCTGGGCGATCCATTCGTTCCAGCCCGTCACCAGCACGAACTGCGGGTCGACCTCGATGGCGCGCTTCCACTGCTCGCTGAAGCCGAGGCCGGCCTCGGGACGGATCTGGTCCGGGGGTGGCTGTCTGCCGGCGTGGAAGCTGCGGCCGATGTTGGAGTGGGCGTGCTGGGCGACGCACACTGAGATCGCTTCGGGCTGGTCGGGGCTGACGTGCCATCCCGGCTTCTGCGGGTGGTTGTCGATCCAGGGCCAGCGATCCTTGCCGTCACCGAACCAGCTTTTGGGAGCGCTCCACGCCCACGAGTGGCGCACGGTGAAAAAGTTGAGCACCTCCTCGCTGAGCCCCTGCGGTGGACACAGCAGCAGCGGCTTGCCCAGCCAGTGGAACCACAATTCGGGGTGCCGGCGTTTGACGTAGATGGTCTCGTACACCCGCTGCGCGACCTGGACCGACTTGCTGTTGGCCAGGAAGGCGATCTGCGGTGTCCGCCGTCCGGCCGCGCGCAGGCGGGCGAACGTCCGCAGCAGCGCCAGGCAGGTCTCGTCATAGGTCAACGCGTTGGTCACATCGCAGAGGATCACGTCGACGCCGGCATCGCTGAGCAGTTGCGCGTGGATGGCGATCACCGCTTCGTCGTTGCTGTCGTAGTAGCCGAGCTGCGGCTCGCCCCACCAATGGAAGGCCCCCAGCGGTCCGTAGGCGGGAGCCTGCGGCCGTTCCTTGAGCAAGCGCGAGATGTCGATCACCGGCTGCTGGGGTCGGCCCTGCATCCACAGGAAATAGAACATGCCGACGAAGCGGTCAGCACGCGGCGCCCGCACGTCGCTGGGCAGGGTGCGGCCGAGCGCGTCGGTGGCGACCCAGGTGTCGCTCATGGTATCGCGCCGTCGCCCATCGGCCGCAGCAGCCGCAGCAGCCGCGGCGTCCGCGTCACCCGGAACAAGACCGACCAGGCCGACCACGACCAGGGCGGCGACCAGGATGCGGCGGCACTGCGTGTGGAGGATCACCGGCATGGCGGGAGAGCATACCTCCGGGGACGGTCGCGGCGAACGCACGGCGGTCGCCGGCGGTCGGGGCCGACGGCGGTTCACCAGCGTCAACGCTCCGGACCGCAGTGAAAAATCACCGCGCCCCTGCCCGGCAGGCGGCCGGGTGGGAAGCGGGCTCACGGCGCCGGGGATTCGAGCAGCGCGAGCACCGCCTGGTTGTTCGACCGCTTCCTGGCCGCGATGAGCACACGCTCGCCGGGCTTGGCGCCATGCTTCAGCAGCAGTTCGACCAGCGCCTGGTTGCCAGCGCCTGCGGCGGCCTCCAGTGCGGACTCCTGCTTGTTATTGGTCTCGTCGATGGCGATGCCGCGCAGCAGCAGGGTGGCGACCACCTGGGGGAGATTCTTGCGCGTGGCATGGATCAACGGGCCGTCGCCGCTCGCAAAGCGGACGTCGAGTTTGGCGTTGCGCGACAGCAGCAAGCGGGCCGTGGCGCCATCGCGGGTCCGCTCGAATGCCGCCCGCAGCGGCGGGTTGGGTTCGATGCCGGATCCGGGCCGGTACGACTGCTGGCCCTGATCGATCAGCGCGCCGTGGTCGAGCAGCAACGCGGCGCAGTCGGCCTGGTCAGCGAAGGCGGCGAAGAACAGCGGCGTCGCGCGGCCCGGGCTGCGCGACTCCTGGCCAGCCGCGGCGCCCTGGCCGATCAGCAGCTTGGCGATATCGAGCCGACCGTGCAGGACGGCGCGGTGCAGCGGATAGAGGCCAGCCGCCTCCGGAATCGAGGCGTCGATGCCCAGGTCGATGAGCTGGCGCACCACGTTGAGATGGCCGGCGGTGATCGCGCCATTGAGCACATTGCAGCCGGAGGCGTTCCATTCCGCGATCGTCTGCGGACGCGCCGCCACCAGCTTGGCGATCAGATCGACGCGACCCTGCTGGGCGAGCAGCGCCAGGGGCGCGGCCGGGAAGGCGGCAACCTTGCCGTCCCAGGGCAGCGCTTGGCCCTGCGGACCGCGCAGACGCGGCGTCTTCTCGTCGACCTCGTCCCAGTTGTCGCTGCGCAGCGGCGAGGCGGGCAGGCCTTCGCGATTGACGAAGTTGACCAGCCCGTTCTGCAGCCAGCCGTAGCGCACCGCCACCGGCTTGGCCACCTGCGGACTCGACACCACCACGCTCTCGCCGTCGATCGTCGCCGTCGCCCAGACGAAGCGGCGATCCTCGCCGGCGATCATGAAGAAGCGCAGCGCTTCGCCGTCGCTCGCCACCAGGCCGCCGCCGACGTTGGCGAAGGTCAGGCGCATGGCACCACCGGCGGTGGCGGCGGCGATGAAGGTCGGACCCATGCCGACGATGGCCTCGCCATAGGCGACCTGGCGGGCGGCCAGCGCCGCGCGCGCGCCGATCTTGTCCTTGGTCTTGGGATGCAGGTCGCCGTCGCCGAGGTCCATGGTGATGGTCAGACCGGTGCGGGGCAGGCGCAGGGATTGGCGCTGGCCATCCTGGACCTCGGCCCAACCGCTGCGCTTGGGCACCTCCTTCACGTCCTTGTTCCGCGGGGTGGCGGGCAGCTGGATGGTGATGAAGGGAAGCTGATCATCCTGCCAGCAGGCGCGCCAACTGCGGATCAGCAGTTCGAGCAGCTTGGCATAACGGTCGCCGGGATGGCGCCAGGCGGCGTTGGTCTCGCCCTGGTACCAGAGGAAGCCGGTGATCGCGAACGGCGCCAGGGGATGGATCAGGCTGTTGAAGCGCGCGGTCGGCAGGTGCCAGTGCGGGATGATCTCGCCGAAGGGATCGTCGGCGGCGTAGAAGCGGCCGTCGACCGCGTAGTCGGGCAGGCTCATCAGCGCGGCGCGCGGCAGCCACGATTCGATCGGCGAGCCGTTGAGCGACGGCACGATCAGGCCGATCGGTACTTTCAGGTGATCGCGCAACTGGCGACCGAAGAAGTAGGCGGTACGCGACAGCTTGTCCGCGCTCTGCGACGAACAGACCTGCCAGTTGCCGCGGGTGACGCCGAAATCGTCGAGCGGCACCTCGCTGCCGTTGTCATTGCCGGGCGAGGCGGTGAGGAAACGGATGCCGGGGACGTCGGCCTTGGCCAGCGCCTCGGCATTTCCGGCAATGTCGGCCTTATCGAGCGTCCCCTGCATGTTCGACTGGCCCGAGCACACCCAGACGTCGCCGACCAGCACGTCGCTGATGGTGACGCTGCGCGGCCCGCTGATCTCCAGGACGTGCGGACCGCCGGCCGCCATTGCTGGCAGGCTCGCCAGCCAGCGCCCATCGGCGTCACCGGTGGCGGTCACCGTGGCGCCAGCGCAGCGCACGGTGATGACGGCGCCAGGGTCGGACCAGCCCCACACCGGCACCGGTTTGCCGCGTTGCAGGACCATATGGTCCTGGAACAGCGAGTGCAGGTAGGCACGGGTGGGAACGCCCGCCGCGTCGTCGGCGCCTGCGCACAGCGCGCCGATCAGGACGAGCAACGGCAGACGGAGCGCTACGGAGTGGGATGCGGGCATGGTGGGCCATTCACGGGTGGGCGACAGGACTGCTGGAGGTGAAACCGTCTGGCCGCGACCGGCCACGGCATCGCCTGTGACGCTTTCGGCACGGTGACGCAGCGAACCCGCAGCCGCGAGCGCGTCAGCGGATGAACCGCTGGCCGATGCGGGCGCGGACGGCAGCGGCGCTGCCCGACCGCGCGCAGCCGAGATCTACTTCGCCGCCACCGCCGCCTTGATCGCCGCCGCGACCGTCTCAGCGATGATCGCGGCACCGTCCTTGTTGGGATGGATGCGATCCTTGAACATGGCGTCCTTGTCCTTCAGCGGGGTGTAGGTGTCGATCAGCGGGATCTTCAAGTCGGTAGCCAGGGCGCGCACGCGCGGCAGGACGCCTTCTTCGAGACCTTCCTTGTTCAGACCGAAATTACCCTGGCCGAAGATCGGTACCGGTAGTGCCAGGAACAGCTTCGGCTTGCCCTCCAGGTCGATGAACGGCTTGATGATCTCCTGGTAGTCCTTCGGGAAATCCTCGATGTAGGTGTACGTGCCGGGCTTGCGCGTGTCGTTGGTGCCGAGCATGAAGACCACGATGTGCGGCTTCGCGGCGAGGGCTTCCTTGAACTTGGCCTGCTTGATATACGGCTTGGCACTCTTGCTCGCGGAGTTCGCGATCGCGGTGGCACCGCTGACGCCGAAATTGCCGACCACGTAAGCGTCGCCGAGCAGCTCCTGCAGCTTCTTCGGATAGCCGGTGATCTGGGTGATGCTGTCGCCGACGCAGGCGACGTTGATTGTGCCGTCGTCGGCCGCCAGGCGCGCCGAACCGAGCAGGGCGGCGAGCAGACCGGCAGTGATGCAGGCGAGGTGACGGGAAGGGGACATGGGTGCCTCCGCGGGACGGGTGACGGATCAGTGATGCCGGCGGCGATGGTCGCGCGCTGGCATCCGTACCCACCCCGGCGGATGACGTTGCTGATCCGCGAGTGTCAGCTTTGTACCTCAGCGCTGACAACCGTGACATCGCCGCCGCACCGGCGGGCGATCCTGGCCCCCCTCATCAGGGCTTCGCGGAACCGTACTTGCCCTGGTACTTGACCATCCCGGTGGCGATCGCGCCATCGAGGTCGAGGCGATGCAGCCAGATGTCGCTGTCGGCCTTGATCGCCGGCGCTTGCAGCGGCAGACCGAGGATGGAGCGCACCTGGTTGGCCTTGCTGTCATCCGCCTTCACTCCGGCCTCGACGGCGTTGCGGTTGATCACCGTGCGGGTGGCGAAGCGCTCGGCCCAGTCCGCCGGCATGGGCACGGCGATGGCCGTGTTGACGTTGCCGCCGCTGTCGCGCGACAGCAGGTTGGCGCTGTCGGCCATGTCCTTGAAGGCGATCCCGGTGTTGAACTCCTGGTAGTCGCAGCTTCCGGCCAGGTACAGCAGGTTGTCCTTCAGGGTGAGGTTGGCGGTCTTCTTGATGTTGTTCACCAGCGCCAGATCGGCGCAGGCGATGGCATTGCCGGTGACCTTCGCCAGCACGTCGGTATCGAACTGGATGCCATTGCCGCCGATCTGGCCATAGGCGTCATACTTCCACACGTAGAGGATGGTGTTGTCGGCGACGGTGAAGACCGGCAGATCCTTGCCATCGCGGGGATGCCAGTTGCTCAGGCAGTCGATGCCATTGCCGGTGACGTTCACCACCAGGTTGTTGCGCACGGTCAGCGTGCTCTTGGCGTAGCCCCACACCGACATCGCGCCCTGGGTGGGGGCGCAGTTGGTGACCACGCAGTTCTGCACGGTGACCGTGCAGGTGGCCAGCGGCGACGCCGGCGCGACCACGCGGATGCCGCCACGTTCCGAGGTCGGCATCTCGCCGGTATCCGGCTTGGCCTTGCGCTCGATCTTGGCCTGACCGGGACCGCTGTAGCGATTGCGGCTGGCGTTGTCGACGATGATGCCGTCGACCACGATGGTGAACGCGCCCTTGTCCTTGAACTTCTGGCAATCGATGGCCAGACGCGGACCCGCATCCCAGTTCGCTGATTTGTTGTCGCCGCCAAGCACCGTGCGCTGCGCTCCCCAGGGATCGCGCGCACTGAAATCCGGGCTGTAGCCGCCGATGATGCTGACCGGCACGGCGATCAGATCGGCGCCGCTGTCGCCGCGACCGGTATAGAAGCCACCGGCCAGGTGCACGGTGTCGCCCGGCTTGAGCAGCATGGTGATGTTGCCGAGATCCTTGGCCGGCTCCTCGCGGGTGGCCGCCTTGCCTTTGCCGGTGGCGGCATTGACGTAGAAGTCCGCCGCCTCCAGGCGGGCGAAGCCCACGCCGAGCACGGACAACAGACAGCAGGACAGCGGGATATCGGCGAAACGCATTCGGGACTCCGGCAGGAATGATGCGCCGATCACGTCGCGGGACGGTCAGCTCAGGATGGGTCCCATGGTTACCTTGCGATGATGGGATCCGCAACCCGGAGCGAGCGGATCGCTGCGCGCCGGTCACGTTCAGCCCACGGCGACCCCCACGCGCGCGCGATAGCCGCTGGGACTCTGGCCGGTGACTCTGCGGAAGACGGTGGCGAGGTGGCGGGGGCTGGCGAAGCCGCAACGCGCGGCGACGACGGCGATGGTCTGGCCACCCTGGGCGAGCAACTGGCAGAAGTGTGCGGGTGGCCGAAAGGACAGACACGCGATGTCGGCGCCGCGGCGGCGGCGGCCTCACCGGCGGCTCTCCGCCGGTCGTCAGGCCCGCGCAGCATCGTCATCAGGTGGTGCGGTAGGGACGGCCCTTTCGGGCCGCCCCCCGCTCAGATCCGTACGTGCGGACTTACCGCATACGGCTCCCACCTCGGGTGTTGGCGTGGACCTCACGCTCGCGGTTTCGCGGCTCACCATGATTCGGTGACCCACTACCGGACGGTCACTCCGCGAAGGGACTGAGGCGATCGCCGTGACCGGTCGCGGACCACACCGGCAGCGCGGCGGGGACGCTGCGCTTGACCTTTGGCCGAGCCGCCACCGTCGATGACGTCGGCCAGGGCAGGCCGCGGAACATCGGTTGGCGCTGCGCGTGCGTGGCCAGGAGATACTTGGAAACGCCCCTACGTTCGAGTTGGAAGCCGCGGATCAGGCCGAGCAACCAGTGCGGCACTGCGCGTTCGCATTTGATCTCGAGCAGCACCGGCGAACACCCTGCCGTCATCCCTACCGGATCGTCGATCGGAAGCGCGGGCGAACACGCTGCGCCCATCCCTACCGGATCGTCGATCGGAAGCGCCTGGTGGTCGAAGTCGGGATCGGCGGCGCGCAGTCCGGGATCGCCGTGGGCGGCAGTGCAGGTGATGCTGCGATCGAAGGTGATGCGCACATAGGGATCGATCTCGCTGGCGTAGGCCTCGCGGCGATAACGCACGTGCATGGTCGGCACGGCGCCGTACCGGCGGACGACGTGCAGGAAGGCGTCGCAGCCTGACATCTCCGGGGCCAGGGCCAGCGGTGAGGCGTCGAGCACGTACGGCCAGTCATCGACATCGATGCGCAAGCGCGATTTGCGGGTCTGGCTGTCGATCTTCAGTTTCAGCTCGAGCCAGATGAACGGGCAGGGCGGATCGCAGACATAGGTGCGCACGCGCGGCTTGAAGCGGACATTGAAACCCCGCACGTTGGCCCAGTAGAAGTCGAGCCCAGGGGTATCGAAGTAGAGGCTGTGGATGACGTAGCCATCGCTGCCCGACGGGGTGAACGGATCCAGGCGGCACACTGGCCGGATGCGCTGGGCGATCGCGCGCGCCGTGGCTTCATCGATCATGTACTTGTTCTCGAAGCGGACGATGTCACTGCGCGCATTGCCATTCATGGCCGGAAAGCTCCCTCGACGGGTGGTGCGCTGTCCAGTCCGAGCGCACTGCGCAGGGCGTTGCGTGCGCGCAGAACCTCGCTGGACAGGCTGGCGCGCGTGCGCTCGATGTCGTCGCGGCCAGCTTCCAACGCCAGGACGGCGAGCGGGTCGCCGTCCTGCGCGGCGAGCCCGGCCTTGATGCCGGCAATGTCCGCGACCAGGCCGTCGCCGCGCGCGCGGTAGGCGACCTCGGCGGTCTGCGCCGCGACCAGCGCCTGCCAGGCCGCCTCGACCTCGGCGTCGATGCGTGCGCTGGCCAGCTTGATCCCGACCAGGATCTCCTCGACCGCGATCTCACCGGCCCGGCGGACACCGATGTGGCGGTCGAGGATGGTCAGTTCGACACCGAGGCGTACCGAGAAATCGTTGCCGCCATCGCCCAACGGGCTCCATCCGACCTCGGTGAAGGTCAGCCAGGGATCGGCCCGGCGCGCGGCCAGGGCGCGTTGCGCCTGGGCGGTGACCAGGGCGGCGTGCGCGCCAGCCAGTTCGGCGCGGCACGCGTGCGCCACGGTCCTGAGCTGGGTGAGATCGCCAGCGGGAAGGGCGATGGCCGGTGGTGGCAGCGGGCGTGGCGGCGGACGACCGACCAGCGTGCGTAGTTCGGCGACTGCCGCGTCCTGGACCCGGCGCTGGCGATCAAGCTCGGCCTCGGCGGCCAGTCGGCGCAGGGCGCAGTCGGTGCGGTCGACAGCGGTGCGGCGGCCGAGCGTGATCAGCTGCTCGACGATCGCCGTACGCTGCTTTTCCCGTGCCAGTGCTGATTCCTGCCGCGTGATCAGCCGCGACTGCTGCGCGGCGGCGAGGTAGGCGTCGCGGACGCGGGCGGCGAGATCGTTGCGCGCCTTGGCGGCGCGCTGGCGCAGCTCTTCGCTGTCGCCCGTGGCGATGGCCCGTTCATCGGCGCCAGCGCCGGGTCGCGGCATCCACCAGCGCACCGCGGTCTCGACCAGCGGATCATCGGCCTTGGTGCGTGCCGGGAACTGCCGGCCCAGGCGCAATTCAGGATTTGACCACGCTCCGGCATCGATCACCACGGCGGCGGCGGATGCGGCAGCCTGATCCAGGTGCTTGAGTTCAGGGCTGGCCGCCAACGCGGACTGCACGCAGGCGTCGAGCCCATCCGGGGCGGCTTCTCCGGCCTCGGAGCCGACGACGACGAGGATCAACACCAGCGCAATGCGGATGATGGGCATGCGCAAGCTCAGCGACCGGCAGTGGGCGTGGCTGCCGAGAAGCCGGAAGCCGGTGCATCGACCGGGGGCGCCGCACCCGGTTCCGCATGTCCTGCGCCCAGGCGCACGGCGACGCGTTCACCGGGCAGCAACGTCGCGGCATTGTCGAGCCGTATGCGCACCAGCCGGGCGTTGATCGGCAGCGGTCTGGGCAGCATGAGCGCGGGCAGCGGGACGAACCCTGGCTGCACTGCGGTGATCGTCCCGCCCACCATCTGCCGGCCGCGACGCTGCGAACTGGCCAGGACGCGATCGCCGATAGCGGCGCTGAACTCCACCCCTTCCGGCCAATACGCGTCCAGCCAGCGGCCGGTGATCTCCTGCACGCTCAACACCGGCGACGCCGGACCGACCGCCGTGCCGGCGCGGGCATGGATGGCGACGACGATGCCCAGGCAGGGCGCCACCAGCGTGCGTCGGCGCAGGCGTTCACGGACCTGGCCGAGCTCGCCTTCGAGTCCGGCGATGCGCGCCTGGCGATCGAACGCCGGATTGCGGCGTAAGGTGGCGGTGGCGATGTCCACCCAGGCGCGTTCGGCGGCAGTGGCGTGGTTGAGCTTGCCCTGCGCGTCAGCCAGCGCCGCCTCGCGTCCGGATTGGGCGCCGACCAGGGTGTCGCGCCGGATCGCCAGCCGCGCGACCTCATCGGCATGGCCGAGGCCGACGCTGCCGGCCCGATTCAGACGGTCGATCTCTTGTCCGAGGGCGGCTGTCTCGGCCTTACCGGCGGCGACGGCGGTCGCCGCTTCGGCGCAGACCTGCCTCGCGGCCAGGGCCTCGCCGTGCAGGCGCCTGGCCTCATGGTCGCGCTCGACCTGGAAGCGCGTGAAATCGACATCCCCGAGCTGGCGATCCGCGCTCAGCAGGTCGCGCTCCTGGCGCAGCTGCTGATCAAGACGACTGGTGAGCTCATCAAGATCGCGGTGGTCGATGCGCGCGATCGGCTGTCCGGCCTCGACCTGGTCGCCGATCGCCGGGATGATCTCGGCGATCAACGCGGGTTCATCGGCGGCGACCACGTGGACCACGCTTTCGACCTGGCCCATGCCCTCGCCGGTGCGCCCCTGGCCGTAGAGCCAGAACCCGGTCGCCACGGCCGCGGCCCACACCAGCGCAAAGAACAGGTGGCGCAGGCGCATCATACTTCGACCGTGGCCTGCTGGCTCATGTAGGAGATGCCGGTCACCCCGGCGAGCTGATCGAGCGCCTGGAGCAGCGCGCGTTCGCCATCGCCGCCGGGCTTGCGCAGGGTGACCTGATAACAGTGGTCGATGCTTCTTCCCTGGGCGACCTCGCGCATGGTGACCAGGGCGAAGCTGCGGGTGTGTTGGCGCAGCACTGCGACCAGCGCCTCGGCGGGCTGGCCTGGCTCGCCGAGGAAGCGCAGCAGCCCATCGGGCATGCCGCGTGAGCCCACCGCGCAGATACGCATCAGGACCGCGCCCAGGCAGAAGGCGAGGCCGCCAATCAGTGCGACGCGGTAGGCCTGCAAGCCGCAGGCCACCCCGCTACCCAGGCAGGCGAAGGTGAAGGCCATGTCACGCGGGTCGCGAAGGTTGGTGCGGAAGCGGATCATGGCCAGAAAGCCGATGCTGCCCAGCGCGCTGGCCAGGTTGTCGCCGATGGCCAGGATCACTGCGCAGGCCGCGATGCTGGCCAGGACGAAGGACTGGATGAGCGCCGGCGACCACGACAGGCCCTGATAGGTCCACTCGTAGACCTTGGCGATCATCACCGTCAGCGCGAAGGTGGCGAGCACGGCCAGGGTGGCCGCCTGCCAGGACAGCGAGGCAGGCAGGGCCAAGGTGAAATCAGGCAGCATCGGTGTGGACGCCTCCGCATCGACTACGTGGCGAGGGGTCGGAAAACCGGATGCCCACGTCTCGCGCACGGACCAGCGCACTTCCGGGCATGGCAGTCGCACACACCGCTCAGCTCGGTGAAGTTATGGTCAAGACGTCATGCAGGGATCATGAAGCCGCCTTAGGCTTCCCCGCCATGAGCCAACTCACCACGTCGTATCCCCATGCCGGTCAAGCATTTCCAGAAGGAAAATCGGATGCCGCCACGCATCCGTCGATCATCAACGGCGAGCGCGGCCGGGACGCACTCTGGCAGTGGTACCACGGCTGCATCCGCCAGATGGTGCGCGAGGCGGGTTGCCAGCCCGATCAAGTCGACGATCTCGCCCATGATCTGATCATCAACCGCCTTGGCGCCATCTGCCAACGCTACGACTCGAGCAAGGGCCGCTTCCGCGCCTACCTGTACGGCGCGGTGGTGAACTACTGCCGCGACCACCACCGCCGCCAGCGCCTCCACGTTCCCCACCTCGACGACCACCCCGCCGCCGACCGCGATGCCGGAGGTGCCGACCTCGAACTGCTCAGCCGATTCTTCGATCACGTCTTCGCGCGCTTCGTGCGGCGGATGACCATGCGCGAGATCGGCTTCTACCTGCTGCGCGACTGGTGCCTGAGCGGACGCGATGTCGAGGAGTCGATCGCCGTGCACCGCCTGACCATCGGCATCGAGAGCGGACGCAAGCAGCGCGCCAGGGCGGTGGCCTGTTTCGCCGACTTCATCGGCAACCAGCTCGACACCGAAGATTTCGCCGCCATGGCCGCCGACGCCGCGCGCGCCGGCATCTCCTTCGGCCTGGAATGCGACCCGGTCTCGATCGCGCAGGCCTTCCGCTGGCCATCCGAGGAGAAGCGGCTGGGCAAGGTCGCCCTGCTGCTGCGCTATCTCTACCTGAAATACCGGCGCCGCGGGGTGGACTTCGATTCGCTGTAGGCGGGTGGTCGCTGGACTCTTGGATCCTCGCCAGACGACGCCGGACGCTGGCGCCTGCATGTGCGTTGACTTCCTGGGACCGAAAGGGCCGAACGGATAGGCACGCGATGTCGGCGCCGAGGCGTCGTCGGCCTCACCGGCGGCTCTGCGCCCGGACTCGAAGCCAGCAAAGCCAGGACAGGCACTCGATGAACGCCGCGATCCGCGGCGCCGCACTCATTGGGTGCATCTCCTGATTTCGCTGATTTCGCTGGGGCCCATCGCTACCCCTTCAGCCCACGGCGACCCCCACGCGCGTGCGATGGCCGCTGGGACTCTGGCCGGTGACTCTGCGGAAGACGGTGGCGCGGTGGCGGGGGCTGGCGAAGCAGCAACGCGCGGCGACGACGGCGATGGTCTGGCCACCCTGGGCGAGCAACTGGCAGACGTGGGCGCGAGGACGCAGCGCCGCTGCTCCCGTCACCGACACCACCTCCACTGGCAACAAACCCATGACTCCACCGACTTAGAACTCCGTGCTTGAATCCGGCCTCAGCGATGTCCGCCCAGATTGACGACCAGCGCCTGTCTGCGCTGGCCAGTTGCGCCGCTGGCCGGAGCGAGCCGGATCGGCGGGATCAGCGGGGGTCAGCGGGAGTCAGCGCTTGAACTTCAACAGCCAGGGGACGATGCGACCGAGGTACTCTTCGCTGTGGTCGGTGGCTTCCAGGCTGTCGAAGAACGGCGAGCGGTCCGCCAAACGCGACACCGCATTGGCCGCTGCCAGGCGCACCGGCCAGGCCGCCTTGCTGATCAGGATGGCATTGATCGCCGCCACCGCCGCAGGATCGCCGTGGCGGAGCAGAATCGCTTCTGCCGCCGCAACGCGGACGGAGGCATTGCCATCCGAGAGCAACGCGGCGAGCCCCGCCGGTTCGTTGGTCAAAACGTACGACGCGGTGGCGCCCCAATAGCGCACGACCGGCAGCGGATCGCTCAGCGCCGCCTCGATCGCGGCGGCATCGCGTCCGATCTGCATCTGGTCAACCAGCGGGATCAGACGCGCGAGCGGATAGCGCGTGTCGTCGGCGGCATAGGCCATCGGCGTTTGATCGGCGCGCAGCGTCGCCAGCAACGGCTCCGGGATGAAACCGGTGTCGCGAATGGCCAACAGCTTTGCCTGCAAGGCCCCGCGCAGACGTCCCAGATCGCCCGCACGGGCAGGATCGCCGGCAAGATTGGTCGCGTTATCCGGATCGACGGTCGAGTCGTACAGTTCCTCAACCGGCTTGGGGAGGAAGAACGCCGACTGCACCGCCGACAGCTTGCCCGCGGCAAACGCGTCTGCCCACGCGCGCATCGATGCCGCCTTCCAGAGGTAGGTGAGATGCTGGCCGTTGGCAACCTGCGGCTGGTAGTTGCGGATGTAGACCAGGGTACCGTCGTAGACCGCACGCGAACTGTCGTACCGCTCATCCATGCGATCGCGGAAGGCGAAGCCGAAGGCCGGTGCCGCGATCCGCTGTGGCCCGGCGATGGCGCGGCCATGGATGCCCGCCGGCAGCTGCACGCCGCACCAGGACAAGGTCGTCGGGCCCATGTCCATCAGGCAGACCTGCTCGGTGCACACCCTCGCCATCGCTTGCGGCGCAAGCTCCTTGAAGCGTTCAGGAACGTGGATGATCAGCGGCACCCGCGTACCGGAATCGTAGAGGAACCGCTTGCCACGCGGCAGGGCGCCCGCGTGGTCGGAGTAGTACACCACGATGGTGCTATCGCTCAGGCCGTCGTCAGCGAGCTGCTTCAACAACTCGCCGACGCGCGCATCCATGAGCGTCATGCGGTCGTGATACTGGGCGATGTCCTGGCGCACCTCAGGCAGATCCGGCAGGTAGGCCGGCACCCGGACCTTGGCCGGATCGGTGGTCAGCGGCAGACGTTTATGCAGCCAGCTTTCGTGGGTCAGTTCGATATTGAAAACGCAGAAGAACGGCTTGCCCACCGGACGTTTACGCCAATGCGCCTCCTTGCTGCACTCATCCCACGCCTGCTTGATGCGATCATTGCCGATGTTGTAGTCGGTCTTGGCGTTGTTGGTGCAGTACCAGCCGGCCTCGCGCAACGATTCCGGAAGATAGCGGATGTCGGCGGGCACGTCCCAACGGCTGCGCATGTTCTGCGTCCCCAGCGCACTGGCATAGCGCCCGGTGATGATCGAAGAACGCGACGGTGCGCAGACCGGCGCCGCTGACCGCGCGTTGGTGTAGCGGACTCCTTGCTTGGCCAGACCGTCGAGCACCGGCGTGCGCGCCAACGGCTCGCCATAGCACCCCAGGTAGGGCGCATTGTCCTCACTGACGATCCACAGCACGTTGGGCCGCTCAGCGGCGGCGAGCGCCATCATGAGCACCAGCAGGATCAACGGACGCAGTGACATGGTGGCGGCTCCAGATTCCACTAAATGCGCAGGGACCGTCAGGATTTCACCGGAAATTCCAGGAGCCTGTCGGAGATACGCCACCCGCGCGAGGCCGTTGCGCATGCACCTCGTCGGCGCCAGCGACGTCACCGCCACCGCTTCGGTGGCGCCCAACCCGGAGCGACCGGATCGCTGCGCGCCGGTCACATTCAGCGCACGGCCACCCCCACGCGCGTGCGATAGCCGCTGGGACTCTGTCCGGTGACGCGGCGGAAGACGGTGGCGAGGTGGCGCGGGCTGGCGAAGCCGCAACGGGCGGCGACGACGGCGATGGTCTGGCCACCCTGGGCGAGCAACTGGCAGACGTGGGCGCAGCGCGCGCGTTGGATCTCCGCCAGCGGGCTGCGGCCGAGGTGGCGGCGGAAGCGCGCTTCCAGGGTGCGTCGCGGCAGCCCGCTGGCGCGCGCCAGCGCCGCCACCCCCAGGCCGCGATCGGCATGCGCGGCGATGACGCGCAGCGCCGTGGCGAGGTCGGCGTCGTCCACGGCGATGACGTCGGACGATCGCCGTATCGCCACTTCGATGGGCGACACCAGGATATTGATAGGGCCACGGCGACGCTGGCGCCCGACCAGACGCTGGTCGAGCATACGGGCGGCCAGACGGCCGACCTCCTCGGCTGCGACCACCACGCTCGACAGCGGCGGCCAGGCCAGGCGGCATACCGTCTGCTCGTTGTCGACGCCGACCAGAGCGACGTCCTCGGGCACGCGCACGCCGGCGGCTCGGCACTGCTCGGCGATCTGCCAGGCCCGGCCATCATTGGCGGCGAGCACCGCCACCGGCTTTTCCAGACCGCGCAGCCAGCGCCGGATGCGCCCATCGGACTCGGCCCAACCCAGCGCCGGCATTCCGCTAAAGACGTGATCCTCACCCCGATAGAGCGCGCAGGATCCACCGGCGGCGACGATGGCGCCGGAAAAGCCGGCGTGGCGGCGCTGCGACATCGCCATGCGGTTCCAGCCGATGAAGGCGCAGTTTCGGAAGCCGCGATCGAGGAAATGCCGGGCGGCCAGGGCACCGATGGCGTGGTCATCGTTGCCGACATGGTCGAAGTCGGGGGCGACGGCGCGGAAGCCGACGTTGACCACCGGAACGCCGAGGGCGCGCAAGTCGGGCACCGTCCGGGCATCGGTGAGCAGGGCGATGATGCCATCGGGGCCCCAGGCGTGCAGCTCGGCGAGATCGACGCGTCCGGGATCGGCGGCGTGGAAGAGCCATGGTCGCCCCGGCCGCGCGAACGCAGCGATGCCGCGCAGCACGCCGTCGCCATAGCCCGAGGACGGCGCGAAGAGCAGGGCAATGCGGGCGGCGGTGGACATGGCGGGATGCTAGGGACCCGCTACGCGGTCAAAGCCAGCAGCGGCGGAAACATGGACGTATAAATCCACCACTTGCAGCTAAACCATTGGTTCAGTCCGCATGAAGGCATGGATCCTGCGCAAACGTGGACACCACCAGCGCAAGCGCTGGTCGCCCACCGCCGTTTGGGGGTACCCTTGCCGCATGCTTCGACGCGTCATGGTCCTGATCGCCGCAGCCACGCTTTGCGTCGCAGGCGACAGCGCCCCCACGTTCACCGCCGTGCGCCCGCTGCTGGAGGAGCACTGCCTGCGCTGCCATGCCGGCGACAAAGCCAAGGGCGGACTCGATCTCACCACGCGCGAACGCCTGCTCGCCGGCGGAACCAGCGGTGCGGCGGTGGTGCCCGGCGATGCCGGCGCCAGTCGGCTGTGGCGGCAGACCGCCCATCGCGAGGAGCCGTACATGCCGCCGCGGCAGAAGGCTCTGCCGCCTGCGGCCCAAGCCCTGATCACCGCCTGGATCGACGCCGGCGTCCCCTACGACCGCCGCCTGGTGCCGCCGCCGGTGACCGACAACGGGCCGCACTGGGCCTTCCGGCCGCTGTCCGCGTCGACACCGCCGAAGTCCGCCAAGCCGCCAGCGGAGTGGCCGCGGTCGCCGATCGACGCCTTCCTGCTCGCCGCGCTCGACGAGGCCAAGCTGGCCCCGACGCCGGCGGCCGGACGCGAGCGGCTGCTGCGCCGGGTGACGGTGACGCTGATCGGCCTGCCACCGACACCCGAGGAACTCGCGGCGGTGCGCGCCGACCGCGCCGAGGACTGGTACGAGCGCGTGGTCGATCGGCTGCTCGCCAGCCCGCACTTCGGCGAACGCTGGGCGCGGCATTGGCTTGACGTGGCGCGTTACGCCGAGAGCGACGGCTACGAGTCCGACGGCGACCGGCCGGGCGCCTGGCACTACCGCGATGCGGTCATCCGTGCCTTCGCCGAGGACCTCCCCTTCGACCACTTCGTGCGCCGTCAATTGGCTGGCGACGAACTGGAACCGGACCAGCGCGACGCCATCGCCAGCACGGGATTCCTCACCTCCGGACCGCTGGTGACCACCAGCGGCGACGGCACGCCGCGTGAGAACGCGCAGAACCGCGCCAACGAGATCGACGATATGGTCTCGACCACCGCGGCGGCCTTTCTCGGCCTGACCGTCGGCTGCGCACGCTGCCACGATCACAAGTTCGACCCCATCCCCACCCGCGATTACTACCGGCTGAGCGCCGCCTTCACCACCACCATGCGCGTCGGTGCGTCGTGGCGCCAGGGCAAGGAGGGCAGCAATGACGAGGGACCGCGCACTCCGCTGCGCATCGCCGATCGCCAGGCGACGCCGGCGCCGACCTGGGTGCTCGCCCGTGGCGAGGCCGCCCACCGTCAGGACGAAGTCGCCTTCGGCGTGCTCGGCGCGCTGACGCCCGGGGGCGACGCGTCTGCGTGGATGAGCCGGCCGACCGCGGTGAAGACCACCTTCCAGCGCAGCGCCCTCGCCGCCTGGCTGTGCGACAGCGACCGCGGCGCGGGCGCTCTGACCGCGCGCGTGCTGGTCAACCGCCTGTGGCAGCATTGCTTCGGCCAGGGTCTTGTGCGCACGCCCAACGACTTCGGCACCCAGGGCGACCGTCCGTCGCATCCCGCCCTGCTCGACTGGCTGGCTGGCGAGCTGCGTCGCGGCGGCTGGCGCATGAAACCGCTGATCCGCCTGCTGGTGACCAGCGCCGCCTTCCGGCAGGACGTGACCTGGGACGCCGGCAAGCAGCGCGTTGATCCCGACGAGCGCCTGCTCTGGCGGCGGCGACCGCAGCGCCTCGATGCCGAGTCCCTGCGCGACGCCATCCTCGCCACCTCGGGAGCGCTGCGCCGCGAGCAGTTCGGGCCCGCGATCAAACCGTGGATCCCGGTCGAGGCCCGTTCCGGACGCGACAAGGACGTGCTGCCGCGACCCAAGGAGGACTCACCCGGGCAATGGCGGCGCAGCATCTATCTGTTCACCAAGCGCTCGCTGCTGACGCCCGCCATCGATGGCTTCGACGGCGCCAATCCCAACGCCAGCTGCGGCCGGCGCCAGGTGTCGACGGTCTCGACCCAGGCCCTGTACCTGATGAACGATCCCTTCGTGCGCCGTCAGGCCGGCTTGTTCGCCGCCCGTCTCGCCGCGGCCGGCGACGACGACGCGCGACTGCGCCTGGCCTACACCCTGGCGCTGGCCCGGCTGCCCACCACGACCGAGAGCGCGGCGGCGCTGCGCTTCGTGCGCGCTGGCGGCGAGGCCGGCTGGACCGATCTCTGCCACGTGTTGTTCACCCTGAACGAGTTCGCTTATGTCGACTGATCCCGCCCTCACCCGTCGTGCCCTGCTCGCGCGCGGCGCCGGCGGCCTCGGACTGCTGGCGATGAACGGCCTGCTGCCCGCGGGCGAGCCGACGCCAGCCGGCGCGTGGGCGGCACGGCCGCCGCACGTCGCAGCCAAGGCGAAGAGCGTGATCTGGCTGATGATGGAGGGCGGCCCCAGCGCCGTCGATCTCTTCGACCCGAAGCCCGAACTGCAACGCCGCCATGGCCAGACCGTCGCCGGCATCGAGACCCATTTCGGCAAGCCTGGCCCGCTGATGCGTTCGCCCTACTCGTTCAAGCAGCACGGGCAGAGCGGGCTGTGGGTGTGCGACAAGTTGCCGGCGCTGGCGCGCTGCGCCGACGACCTGGCGATGATCAAGTCGGTGTGGACCGAATCGTCGAACCACGCCCCGGCGATGTACCAGATGAACACCGGCATGCCGCGGCCTGGCTTCCCCAGCGTCGGCTCCTGGATCGGCTACGGCCTCGGCACGCCCAACCAGGACCTGCCCGGTTTCGTGGTCATGTCCGGCGGGGTGATGAAGGGCGGATCACTCAACTGGAGCGCCGGCTTCCTGCCCGGCGCCTACCAGGGCACGCTGCTGCGCTCCGGCGGCGCGCCGGTGCTCGATCTGGTGCGACCGAAGGATCTCACCGCTGCCCGCCAGGGCGAACTGCTCACCCTCACCGCTGCGCTCAACGCTGAGCATCGCCGCGCCCGCCCCGGCCCGGCCGAGTCCGACCTCGACGCGCGCAGCGCCAGCTTCGATCTCGCCGCGCGCATGCAGAGCGCCGTGCCCGGCGTGGCCGACCTCGCCAAGGAGGACGCCGCGACGCGCACGCTCTACGGCCTCGATCGCGGCGGCCGCGCCGCCGGCTTCGGCACCAAGTGCCTGCTCGCCCGCCGCCTGGTCGAGCGCGGGGTGCGCTTCGTGCAGCTCTATCCCCAGGACGAATGGGACGCGCACAACGACCTCAATGGCAACCACAACGGCGGCTGCGGCGAGATCGACGTGCCCATCGCCGGCCTGCTCACCGACCTCAAGCGTCGTGGGCTGCTCGATTCGACGCTGGTGGTGTGGGGTGGCGAATTCGGACGCATGCCGGTGTCGGAACAGGGCGGAGGCCGCGACCACAATCCGCACGGTTTCCTGATGTGGATGGCCGGCGCCGGCATCAAGGCCGGAGCCAGCCACGGCGCCACCGACGAGATCGGCTGGAAGGCCGCCGTCGACCCGGTATCCGTACACGACGTGCACGCCACCATCCTGCATCTGCTCGGCCTCGACCACCGTCGTCTGACCTGGGAGCACAACGGCCGGCGCTTCCGCCTGACCGACACCTCGGGGACGGTGATCCGGAACATCCTGGCGTGAGCATGCGCGCCCAGGTGCGGGCAGCCAAGGTGATCGCATCGTAGGGACGCGGTCGCACGCTGTGCTCCCACCCTGGAAGCACGCGCCGCCGGTGCGCAGGCGACTCCCACGCCACCGATCCCGCCCTTGTCCACGGCCGTTCGCAGCGCCAGCCGCGTAGTTCATCCGACCCGGGTCATGCCCGCGGTTCGTCCCTGAGCAGATGCCGGCCCCCTCGCAGGAAGCCAGGACATGCACCCGATGAGCGCAGCGCCGCCCGTCGGCCGGTCGCGCGCCGTCCGAGACTCGAAAAGCCAGCCCGACGGGCTGGCTTTTGTCGTTCACGGTCCCGCTTCGCGACCGTGCGGAACCGCGGCCTACTCAGCGCCGGCTATCAGGCCGGCGGCGCTTCGGCGGCTGGGTGGAGTGCCTGTCCTTTTCCGCTGTGAAGAAGCGGACAACCGTGGTCATGGGCGGATCATACCCGATCTCGACACGGGCACCGATCCCTTGATCTACCCCCCCCTGTCCCGCTATAGAAGGCCTCCCTCCCGAAGGGGGGCCGTGAAAGCGGCTAGGTCGCACAAGCAACACAAGCAAGGAGGCTGGGATGGCTAACAAGATCGGAATCATCGGGGCGGGCTGGATGGCGGCGTACCACGTCGCGGGCTTCCGCGCCGCCGGCGCCGACGTGGTCGCGATCGTGGACAGGAGCGGGCCCGCCGCCGCGGCGGCCGCGCAGAAATACGGCGTCGAGAAGACCTACGGCGAATCGAAGGAGATGTATGCCGCGATCAAGGACCTCGACGCCGTTTCCATCATCACCCCGAACGCCTTCCATCACCCGCTGGTCATGGAGGCCCTGGCCGCGGGCAAGCACGTGTTCTGCGAGAAGCCGCCCGCGCTGAACGCCGCGGACGTCGCCGCGATGGTCGAGGCCGCCAAGCAGGCCGGCAAGACCTTGATGTTCAACTTCAACAACCGCGCGCGGCCCGAGTCCTACGCGATGCGCGAGTACTTCAAAAGCGGCGCGGTGGGCCGCGTCAACTCGGCGCAAGCGACCTGGATCCGGCGCAACGGCATCCCCGGCTTTGGCGGCTGGTTCACGAATAAGAAGCTCTCGGGCGGCGGCCCGGTGATCGACCTCCTGCACATGATCGATCTCGCGCTGCACTTCATGGGCTATCCCGAGCCCGCGTTCGTGCTCGGCAACACTTTCAGCGACAACATCGACAATCCCCAGTTCAAGGGTCCGTGGGGGATCCCGGACGTGAAGGACGGCGTCACGGACGTCGAAGCGGCGGCGCACGCCTTGGTGACGTTCAAGACCGGTCAGGTGCTCACCATCCGCAACTCCTGGGCAGAGATGAACGAGCGCGAGGTGGTCTCCGTGGTCTTCCAGGGCCAGAAGGCCGGCGGCAAGATCCAGCGCCTGTTCAAAGTCGACGGCCTCGATCCCACGTGCATCGACAGCTGCGAGATCTACGCGCAGGAGCACGGCTTCCCGGTGAACCGGAACATCATCGTGGAGCTGGACGAATCGATGGGCCGCACGCGCTCGGCAAAGAACTTCGCGCTGGTCCTCGCAGGCAAGGAGGCCCCGCTCAACACACCGGGTGAGGCCCACAAGCTCATGAAGATCATCGACGGGATTTACGCCTCTGCGAAGACGGGGCGCCCGGTCGAGCTGAGCTGAGCGCAAAGCCAGGGACGCGCGAAGCCAGCGCGCGAAGCCGGGACATGCACCCGATTAGCCGGGCGAAGCCAAAGCCAGGAAGCGAAGCCAAAGCCAGCGAAGCCAGGACAGGACAGGACACGGGACACGTAGCCAGGACACGCACCCGATGAGCGCAGCGCCGCCCGTCAGCCGGTCGCGCGCCGTCCGAGACTCGAAAAGCCAGCCGTCGGGCTGGCTTTTGTCGTTCACGCGGTCCGCGCGCTGCTCGGCACTGCCCATTTAGACCAGAAGCCGACGCCGCCCCCGGCGACCAGGGTGGTCGCGGGCGAGTGACCGCGTGGTGATGGCCTACGAGGTCGCGGGATCGCGGTAGAGGCCGCGCGTGAGGTCGACCACCCAACGCACGCCGCGGCGGATCGCCTCGCCGGCGCGGGCGCCGTGCTCCCACCCTGGAAGCGCGCGCCGCCGGTGCGCCGGCGACTCCCACGCCACCGATCCCGCCCTTGTCCACGGCCGTTCGCAGCGCCAGCCGCGTAGTTCATCCGACCCGGGTCATGCCCGCGGTTCGTCCCTGAGCAGATGCCGGCCCCCTCGCGGTGGCCGTAAGGACAGGCTCGCGATGTCGGCGCCGCGGATCGTCGGCCTCACCCGCGGCTGTCCGCCGGTCGTCAGTCCCGCGCGGCAGCGGCATCAGGTGACGGTCCTGGACTCGCTCTGGATTCGCTGCCGGCCGCCGGACGGGCCAGGTTCCACATGCTTGCTCCTGCGTCCTTGTCCGCACCGATTACCCGATAGCTTGCCCCCGCTTCCGTGCCGCACCGTACCGCCCCTGAGACCACACCATGTCGCTCCTTCTCCGCGCCCTGCTCCTGGCAATCGTCTGCGCGGGTGCCGCCTCCGCGGCGACGGTCGACTGGACCGGGCCAGCGACCGGGAACTGGAGCGACGCAGCGAACTGGACACCCAGAATCCCCTCCTCCGCCGATGATGTAGTCATCCCAGCCGGAGTGACGACCACGGTCAACGCCACCTTCGCGGCAAAATCGCTGACCTCGGCAGGAGCGGTGATCATTATCGGCGGTGGAAACCTGATCACTCCGACCGTGACCATGACCGGTCAACTGACGCTAAGTGGTGGCACCCTCACCGGCGCTACGCTGAACACGGGCACCGGCGGCAGGTATGTCGGCACGAACGCGGGCGGCACGATGAACACCGTCACCATCGCGGCCGGGACCACCTTCGACATCTCGCAGGCCGATTTCTCCTTCTGCACCGTCACCGGCGGCATGACCGTGAACGGCAAGCTGCTGCTCGGCTCCATCGACAACAAGCGCTCCGGCATCCTGTTCGCCAACGTCACCCAGACCTGGGGCGGCACCGGCGCCATCATCTTCGGAGGCTCGGCGCTCAACAAGATCGAGCTCAACGCCAACAACGTCACCCTGACCATCGCCAGCGGACTGACTATCCAAGGCAAGACAGGTCAGATCAGATCCAGCATCACAGGCAACATCCTCCTCAACCAGGGCACCATCACCGCTGACAGCGCTGACGGCGCCGGCGGCACCAGCGGAGACGTGGGCGCCCTGCTCCTCCCGGCCAACATCAACCTGACCAACACCGGCACCCTGGCCGTCGCCAACGGCAGCACCCTGACCATCGACGCTGCGGTCTGGTCGAGCTCCGGCGCCGGACGGGTGAATGTCACCGGCGGCACCGCCAACCTCGGAGGCACCTTCAGCACCGCCTCCGCCCTCACGGTCCGCCAGACCAACTCCGGCGTGGTCAGGCTCTTCGGCACCCTGACCAATACCGGCCAATCCTTCAGCCCAGCCGCCACCGGTGGCAACTGGCTGCTGGTCGGTGGCACCGTCAACGGCGGCACCATCTCCGGCGCCGGCGGCCTGATCGCCACGACCTCGGGCGGTACCCTGAACGCCGTCACCGTCGCGGCCGGGACCACCATCGACCTCACCCAGGTCAGCGGCGTCTCCTGCAC
>Ga0163144_10000117_pt1 | contig 178566 bp, 162 predicted proteins | sample OliLak19BULKMAT1_FD_123175 | JGI IMG/M metagenome (GOLD analysis project Ga0163144, IMG submission 123175) | Freshwater microbial mat bacterial communities from Lake Vanda, McMurdo Dry Valleys, Antarctica - Oligotrophic Lake LV.19.BULKMAT1 | ecosystem: Environmental > Aquatic > Freshwater >...
CAACCCAAACCGCGAATTCTATCGGTCGATTGATTTCCCCGCGTTCGCGCGCGACCCGCGCTCACGCGCCGCTGTCAGCTTGCTCGGCGCGACGGCTGTGAATCAAGGCGGACTGAGCACGGCTCAGCGCGAAAGCGCCCGCCGCGTGCTTGCGATATTGCAGGCGGAGTAGTTCATGTTTGTACGCCGCATGGTCTCGTATTTTCGTAGCCAGACCTGGACGCCGAAAGAGTTCACCGCCGTCGGCGTCGATCTCGTTATCGTCGTGCTCGGCGTGTTCATCGCGACGCAAGTCGCCGACTGGAGCGCGCGGGAAGCGGACAAACGCCGCGGCGAGGCTTACGTGCAGCGGCTCATCGCGGATGTCGAAAGAGATCTCACCGGCCGACGCGACAGCCTTGCCTATTACGAAGCAGTGAATGAAGGCGCGCTACAAGCGAACGCGCTGTTGCCTGAAGCCTCGCCTGACCCACGCGCACTGGTCATCGCCGCCTATCGCGCCACGGAATATTCCTACAATCCAGCAACCCGCTCTACGTGGGATGAGATCGTTTCATCCGGTGACATCGGCCTGTTGCCGCCCCGCGCGGCGCCTATTCTCACCGGATATCACTCTGTCGATGTGTCGCTCGATACACGCGAGATTTTCAGGGCGACGGCTTATCGAACGCGAGTGCGAGGGCTAATTTCCTATGAGGTTCAGAACGCCATCCGAAACGGCTGCAGCGATGTGCGCAACGCCGAAGGCAATTTTGGGGGATTCAGCACCGAATGCCAACTCGAAGGCGTGAGCGACGCGGAAATCGCAGCGGCCGCGCAGGCCTTGCGGCGCGATCCTGATGTACGCGCGGAGCTGCGCAATCAGATATCCGAACTGGCGGCGGTCCGCGGCAATTTCGGCGGCGATATCGCGATTCTTGAGGACGCACTCGAAGCGCTGCGGGCGGCGCAATGAACACGTTCGAATATGTCAGCGTTATCCTCTCGGTCGTCGTGTCGCTGGCGTTCACGCATCTGCTCGCAGGCGTCGTGCGCTTCATTCATGCGCGCGGAGTAAAATTCTCGCTCGTGTACGCGGGCTGGCTTTTACTGCTCGTGTTCTGGTGCGTCGACTACTGGTTCTCAGTCTGGCACGCGCGCGGCGTGGAGGTCTGGACACTGCCTTTCGTGGCGTTCCTGCTGCTGATGGCGACCGTGCTCTATATCGCATGCGGCCTCGCCGTGCCGAACGAAGCGGACGCCAAAGACGGCCTCGACCTCGGCGCGTTTCACGACGCAAACCGCCGCCGCTTCCTCAGCGCCGTCATCGCCTACGAACTGCTGATGATCTTCGGCAATCTCGCGATCGCGTCGCTAGAATCTGCGGCGCTCATCAATGTCGGGCAACTCGCGCTCACCGGCGCTGCTTGGCGGTGGAGCGACAAGCGCGTTCAGATAGGCGTAGTCGCGTTGATGTGGCTGTTGACGGGCTGGTACGCCTATAATTTCATCCCGACGCTCTGATTAAGACGGAACGTAAGTCAGCTTGATCACGTCCTCGCCAACACGCTCACTGGCCGTCAGACGCAGGCGCGGATAGTCGCCGACAAAAAACGGGCGGCCTTCTCCTTGCCCGACAACGACCGGGCGCAAGAACATGTTGTAGGCGTCAATGAGCCCAAGCTTGGTCAAGCTCGCCGCGAGGTGCGGGCCGCCCACTTCGAACTCGCCTTCGTGTTCGGCTTTCAGCTTGCGCATCGACGCTTCGAAATCGCCGCTGATAAGCGTCGCGTTCGGGCCGACTTCCTTGAGTGACTTCGACACGACCCATTTCGGCATCGCCCGCCACGCTTCGGCGAACGCGCGCAGATCGCCTCGGTCTCGGCCGTCCTGATCCCAGTCGTCGCCATCCCAATAGCGCATCAGCTCGTAGAGACCGCGACCATAGATGCTGCCGCTGGTCTTGCGGGTTTGCTGGATGAAATAACGAAAGAGTTCGGGATCGGGCATGAAGCCGGCGTGATCGTGATTGACGTAGCCGTCCAGCGACACGTTCATTCCGTAAACGAGCTTAGCCATCCAACCGATCTCCACGTTCGCGAATACTCTATCCGCCTCGTCGCGCCTTGCGCTACGCTGATGCGATGAGCCAAACAGAAAACACCGAAGCAAACGTCGCGCCGACTGAGCGAACCACTGATCGCATCGCCCGCTGGCTAACGCTCGGCGCCAATATCGGCGTCGTCCTCGGGCTCATTATTCTGATTGTGGAAATCCAGCAGAACGCAGCACTGACGCGCGTCGCGACCGAAGGCGCGTTGAACGAACTGATGGTCGATACTGAGCTCCATCTGGCGCAACCGGAGCAATCGACTGCCTGGGCGAAGAGCTACATGGCGCCCGAGACCATGACGGACGTCGACATCAGAATGAATGAAGCGATCCTGGTTTCACTACTTCTACAGTGGGACAACGCGTTTCAGATGCAGCGCTCCGGCCTGCGCACGCGAGCAGAAGTCGAGCGCCTCATCCGCAATACGGCGCCGTTCTATTTTGGCAGCCGCTTCGGCAAGCGTTGGTTCGAAGCGCAAGCGCCGGGCTGGCAAGGCACCGACATGATGGAAGTCGCCGGACCGATCGTTGCCGGCCTCGATGAGAACTTCATGCGCGATTACTACGTCAGCCTACACGTCGCGCCTGAGGAGAGCACTGCGCCTTAGCCCTTGTTCGCCTCCCACACCGCCAACTGCGCCGCAAACGCGCGCTGATACGCGGGCCGCGCTTCGGCGCGAGCGATGTAAGCGGCAAGGTTCGGATACTCCGTTAGTAAGGCCGAGCCCTCTAGTCGCCGTAGCACATGCACCATGATGATGTCGGCCGCACTAAACGCGCCGTCCAGCCATTCGCCATCGCGTATGCGCACGGTGAGCTGGCTCAGCCGTGCGCGAATGCGTTCGTCAACCATGGCAAAGCGTTCGCTTTGCCAGCTCTTGCCCGCCTCGGCATACTCAACGACATCTCGATCAACGATCGGCGGCTCAACCGTTGAGACCGCCGCAAACATCCACATAATCGCCCGCGCCCGTGCGTCGGCATCCAACGGCAACAAACCCGGAAAACGCTCAGCGATATGAAACACTATCGCGCCGGATTCGAAGAGCGTGAGATCGCCTTCTTCGTAAGTCGGTATTTGCCCGAACGGATTGCGCGCCAGATGCGCCTCGTCCTTGAACTTCTCCCACGGCGCCAGCCGCACGTCGTACGGTTGACCCACCTCTTCGAGCGCCCAGCGCACCCGCATGTCGCGCGCCAAGCCTCGGCCTTCATCGAGTGATTTCTCGAAAACGGTGATGGTGACTGTCATCGCTAGCGCTCCGTAATCGCAGCAAGAACGATCCGGCATCGTCGTTTCCGACACGCCCTCACTCGAGCACGGACCCGCGCCACAGATCAACGGGGCATTCCAAACCCCAGAGACCGCGCGCCTCAGCACGCGCCGCAGCTTCCGCATCAGCGTAAGCGCCGTCACTAGCGCGCGCCCAGCCGCTTGAGACCATGTGCTGATTGAGACTTGCGCCATCGATTGTGCATTGCGCCCGGTCTTGCCCGTTGGCGGCCGGCAGATTGCTGATGCGGCAGATCAATTGCTCGGAGCGCGTTGCTTCACGCAACGCGTCTGCCGCGGCACGATAGACGTTCACGTCGCCGCACATCACAGTGCGCTGCGGCGTGACGATGCCGTCGAGTTGGATGCGTCGGTCGCCAATGCGCAGCGTGTCGCCGTCGCTGACGGTAGCGATGCCGGAAAACTCAGAGACGAGCGCCCCCTGCGCACGGTTCGGCGCTTCTGGCAGCGGTTGCGGCTCAGGCTGAAGCGCTGTGTACGCGGCAACACCGACTGCCAAAACAGCGAACACCACACTAGGGCGCCGCCAAGGCGAACGCCCGCGCTGCTCGTTGTTTGACGCCGACCCCACCATGCCGATCTCCGCCCGCATCATACGCGCGCGTGCGACGGACGCCACCGTCGCTCTTGTCGGAGATTCTACAGGCGGGCGCTAAATGAGGAAAACGAAGACCGCGATGATGCCGATTGTTGCAAGGCCCAGGCCCCAGAGCAGCATCGGGACGAGCGTATCGCCGGTCGACACTTCGTCGGCGCTCAGGGCGCCGCGAGCGTCGTCTTCGTCGATAACGATCGGCTTTTGTTCGGGTTCAGGTTCAGCCATGTCATGACCCTTTCCAAGGGCGCGCCATCGCTGGACACGGGGCGCGCAAGGTAAGAAACGCCCCATACCGCTTTTGGTTGCTCACGAGGCGACACTTTTTACGTGGTGGGCCCGAGGGCCGGATTCCAGACAGGTCGGGTTTTTATGCTATTCAACCCGGCAAAACTCGGGGGCCACATGATCAAGATTCAAACAGCTTTTGCCGCTCTGCTCGTACTGGCCAGCTGCGCCACAGCCGCACCCACAAGCGCCCCGCCGCAAAGCACGCAGCCCACGCATCCGACAACGTCTGAGCGCAATCCGGCGGTTCAGGTCGATGCACTTCTCTTCCTTCCGCCAGCGCCGGTCGCCAACAGCGCGCTTGAGCAAGCAGAACGCGCCATCGTCCGCGGGCCATGGAGCGCCGAACGTCGCGCTCAAGCGCTAGCGGACAACTCGATCGATCCGTTTACGGCGTTCGACTCCGTGCTCGGCGCAAGCTTCACCGCGCAAAACTTCCCCGCCACTGCAACGCTGCTGACACGTGCAGGCCGCGCCGCTGGCTTTGCTGGCGATCCCGTCAAGTTTCGCGACCAGCGTCTGCGGCCGTTCGTCAGCGACAGCGCGATCACGCCGTGTATCGAAGACACGCCGCGCTTGCGCGAAAGCTTCTCTTACCCGTCAGGCCATGGCGCGCTTGGCTTTAGCTGGGCGCTCGTCTTGGCCGAGATCGCACCAGCGCACGCTGACGCCATCATCGAGCGTGGTCGCGACTTCGGCTGGAGCCGCGTCGTCTGCGGCGTGCATTATCCTAGCGACATCGACGCGGCGCGCATCGTCGCCGCCGCCGCCATTGCGCGCCTGCACGCCGATCCAGATTTTCAGACCGAACTCGCCGCCGCGCGTGCAGAAATGGCTGCAGCCTACCCGCCCGCGCATTAATGAGCGCGAGCGGGTAGCGCCACGCATTTACTGGTTCATTTCAATCAGCGGCCGCACTTCGATCGAGCCGGTCTGCGCGCCCGGGCATTTCTCCGCCCACGCCAGAGCTGCGTCGAGATTTTCGACCTCGATCAGATAGAAGCCGCCGAGCTGCTCTTTGATATCGGCATAAGGCCCGTCAACGACTTGACGCGCACCGCCGCGCAGGCGAACCGTTGTCGCCGCGTGCGGCGGCTTTAGGCCAGCGCCGCCGGTGAAGATGCCTGCCGCTTGCAGCGCGCCTGCATATGCGCCGTGGCCGTCCCAGTATTGCTTGGCGCGCTGATCTTCGCGGGCAGCGAAATCATCATTGGTTTCATAGACAAGCACGGCGTATTTCATCTGCGACACTCCTCCGGCCCACACGGCCGTCGCGGTGTTGACGTTCCACCTGCGGCGGCTTCGACATTCGCTGTCAGAGATTGTCGCGCCGCTGGGTGAGAAAGGCGACGACCGCCCCGTCCGTCTCGCGCGCGATGGCTTCGTCGTACGCCACCCGCGCCGCCTCTTTACGGCCGAGCTTGGCGCAGAGATCGGCCATCAGCGCCCAGTACGGCTGATAATCGCGCAGGATCGGAAAGTACGCGCCGGCCGCTTCCGCCGCCTCATACCCAGCCTCCGGCCCGTCGCGCTGCGCGATCGCCGCCGCTGCATTGAGGCGCGCCACGGGTGAGCCGGTCAGTTCGCCGAGCGCCTGGTACAAGAGCACGATCGCGTCCCAATCCACCGCGCCGCGCCAAGCGCGCGACGCATGCGCCGATTGGATCGCTGCTTCCAACTGATAACGGCCAGCACGATTGAGCGCGCTGGCGCGATGCAGGGTCAGCTCCGCTTCTTCGATCAGCGCGCGGGTCCAGAGCGCCACGTCCTGCTCATCGAGCGGCACGAAGCGCCGCTCACTATCGCGCCGCGCTGGGCGCCTCGCTTCGAGATGCAGCATCAGCGCCAACAGGCCCAATGCCTCCGCCTCATCCGGCACTTGCGACACGAGCACCCGGCCAAGCCAGATCGCTTCTTCCGCCAACCCAACGCGCTCGGCATCGACGCCAAGCGGATCACTCCAACCGGAGGCGAACGCTGCATAAATCACATCAAGCACTGCATCAATCCGCTGACGCCAGTGCTCCGGACCAGGCACATCGAAACCAAGGCCAGCATCGCGAATCTTTTTCTTCGCCCGCACCAGCCGCTGTCCCATCGCCGTCGGCTCGAGCAGAAATGCAGCAGCGATCCGTTCGGCGGAAAATCCTAGAACGGCTTGCAGCATCAGCGGCGTTCGCACGCTCGCTTCGATCGCCGGGTGCGCGCATGCGAACATGAGGCCGAGACGCTGATCGGGAATAGCGCGCGCGCTCATCTCGGCTTCCATTTCCTCGATACCGCGCACGATTTCAGCTTCGCCATCGGCAGCGGTTTTGGCGCGGCGCGCCGCATCGATCAGTTTGCGTTTAGCGGCGGCAAACAGCCATGCCTCTGGATTGTCCGGCACGCCGGCACGCGGCCAGGCCATCAGCGCAGCGGCAAACGCATCCGACAGCGCATCTTCAGCAGCAGCCACATCGCGCGTGCGCGCGGAGAGCAAAGCGAGCAAGCGCCCATAGCTCTCACGCGCGACGCGCTCCGCAAGCGCCGCTGCACTCACCGCGCCATCAACGGCCTAAGCTCAACGCCGCCGCCATGCAGTGTGACGGGGCAGAGCTTGGCCCATTTGAGCGCCTCAGCGTCGCTTTCGCACTCGATAAGGTAATAGCCGCCGAGCGCTTCTTTGGTGTCCACAAATGGACCATCCACGACCTGAGCGCCGTCCAGCCCGCGCACGCTCTTGGCTTTGGCCACGACATCCAATTCATCGCCCGCGACAAACACGCCACCGGCTTTGAGCTTCTCAGTGTAGGCGCCGTATGCGCCCAGGATTTCGCTGATGCGCGCGGGCGCGACACCGGCCCAGCTGTCTTCGCGGCTATAAATCAACATCATGTATTGCATGGCGAACTCTCCTCGCGGCTTGCACCGTCAACAGAGTGACGCGCGACCCGCCGCCATTTCGACACTCACGCCGCTTTTTTCGGAGAATCTTTCAGCAGGCCGAGCTTGATCATGCTTTCCGCCGTGGCGACCACGCACTCTTCGTTCGAGCGCGGCTGCCAGCCGAGCACACGGCGCGCTTTCTCGTTCGAGCCATTTTTGCGCTTACCGAGCTCAGGCAAAATCTGCGCCACCGCCTCGTCGCGCTTAGCCGCCATGCGGACCATAAAGTCCGGAATCTGCATCGTCGGGACGCGCTTGGCAGCCGAGCCTAAGCGCCGCTTCAAAATGCGCGCGATCTCTTGGATCGACAGGAAATCACCCGCCACAGCGAGGAAGCGCTCACCCTTGGCGGCTGGATGCGTCATGCAAGTGATGTGCATAGAGGCGACATCGCGCACGTCGACCGCGCCGAAATACAAGCGCGGGCAACCCGGCATCGCGCCATCCATCAAACGCTGCACCAGCAGGATCGATGTCGAATAATCCGGGCCAAGCACCGGGCCGAACACGCCGACGGGCAGCACCGTCGAGAGTTCGAGCGCGCCACCCTCAGCTTTGATGAAGTCCCATGCCGCGCGCTCTGCGAGCGTCTTGGACTTCACATAGGCGCGCACGTCATCACCGTGCGGATCGGTCCAATCCTCTTCGTTGAACGGACGGCCCCTCGGCTTTTGCCCATACCCGATCGCCGCAAACGACGACGTCAGCACCACGCGCTTCACGCCCGCATCACGCGCCGCGCGCAGCACACGCAATGCGCCTTCGCGCGCTGGGATGATCAAATCATCTTCGTGCTTAGGGATCGCGGGCGGAAACGGTGATGCAACGTGCAGCACATACGCGCAGCCCGCGACGGCTTCCGGCCAACCCGCATCGCTGGTCAGATCGGCAGCAGCGAACGTCAACCGATCACCCGCCTCGACGCCGCCTTCACGCACCATCGCACGCACTTCGCTCTCACGCGTGAGATTGCGCACGGTCGTTCGCACCGCGTACCCAGCCTGCAAAAGCTGCACGATGCAATGAGCGCCGATAAAGCCGGTGCCGCCCGTGACGAGAACCAATTCCCCAGCCATGTCGGCCTCCTGGGATAGATGTTGATGTTAAGCTTGCGCGGGCGCTGTGACGACGCGGGCGGTCAGTTCATCGAACGCGGTCCAGAACTCAGCCCGCAGCGCATCCGTTTCCATCAGGATTTCGTGCTTGGCGCCCGCAATGGTGATGTGGCGCGCATCGGGCAGATCAGCTTCGACGAGCGGATGGCTGCCATTGTCGACCAATTGCTCTTCGCCTGCGGAAGCCACCAGCACCGGAATACGAATGTGCGCCAGTGCGCCGGGTGAGAGAAAGCTCTCGGTCGCATCCGCCGCCGCCGACACCCAACCAATCGTCGGCCCAGCCAGCGCCAGACGCGGCTCTTCGCTGATCAGACCTTGGCAACGCGCGTGGCGCTCTTTGTCATGCGTGACCGGATTGCGTTTGAAGTTCTCGCGCTTCCACTTCTTCTCGACGCCCGGCGCAAACGTGCCGCCAAGGCCGAGCGACACCATGAAGCGCGCGTACTTCTTTTGCAGATCTTTCAGACCAGCGATGCCCCACATCGGCGCCGAGAACGCTACAGCGTCCAGCTCAATGCGGCGCGTCTGCAGCGCGCGCAGCAAAATGGCCCCGCCCATAGAATGAGCGAGGCCGATATGCGGTCGCGGCAATTGGTTCGAGAGTAGGCGCAGCGCGGTCGAGAGATCATTCACTGGATCATCGAAGCTGACGAAATGGCCTTTGAGGCCATTCTCAACTTCGCGCCCCGACAAACCCTGTCCGCGCCAATCTATGCAGAACACGGCAAAGCCGCGCTGCTGCAATTCGCGCGTCACCTCGAAATACTTCTCGATGAACTCCGTGCGCCCGGGCGCTACGATCACGGACCCTTTAGCCGGGCCACGTGCAGGCGCGGTCATAACCCGCACCTTCACGCCGCCGCGGCCTTCGAGCCAGTGCTCTTCAGCGCCCTCGGGAATGTCGTTGCCTGGGACGCGAACGAAGGTCATCTGGCTTTGCGCCTCAGCCCCGCAACTTGGCCATCACGCCTTGCAGCTGCATGGCGACGCCCATGTCGCCTTCGACGCGGAGCTTGCCTTGCATGAAGGCGGCGGTTGGATCGAGCGTGCCTTGCGCCATGGCGACGAAGTCTTCGAGCTTCACCTTGATCGTGGTGTCGGCGGCTGCGTCATCAGCGGAGACAGTGTTGGCGCCGCCGTCGAGGAAGATCTTGCCGACATCACCGAAGTCGAACTTCACTTTTTTGCCCGGCACGACGACCGAGCCTTCTTTGAAGCGGTTCAAGATTTCATCATACGTCATAGCTGTTCCTCCGGACTGACCCGTTAGCGCCCGTTACACACCAGCGCGCTTCCCCCTGCAAGGGTGACGGCAGCGTCAGGGTGTCGAATTAGGGATCGGCGCCCTCGCGGAAGGCCCCGCCGGTTTGCGAAACTTCAATGTCATCCGGTCGCTCTCGCCGATCGCTTCATAGGGCGAGGTGTCGAAGCCTGGATCGTCGGGCTGCCCTAGCGGCGAGGAGCGATAGGTCGGCGGCAGCGTCCACACGCCGAACGGGTGATCGCGCGTGTCGCGCGGGTTGGCGTTGATGTCGCTGGCGGCGACGAACTCGAACCCGGCCTCCTGCGCCAGCGCACGCACGTAAGCTTCCTGCACATAGCCAGTACCGGCCAACGGATCCTGCAACCCGGTCGAGGCTGCGCGATGCTGCTCCACACCAAACGACCCACCCGGCTTCAGCGCCGCGAGCACGCCGGCAAACACGCGCTCTGCGGTGCCTTCAGCCATCAACGTGTGCACGCTGTTTGAGATGATCGCGAGATCGACGCTGTTTGCAGGCGCAAGCGCTGCGCCGCGCGACGTGACTGCTGTGCGTTCGATCTCACCATAGAGTTCGCGATTTGCAGAGAAGCGCGCTTCCCACGCCGCGAGCACTTCGCGTTGCGCCAACGATGGCGAACGCGGATCGAACTGCGCGGCGATCAGCTTGCCGCCGTTGGCGTGCAGGTAGGGTGCCAAGATCGACGTGTACCAGCCAAGACCTGGCAACACTTCCAGCACATTCATGTTGCCTTCGACGCCCCAGAACAAAAGCGTCTGCAGCGGATGGCGCCATTGGTCGCGCTCGGCATCGATGCGCCATTCGCCGCCGATCGCCCAACCGAGCGAACCTGGCGGTGGCGCGTCGGCCGCGTTCGGCGTCCCGCTCGGCCCGCACCCAGCGAGACCGGCGGCGGCTAGTCCAAAGACGGCGTGACGACGGGTGATCATGGCTCTGCGCTACGGCGGAAGGGCTAAGATTGTCAAAACAAGCGCTGCAACAGGCTCTTGAACAGCCGAAACCGGTCCCTAATTGATGCTCACGGCGCTCATTTGAGGCCGTGTCGCGGACGCTGGCGTCGCCTTCGGGGACGGAAAGCACCGCACCAAACCAAGCGCTTCCAGCCAGGAAGCGGATGTCGCTTTAGGAGGACACTCACATGGCCCAGAATGAACTCAACCCGCTTTACCGCACCCTCGTCGGCTTCGACCGTATCGCGTCGCTGATGGACCAAGCTGCGCGTCTGGACGCTGCGCCTGGCTATCCGCCCTTTAACGTCGAACAAGTCGACGAAGACTCCTTCCGCATCGAACTCGCCGTCGCAGGCTTCAGCGATGAAGACCTAAACATCGAGTTCAAGCAAAACTCGCTGCTCGTCACCGGCACGCGTAAGCCGGCCGAGACCCAGCGCAACTTCCTGCATCGCGGCATCGCCGAGCGCAGCTTCGAACGTCACTTCGGCCTCGCCGATCACGTTCGCGTCGCCGGCGCGAAGCTCGCCAACGGATTGCTGACCATCGAACTCGTCCGCGAGCTTCCTGAGATCATGAAGCCACGCAAGATCGAGATCGGTTCAACCAACGCTGCCAAGTCCAAGCCAAAAGTCGTGGACGCGGCCAATGACGAGACTGAAGCGGCTTAATCCCCGCTTCCCCCCGCCGCGCGGCTCTCCCCCTCCCCCCTGCCGCGCGGCGGGACCCGCTTTCCCCCGAGAATGACTCACGGCGCGCACTGGCTGGTGCGCGCCGTTTTTCGTTCAGCAAGTTGTGATAAAGCTGAGCGGTTGCAGCGTCCATCGGCCAAGTTAAGCTTTCCGCCAAGGGGCGGCTTCATGCGCTTTTGGCTCATTCTTGCGTTGCTCTGGTCGCTTTGGCCTTCCAGCACTGTCACGGCGCAGAATGTCGGCAACGCCGCAACGGCTTGCCTCGCTGCGCCACAATCACGCTTTACCGGGCGTAGCGTCGCCACGCTCGGGCCAACTGCCGATGTCGCTTTCTTTCCGCAGCAAGAAAGAGCCGCTGTAACGCGCCGGGACCGCAGTGTGTTTTTGCTGAACACCGAAAACGGAGCGACCGTCGCAGAGCTCTATCCGCCATCTGCGAACGGCGAGGCGTTTCTCTTTGACCGATCGCCTACCGGCGACGTGATGTTGTGGTTTGCTCCTTCAGGCGCTGTGACCATGCATGATACGCTTACGGGAGCGGCAATCGCACAACCGCCGGCGCTTCAAGGATTGCCGCATCAACCAAGCGTTTTCGTCAGAACCTACCCTAACACGACGTTCTCAAGAGACGGGGCGCGTCTTGCTGTCGAGACTTTGTCAGGCTCGCTAGTGCTCATCGACGGTCGAACCGGTGCAACCATCGGCGATTCCATCAGCGGGTCTTCAAATGGCGCCATACGATTCTCGCGAGACAGTCAGCGGCTCGTAGCTATGGATCACGACATTGGCGGGGTCGTTCTCGACTTAGAGACTGGCGAGAGCTTGAACGCCATCGGTGATTTCCCCTCCAACACCTACCAGCTCAACCAAGAGGGCACGCGCGCGATCATAGAAGGCGATGGGCGTTGGTATCTTGTAGACGTTCAAACGGGCAGGCGCCTCGCTGAAGCCCAACAGAGCGGCTGGGTTGAAGACGCGAGTTTTGTTTACGAAGGCAGGTTCGTGCTCGCGTCAGATGATGACTCGGCTCGGCTCATTGACTCGGAAACAGGTGAGATTGTTGCAGGGTTTCCAGCGCTCGCTAGCACGAGCGGCTACGTGTCCGATTTTGGTCTGCAAATGTCTCCGGATCGCAGCACCGCTGTCTTCCGTACACGCGATGGCGGCGGATTTCTCTGGAGTTTCGCTCGGCGGAGGGTTCTTGCCGAGCTGGGGCACTTCGCCGACGGCGTGCGCCTCGACCATTCGGAAGAGGACGAGTCGATTACCTATTATGGTCCTCCGCAGCCGACCGGCGAATTTCGCTTCTCTGCCGATGGGTCGCGACTAGTAACTCGCGCGGTGGACGGACTCATCACGATATGGAACGCGCGAACGGGACGCGTAGTGCGACCACTTGGACGCGTCGGAGAGCGTGACGGCTATTGGCTCTCGCCCGATGGCAGAGTCGCTGTGCTTATTGGAGCTAACGACGGAAGTAGAATTTGGCGCACTGACAGCGGACGGATGCTCGCTCGACTAAGGTCCTTTGCTCCCTACGCCGTTCGCGACGTGGAGCTTTCACCGAACGGTCGTCGCATCGTTCTCTCCCATACCGAAGGCGCCGAACTCTGGGATTTGGAACGGGGTGTGCTGCAGGCGCAGGTGACTCGCGTTGGCGGTTTCCAAGAAATCGCTGCTTCCGATGATGGGCGGTATTTGCTGCTTCAACACGACGAGGAAGTGCAGCTTTGGAATTGGCATGACGGCGAACGCATTGCCAGCCTCGGCTCAACTTGGTGGTCCAAATTCTACTCCGTTGGATCGCGAGCTGTCGTAATCGCCGCCTATGCCGATTCAATGGCAGTTTTCGACGCCCAAGATGGATCGCGCATATTATCGTGCCCCGTCGGACGCCTCGGTGTGAGCCAGGACGACATACAGCCAACCGGGCGCGAGCTACTCATTTTGGCCCATATCGATGAGCAAGCCGCCGCCGAGTTGTGGCGACTTGAAACGCGTCGTTGACCAAGGCAGCGAACGCAGCCGAACGACTCTTCCATTGGAGAAAATCGGCGTTCGTGATAACATGACCACCATGACTGAACTCACCCTCACTCTGCCCCCGGAGACCGCCGCGCGCATCGCTGCGGAAGCTGCTGCGCGTGGCGTGACGGCGGAGGCCATTGTGGCTGAAGCTGTCGAGGCTTGGGTCGCTGTCGACGATCTCGACTGGGAGGATGGTCCCGAGCCAGAGAGCGAGAACGTTTCGCTCGATGAAGCCTTTGACGAACTTCGGGCGCGGGTGGCCACGGCGCACGTCGCCAAAAAGTGACCCTCGAAGTCGAACTGCGCCCGCGCGCGCGTAAAGACCTTCTACGATTCGAAATATTCCTGAAGAAGATGAGCGCACTCGCTGCTGCGCGTCGAATCGATTGGCTTCAGAACGAAATTCAGGCTCTAGGCGACAACCCCCTTCGCGGCCAATCGCAGGATCGACGACGCTATGTGCTCGTGCTGCGTTACGCGCGCTCCGCCTACGTCATCCGGTATCGACTAACACGCGACAAAGTCATCGTCGTTCGCATCTGGCACGGCAAAGAAAACCGCCCGCGTTGAATAGAGTTACAGACGATGCTTTCGGCAATCTATCCCATAGCAAACATCGCTCCGGCCCTTTGTTTTCAACGCCTGGCGCGAAATCTATCCTACACCGCCCCAACGGATTTACACTTCACTCGTCCGCTTCATCGAAGGGGCGTTGGTCCAACCCAGCGTGAGGCGGAACGTGGTGAGCGAGGTTAGGCGGCGGGGATTGAAACCGTCGTGGTCTGGGGATCGGTTGTTGGACTGACCCACTCGCCGTTGGCGCACAGGGCCTGGAGCAAATAACTCCTCATCTCTTGCGCTGGCGTCAGCATCGCGGGGACGCTGAGCGAAACGCGAAGTCTCACTTTAGATAATTTGGCGCCTTAGCGCGTCAGCTCGGCGTCCCGCCCTCCGGCTTCGTGTGAAGCGCGGTGATGAAGGCGTTTGCCCGTCATCCTGGGGCATTCGCTGGAGCGCATCGCGCGCAAGCGGATGAGCCCAGGATCCAGGAGCAAACGCACAGCTTGTGGCCCCTGGATCCTGGGCCCGCGCTCCGCACGTCCCAGGATGACGGAAGTGTCTGCCACGGTGCGGGCCAGGAGCCCGCGCTTCAGTGCTTAATCTTCTTCGTGATTTCAGCTTTGCTTTTCTCTTCGCGCTTGCGCCGATTGAAGACGCCGCGAAGGTGACGGAGATCAGCCGGTGAAAGCATTTTCTGCGCGGCGACGAACTGTTCCTGCTCTTCTTCGCGAATATGATGCAGGTATTTTTCTTTGAGCTTCTCGAACCGACGCAGCCAGCCAGGCGAAGCCATATCGCGCGCAGCGAGGTCAGCCAGTAGATCGTCGATCTGCTTATGCTCAGCGACGGCATGGCGCGCATCTTCGGTGGTGGACGGTTCGCGCAGCACAGACGACCAAAGCGCCTGCTCCTCAGCGGCAGCATGCGCTTTCACTTCCTTGGTCAATTCCAAGAACAGCGCCCGTCGAACAGCCGTGTTTCCATGCGTTTCCTGGATCATCGCCAGCAGCGCGCGGTGGCGATCATGATCCTCAACGAGGCGTCCGAAAATGTCAGGGTCACCGCGAAAACGCGTTTCGGGCGTACTACCGATGCGCGCAGCAAGTTCAGGCGCGACCGCCTTGGCCTTCGCAACACCCGCCGCCTTCGCCACCCGAGGGCTCAGCTTCTTCGCTTGTTTCTTCGCAGCCATAAGAACTCCGCGCCCGAACCGCTTCTCCTGGCCCAGCCTGGGCGAAGAAACGCAGTGTTCCGGCGCGAAGTTCCCTCGGGCTTTTAGTCTTCGTTCTCGTCGCCGCTCTCGTCGCCATCGTCATCGCTGGAATCGTCATCTGGCTCCGCAGCTTGGCGGGTGGCACTTTGCAGCACCACATCGAGACCAGCCGCCGCCAGCAACGCCGCCAGCGCCTCATCCTCGACGCCCGCGCGCTTCTTCTTCAGCTCCGCCAGCGCCTTGGCCGCATAGCGTTGCGGCTTCTGCGTGAACGTGTGCCCAGCGATCTCAACGCTAACGCCGCGCGCATCGTCAGCAACCGCCGCAGCATTGGCGGCCGACCAAACAAAATACGCGCCCGCAATCTCGTCGCGCAGCAACTCAACCAAATCGTCGCTCACATCGGCGAAGCTAACGAACTCGCCTTCGACCTTCGCCTCATGCATGCGCTCGACCCAAGCAACCAGCTTCGGCGCCTGCGCACGCAAAATCGCGCCCGGCGTAGGATCAGAGAGCAATTGGCCGAACTGCGCCGCGAGGCCGAAATCAGCCAGGCTCGGACGACCGCCGAAGAGATACGGCTTCGAGCCAAGCAAACGCTCAACACCCGCAACAGCGCGATTGAACGAACCCTCGATGATCGGCGCCGTCTCGGGCGACGAGCCGACGTGATGCAAGCGTCCAACCATGCGCGTGCGCACGCTATCGGCCATGCCTTCAGGCGCTTCGGCGCCGTCGAAAATCATATCGACGATGCGGCGCGAGGCGCTTTCCTGATCGTCCGGATAGGACCAGCGATAATGGAACATCGCCTTGTTCAGCCACTCGTCAGCATAGTCTTCGAGCAGCGCTGCAATGAAAGCGAGGCTCGCGTCCGGCGGCGTGATCGACGGCTCGGCGTACGCCCGCTCGATCGCCTCGATCATCGGCGTGGAATCTTGCATCGCGTTATCGTCGGCATCGACCAGCACCGGCACCAGCGGCAGCTTGGCGAAGCGCGCGAACTCGTCCTGGCGCGCATTCGTACGCTGCAGCCATTCAAACTCGACGCCCTTGAAGCGCAGATACGAGCGAACCTTCACCGAGTAAGGCGAAAGCTCCGCGCCATAGAGACGAAACGGTGCGTTCATGGTGTTCTTCTGATCCCTCAATGCAGAGGATCGCCGCGCGGGTCTCGCACGGCGATCCAGAAACTTGAATGCAAGCGCAGTTTATACTGGCTTGATATTGACCGCCGACGGCTTGTTCTTCCGCGGATCGTTTTCGATGTCGAAGCTAATCGCTTGGCCTTCGCGCAGACCAGTGAGACCAGAACGCTCGACGGCGCTCACATGCACGAAAACATCATCGCCGCCTTCATCCGGTGCGATGAAGCCGAAGCCCTTCGCCATATTGAACCACTTCACGGTGCCAGTCGCCATTTTCGCACTCCTTGCCAAAGTAGCTGGGCGCATAAAGCCGCTCAGCTGGACCGTCTCATGGAAGTACGAAAGCCGCCGCCGAAAGCGCGCGGTCGCAACGTCACGACCGGTAGTCCGGAATGCATAGGGCGCTTGCGAGCTATGCAAGTCAAGAAAAAGCGCCCCTCACTGCGCCGCCTGCGGGCCGACACGGTCGAGGGCCACCGCCAACATCGCGCGCAGGCCCGTCTCCATCGCGGGCTCGTGCACGAAAAAGCGCGGATTGTGATTGGGCGCAGCATCAGCTTGGGCAACGCCTGGCGCGTTGACGCCGTAGAAGAAAAACACGCCCGGTATCTCGCGCTGAAAGTACGCGAAATCTTCGGCCGGCATCACCGGCTGGCTGGTGAGCACCGCGTGTTCGCCAAGCGCCCGCACCGCCGCCGCACGCGCCCGCGCGAGCATGGCTGGCGGGTTCACTGTCGGGATCGCGTTCTCTGTAATCGTCACTTCAGCGGTCGCGCCCGACGCAGCGGCGACTTCCGTGACGGTGCGGCGAATGCGGGCGTAAAGATCCTCGCGCGTCTCCGGATTGAGATAGCGGACGGTGCCCTGCATCTGCACGGTTTGCGGGATGATGTTGTAGCGGACGCCGCCCTGAATCATGCCGATGGTGACGACCACCGGCGAGCGCACAGCATCCATCTGGCGCGACGGGATCGTCTGCAACGCGTTGATGATCTGTGCCGAGACGACGATCGGATCGATGCCGGCGTGCGGTTGGGCGCCGTGGGTCTGGCTGCCGGTGACGGTGATGTCGAGGCGATCGGAGCCCGCCATCATCGGCCCTGGGATCATTGCCACTGTGCCGCTCGCGGTCGGCCAAGCGTGCAAGCCGAAGATCGCTTCCGGTTCGAGATCGCCGAACACGTCTTCAGCCAACATGCGGCGCGCGCCGCCAAGCCCGCCGGGAGGCGCGCCTTCTTCGGACGGTTGGAAGACGAAGATAATCGTGCCTGCAATCTCCTCGCGACGCGCTGCCAGCACACTCGCCGCCGCCATCAAGATCGCGACGTGGCTGTCATGTCCGCACGCGTGCATGATGCCGACTTGCTGGCCGTTATATGCGCCACGCGCGCGAGAGCGGAACGGCAGATCGCCCTCTTCCGTCACCGGCAGCGCATCCATGTCAGCGCGCAGTGCTATCACCGGGCCAGGACGCCCACCGCGCAGAACGCCGACGACGCCGGTCTGGGCAATGCCGGTGCGCACTTCGAGGCGCAAGCTACGTAGATGCGCCGCCACGATGCGCGCGGTGCGGACTTCTTCGTACGAAAGCTCAGGGTTCTCGTGGAAGTCACGCCGCCACGCAACCATGCGCGGGAGAACAGATTCAATCGAGGATTCGGTTGCGGGCGAAAAACCGGCCGCAGTCTGCGCTTGGGCTGGCGCCGCAAACATCAACGCAGCGACGCACGCCAATACAAACTTCTTCATCCCCAACTCCCTCTATCGTCATTCCGGCGCGATGCGGTGCATTGAGCTCGGAACCCAGGGGCAAACGCACAGCTCTGTCACCCCCTGAGTTCCGGGCCTCGCGTTCCGCGATCCCGGAATGACGAGCTTAGTTCTCAAACTTCAACGCACGCCAGCGGCCAACAGATCATGCATGTGGACCACGCCAACAGGTCGCCCATCCTCAACCGCGAACAACAACGTAATTCGCTTGTCGTTCATGATCGCGATAGCGTCCGCGATCGGCGCATCCGGTGCGATTGTCTTGGGGGCGGCGCTCATCAGCTCGCGCGCGGTTTTCGCGAACATCTCCGGAGTCAGCTTCCGGCGTAGATCACCGTCGGTGATAATGCCGATCAGCTTGCCATCCTCGATCACGCCTGCGGCGCCAATGCCGCCAACGCTGATCGCCTGGATCGCCTCAGTCACAGGCGTCTCCGGCGAGATCAGCGGATCGCTGGTGCCGACGCGCATGATGTCGCTGACACGCTTCAGCGCAGCGCCCAGCTTGCCGCCCGGATGAATTGCGCCGAAATCCTTCGCCGTGAAACCGCGCGCGTCGAGCAACGCTACTGCGAGCGCGTCGCCAAGGGCCAAGCACATCGTCGTCGATATTGTCGGCGCCGGCGCGGCTTCACTCGCTTCGCCGCAATCAGGCATGACCAGCGGCGCCGTAGACGCTTTCGCCAGCGTCGAACCCGGCTTGAACGTCATACCGATCACCGGAATGTTCAGCCGATGGCAGTGATAGAGCAGATCGGAAAGTTCGGCCGTCTCGCCCGAGCGCGAAATGCCGAGCAGGCAATCTTGCTCGGTGATCATGCCGAGATCGCCGTGGCTGGCTTCGGCGGGGTGGACAAAATAGGCGGGTGTGCCGGTGGACGCCAAGGTCGCTGCAATCTTGCGCGCGATATGGCCGGACTTGCCCATGCCAGAAACAATGACGCGGCCTTTCGTAGCCGCCAGCAGTTGCGTGGCGTGCACGAACGGCTCGCGCAACGGCCCGCTCAAAGCCGTAGCCAATTGTTCGAGCGAACGCGCCTCAGCGCGTATCGTCTCCTGCCCAGCCGCGATGGCTGCATCAGGCTTGATCAAGTCAGAACTCATGGGCGGGGTGTTGGCATGGCCCGCGCCGATTGTCACGAATGCGCAACCGCCGGATTGGCCCTACGCAGCACGCGGAAAAGCGCGAACAGCAAAAGCACCCCCGCGCCCACCGCTGCGGCAATCGCCAGCGTCGGCTTATCGGTCTGCTCAGCGGCGTAAACCCCGCCCAAGCCCCACGCGATCGGCAACGGATATGCGAGCAGCCGCGTCCGGTTCGTCACGACAAGTCCAATCAGCACCACCAGCGCGATGCCAGCGCCGGCCCAGATCGGCGCGGAATCCGACGTGATGATGCCGGTGGCGGTGAAGACGGTGAGCACGTTGATTGCGGTAGCGATGGTGAGCCAGCCCGCGAGCAAGCCAAGCGGCCAGAGCACAAAGATGGTTTGCCCGGTCGACGCTTGACCAACATCGCCGCCCCTCCAGAACGCTTGCACAAGCGCACCGGCGGAGGTCGCGATGATCGCAATCGTCGCCCACTTCGCGTCGATGGCCGAAGCATAAAGCCAAAGCCCGCAACCCGTCATCGCGATGGCGGAGGGCCAAGCCAAGAGATCAAGCCAGCGGCCGTTCGCGGTCGCGGGCAGCGATTGGTAGATCGCGTAAAGCGCCAAGCCCAGATAGATGATTCCCCAGATCGAGAACGCATAGCCAGCAGCGCGCAAGGTGGAGTCGCCGTCCATGGCGAACTCAGCGGCGCTGAGGCCAAAACCGGTGGCGTAAATCAGCGACGGCGCAGCGATCGCGACAATCGCCGCGAGCAGCACAACGATGCTGCGAACAATCGGCTTTGGCGGCGAAGCTTGCTTGAACATGGTGCGATCCTTTTGCCGCTAACGCCCGACAACGGCATCCGGCGCCATCACAGCGCGTAGAGTCCGCTCAGTCGTTCGAACAATTTATCATTCCAGCGCTTAAGCTCGAACTCGCCTCTTACGCGCACCGAGCCCGCTTGGCCCATCGCCGCCCACTTTTCTGGGGCCGTGGCGATAGCTTTCATATTGGCCGAAAGCGCCCGCCAATCGCCTTCATTGCAGATGAGCCCCGAAACATCGTGCTCGACCAGTTCAGGAGTGCCGGAATGGCGGGTGGCTAGCACTGGCAGCCCTTGCGCCATCGCCTCCATGAGCGCGACCGGTATGCCCTCCATGTCGCCGCTCGCGGCAGTCTTGCTCGGCAGCACGAAGACATGCGCCTGACCAAGCTCACGCGCGACCTCAGCGTGCGGCAGCAGGCCAGTAAACTTCACGACGCCGCCCAGATTGAGGCTGGTGGCGAAGTTCGAGAGATAGTCGCGCAGCTCGCCATCGCCGATCAAAGTCAGCGTCGCGTTCGGGAAATCGTGCTCCTTACGCAGCGATGCAAAGGCGCGGATGGCGTCGTCAAAGCCCTTCTTCTCGACCATGCGGCCGACGCCAATAAAGCGCACCGGCTCATCCTCGCCCAAGCTGCGCGGCTGCATCGTAAAGCGCGAACTATCGACGCCCATACGATGCACCAAAGTCCGCGCCGCCGGCGCGCCGAGCGACAAGAGCTTATCGCGCCAAAGATTGCTGATCGGCAGGAAGAGATCGCCGCGCAAGAAGAGCGAGCTGTAAGCGTCAGGGTGCTTCTTCAGATACGCCGACATGTCCTTGCCGTGAAACACGGTGGCGACCGGGCCCTTGATCAAACCAAGATCGCGCAGCGCACAGCCAAAACGACCCCATCGCCCATAGTGCGCCAGCCACACCCGCTTTTCCGGCGGCGTCTCACGCGGCCAACGCGCAGCGGCCACCAGCAAGCGCAGCGATGAAGCGTCATTGCCAAAGCGGCCAGCGTCCAATGTCGCCAGCGCGTTCGGCTTCGCCAACGCAGCAGGCGCGGCCAGCAACCGCGCGCCGAGCGTCTTCGGCACCAGCGCGTAATGAACCTTGAGCTTGTCGCCCCATTTGAGCCGCAGCGCGCCCAGGACGCTGGCGTCGCCGGCGGCCAGCGCATGGATATCGACCGTCGCGCCACGCTCCAGCAGGCCCTCGACCTGCGCCTGGATGAACGTCTCCGACGGGTTCGGAAAACGCGAGACCAGGAAAGAGACGGGCAAAGCAGCCATGCCCGGCCATTGCCACGCCAACTAGGCGTTGTCAGGGGGAAAATGACATTCCGTCCACGCCCCACCCATCAACGCGTCCGATGCGAGCCATAGAGCCTGCCTCTAGATCGATGCTTTCATGGCAGCAGGCCAGTTGTGTGCTGTTGAGCGGCGGGCGTTGCGGGACTATCTGGAGAGCACGCCACCGAGGAAATCCATGAACCCGTCCGCCGTCATCCGTATTCCGCGCGTCGAGTCGACGCCGCTTGAGATCGGCAACCACTTGCCGCTCACCTTCATTTGCGGCCCCTGCCAGCTCGAAAGCCGAGAACACGCGCTGGAGACGGCGGAGTTCCTGCGCGATGTGTTCAAGCGCGCCGGCGCGGGCTTCATCTACAAAACCAGCTTCGACAAGGCCAATCGCTCCAGCCTCTCAACCAAACGCGGCGCCGGCTTCGATACGGCAGCGCCCATCTTCGAAGAAATCCGCAAGAAGATCGGCGTGCCGGTCATCACTGATGTGCACTTGCCCGAGCAGTGCGCCGAGGTCGCCGAAGTCGTGGACGTGCTGCAGATTCCCGCCTTCCTCTGCCGCCAGACCGACCTGCTCGTCGCCGCCGCCGAAACCGGCAAGCCGATCAACGTGAAGAAGGGCCAGTTCCTGGCGCCTTGGGACATGAAGAACGTGATCGCCAAGATCACGGGTAGCGGCAACCCGAACGTCATGGCCTGCGAGCGCGGCGCCAGCTTCGGCTACAACACGCTCGTCTCCGACATGCGCGCGATCCCGATCATGAAGAGCTTCGGCGCGCCCGTCGTGTTCGACGCGACGCACTCAGTGCAACAACCCGGCGGCCGTGGCGATACGAGCGGCGGCGAACGCCAGTTCGTGCCGATCCTCGCGCGCGCCGCAGTCGCCATCGGCGTCGCAGCAGTCTTCCTCGAAGCGCACCCCGATCCGGACAACGCCCCCAGCGACGGCCCCAACATGGTGCCGTTCGATCAGCTGGAAGATTTGGTCCGCGATCTGGTGGCGTTCGATAGGCTGGCGAAGCAAACCGCGCTCGCGGCGGAGTGAGCTAGCGCGCAGCGCGCACAACCACTAACGGTTGAGCATGCTGCGAGACGACACCGGCTTACCGAAACGCCTGCACCCCTTGCTTGCCCGCGCGCGGCGACGGGTTGCGCTGACGTTTCTCAGTCTGACGACTCTCGCCTATCTTGCGGTCCTGACCGTGTGGCGGCCCAGCGGTGGTCCGTTCTGGGAGGCGTACCAGTACGCCGCAATGGTGCTGCTCATTGGGCTGTTCACATTTCAGATCGCGCTCGGCGCTGCCGCGCGCGCTGTGCCGGTTGGCAAGACGGTGCTGATCCTCCGACGTTTCCACACGGACCCGTTAGCAACGCGTAGAGGTCTTCTTTTCGCCGATCAACAGCTCCGCATGGCGCCGTTCTTTGAGAACTTGGCGCTCGCCGGTCATCGCATCGTGACGCTGCGCGACACCATGCTAATCGGCGACATTCATCTCGCGGTGTACTGGTCGCCGCTGATCCTGCTTGCCAACATGCTGAGCCCGCTCATGGTGACCTATTTTGGCCTGCTGTTCGCAGTCGAGTGGGTTCTCTCACGCAACGGCGCATCTAACCCGACGCTGCAAATAGTTCTGCTATCCTATTTCGGCGCCACGATTTTTCTGTTTCTGTTTCCTGGCGTTCGACGGTGGTTCTCACGTTACACGCAGAGCTACATGCAGTTCACCCGCCGCTGGTTTCTGCGCGGCCATAGCCCACGCGGCCTTCAGCAACTCGCAAGACTTCTGGCGCGTCGGCGCGCCGGCCTTACCGCCATACGAAGCACAGATGCCAACTGGCGGGACTTCGCTCGCATGTGCATCGAGACAGCCGACGCAATTTGCTTCGACCTACGCTCACCGTCAGAGAACTGCGACGCGGAGGTTCTTATGATTGCCGAAGCGCGCGCTGGCGGAAAAGTCGTTTGGCTGGCGCCGGAGGAAGACACCAACGCGGTTCGATACACGCCCGAGGGCTATGTTGTTCGCGGGGTGACATTACCGGGCGCGCCCCTTGTTCTGTCATTGCCAGAAACGACCAAGCCCGGCCTGTTTCTTGAAGACCGGCGGTTCTTGCGACGGCTATCGGCATTGCTCCACCAGATCGATGCCGCAGCGGCACGCTAACGCATGACCGCTGCGGGGGACGAGCGTCAAACAGCCATTGCCCCTTCCGCTATTTCGACGGATCATCCGCTCAACAGCAAACACCAAGGCGGAACACGATGCAGGTCACGCGGCAAAAGCCGATTGTCACGACGCTGAAGCCGTCGAACCATCCCTATCTCAACGGCGCGTGGACGCCGCTTTATGAGGAGGTGGATGCGATCGATCTTGAGGTGATCGAAGGCGCGATCCCGGCGGACCTCGACGGCGTCTATCTCCGCAACACCGAAAACCAGATCCACGACCCTATCGGCCGTTACCATCCGTTCGACGGCGACGGCATGCTGCACCGGATCGATTTTCAGAACGGCAAAGCCAATTACTCAAACCGCTTCGTCCGCACCCGCTGCTTTCATGCCGAGCAAGAAGCGAAAGGCTCGCTCTGGGCCGGGCTTATGGAGCGCGCTGAACTCTCGAAGCGCCCAGGCTTCGGCGCGCATGGCAGCTTGAAGGATTCCGCTTCGACCGACGTCATCGTCCACGGCGGCAAAGCGCTCGCGACATTCTACCAATGCGGCGAGGCTTACATGGTCGACCCGGAAACGCTGGAGACGATCGGCTCGGCGCCCTGGGGGCCGCTCGACGGCGTCTCCGCGCATCCGAAAGTTGATGAGCGCACCGGCGAGCTACTCTTCTTCAATTATTCCAAGCACGCGCCTTACATGCATTTTGGCGTCGTCGATGCGTCGAACAAGCTCACGCACTATCGCCCTGTGCCGCTGCCCGGTCCGCGCTTGCCGCACGACATGGCGTTCACAGAGAACTACGTCATCCTGAACGACTTCCCGCTCTTCTGGGACGCGGGCATGTTGGAGCGGAATATGCACATCGTGCGCATGCACCGCGAACTGCCCTCGCGCTTCGCCATCGTACCGCGCCGTGGCGACGGCGAGATTCGCTGGTTCGAAGCCGCACCGACGTTCGTGCTGCACTGGACCAACGCGTACGAAGATGGCGATGAGATCGTGCTCGACGGCTATTTCCAGTCGAACCCCGAGCCAGGCAAGTTTCCCGGCGCGCCGGAAGGCTATGAGCACATGATGGGCCATCTGGACGAACACTCGTTCCAGTCGCGCCTGCATCGCTGGCGCTTCAATCTGAAAACCGGCGAAACGAAAGAAGGAAACCTCGACCCGCGCATCCTCGAGTTCGGCACGATCAATAATCACTATGCCGGCCGCAAATATCGCTACGCCTACTCCACCACATCGAAGCCCGGCTGGTTTCTGTTCACCGGCTTCGTGAAGCACGATCTCGAAACGGGAACGAGCGAGAGCTTCGAACTTGGCGATGGAATCTATGGCTCAGAAGCGCCGTTCGCGCCGCGTTTCGGCGCCAAGGACGAAGACGACGGTTACCTCGTCAGCTTCACCATCGATGAGCTCCGCGGCAAATCCGAGTGCGTGATCCTCGACGCTAAGCGCATCGCCGACGGCCCCGTCGCGCGCATCGCGCTGCCGCACAAGATTTGCTCCGGCACGCACGCCTGCTGGGCGAGCCGCGAATTTCTGAGCGAAGGCAAAGTCGCATGACCTACATTCTCGGCGGTTGGCAAAGCGACTTCTCCGACAACTGGACGCGCAAAGGCTGGGATACGGCGAGCGCGTTCGCTGACACAGTCGGCAGCGGATTAGCGGCAGTCGACTTGCAGCCGCGCGACATTGAAGTGGGCCATGTCGGCAATTTCGCCGGCGAACTGTTCGCCGGCCAGGGCCTGATGGGCGGCTTCTTCGGCATGCTGCACGCCGATTTCAACGGCATGCCGACAGCGCGCCACGAAGCGGCGTGCGCTTCGGGTAGCGTCGCCATCCTCGCGGCGGCGGCAGACATCGAATCCGGCCGCTACGATCTCGCTTGCGTTGTTGGCCTTGAGCAGATGCGCAACGTCAGCGGCGAACAAGCGGCGCGCAATCTGGGTGCTGCCGCCTGGGCCGGATACGAATATCTCGACACGCCGTTCGCATGGCCGAAAGCCTTCTCCGATCTCGCCGACGAGTACGAGAAGCGCTACGGCCTCGATTATCAGCACTTGATGGCAATCAGCGAAAACAATTTCGACAACGCCAAGCGCAATCCGAACGCGCAAACGCGCAAATATGCGTTCGCGCCGGAAGCCTTCACCGCCAACGACGAAACCAATCCGATCATCGTCGGCCGTACGCGCAAAATGGATTGCGGCCAGATAACCGACGGCAGCGCCGTGATTTTCCTCGCCTCGGAGAAGCGCGCAGCGGACTACGCCAAGCAACGCAACGTCCCGCTCGAAAGCATCCCGCGCATCAAAGGCTGGGGCCATCGCTCCGCGCCGATCAGCTTCGATCATAAAGTCCGCGCGAGCTCCGAAGCGGAGTACGTCTTCCCACAAGTCCGCCGCGCGATCGAAGACGCGCGTACGCGTGCAGGCGTTTCCATTGATCAACTCGATGCCGTCGAGACACACGATTGCTTTGCGATCACCGAATACATGGCCATCGATCACCTCGGCCTTACTGCGCCCGGCGAGAGCTGGAAAGCGATCGAGAACGGCGACATCGCGATGGGCGGCAAGCTGCCGATCAATCCCTCCGGCGGCCTGATCGGCCTCGGCCATCCCGTCGGCGCCACCGGCGTACGTATGGCGCTCGATGCGTGGAAGCAAACCGCGGGCAAAGCGGGCGACTACCAGGTCGAAGGCGCGCGCAATGTGCAGACGCTGAACATTGGGGGTTCGGCGACGACGACTGTTAGTTTTGTGATTGGGACTTAGCGATCCCTCCCTCGAACGAGGGAGGGTGTCAGCGTGCGCGAAGCAGACGCTGACGGGTGGGAGACGGCGCAAGAGGTTGCAAGCATCGGTGCAGCCGCCCCACCCGTCGCTTCGCGACACCCTCCCCTCACGGGGAGGGAAGCCTAGCTTTTATCCCAGCGCGCGAAGAACGCCGCGTTCTGTGCCCGCGCTTCAACTTTAAGCAAGCCGAACTCAACCGCGATGCCAGCAGAGCGTAAGCGTTCAACGCCAGCGCCGTTCGCCATCGGATGCGGATCGCGTGTCGCGATCACAACGCGGGTAACGCCAGCATTCAATAGCAAATCCGAGCACGAAACACCGCCGACACTCCGCTGCGCACACGGCTCAAGCGTCACAAACGTAGCCGCGCCTTGGGCTGCCTCTCCCGCCTGAGCAAGCGCCAACTCTTCCGCATGCGGTCGCCCGCCAACGCCCGTCGCGCCTTCGCCAATTACAGCGCCGTCTTTGACGATCACGCAGCCGACAGAAGGATTATCGCCCGTTTGCCCGATGTTATGAGCCGCGAGTGCGAGCGCGCGTTGCATGAAAGCGGTATCGCTCACGCAGGCAAATCCGGCAGCTTCACCGCGCGCTCGGCATTGAGATAACGCGCTGCCTTCGGCTTCAAGCTCGCGTCCAGCTCAATCAGCAACGGATTGCCCGTCGGCATCTCGACATCGACGATGGCTTGATCCGGCACAGCGAAGAGATGTTTCATAATCGCACGCAGCGAATTGCCGTGCGCGGCGATGATGAGATTTTTGCCGGCCTTCAGATCCGGCGCGATCGTCTCGTTCCAGTACGGCAGCACGCGATCGAGAGTCAGCTTCAACGACTCCGTCCCAGGCACCGCGATGCCCGCATAGCGGCGATCTTTGGAGAGATCGAACTCCCCGCCCGCTTCAAGGACCGGCGGCGGCGTATCGTAGGAGCGGCGCCAGACCAGCACTTGATCGGCGCCATGCTTGGCCGCCGTCTCGGCCTTATCGAGCCCCGTCAGAGCGCCGTAATGGCGCTCGTTCAGCCGCCAGTCGCGCGAGATTGGCAGCCACGCAAGGCCAGCATTCTCCAGCGCCAGATTGCCGGTGCGGATCGCGCGGGTTTGGAGCGAGGTGTAGAGCTTGTCGAACGGCACGCCGCTCTCGGCCAGGAGCTTACCGGCCTGACGGGCCTCGGCCTCGCCTTGGGCGGTCAGATCGACGTCGACCCAGCCGGTGAAGCGGTTTTCCAGATTCCACTGGCTCTGGCCATGGCGAAGAAGGGCGATGAAAGGCATGGGCGCCTGATTTCAGCCCCAGCCGCGCCCGTCAAGCGCCTTTGCCCGGACGGGGCAGAGCCGCTAGAGCTAGATGCAATGCGTTCCTGGTTCTTCCACCCCCTGATCTTCTACCCACTGGTGGCGATCGCCGCTGTCGGCGTGGTGCTCATCAGCCTGCGGCCCCAATTTTGGCCGCGCGACCCGGCCCCGGCCGCCGCGACCTTGGCCGAAAGCGCGCTGGTTTATGACGGCGACAGCTTCAATAGCCCCGCCGACCTACCGAACCGGCCGGTGACGGTGGTGCGCAATTTCTGGGGGACGCCGGAGGCGCTGCGCGTCGCTATTCGCGTCGAGCCCAACATTCCCGAAGGCGAGCCGACGCCAGAGGAAACCGGCGCGCGCATTCTGGTCACGCCGGAAGACGCGGCGCGGATCAACGGTCGGCCAGCCACGATCGAGATCAGCTACGGCCCGCTGGCGATCAACACGACGCAAGCGCTGGCTGTCAGCCTCCAGGGCGCGGGGCCCACTGTGTGGGTACAGCAGCCGACGCCGCCCGAGACCAACACGGTGCGTTTCGAGGTCCCGGCGCAGACAGATGTTAACGCCATCGGCCTCCGGCCCGTCGATCCCGGCGTCGATAGAGTTTACGGGCTTGAAATCACGCGTATTCGCGTCATTCCGCGCGCCTGACACAGCACAATAGATTGCACTTTGAGGGGATATCGGGGAAACCCCCGGCTTCCCCGGCCGTCATACGGAACTTGCCCATGCTGCCCGCCCCGCGCGCGAGCTTAACGACCAATTCCGCGGACTTCGAAACCTATCCGCTGGTGAAGCCGACTGGCTTTCGCGAATACGACGCGCGCTGGTGGTTTGGCATTCCCGGTTCGCCGAAGGTGCCGGAGCTGAACGTGCTTGGGGTGCAGGCTTTGGGCCTCGGCCTCGGCACTCTGATTCACGAATACGGCGTCGCGCCGCGCATCGTCGTCGGCCACGATTTCCGCTCGTATTCGCAATCGATCAAACAGGCGCTGACCATCGGCCTCATGCAGGCCGGTATCGAGGTCAACGACATTGGCCTAGCCCTCTCGCCGACCGCATACTTCGCGCAGTTCGCGCTCGACATTCCGTGCGTCGCGATGGTCACCGCCTCGCACAACGAGAACGGATGGACCGGCGTGAAGATGGGCGCGAACAAGCCGCTCACTTTCGGCCCAGACGAAATGGGCCGCCTGAAAGAGATCGTGCTCGGCGGTGCGTTCAAGGAAAAAGCCGGCGGCGCCTATAAGCGTGTTGAAAACATGCGCGAGCGTTACATTGCTGACGTCTCGTCGCGCGTGAAGCTCTCGCGCCCGATCAAGGTCATCGCTGCTTGCGGCAACGGCACGGCAGGCGCGTTTGCGCCGGAAGCTTTGCGCCGCATGGGCGCGGAAGTGATCGACCTCCACACCGCGCTCGATTGGAATTTCCCGAACTACAACGCCAACCCCGAAGACAGCGAAATGCTGCATGACATGGCCGCCGCCGTGAAGGCGCATGGCGCTGATCTCGCGCTCGGCTTCGATGGCGACGGCGATCGCTGCGGTGTTGTCGATAACACCGGCGATGAAATCTTCGCCGATAAAGTCGGCCTCATGCTCGCGCGCGATCTCTCGGCCGAGTTCAAGAACGCCGTATTCGTGGCCGATGTGAAATCGACGGGCCTCTACGCGATTGATCCAGTGTTGAAAGCCAACGGCGCCAAGGTCGATTACTGGAAAACCGGCCACTCCTACATCAAGCGTCGCACCAACGAACTGGGCGCGCTCGCCGGCTTCGAAAAGAGCGGCCACTTCTTCTTCCGTGAGCCGTTGGGCTTGGGCTATGACGACGGCATCGTCGCCGCCGCCGCTGTGCTCGCCATGCTCGATCGCAATCCGGGCAAGACGCTCTCGCAGCTTAAGGACGCGCTGCCGAAGAGCTACACCTCGCTCACCATGAGCCCGCACTGCGACGACGAAACCAAATACGGCATCGTCGAGCGCGTGGTCGCCGATTATCAAAGGCTAGCCGCTGACGGCGGCAAAATCCTCGGCCGCTCCATCCGTGACGTGAACACCGTCAACGGCGCGCGCGTGACACTTGAAGATGGCGCCTGGGTCCTCGTGCGCGCTTCATCGAACAAGCCCGAGCTTGTCGTCGTGGTTGAAAGCATGACAAGCGACGACGATATGCGGGCTCTCTTCCGCGACGAAGTCAAACCCCGCCTCGCCAAGTTCGCCGAAGTCGGCGCCTATAATCAGGAAATCTGAGCATGCGCGCGGTTCCTAACTCCTCACCCGCCTGCGGGGGAGGTGCTGAGCGAAGCGAAGCGGAGGGGGTATGTCTGCCCGCCGTCGCGCCGTCCCCCCTCAGTCACGCGCTGCGTGACAGCTCCCCCGCACGCGGGGGAGCAGTTGGAGAAGTGCAATGCGCGTAACAATGATCGGAACGGGCTACGTTGGATTGGTTTCCGGCGCGTGCTTCGCGGACTTCGGCCATGTCGTGACTTGCGTCGACAAGGACGAAAGCAAGATCGCGCGCCTGCAGAAGGGCGAGATCCCGATCTTCGAACCGGGCCTCGACGAGCTCGTGAAAGATAACGTCGAGCAAGGCCGGCTCTTCTTCACGACTGATCCGACCGCCGCCATCCGCGACGCCGACGCGGTTTTCATCGCGGTCGGAACACCGTCACGCCGTGGCGATGGCCACGCCGACCTCACTTACGTCTATGCCGCCGCCGAAGAGATCGCCGGCTTGATGCAGGGCTATACGGTCGTCGTCACCAAATCGACGGTACCGGTCGGCACCGGTGACGAGGTCGAAGCTATCATCAAGAAAACCAACCCAAACGCCGAATTTGCGGTTGTCTCTAACCCGGAATTCCTGCGGGAGGGCGCTGCTATCAATGACTTCAAGCGCCCTGACCGCGTCGTTGTCGGCGGCGCCAATGATGAGCGCGCACGTCAAGTCATGAACGAACTTTATCGCCCGCTCTTCCTCAACGAGACGCCGATCTTGTTCACCGAGCGCCGCACGTCAGAGCTGATCAAGTACGCCGCCAACGGCTTCCTCGCGATGAAGATCACCTTCATCAACGAAATCGCCGATCTCTGTGAAGCTGTCGGCGCCAACGTGCAGGAAGTCGCCCGCGGCATCGGCCTCGACAACCGCATCGGCCGCAAGTTCCTGAACGCCGGCCCCGGCTATGGCGGCTCGTGCTTCCCGAAGGACACGCTGGCGCTGATGAAAACCGCGCGCGACAACCAGGCGCCGATCGAACTCATCGAAGCCACCGTACGCGTCAACGGCGCGCGCAAACAGAAGATGGCGCAAAAGATCATCGAAGCGCTCGGCGGCAGCGTCGCCGGCAAGACGATCGCCATCCTAGGCCTCACGTTCAAGCCAAACACCGATGACATGCGCGACGCACCAGCGCTCGACATCGTGCCGACACTGCAAGCCGAAGGCGCCAAGGTCCGCGCGTTCGATCCCGAAGGCATGACCGAAGCAAAGCACATGCTGAAGGACGTGTCGTTCGCGACCGGCCCCTATGATTGCGTGCAGAACGCCGATGCCGTCGTGATCATCACCGAATGGGACCAGTTCCGCGCACTCGACTTTGGTCGCCTAAAAGACGCACTGAAAGCGCCGGTCGTGATTGATCTCCGCAATATCTACAGCCCCACCGAGATGCGCGCGAAGGGCTTCAATTATATCAGCGTCGGGCGGCCGTAGAGGCGTCAATCGTTAACGCTCCACCCACTCGGAGTATGCGATTGAAGTGTGCGGCGCGCTGCTAGTATCTGCGTCGCTAGCGTGGTGCGCAGTATGTCGGCGAACGGTGGGGGCGAGCCAGTGAGCGAGGTGACTGCCAATCGCCTGTTGGCGAGACTCGCGCTCGCCGACTCCGACACGTTCGCCGCAATCGACCAGCATGGCGCGCTGAGCTACAGTCAGTTGCTGGCGCGGATTGATGAACGCGCCGCAGCGCTGCCAACAAGCGACGGCCTCGCTTGCGTGGAAGCCAGCCCGACAAACGAATGGCTAATTACCTATCTCGCCTGCTGGCGACGCGGCCTACCAGTGTTGATGATCCCGCGCGGCGATGCTTATGCGCTGACGCGTCTGTGTGAACAATTCCGCCCTGCCGTTCTTTTACGAGAAGAAACTGGGTACGCGCCGGAGCTTCCGCAAAACGCATCGGAGCGACCAATCCATCCAGATTTCGCGCTCATGCTCTCGACGTCCGGCTCCACTGGCGACGCCAAATGCGTAAAGCTCTCGCACGCTAACATCGCTGCAAACGCGGAATCCATTGTCGAGTATCTCGGCGTAACGTCAGCAGATCGCGGCCTTGCGAATCTGCCGGTGCATTATTCGTACGGCCTCTCGATCGTGCATTCGCATCTGTGGGCCGGCGCAACCATTCTGTTCACCGAGCACTCTGTCATCGACGATGCGTTCTGGACCTTCGCGCAAAGGCACAGCGCCACCAGCTTCGCCGGCGTCCCGCACGTTTATGAATTGCTGCAACGCGTCGACCTCGAGAAGCACGCGCCGCCATCGCTGCGCTACTTCACGCAAGCGGGCGGACGCTTACGCCCCGATCTCGTCAGTCACTTCGCTGACATCGCCGCTAAGCGTGCTTGGCAATTCTTCGTCATGTACGGCCAAACGGAAGCCACGGCGCGCATCGCCTATGTTCCGCCGGATGTGACACGCGAACGTCCCGGCGTGATCGGCAAAGCCATCCCCGGCGGCAAGCTTTCCATTCAAGACGAAGCTGGCGCGACGTTACCCCAAGGCGTTGAAGGCGAGCTCGTTTACGAGGGCGCGAACATCATGATGGGCTACGCCTACACGAGCGACGATCTCAAGGCGGCGCCGGTTCTCAGCAAACTCGTTACCGGCGACCTCGCCGTGCAAGAGTCAGATGGCCTTTTCCGCATCACTGGCCGCAAGGCGCGTTTCATCAAATTGTTCGGCGCACGCGTAAGCTTGGATTCAGTCGAGCGTCGACTGGAAGAGTGGGCCATTGTCGGCGCTGCCGCTGGCGCGGATGACCAATTGCTTGTCGCCGTTCTGGACGAAGGGTCCGTCGAAACAACACGCACCCAGCTATCCGATTGGCTCAACGTACCGCTGCGCACCATCAATGTGGTGCACCTAGCGGAGCTGCCACGTTTGCCGAGCGGCAAAACCGACTATGCGCAGCTCAATACGCTCGCAGCGGCTGAAGGGCCAAATACCGCTTCAACGCAGTCCGTTCTCGGCGCCTTCCAAACTGCGTTTCCAGAAGCATCTCCGGACGAGTCAAACTCGTTTGAATCGCTCGGCGGCGACTCTCTCTCCTACGTCTCCGTGGCGCTCGAACTCGAGCGCCTGATCCATCCGCTGCCAAGCGACTGGGCGCAGCGCACCATCGCCGAATTATCGGCGCAAGCGTCTGACGCCCCGGCGGCAAAGCCAAAGCGCAGCCTGCTCTCGTCGATGGAGAGCGCACGCGGCTTGGCGTGTTTACTGGTCGTCTATGCGCACGTCATCGGGTTTGGCACCGACCAGGGCCTCGGCCTTGCCGACGATCACCCGCTCCGCATCAGTGTCGAAATATTCGACTTCCTACGCATGCCGCTGTTCCTGGCGCTCTCCGGCTTCGTGTACGCAGCTATGCTGCCAGCGCCTGGAACATGGACCAGCTTCACCAAGCGCAAACTCATTCAGCTCGGCATCCCGCTCGCCTTTGCGACATTGGTGTTTTGGGGCATGCGCGGCGTTATGAATGGCGCGTTTGACGACATCGTCCGCGCTTACGTTTGGGGCTACCAGCATCTCTGGTTCTTGGGGTCGCTGCTCGTCATCATGATCGGCGCAGCATTTGTCGACAGCGTGCTGAAGGCGCCGAAGCAAGCCTGGTGGGCCATCCTCTTCGCGACCATTCTCGTCGCACCGTTCGCGCCAGATATTCAGGTGCTTCACTTTGAGAACACTGTCGCGCTGCTGCCGTATTTCATCTTCGGGACGCTGGTGCAGCGATACCCCAAGCTCTTCTCATCGCGCCCAGTGCTGATCGCGGCGGTATTGCTCACACTGTTCATCGTCGCGTTCCAGCTGGTCAATATCGTCAACGATCGTTGGCCGTATCACGGCATGTTCTTGCCTGTGTATCTCTGGACCGCCGGCGTCATCGTGCTACTGCTCAACACGCTTGGCCGCGTCTCATGGCTGGCGATGATCGCGCTCTACTCATTCACGATCTATCTCTGGCACCCGATACCCAACGCTGCTGTGCGCGAAGGGCTACAGGCGATCGGCGTCAGCACCCATTGGATCATAGTGCCGCTGGGCTTTGCCGCGGGCGTCGCTGTTCCGATCGTGATTCACAAGATTGCGGTGCGCATTCCGATTGTGCGGACGCTGGTGACGGGACGTTAGCCGAACACCTTCGGCTCGACCTCAGCGTGCCACGTCCAAGCATCAGCGATCACCGCATCAATGCCGCGCGACGGCGACCAGTCCAGTTCGCGCTTCGCAAACGAGTTATCCGCCACGAGCGCAGGCGCATCGCCCGGTCGCCGCTCAGCCCGCGCAGCTGGAACAGCTTTACCAGTGACGCGCTCAATCGATGCAAGCAATTCCAGCACCGTCACGCCATCGCCAGTGCCGAGATTTGCCGCCAGCGACTCGCCACCGCCGATCAAGCGCTCAATCGCCCGCACATGCGCGTCCGCGAGATCGAGCGTATGAACATAGTCGCGCAGGCACGAACCATCGCGCGTCTCATAATCCGTGCCGAAAATCTTGAAGCCCTCGCGCCGCCCGAGCAACGTGAACAGCGCCAGCGGAATAGCATGCGTTTCCGGATCGTGACGCTCGCCGATGCCCTCGTCTGGGCACGCGCCAGCGGCGTTGAAGTAACGCAGATGCGCGAACTTTAGGCCGTGCGCCGTCGCCATGTCGCGGCTGGCGCGCTCAATCATGAGCTTGGACCAACCATAAGGGCTAAGCGGCCATTGCGGATGCGTCTCGTCCATCGGCAGACGCTGCGGATCACCATACGTGGCGCAGGTCGAGGAAAACACAAAGGCGTTCACGCCGGACTCGCGCATGGCGTCGAGCAACGTCAGCGCACCGACCACGTTGGCGTCGTAAAAGCGCTCCGGAAACTTCACCGACTCGCCAACCTCGATCAGCGCGGCGCAATGAAGAACCGCTGCGGGCTTATGGCGGGCGAACACCTCCATGAGCCGGGTCTTGTCGCGAATGTCGCCCTGTTCCAGCGGGCCCCATTTTACGAAGCGCTGATGGCCATTGTGGAGATTGTCGTAAACAACGACATCATGCCCGGCGCGCTTCAGCGCCAGGCAGCAATGCGAGCCGACATAACCGGCCCCGCCCGTAACAAGAATTGTCGCCATGTCGCCGTCCTGTTAGAGCCTTGGTCCCATGAGCGCCACATCTTTCGCCGCCCGCGAAGCAGCCTTCGCACACATCTCGCGCGAGGCCGCACGTCTTAAGACGCAAACCTTGCTTGACCTCTTTGCCGCCGACGCAAACCGCGCCGAAGCGTTTACCTTTAACGCACCGCATCTCATCGCCGATTTTTCCAAGCAGCGCGTGGACGCTGGTGCGATTTCGGCGCTTAGCGCATTGGCAAACGCAGCGGATTTTGACGGCTGGCGCGAAAAGCTTTTCGCAGGCGAGACGGTCAACACCACCGAAGGCCGCGCCGCAAAGCACTGGGCGCTGCGCGCGCCCGACGCGCCGCCGGAGGTGCTCGAAACACGCAAACGCATGGCCGTCTTTGCCGGACGCATTCGCCCGAAGATCGACGTAATCGTGCATCTCGGCATCGGTGGTTCCGATCTCGGCCCGCGCCTGATCATCGATGCGCTAAAGCCGCTGCGCCACGCAGGAATCGACGTGCGCTTCGCGGCCAATGTGGACGGCGCTGACGTTGCCGACGCGATTGAAGGCCTCGATCCCAAGCGCACACTACTGATTGTTGTCTCAAAGACTTTCACCACACAGGAAACGCTCGCCAACGCCGCGTTCGTGCGCGCCTGGGGGCCTGCACATATCGCCGCCGCTACTTCTGCGCCCGAGAAGGCTGTCGCTTGGGGCGTTGCGCCAGAGAACGTGTTTGCGTTCTGGGATTGGGTTGGCGGGCGCTATTCGTTGTGGTCGAGCGTGAGCCTCGTTTGCGCAGTGGCGCTAAGGGACAATGCGTTCGAGGGTCTTCTTTCAGGCGCTGCCGAAATGGATGCGCACTTCCGCGACGCGCCTTTCGCGCAGAATTTGCCCGCGCTGTCAGCCGCTATCCAAACCTGGAATCGCGAAGCGCTCGGCCTCGGCTCCTACGGTGTCATCCCTTACGCCGAGCGGCTGCGCCTGCTGCCCGCTTACCTGCAACAGCTTGAAATGGAGTCGAACGGCAAAAGCGTGAGCCGCGACGGCGACGCGATCGCGCGCTCAGCCTGCGCCGTCACCTGGGGCGCGGCCGGCACCAACGCGCAGCACTCCTTCTTCCAATTGCTGCACCAAGGCGTCGACGAAATCCCCGTGGAGTTCATCGTCAACGCTGGCCCCCAAGAAGGGCCGCCTGCGCACCGCGCAAAGGTTTTCGCAAACGCACTAGCGCAAGCGCGCGCACTGATGGTCGGCAAAGTGTCGAGCGAGCCACACCGCGTTTTCTCCGGCGATCGCGCTTCCACCATGATGGCGATCGACGCGCTAACGCCGGAAGCGCTCGGCGCTTTGCTGGCATTCTACGAACACCGCACCTTCACCCAAGCCGTGCTCGCCGGGATAAATCCGTTCGACCAATTCGGCGTTGAGCTCGGCAAGGAAATGGCGGGACAGTTGCTTCCCGCGCTGGAAGGCGGTGCAGCGCCGGATGGCGTAGATGCGAGCACATCTGCTTGGCTGAAGCGGCTCCGCTAGTCTGGACCGCCGGCGCCCTCGCCGGCATGCACTGTATCGAACAAACACCCTTTGTCGGTAGCACCGTCGTCATGCCGGCGAGGGCGCCGGCGGTCCAGATTTGGCTCCCGCACCGCGCCAAATATTAACGAATAGGTACCTTCAGCGCGCTTAAGCTCTCGCCGTGGCGAGACCATCGAACCCTGAAGGCATCCGCGACCTGTCGCTCATCCGCGCTAGCGGGTCGACGGCGCGCGTCATGAATCTGGCGCTGACCTACGAGCGCTTTGGAGAGACCGATGAGTTTCGCGCAGCCCCGCTCTTCCGCTGCGATCCGCTCAACCGTGCGCTGATCGTAAAGCACGCGCTACGACCGCACGAACGCGTCTTGTTCGAGCACCCTGGCACACACGCCACCAAGATCATCTTCCCGTTCTCGCCAACCGAACTCAGCTTAGGCGGCACGTCGGTGATGCTGGGCGAATTGCAGTTCGACAAGATTTTCAGAAGTGTCGTCGGCACAGGCTTTGACCCAATCGATGTCGAGGCAGATTTCGAGCTGCTCGATCTGCTGAACGACGTGCCGTCGTTCGATCCGTTCCTAATGCGCGAACAATTGCGCAAGCTGGATCGCGCGCCAGCGCGCTGCTTCTTCGAAGTCTCCGACGCTGACATCGCCGGCATGATGAAGTTTGTCGCAGTCGAGATCGCGCCGCTGGCCGCGCTCGCTTTCGGCGGAACTGGGCGAAAGATCGAAAAGCTCTCCGAGCGTCTCGCTGACAAGCTCATGCTCGACGAAGGCGCACAAATGCTGGAGCCGCTGCGGGCGGCGCTCAACATGAACCCCGCACAATATCGCGACGGCGTGTTTGCCTGGAAGGGCTTCCTCTACTACAAATGGTCGCTGGCGCAGCTCGAAGCGGGGCAGCAGCACTTTGGCAAGAGCTTAGCACTTTGCCGCGTCGTCGGCGGCGCGGCAGCGCTTCGCATGGACGTCGAGAAGCTGCGCCGTCGCGTGATCTCGCGCACCAATCTCATCTTGAAACGCACGACTGATGCGATGGCCGATTACGAAAGCGCTTTCGGCGCACTATCGCGCGGACAACCCGCGAGCTTCCGCGATTTTCTGCTTGCCGCGCCAAGTCGCTTCATCGCACTCGGCGAAGCCATCGGCGCAGTGAAGCACATGCACGCATTATGGGGTTTTCGCTTTCCGCCGAACACGGTTGCCGCAATCGAAGCCGATGAAGCGTTCGGAATGCTCGATGAATTCGATCGCGTGCTCGAAAGTGCAGAACTTACACAAGACCAAGACGCGCTTGAGATGGCGCTTTAGGCGAGCGCTTTGAGGCTAGACGTGGCGACCTGAGTCTCGCCTTCGCTCATAACAGTCTCATAAATCGCAAGCGTCTGCGCCGCGACCGCATCCCAGTCAAAACGTGCAAGCACAGCATCACGGTCGGCGGCGTAACTCGCGTGCGGAGTATTGAGGGCCGAAACCAGCGCATCTACATCGCGGCATACGAAGTAATTGCGCGCTGGCAAGCCGATGTCTTTATTGGCGGAGATGTCGCTCAGCAGCACCGGCGCGCCTGCGCCAAGCGCTTCAAGCACCACGATGGGCAAGCCTTCGTGTGCTGATGGCAGCACGAACAACGAAGCGTTGCGATAGAGCGCCTCTAGTGTGCGGCGATCTTGCGAGCCTGTGAAGATCACACGATCCGAACCGCGCGCCATTAGAGTACGCACATATTCATCAGCGTGATCGGCGTTGCCTGCGATGACAAGCTTGGCCGTCGGCGGCGCGCGTTCAAACGCTTCCACGAGATCGTCAAAGCACTTTTCGGGCACCAGCCGCCCAACGCCGAGCACATAATCTTTAGCCGTAAGACCAAAGCGTTCCAGCACAGCCTCCGCATCGCTGGGCTCAGCGTAAAGCTCGGCGCCGTTCGGTACATAATGAATGCGATCGGAGCGGCTTGGAAAATCCCGCTTCAGCTCTTCAGCTAAAGACGGCGACACCGCGATCACGCCATCGGCAAAGCGCAGCGCCGCCTGCTCTCCGACTTTCAGCGCCGTCCGGCCAAGCCAATTCCACTTGGCGCGCGCATAGTCGCGACCGTGATGGGTGACGACAACGCGCTGGCCCATCAACTTCGCAAGCGGCGTGATCAAAGCCGGCCCAATCGCGTGCACATGCACGACGCGCGGACGCACGGTGAAAACAGCGTGGAAAAGTCCCGCAATCGCGTTCGGCAATGCTTCGAGATACTTGTTGCGCACAGCAGCAACCGGGCGAACTTCGAGCCGCTCATTCAGCGTGTGCGCTTCGTTGACGTAACCCTGACGGCCCAACACCAGAAAGCGCAGGCCGGAAGTACGGCTCAAGCGCGTGAAGATTTGCTCGCAATGCGTCTCGATGCCCCCGGACACGCCCGGGAAGCCACGCAGGCCGATGACGCAAACATCGACGCGATCTGACGCTTTGGCCTCAGCCACTTCCACTCACCTTGGGCGCCGCCAATGGCCGGCACAAAACAACCGAACCCAGCCTGGGTCCAGCGGCTTGGACATGCACGAACTGAACCGGCACGTGGTTGGGGAAATTGAACGTGTGCACTCGCCGAAGCGTCGAGTCTGGACCGCCGGCGCCCTCGCCGGCATGCACCAGATCGAACAAGCGCCGGTGTGTGTCGGTAGCCGCTGAGCCGTGCCGGCGAGGGCGCCGGCGGTCCAGACTCAAGCAGCCTTCGCCGCCGCGACCACGGCCGCCTTCACGTCATTCACGGCGCTGCGCACCAGGTTCTCATCATCGCCCTCTGCCATGATCCGCACCAACGGCTCGGTCCCGCTCTTGCGGACCAACAAACGCCCCGTGCCGCTCAACGCCGCTTCCGCCGCCTTGATCGCGGCCTTCACGCTCGCCGCCTCCATCGGATCGGGCTTGCCCTTTTCGTAGCGCACGTTTTCCAGCACTTGCGGCGCAGGTTCGAAGAGTTTGCACACTTCGCTCGCCGGCTTACCGGATTGCACGATCACCGCGATCACCTGCAGCGCCGCCAGCAAACCGTCCCCCGTCGTGGAAAAATCGCTCAGGATAATGTGGCCCGACTGTTCGCCGCCAACATTATAGCCCTTGGCGCGCATGGCCTCGACGACATAGCGATCGCCCACCTTGGTGCGCTCCATGCCGAGCTTCATGCCCTGCAAAAAGCGCTCAAGCCCCAGATTGCTCATCACGGTCGCGACGATGCCGGGCTTGGTCAGTGTGCCGTTCTCTTTCCAGCTCTTGGCGATCAGCGCCATCAGCTGGTCGCCGTCGATCGAATTGCCCTTCTCATCGACGATCGCCACCCGATCGGCATCGCCATCCAGCGCAATGCCAATATCGGCGCGATACTTCAGCACCGCATCCTTCAGCGCGCGCGTATCGGTTGAGCCGACTTCTTCGTTAATGTTGAAACCGTCCGGATCGATGCCGAGCTTGATCACCTCGGCGCCCAGTTCGTAAAGCGCCACTGGCGCGACCTTGTAGCCAGCGCCATTGGCGGCATCGATCACGATGCGCATGCCTTTGAGCGTCAGCCGCTTCGGGAACGTCGCCTTGACGATCTCGACATAGCGGGCCTGGGCGTCGTCGATGCGGCGGGCGCGGCCGAGCTTATCGGGCGCGGCCAAATGTTCATCGAGCTTGGAATCCATCAGCTGCTCGATCTCGAGTTCGGCATCGTCCGAGAGCTTATAGCCGTCCGGGCCGAAGAGCTTGATGCCGTTATCGGCGAACTTGTTGTGTGAGGCCGAGAGCATGACGCCCAGATCCGCGCGGAGCGAACGGGTCAGCATCGCCACGGCCGGCGTCGGCAGCGGTCCGAACAGCACCACATCCATTCCGGCGGCGGTGAAGCCCGCGGTCAGCGCCGGCTCCAGCATGTAGCCCGAGAGGCGCGTATCCTTGCCGATCACCACCAAATGGCGGCGGTCATCGGCCGAGCGGAAGCGCTTGCCGGCGGCCAGACCTACCCGCATGGCCACTTCGGGCGTCATGGGGAAGCTATTGGCTGTCCCGCGGATGCCGTCCGTCCCGAAATAGGCCCTGGTCATGGGTGACCGTACTCCCTCGTAAAACCGTCGCATGTTGAAAGACTAATTGAGGTGCAAATCAATGGCTGTTGTCTCAAGAGAACGCCGGGACAACACCAAACGATGCGTTTACCTTCCGCCGTCATCCCGGGGCTCGCGTTAGCGAGAACCCGGGACCCAGGGGCAAACGCATCAGCTTTGTGACTCCTGGGTTCCGGATCACGCTGCGCGCGTCCGGAATGACGAAACTACTTTAGCGGGATAATGACGGCATGTGCGGCATCATTGGCATTCTCGGTAATTCGCCCGTTGCACCCCGGCTGGTGGAGTCGCTGAAGCGGCTTGAGTATCGCGGCTATGACTCGGCTGGCGTGGCTGCCCTCAATGGCGGCGCCATCGAACGCCGTCGCGCCGCCGGCAAGCTGGTCAATCTGGAAACCGAGCTTGGCTCAAACCCGCTCGCTGGCACGACCGGCATCGGCCACACACGCTGGGCCACCCATGGCGCGCCGACCACCGCCAACGCTCACCCGCACGCCACCGACAAAGTCGCCATCGTTCATAACGGCATCATCGAGAACTTCCGCCCGCTGCGCGAAGAGCTGATCAAGGCCGGCCACAAGTTCGCGTCGGAGACCGACAGCGAAGTCATCGCTCATCTCGTCGACGAATACTTGAAGCAAGGCCAATCGCCCGAACAAGCCGCGATCAGCGCCGTGCGCCGCCTCGACGGCGCCTTCGGCATTGCCGTCTTGTTCGCGGGCGAAGACGACATTCTGATCGGCGCCCGCAAAGGCTCGCCGCTGGCTGTCGGCTTGGGCGACGGTGAAATGTATCTAGGCAGCGACGCCATCGCCGTGTCGCCCTTCACCACGCGCGTCATCTTCCTCGAAGAAGGCGACATCGCCGTGCTTTCTCACACGAAAGCGAAAATCCTCGACGCGGGCGGCCAGATCGTAGAGCGGCCGGTGCACATATTCTCCGGCGGCGCCGCCGCAGTGGAGAAAGGCAATCACCGCCACTTCATGCAGAAGGAAATCTACGAGCAGTCCGAGACCACCGCCCGCACCATAACGCGTTACGTCAACGCGAATGACGAAACCGTGCAAATGCCGGATCTCGACGGCGTCGATCTCGCCGCCGATAGCGCCATCGTCATAGGCTGCGGCACCGCCCATTATGCCGGCCGCGTCGCCGAATATTGGCTCGAGCAATATGGCGGCATCGCCGTCGAAACCGACATTGCAAGTGAGTTCCGCTATCGCAAACCGGCCTTCGGTAAGAAGGCGTTCTCGGTGTTCGTCTCGCAGTCAGGCGAAACCGCCGACACGCTGGCGGCACTCCGCTATTGCAAAGAGCAAGGTCTCAAGACGCTCGCCGTCGTCAACGTGCCGGAGTCAACGATCTGGCGCGAAGCCGACGCACGCTTGCCGACGTTGGCAGGCCCTGAGATCGGCGTCGCTTCCACCAAAGCCTTCACTGCGCAGCTCTCCGCGCTCGCCGGCCTCACCATTGCCGTCGGCCGAGCCCGCGGCGCGCTCTCATCACAAGAAGAATCCCGCCTCGTTCGCGCGCTGATGGAAACGCCGCGCCTTATTGCTGACGCGCTCACTGCGGAGCCGGAAATCGAAGCGATCGCGTACGAGCTCGCGCAAGCGCGAGACGTGCTCTATCTCGGCCGCGGCGTGCATTACCCGATCGCGCTCGAAGGCGCGCTGAAGCTGAAGGAAATTTCCTACATCCACGCCGAAGGCTATGCCGCTGGCGAGCTGAAGCATGGGCCTATCGCGCTGATCGATGAGCACACGCCGGTCGTCGTCGTCGCACCGCACGATGCGTTGTTCGAGAAAACGCTCTCCAACATGCAGGAAGTGAACGCGCGCGGCGGCAAGCTGATCGTGATCACCGATCCGGCGGGTGCGGCCGCCTGCGCCGACATCGCCAAGCACATCATCATGACGCCCGCCTGCGATCCGTTCGTCGCGCCGCTGGTCTATTCCATCCCGATCCAGCTGCTGGCGTACCTCACCGCCGTGCAAAAAGGCACCGACGTCGATCAACCGCGCAACCTCGCGAAATCGGTCACCGTCGAATGAGCAAACTTCGCGCAGGCGTGCTTGGTGCGGGCGCCTTCGGGCGCATTCACGCGCGCAAGTTTTCTGAAGACGCACGCGTTCAGTTCGTCGGCGTGTTCGATCCGGACGATGAACGCGCACAACAACTCGCCGACACGCACGGCGCCAAAAGCTTCGCCAGTCTCGACGCCCTGCTCGCCGAGATCGACATGCTCACCATCGCGAGCCCGCCCTCGTTCCATGGCACAGCGGCACTCGCTGCGCTCAACGCCGGCAAGCATGTGCTCGTTGAAAAGCCGCTCGCCACCGACGTCGCCACCGGCGCAAAGCTCGTTGAGCTCGCGCGCGCCAAGAAGCTCACCCTCGCCTGCGGACACCAGGAACGCTTGGTGTTTGACGCGATGGGACTGCTCGCTGCGCCAGAACAGCCGACTTACATCGAAAGCGTCCGCGAAGGCCCGTGGACGGGCCGCAGCGCAGACGTCTCCGTCACGCTCGACCTCATGGTCCACGATCTCGATCTCGCGCTGCAGCTCCTAAAGCGCAAACCCGCGAGCATCGCCGCCACCGCGCGCAGCGAAAAAGGCAAAACCGCCGACGCCATCGAAGCGCGCCTTGCCTTCGACGGCGCCGAAGCCGTCTTCATATCCAGCCGCGTCGCCGCAGAGCGCAAGCGCACCATGCGCGCAGTTTATCCCTCCGGCGAAGTGAAGCTCGACTTCCTGACCCGCGAATTTTCAAACACCACCAACTTCCCACTCAACGCCGCCTTCAATGAGACGCGCATCGGCAGCGACCCGCTCGGCGCCAATGTCGCGCAATTCATCGACGCCGTGCTCGGCGTCGCGCCGCGCCCCGTCGTCAACGGCGAGGAGGCCCTCGCCGTTTTGGAGTTGGCGCTCGATGTTGATCGCGCGAGCGGGCTGCCTTCGCTGTCATGAACGTAGCCTTTCATTCCTTCGTCATTCCGGGGCTCAGCGGAGCTGAGAACCCGGAACCCAGGGGCAAACGCACGGTGCATTGTCACCCCCTGGGTTCCGGATCGCGCTTCGCGCGTCCGGAATGACGAGATAGTTTTTTGATCTAGCTGAGCAAGAACCATGATCCCCTTCATCGACCTTCAAGCCCAACGCGCGCGCATCTCCGACAGAATCGACGCCGCCGTCTCCAAAGTGATCCGCTCCGGCGCCTACATCTTTGGCCCGGAAGTGAAGACGCTCGAAGGCCAACTCGCGCGATTCGCTGAGACCAAGCACTGCATCGCCAACGCCAACGGCACCGACGCGCTGGTGCTGCCGCTCTGGGCTTGGGGCGTAGGCGAAGGCGACGCCGTCTTCTGCCCAAGCTTCACCTTCGCCGCGACCGCAGAGATTGTGCCGTGGACGAACGCCACGCCCGTCTTCGTCGATGTGCTGCCCGACACCTACAACATCGACCCCGCCTCACTCGAAGCCGCGATCGCCGGCGTGAAGAAGGACGGCAAGCTGAAGCCACGCGCGGTGATCGCTGTCGATCTCTTCGGCCAACCGGCGGACTACCCGGCGATCGCTGCGATCTGCAAGCGCGAGGGCCTGAAACTCATCGCCGACTCCGCGCAAGGCTACGGCGCGACGCTCAACGGCAAACACCCGATGCACTGGGCCGACGCGCAAACCACGTCGTTCTTCCCTGCCAAGCCGCTCGGCTGCTACGGCGACGGCGGCGCCACGCTCACCAACAATGACGACGACAACGTCCTCATGCGCTCGCTCGCCTTCCACGGCGCCAGCGGCGACGACAAGTATAATTGCGCGCGTATCGGCATGAACTCGCGCCTCGACACGATCCAAGCCGCGATCCTGATCGAAAAGCTCGCAATCTTCGCCGACGAGATCCGCGCGCGTAACGAGATCGCCGACCGCTACGCCCACATGCTCGAGGGCCTCGTGCAAACGCCGAAGGTGATCCAAGGCGGCGTTTCAACTTGGGCGCAATACGTCATCGAAGCCGATAACCGCGATGGCCTCGCCGCGCATTTGCGCGAAGCGGGCGTGCCGACGGCGATGTATTATCCGAAGCCGCTGCATAAGCAGACAGCGTACGAGAGCTTCCCGATTGGCGCCGGCGGTTTGAAAGTCAGCGAAACCATTTGCCACCGCGTGCTAGCGCTGCCGATGCACCCGTATCTGGATGGGCAGACGCAGACCAAGATTGCGAACGCGGTGCGGGATTTTGTGAAGGCTGGTTCTTAGTCATTCCAGACAGCCGCAGGCTGATCTGGAATCCAGGGGCAACTATTCAGGCGTCGCCCTGGATTCCAGATCGCGCTCCGCGCGTCTGGAATGACTCAATTCACGAACTTGCACTAAGCTCCCGCCATGTCCGCCGATGTTTACCAAACCGAGTGCGTCGTCATCGGCGCCGGCGCCGTTGGCCTCGCCTGCGCCGCCGCACTCGCGCGCTTTGGCCACGACGTGCTCGTGCTGGAAGCAACGGCGCAGATCGGCTCGGGCACATCCTCGCGCAACAGCGAAGTCATCCACGCCGGGCTTTACTACCCGACAGGCAGCTTAAAGCACCAACTCTGCGTCGAAGGCCGCCGCAAGCTTTACGCCTACGCCGCCGAGCGCAATGTCGCGCATAAGAAGTGCGGCAAGCTCATTGTCGCGACCAACGCCGCCGAAGAAACACAGATCGCAGCGCTGCATCAGCGCGCGCAAGAAAACGGCGTAGAGAACTGCACGCTGCTGACCGCGGCAGAAGCAAAAGCGCTGGAGCCCAACATCACGTGCGTCTCCGCGCTGCTCTCCGCTGAAACCGGCATTCTCGACAGCCACGGCTACATGCTGGCGCTCTTAGGTGAGATCGAAGCCAACAACGGCGCCCTAGCCCTCAACGCGCCCTTCATCCGCGCCGCGAAAGCCGCAGACGGCTACGAAGTGGAAATCGGCGGCGAAGCGCCAGCGCGTATTGCCTGCCGTGTTCTGATTGATGCCGCCGGCCTTGATGCACAGCGTGTCGCGGGCGCGATCGAAGGCGTTGAGAACATTCCGCAGCTCGTGCTCGCAAAAGGCTCCTATTTCGGCTGCGCCGCAAAGCCCGCCTTTTCGCGGCTCATCTATCCCGCGCCCGTCGATGGTGGCTTGGGCGTGCATCTCACGCTTGATCTCGGCGGCCGTATGCGCTTTGGGCCTGACGTCGAATGGCTCGATCACAACGAGCCAGAGCGCGTCGACTACACCGTCGATCCCAAGCGCAGCGAAAGCTTCTACGACGCGATCCGCCGCTATTGGACGGCACTCCCAGACGCTTCGCTTACGCCAGACTATTCAGGCTGCCGCCCAAAACTCTCCGGCCGCGGCGAAACCGCAGCGGACTTCCGCATCGAGACGCATGGGCAACCGGGGCTCGTCTGCCTCTATGGCATCGAAAGCCCCGGCCTCACCTCATCGCTCGCGATAGCCGAACGCGTAGCAAAGCTCGCGGACTAGTTACGGCCCGCCGATAAAGTCGCTCGCAGTCAGCGCAAGGCCCGGCGCCAAAGTCGCGAACTGGATCGCCGCGCCCGCGCCATTGCCGTCTGCATCGAAGTAGAGCGCACCCGTGACGGAATCGTAGATGATGCGATCATCCGCATCGCCCGCCGCTGTCCCGATTGCGAACGTGTTCGAGCCCAGCATGCCGATGCCGATACCTGTGAAGATCGTGCTGCTCAGTTGGATCGTATCTTCAGCGACGTTGAATCCAACAATCGTATCGACGTTGCCTACCCCGAGCGCGGTGGTGAACACAAACGTGTCGCCATCGTTGCCGCCATCGAGCAGATCTGCGCCTGCGCCTCCGTCCAGCGTGTCGCCGCCATCGCCGCCGTAGAGACTATCGTTGTCCGCCCCGCCCGAGAGGAAATCGACGCCTTGGCGGCCATACAGCGTATCTGCGCCCTCATCGCCATTCAGCACGTCAACACCATTGCCGCCGTCGAGCAGATCGTCATTTAGCCCACCGTTTAGCGTGTCGGTTCCGTCGCCCCCATAGAGCGCGTCATTGCCCGCATCGCCGTTCAGCGTGTCGTCGTTCTGGCGACCATAGAGTGTATCAGCGCCATCGCCGCCGCTGAGCGTGTCGTTGCCGTTGCCGCCATCGACTTGATCAACATCAGCGCCACCCCAAGCAGAATCATCGCCATCGCCGCCATAGAGCAGATCGTCGCCTGCATCGCCCCAGAGCGCGTCATTGCCAGTGCGGCCGTAGGCGATATCGGCGCCGTCGCCGCCATTGAGCGCATCGAGATCGTTGCCGCCGTCGAGCGTATCGCCATCGGCGCCGCCGAACAGATCGTCATTGCCGTTGCCGCCGAAGAGGTTATCGGCTCCGCCTTCGCCATAAAGCAGGTCGCGGCCGGATTGACCAAAGAGTGAGTTCACCGCAGCGTTGCCGGTGATTGAGTTGTTCAAAACGTTGCCATTGCCGTTGATGGCGTCCGCGCCGGTGAGCGTGAGGTTCTCCAAGTACGCAGCCAGCGCGAACGTTACGCTCGCATAAACGAGGTCCGTGCCGGACGACGCACTCTCTCCGACCAGATCACCTGCATTGTCGACGTAGTAAACGTCGTCACCCGCGCCACCGTACATGGCGTCCGCGCCTGAGCCGCCGGTGAGCGTGTCGATGCCGGCGCGGCCATACAGCGTATCGACGCCGTCGCCGCCGTTCAGCGTGTCGTTGTCATTGCCGCCATCGACGAAATCGTTGTCGCTGCCACCATCGAGCGTGTCGGCGCCGTCGCCACCATCGAGCGTATCTGCGCCGGCGCCAGCATTAATCGTGTCAGCGCCAGCGCGACCGCTCAAGACGTTGGCGACGCTATTGCCCGTGATCAAGTCGGCGCCCGCACCGCCGGTCGCGTTCTCAATCACCGCGCCACGAGCAATCGAGATGTTGCCGATCGCGACCCCGACGCCGCCATTGCCGGGGCCGGCGCTTGAAAACGCCTCCTCTCGCAAATCGATTTCAGTATTGGTGAAATAGCCCGAGAAATCGATCGTATCGACGCCGCCAGCATCCCAGATCGAGAACACCGGGCTGTCGGTGGCGCCAGTCAGAGAATAGTGCAGCAGGCCGGTATTCGAGTTGAAGCCATACGTCGTATCGCCCGTACGCGTGGTCATGTTGGCGCCATAGAGACGCTGCACCGCGGCGATGTCGTGCAGTTGCGGGCCGAACGCGAACGCATTGAGGCTGTGGCCCACGCCCGCGGAGCCGAAATAGCTCATCACCGTAAAGGCGCGCGAATCCTGCCAATAGACGGCGCTATCTGGATAAACGGTCGGCTCGCCGCTCAACGCGTCATAGTCAGCAGGGTGCGCCAAGCCGATCGCGTGACCGATCTCGTGCGCCAAAGTGTGCGGGCCGAAGCCGCCCCAGGTCAAAGTCGCATTGTCGGGCAGCGAGACGTTGATCCAAACATCGCCCTCTACACTGCCTGCGCCAGTTGACGTGGGCCACGGATAGTAAGCGAACGCTGAGGCCCCTTCGGCGCCGGTCGAATAATTGCCAAACAGCATTGTAGCGCTGTTCGAATATGCGCCCGCACCTTCCGTTCCTGTGCCCACCCGAACGAACGTAATGTTCGCAACATCGGACCAAAGCTGAAGCAGCGCTTCAGTGAAGGCGATCTGCGCGGCGCTGAACACCGAGAAACCGCCGGTATCTGATGGCATCGTGGCGGGTGCGGTAGCACGAAAGCCATAAGTGACCGTGGCGGGTTGACCGAGCGAGAAACTCCAGCTTACCCCGGCGCGCGTCAGCTGCGCGGCGGCCTGATCCCAGCTGTAAATTGGGAGGCCGTTGCCAGCTGTACCGGTGGTAGGCGGTTGAAAGCCAACGGGACCGTCTCCTGGACCCTCGTAACTCACGCCTGCACAGATCGGGCAGCCGCACACGGCTGGCGCGCCGTTTGCGCCTCCGCCCAATTCCAAAGCTGTCCCTGCGTCTTCGAACACATTCACATCAGCGCGAAACGCAACAGGCATGACCACTCCTCACATCGGTGCGCCGAACACTAAAGAGCGCGGCGCCCAAGTCCAGCACGTCACGCCGAGCGCACACAGGACCATTATTGCGCCACCGCTGATCGCGAAATGCACAACGCGAGAGCGCAATTGAGCCCCAATATCTATTGTCAAATGACATGCGCTCTTAAGAATTCGCGCCGCGCAATACCATTTAACCAAGACCTGATGGTTAAACTCGCGAGGCGATTGTTTAACCATGATTGTCTCTTCGACCTCCGTAATTTGCGCGACGCTGGCTGCACCATACCGACACCTACTCGGAGAAGCCGGCTTCACTGCGTACGGAGGTACTGGGAAATGCAATTGAAGCTTATGAGCTCGGTCTGCGCCGTTGCTCTGGCTCTGGCGTTCGCGCCGGCAGCTTGGGCAGACGACGATGGTTCGAGCGTTGACGACGGCAGCGCCGTCGCTGTCGAGGGCAGCGCAGCTGCTGTCGACAACAGCGAAACGGAAATCGAAGAATCCTTCAACAACTCGATCGACAGCGATGTCGAAACCGAAGTTGAAGTCGAAGACTCCTTCAACTCAGACGTTGAAAACGAAGACTCCTTCAACGCCGACAATTCTGTCGAGCACGAAGACAGCTACAACACCGACAACTCGGTTGAGAACGAAGAATCGTTCAACACCGACAACTCGAACAACTCAGAGAACGTGGCCGTGGCCGTCGCCCTGACGGACTCGCTCAACGACAACTCGGTTGAGAACGACACCGACAACTCAGTCGAAAACGAAGAATCCTTCAACACTGACAACTCGGTTGAGAATGAAGACTCGTTCAACACGGAAGTTGAAACCGAAGAATCCTTCAACACGGACGTTGAGAACGAAGAATCGTTCAACACCGACGTCGAGATCGAAGACTCGCTGAACACCGACAACTCGGTCAACACCGACAACTCGATTGAAGACCAAAACAACTCGACCGACAACTCGGTTGAGAATGAAGAGTCCTTCAACACCGACAACTCGAACAACTCGCTGAACGTCGACGTCGCGCTGACGGACTCGCTCAACGATAATTCGGTCGAGCATGAAGACAGCTATAACACCGACGTCGAGAACGAAGAATCGTTCAACACGGACGTTGAGATCGAAGACAGCTACAACGCTGACAACTCGGTCAACACAGACAACTCGATCGAAGACCAAAACAACTCGGTCGACAATTCGGTTGAGCACGAAGACAGCTACAACACCGACGTCGAGATCGAAGATTCGTACAATGCCGATAACTCGGTTGAGAACGAAGAATCCTTCAACACGGACAACTCGATCGAAGAGCAAGACAACTCGGTCGACAATTCGGTCGAAGCTGGCGATCAATCGCTCAACAATGGCTCGCTCATCGCGGGCGACGACCAAGCCAACAACTCGAACCAAGCCGGCGACGACCAAACCCTCGCCGACAACGGTTCGCTGCAAGCGGGCGACGATCTGGACCAGAACAACAACAGCGGCACCTATGCTGGCGATGATCTGAACCAGAACGCAGGCACCTATGCTGGCGACGATCTGAACCAAAACGCGGGCGTCTATGCGGGCGACGATCAAAACATCGCTGGCGGCCATCAGGTCGGCGACGATCAAGAGATCAACAACGCATCGGGCGGTTCGGCTCTTGCCGGTGACGACCAGAACATCTCTGGCGGCCACATGGCTGGTGACGACCTCGACATCGACAACACGTCGGCTGGCGGCCACATGGCCGGTGACGACCTTGACATCGACAGCGAGTCCAACTCGGCCGGCGGCCACTTGGCTGGCGACGACATGGAAATCGACAACGAGTCGAACCTCGCCTCTGGCGGTTCGAGCATCGCTGGCGACGACCAGAACACGGCTGGCGGTCACCAAGCTGGTGGCGACCAAGAATTCACCAACGCTTCGGGCGGCTCGCTTGCGGCAGGTGACGACTTGGACATCAACACCGGTGTGCAAGCTGACGAGTTCCAGAACGCTTCTGGCGGCTCGATCGCAGCTGGCGACGACGTGAACCTCGACTCGAACTCGGGCATCCAAGCTGACGACTTCAACAACGCTTCGGGCGGCGCCATCGCTGCTGGCGGCGACGTCGAACTCGACTCGAACTCAGGCATCCAAGCCGACGAGTTCAACAACGCTTCGGGCGGTTCCGACATCGTTGGCGACGACCAAAATACGGCCGGCGGCCACATGGCTGGCGACGATATGACAGTTGCCGACAACGGCTCGAACCAAGCGGGCGATGACCAAACGATCGTGGGCGGCCATGCCGCTGGCGACGACCTGGACATCCGCAACGCTTCGGACGATGCGAACCAAGCTGGTGGCGACCAAATCGTCGCTGACAACGGTTCGGCCATCGCCGGCGACGACCAAACCATCAACTCGGGCACGCTGGTCGGCGACGACCAAGACAACTCGGTTGATAACTCGGTTGAGTACGAAGAGTCCTTCAACACCGATAACTCGGTCGAGAATGAAGAATCGTTCAACACCGACGTCGAAATTGAAGACTCGTACAACACCGATAACTCGGTCGAGAACGAAGAAAGCTTCAACACCGACAACTCCGACAACTCGCTGAACGTCGCCATCACGGACTCGCTCAACGACAACTCGACGAACAATGAAGATAGCTTCAACACCGACAACTCGGTTGAGAACGAAGACTCGTTCAACACCGACAACTCGGACAGCTACAACACCGACGTCGAAGAGTCCTACAACACCGATAACTCGGTTGAGAACGAAGACAGCTTCAACACCGACAACTCAGTCGAGAACGAAGACTCGTTCAACACCGACAACTCGGTTCGTAACGAAGACAGCTTCAACACGGAGATCGAAGACTCGAACAACACCGATAACTCGGTGCGTATCGAAGACTCGCTCAACACCGAGATTGAAGACAGCTACAACGTCGAGACGGATATCGAAGACAGCTACAATTCCGACAGCTCGGTGACCACCATGGTCATCACGGCGATGGAACTGGACGCCTTCGTGACCGACATTGAAGTCGATGCACACGGCTTCAAGGAAGGCGAGATCGAAACCGGAGCCATCACGATGGACAACGGCGCGCTCGCTAACTTCGGCGGCATCAACACGTCGAGCATGAACACCGGTATTGGTTCGGCTAACCAGGCAGCTACGGCTGTCGGCGCCAACGCCAACATCACGTTCGGCAACGGCGGCGGCGGCAACTAAGCCACCGCGAACGGGTACGGCTGGGCTGGCGGGTTCTCCGCCAGCCCAGATCCGGCTCTAACCCCAGCAACGGCAGGGTCCGATGAAGACCATGACGACACTACTGAAGGGAGCGGCTTTCGCAGGCGCTGTGGCGTTCGCCACCATGGCTACGGCTGACGAACTCCCCTCGGCCCAGGACTTGCCAGACGACGGCATGACTGAGCTCTCACTCGAAGACATGGACGCGCTCGCAGGGGGTACGGGCGTCGACATCGTGATGATTACGGATCAAACGCTGACCGCGACAAACACCGGCAATACGGTGACAGGCGATGTGGTCGGCTCGGGACAAGTCAATCTCGGGTCAGGCGCATTCTCCGGCTATAGCGGCCTCGGCAATTTCGTCATCAACACGGGCCACAACAATAACCTGCAATCCAGCATGAGCGTTTCGGTCGTGCTGGCCCCTCCAGGACCAACACCGTGACGGCGAAAGCCCTCACCAAGACTTTCGCGCCGTTCCACGCACTGTGGGGCGGCGCCGCTCTTGTTTTTGGAGCGGCATTGCTGCTTGCCAGCCCAGCGGAAGCGCAAGTGCGCACGCATGGCGAAGGCGGCGGCTCCTATACAGTTTCAGTGATGAGCTGGCGCGACATCCCATTCCGGACGGTCGTACGCCAGCAATACGATTATAGCTGCGGCTCGGCGGCAGTGGCCACGCTGCTGCGCTTTCACTACGGCACGCATGTCACCGAAGCCGAGATCTTCCAGAACATGTTCGCGCGCGGCGATCAGGCGCGCATCCAGCAAGTCGGCTTCTCGATGCTCGACATGCGCTCCTATCTCGAAGAGCGCGGCTTCCGCGCTGACGGCCTGCGGCTCTCGCTCGATCGCTTGGCGACGCTTGAGACGCCGGCGATCGCGCTGATCACGCCTGGCAATTATCGCCACTTCGTCGTCGTCAAAGGCGTCACCGACACACACGTCCTCGTCGGCGACCCGACGTTCGGCTTGCAGACCTACACCCGCGCCGACTTCGAAGCGGTGTGGAATGGCGTCGTGCTGGCGATCCGCAACACGCCCGAAGGCGTCAGCGATCCGATCTACAATGCCGAGAACGAATGGCAGCCTTGGTCGCGTGCGCCGCTCGGCGATGCGCAAGGTCCGATTTCGCCAGCGTCGCTCTTCCTGAGTGCGCGCGAGCTTTATCAAATCTCTCCGATGACGCCGCCGGTGCCGGGATGACGCGCCACCGTCCCTCTCTGCGCTTCATGCTCTTCACCGCCGCAGCGTTCGCTGCGTTCGGCGCGCCTGCGTACGCGGAGAGCGCCGATTGGGGTGACGACATCGAGATCATGGCCGACGACGAGATGAACGCCCTGCGCGGCGGCTTCGAGATCGGCGGCATCAACATCAATTTCGGCGCGACCGTAACCACCATCCTCAACGGCGTGCCGGTTCTCACCACCAACATCACCGTCACCGACGCAGGCCGCATCGTCGACCAGACCATCGCCGATGTCGGCCAATCGATTGGCGATCTCACGGAAGAAGGCCGCGCCGCTCTTGGCCTCGATGGACTCGGCGAAGACGCCGCCGGCATCATCATCGACGACGAAAACGGCGTCACCGCGCTCGTGCACAACGTCACCGAAGGCGCGTTGCAAAACATCATCGTCAACACCGCCACCGGCCGCGACATCGCCCAAGACATCGACATCACGCTCGACCTCCCCGGCTTCGAGATGATCCAATCCGAACTCACCACCGAACGCTTCGGCTTCCGCCTGCAAGACGACATGATGGGCGTAGCCTTCGGGCGCGGGCCGGGGGGTTAGTGTTTCGGCACGTAAGCATCGGCGTGCGTCATCCTTGTTGCGCGTGAGCGCGAAAAAACTTCTCGTTGTCGCTTTTGGTCTGCGCCAAAAGCGAGGAGAGCGGGACGCGGATCGGTCGCGCCGAAAATGCGCTGTTTTCACAGCGCGGAAAGACGCGGTCGATCCGCGTCCCGTAATTGCTTGACGCCGGCTCCGCGCGGGGAGGTCTTTCACTCCCGTGGTCAGAACGCCGACGGCGTGCGGGGCGATGCGTTCGAGCACATCGCGTTCCGGTTCGTGCTCCCGAAAGTTGTTACACCGCGGGCTTCAAGAGCGATGATCCCACTCCGCCGAGCAGGGCCCTACCCGCTTCGACGTCCGCGCTTTCGCGCGACGAGTGGAGGACCACCATCCTTCCACGCTCAATCACATCGCTCGCGCGTCGTTCGAACAGGGCTGCCGACTGCTCTCCAAGCGGAGCGATGGAGGCATGATACGGCTGGCGGCGGGGGTGTGGGATAGATTTTTTTGGCCGAAACATTGGGCAGTGCGCTGCTGCCATTTAATGATAGCCCTGCGTTGCCTACATGGCCGATTCGATACGAATTAGGGTGCAACATGTCTCGAACCGTATTCTGGGCCTGGCAAAGCGATCGCGACGAGAAGGTCTGTCACTACTTCATCCGCGACATTCTGAAGGCCGTCTGCGACGAACTCAGCGAAGAATTAGAACTTGAGGAGAGCGACCGCGCCGAGGTCGATCACGACACCAAAGACGTCACCGGCACACCTGAAGTGTTCGCCACAATTCTTCAGAAAATTCGGGCCGCCTCCGTTTTTGTAGCAGATGTCACGCCGATCGCTCGGACCGAAGCTGACAAGCCCTGTGCGAATCCCAACGTCATGATCGAGTTGGGCCATGCTTTGGCGCACCTACCAAGCGAGTAGGTGTTCATCATCGCCAACAGCGCTTGGTATGAAAAGGAAGATGAGCTGCCGTTCGATCTTCGTCATCGCAGACGACCGATCCTCTATCACCTGCCGGCCGGATCGAACGCCGCGGCGAGAGAGGCGGAGGGAAAGCAACTCGCAAGAAAGCTAAAGGATTGGATCGGCAAGGCGCTTGAACGGAACGAGCCCGCGATTGAGTTTCAAGACGCCGCAAGCCGAGGCGACGATCCCTCTGTTTGGTTTCAGCCAAATGAAGCACTGAAGCATCGAGATTTTCACGATGGCGGGGGACCCGAGCAGTCGATCACAGTATTTGAGGGTGCACCACGAGCCTACATTCGGGTGATTCCGGCAGGCTGGCGCCACGGCGAGCCGCGACGTGACGCTTTGCTCAAACTGCCGTCGCACACTCAGTTCTTCCCACCGGGGACAGCGGCGACCGGAGATGGCGGACCGAACTCGCACGGACTTTTGCGATACTGGAAGGCTCGTCGCATTGGCGAGCCACAAGCGATTTCTGCTGCGCAGATCTTCCGTAAAACGGGTGAGATATGGGCATTCGACGGCCAAGTTGGAGATTCCGACATGGGCGTCGAATACTTGGTGTGCCCGCGCGCTATCAAAGGCTGGTCCCTATTCTTGATGACCGCCCTCGAACTACTCACTCATTGGGAGGCGAGAGGGCCAATCAAGGTCACAGTGGGTGTAGTCGGCATGACCGGACTGCATTGGCCACCGCGCATTGGTCGACGCGTAGCATATGAGGATGGGATCGAGCATGCCGCTACGGGACGCGTTTGGAATGAAGAGGCTCAGCGCGCGTTTTTAGTGTCAGCTGCCGCCAAATTGTTCGACAATTTTGGTTTGACCGCGCCCACTGAACAAGAACTTGGAGACTTGATTAGACCTGCGGCCGTATGAGTTTGCGCCTAGTCCTCATCCATCTTCAACGCCGCAATAAACGCTTCCTGCGGGATCTCTACTTTCCCGAACTGGCGCATCTTTTTCTTGCCGGCTTTTTGCTTGTCCAAAAGCTTGCGTTTGCGCGAGGCGTCGCCGCCGTAGCATTTGGCGGTGACGTCTTTGCGCAGCGCGCTGATGGTTTCGCGGGCGATGATGCGGCCGCCTATGGCGGCTTGGATTGGGATTTTGAACAAGTGCTGCGGGATCAGCTCTTTCAGCTTTTCGCACATGGCGCGGCCGCGTGATTCAGCGCGGCCGGCGTGCACCAGCATGGAGAGCGCGTCGACCGGCTCGTCATTCACCAGGATCGACATCTTCACCAGATCGCCGACGCGATGGCCGATGATCTGATAATCGAAGCTGGCATAGCCCTTCGAGATGCTCTTCAGCCGGTCGTAGAAATCGAACACGACTTCGTTGAGCGGCAGCTCATAGACCAGCATCGCGCGCGAGCCGACGTAGGAGAGATCCTTCTGGATGCCGCGGCGATCCTGGCAGAGCTTGATGATGGGGCCTAGATATTCGTCGGGCGTGAGTAGCGTGGCTTTGATCCACGGCTCTTCGATTTCCTTGATGTAGACGACGTCCGGCAGATCGGCGGGGTTGTGAAGCTCTTTCACTTCGCCGCTGTTCATGTGGACTTTGTAGACGACGCTGGGCGCCGTCGCGATGAGATCGAGATTGAACTCGCGGCTCAAGCGCTCCTGAATGATTTCGAGGTGCAAGAGCCCAAGGAAGCCGCAGCGGAAGCCGAAGCCGAGGGCAGCGCTCGATTCCATCTCGAAGGAGAAGCTGGCGTCGTTGAGGCGCAGACGGCTCATCGCCGCGCGCAAATCTTCGAAGTTCGCCGCGTCTTGCGGGAAGAGACCGCAGAAGACGACAGGCTGCGCCGGCTTAAAGCCCGGCAGCGCTTTGGCGGTCTCGCGCTTGTTTTCGGTGATGGTGTCGCCGACGCGGGCGTCGCCGACTTCCTTGATCGAGCCGGTGAGGATGCCGATTTCGCCGGGGCCGAGCTCGGCCACCTCTTCGCGGCGCGGGCGCAGCACGCCGAGCGTATCGACGTTATAATCGGCGCCTGTCTGCATCAACTTGATGCGCATGCCCTTCTTCACCACGCCATCAATGACGCGGAAGAGCACGACGACGCCGAGATAAGCGTCGTACCAAGCATCGACCAGCATGGCTTTGAGCGGCAGTGCCGGATCGCCGGACTTCGGCGGCGGCAAGCGCGTGACGATGGCCTCTAACAGCTCGTCGATGCCCTCGCCGGTTTTGCCGGACGCGAGGATCGCCTCGGACGCATCGAGGCCGATCACGTCCTCGATCTGCTGCTTGACGCGATCGGGTTCGGCGGCGGGCAAGTCGATCTTGTTCAGCACCGGCACGATCTCAAGATCGAGATCGAGCGCTTGATAGACGTTGGCCAGCGTCTGCGCTTCGACGCCTTGGCTCGCGTCCACGATCAGCAGCGCGCCTTCGCAGGCGGCGAGGCTGCGCGAGACTTCGTAGGCGAAGTCGACGTGGCCGGGCGTGTCCATCAGGTTGAGGACGTAGTCTTTGCCGTCCTTGGCTTTGTAATCGAGGCGCACGGTCTGCGCCTTGATGGTGATGCCCCGCTCCTTCTCGATGTCCATATTGTCGAGGACCTGTTCGGTCATCTCGCGCGCGGTGAGGCCGCCGGTCGTCTGGATCAGACGGTCGGAGAGCGTCGACTTGCCGTGGTCGATGTGAGCCACGATCGAGAAATTACGGATGAGGTCGCGGGGAGTCATTGCGGCGTGTGGGTATATCAGCCCGCGCGCCGGGCCAAGCGCGGGGGCTGCGTCAGTTCGGCATTAGGGCGAAAAACACCAGATAAAACACGAGCCAGCAGCCCGCGAGCAGCCAATAGACGCCGCGCTCGCCCAGCCTGGGCCGGAGTTTTTGGGCAATCAGCCCTGCACCCACGCCGACAATCAAAAATCGCGGCAGTCGCGCAGCGACGCTGGCGAGCGCAAAGGCGGGCAGGTTTATGCTCAGTTGCGGAGCGACGATGGCGTACAATTTATAGGGCGTGGAGGTGAGCGGCCCGAGGAACGTCGCCCAAAACCAGCTCTCCCGCATCGCCGCCTCAGCCCGCGCCGCCATCTCGGCGCTGATCGCGGGCACCGCCAGCACCGCCTCGCGCGCAGCCGCTGGATCGCTCTGGCTCCACAGGTACATCGCGACGCCGCCAACACCCGCGCCGAACGCCGCGATAAGCGAAGCCTTGGCGGCGGCGCGCGGACCTTGGCGCACGCCGATGTAAGAGAGGATCACATCGGGGACGATGAAGAACAACGTCGCTTCAGCCACGCCCCAGAGGAACGCGGCGAGACTGAGTGCGTGGGTGCGGATGAAGCGCATGCGGCTCGGGGCGGCTCCGGCAGATTCGGACGCTTCAGCCTATAGCATCAGGGCGCCGTCGCGCGCCCGGCCCGCATTGACGCCGCCGGGCGGCTCCCTTAAACCGCGCCCTCTTCTACCGAACTAAACGTGCCCGGATGGCGGAATTGGTAGACGCACCAGCTTCAGGTGCTGGCGCTCGTAAGGGCGTGGAGGTTCGAGTCCTCTTCCGGGCACCATCCTACTCTCGCGGAGCGAGCTTCTGATGGCTCACGCCTCAGCGCGCACGCTCAAACACCGCAGCCAGTCCCTGGCCGCCGCCTATGCACATGGTCTCCAAACCATAGCGGCCGTCGCGGCGTTTTAGTTCGCGGGTGAGGTTGGCGAGGATGCGGATGCCGGTGGCGCCGATGGGATGACCCAACGAGATGCCGGAGCCGTTGACGTTGAGTTTGTCGCGGTCGTCCCAGTTCCAGCCTTTCAGCACGGCGAGCACTTGCGGGGCGAAGGCTTCGTTGAGTTCGACGAGGTCGATGTCTTTCCACGCCAAGCCGGTGCGCTTGAACAGCCGCTCGACCGCAGGCACGGGGCCGATGCCCATGCGCGAGGGATCGCAACCGGCGGCGGCCCAGGAGTGAAACCAGGCCAGCGGCTCTAAGCCCAGTTCTGCGAGCTTATCTTCGGCCACGACCAAACACGCAGCAGCGGCGTCGTTCTGTTGGCTGGCATTGCCGGCGGTGACGATGCCGCCTTTTTCGATGGCGCGCAGTGCGCCGAGGGTTTCCATCGACGCGTCGGGGCGGAAGCCTTCGTCTTTGGTGAAGAGTTCGGCCTCGCCGCGTTTCTTCGGCACCGACACCGGCACGAGTTCGTCGGCGAACTTGTTGGCGGCCCAGGCGGCGGTGGCGCGCTTGTGGCTCATGACGGCGTACGCGTCGGCCTCTTCGCGGCTGATGTTATAATCCTTGGCGAGGTTCTCGGCGGTTTCGATCATGCCGCTGATCACGCCAAAGCGCGCGATCGGTTGCGACATGACGCGGCCGCGGGTCAGGCGATCGTGCATGGTGCTGGGGCCGGAGCGCGCGCCGGAGCGCATGTCGGTCGAATAGTATTCGACATTGCTCATGCTCTCGACGCCGCCGGCGACAACGACGTCCGCAGCGCCCGTCTGCACCATCATGGCCGCGTCGATCACGGCTTGCAGGCCGCTGCCGCAGCGGCGGTCGAGCTGATAGCCCGGAATGGAGATCGGCAAATCCGCAGCCAACAGCGACCAGCGCGCGATGCATGGCGCTTCGCCATTGGCGTAGCCTTGCGCGAACACGACATCGTCGATGCGTTCAGGATCGACGCGCGTGCGCTCGACCAAAGCACGCAAGATCACTGCGCCCAGATCGCCCGCCTGCAACGGCGCCAGCGCGCCGCCAAACTTGCCCACCGGCGTGCGGATGGGATCGACAATCGCGACGCGTCTCATGGCTTATCTCCTGTTGGGCGCTTTTTGCGCAGCCGCAGGCGCGTGTCTAGCTCAGCGCGGCGGACGCTCCAGCGGCTGGCCGTAAAACTCCTCAAGTCCGAACGCGAACGGCGTCCAGCCTTTGCGCAGCACGACGTAGAACTCGCCCCAATTGGATTGCGGCACGAACTCCGCGAGCGAGAAATCGACGACGCGCGTGTAAAGCATCGGCTTCAAGATGCGGTCGAGGAAGGTGGCGCCTAGAAAGACGTGGCAGTGCACGCCGGGATGATGGCGTGCTTTTTTGATGTTCTCGACTTTGAGCAATTGCTCGGGCGTGATGGTGAGACCTGCGAAGGCGCGGTCGTAATAGAGATTGGTCTCCACCGCGTGGACCCAGGCTTTCTGCTCGTGCGTCAGATCGGAGAGATAATCCCACATCAGATGCGCAAACGAGGTGGGATCGCGGAAGCGGTCGAAGCAGCGCGGTGTGCGATCGGGGATCGTCAGCAGCAAATGGCCTTCGGGCTTCAGCAGATCACAGAGCATTTGCAGCCAAGCGATCGGATTGACGATGTGCTCAAAGACGTGATTGGCGATGATGAAATCGACCTGTTGATCCACCACGCTGCGATAATCTTCGCCCGCCACCACATAATCGACCGGCATGACGCCAGCCGGATCGTCGCCATTCTTCTGCGCCTGCTCGCGCAGCTGTTCGGTGGTGAAGAAGTCGAGATAGCGCATCTCGACGCTTGGATCGTTCACAGTCGGGCGCATGAAAGCGCCAAGCTCAAGCCCAACGCCGCGAATGGCGCCGACCCGCTCCAGGCAGGCCCGTCTGGCGGCGATCATGTCCATGGGCAGAAGCTAAAGCAGCGCATCGCGATGGGCAAACTTTTCGCCAGTTGGGGAGAGCCGCGCGTCAGAGCTTGGCGTGAAAATCGAACCAATTGTCCATGACGATGTCGGGATCAGCGACCTTGAGACGAGCAAAATCGAGCCAACGCTGCGCTGTCTCTTGGAAGCTCAGCCACGGCCCCTCGACCTCCTCGCCGAATGGTCCGCTTGAGTGAGAACCGAACCGCCATTCGTGCTCTTGGCCATTCGCAGTGTAGCGAATGGTCGGCGTTAGGCGGCGAATCTTTGCTTGGTTGGCAAGCTTGAAGTGCCTGTAGCCAGCGGCGCTGAGAAGCGCGAGCCACTCGATCGCGATGCCTTCTACCGAAACAAAAGCTGGCCTTTTCTCCGCATAGACGAGCTGACGACAGAACATCCCATCAGCGCCTTCGATGTCGCATTTCACGAAATGAGGTTGGCCGAAGCGCTCGACGAGATACGCAAACGTCGTCGTCGGTACGGTGAGTTCATGTCCCTCACCGGCGCGCCAGGATTCGAGACTGCTCCACTCGTCGTTCTTGGCGCTGACGTAAAACTTCGCTTCGCCGATCGCGTCGGCCAGAGCTTCACGCAGAATGACAAGACGACCCTGCGCGATCGCATCTTGCTGCTCGGTTTCGACCTTCGCAGCCAGCGCCGGATTTGGCTCCAGTGCGATCACGCGGAAGCCACGCACCAAATAGTAGGCGGTGTCCTGCCCCATGTGCATGCCAAGATCGAAAATTGTCTGCATCACTAGACCAAAGCGCCTTTCCGCCACCGGCGCAACCCGCCGCACTTGCGGCTAGGCCTCCAACGTCTAGTCTCGAATAAATGCGCCCGCCATCACAATCCGAGCTAGATGCTCTTCTTAGAGAGCTTCCAAGAGACATCTATCATACGCCGGGGCAGCTCTCTCATTACGACAGGCTTATCTATTTTTGGGCTGGCAAGGTGGCGTTCACTGGAAGCGGCGTCATCGTTGACGCAGGCGCGCTCGCCGGCGCAAGTGCTACGCTCCTGGCGCACGGCGTGCGTAACAACAAGACCGCGCGCTTTACGGGCGCGCCAATCCTCTCGTTCGATCAATTCGAGGACGCAGAGGGCGGCTTCATGAGTACGGCAATCACGTCGTTCGGCCTGACACTTCCGCCGCCCGTCAACGGCATCGTTGATTTCGAACCCGCCTTCCGAAGCGTTACGGCGGCATACGCCGATCTAGTCGAGGTACGCCGTGGCGATATCTCGACGATCGGCTATCACGATGCACGAGACATCGAAGTGCTTTCGATCGACGTCGCCAAAACACCCAACCTTATGGTGGCTGTCGCGCGCGATTTCTTTCCGCGCCTCGTCCCCGGCCACTCGATCGTGCTCAATCAAGACTACATCTTCCCGCATCAGCCATGGGTTATCATTGCGATGGAGCTTTTGGCTGATTGCTTTGAGCCGTTTTGTGAGCCTCCCCGCGAGACCACTATGGTCCACAGGCTCACGAAGCCAATATCTGCGTCTCTCGTGCAAGAACGTCTCGGCACGTCCGGGGCGGATTTCTACACGACAGAAAACATCGGCTTGATCGAACGCGCTCGCGATCGACTCTCCAGAACCAACAATCAAGCCTCATTGCAGGGCGCGTACGCGTTCGCGCTGTTTCGTGGGGGCTTTGTCGACGAGGCGCGTGCGGCCGCGAGACGAATGGTGACGGATTACGAGGTCACCAGCGAGACGTTCGAGCAGAAGTCCGCGTTCAAGCGGCTCTATAGCGAACTGCGCTTAGAACTACCCTCCATCTGACAACGCACGTCGCGAAAGCGCGCCACTAATCGCACGCCTATTGGGCGCGGGCGTTTGTGCGTGCTAGATCGGCGTCATGCGATATCTCCTGACGGCCCTCGCCTTTTCCCTCACCGCGTGTGCGACAGCCACTGCGCCAATCTCCACGGCAGGCATCGGCCCAGCCTGGGAGAATGCGCGGATCGAGCAGATTTTGGCGCGCACGCAGCGCACGCATCTCGCGCCGGACCTTTCGGCGCTGAGCGCGGACGAGCGCGCGGCGGTGTCGGAACTTTTGTCGGCGGGCGATATCCTGCACCGGCTTTATCTCGATCAACGCCATCCGCAGGCGGTCGCGGCGGCGGCGTATCTGGAGGCGCATCCGGAGCTTCAGCTGGAGCGCGACCTCTTCCGGCTGAACAGCGGGCCGGTCGCCTCGACGCTCGATAACACGCGCGAGCCGTTTCTAACTGTTCAGCCCGATACGCCAGCGCGCAACATCTATCCGCAGGGCACGACGCGAGAGACGCTCGATGGATATTTCGCAACGCATCCCGACCGTCGCGCCGAATTGATGGATGATCGCGGATTGGTGTGGGCGGCGACTGCGGTGAACCGTCGCCGCGCGCTGGGCGCGCTCGATCGCTATCCGGTACTCGACACGTTGCATCCCGGCTTGCGCGCACGCTTGAGCGCCAGCGCCGACTATCTGGCGGTGCCGTATTCTGTCGCTTACGCCGACGATCTGATCCGCGTCTATGCGCATCTCAATGCGGCGGCGGATCATGTCGAAAGCGGCGACGCGGCGTTTGCGCGCTATCTGCGCTTGCGGGCGCGGGATTTGTTGTCGGACGATTACGAGGGCGGCGATGCGGCGTGGGTCACGGGCCGGTTCTCGGGCAATCTCAATGCACAGATCGGCTCGTACGAAACCTATGACGATGCGCTCTATGGCGTAAAGACGTTCTTCTCGCTCTCGCTTCTGGTCCGCGATCGGGCGCGCAGCGATGAGCTGCAATCGGCTTTGGCCGATATTCAAGCGGTCGAAGATGGCCTGCCCTATCAGAGCGAGCGCGAGGTGCGCTCCAACATTCCGGTCGGCGTTTACAATGTGGTCGCCGATTTCGGCCAAGCGCGCGGCGCCAATACGGCGACGATCCTGCCGAACGAGGCCTACATCGCGCGCCAATATGGCCGCACCATCCTGATGCGCGGCAACATTCTGTTGAACGATGAGCTCTTCCAGGAAACCAACCGCGCCTATCAATCAGCGGTGATCGACGCACAGGCCAATGACCTCACGCCTGAAGGCGGCTTTTATCGCACGCTCTGGCATGAGATCGGCCACTATCTCGGCGTCGATCAAACCGCCGATGGCCGCGATCTCGATGCGGCGCTGGAGGATACCGCCGATCTCCTGGAAGAGATGAAAGCCGATCTGGTCTCGCTGCAAGCGGCGCGGCTGTTGCGCGAGCGCGGCCGGATCAGCGAAGCGCAATTGCGCGCAATCTACGCGTCCGGCATTCGACGCGTGCTGCAAAAAAACCGCCCGCGCCGCGAGCAGCCGTATCAGACGATGCAGCTGATCCAGTGGAACTGGTTTTTGGAGAACGGCGCGCTGGTGTTCGAAGACGGCCGCCTGCGTATCGATCACCGGCGCTATGATGCGGCAGTGACATCGCTGCTGCGCGAGACGTTGGCGCTGCAACGGGCTGGTGATCGCGCCGCTGCAAACGCCTTCGTTGACCGCTGGACGACATGGCGTCCTGATCTGCACGAAGTAATCGCCGAACGCATGCGCGCGAGTGAGCGGACGCGGTTTACGCTGGTGACGTATGAAGCGCTGGATGGCGCGGAGTGAGTGAACTTTTCTCCGTCATTCCGGGGCAACGCGTAGCGTTGAACCCGGAACCCAGGGGCAAACGATGTGCTCGCGGCCCCTGGGTTCCGGATCACGCTACTCGTGTCCGGAATGACGAGTAGAGCGCATGGACGCCCCGCCCGAAGAGATCATCGTCATCGCGCCTCGCCTGCCGGAAGCGGCGGGTGAGGAGACGTATTCGCGTTACGCTATCGATCCGGTGACGATCGAAAATGCGGTGCGCTTGGATGAAGCGCTGCGCGTCGCGCCTGGTGTGGCGCTATTTCGGCGCAACGATAGCGGCGCGGCCAATCCGACGATCCAAGGGCTCTCCGTGCGCGCGATTGCGCCATCGGGCGCGGGGCGCGCGTTGGTGACGCTCGACGGTCAGCCGATGAACGATCCGTTCGGCGGCTGGGTGATCTGGGGCGCGCTGCCGGCGGAAACCATCGAAGCCGCAGACGTGCTGCGCGGCGCAGGCGCTGGCCCCTATGGCGCTGGCGCACTGACCGGCAGCGTGCGCTTGCGCGAACGGCGCGGGCCGGGTGCGGTGTTAAATGCGGAAGCGGGCGAGCTTGGCTATGCGCGTTTGTCTGGCGCGGGCGTGGTGGATGATGGCGCGTTTTCATTGATGCTGGGCGCGTCAGCGCAAGTGAGCGATGGCTGGGTCGCGGTGCGCGACGGGCGCGGGCTGGCGGATGTGGCTCTTGCGTCTGACTCGGTCGCTGGCGTCGCACGCGCGGAATGGCGCGGCGATGCCCTGGTGTTATCGGCACGGCTAGGCGCGTACTCGGAATGGCGCAGCGCTGGCTTGGTCGGCGCGGAATCTACTTCGGAAGGCACGAGCTTCAGTGTAACCTTGGCCGAGCCGCGCGGTGATTTTGCTTGGCGCGTGCAAGCCTGGGCGATGGAGTCCGATCTTGCCAACACATCGGTCGCCGTCGCCGCAGGACGCAACACGACGACGCCCGCCAACAACCAATACGAAACGCCAGCAACCGGCTTCGGCGCCAACGCCGCAGTGCGCTGGAGCAATGATACAGCCGGCATCGAACTCGGCGCCGATCTGCGCACTGCCGAAGGCGAAACGCGCGAACTCTTCTCGTTCATGGGCGGCGCCTTTACACGCTCACGCATCGCAGGCGGCCGCACCAGCACCGGCGGCGTCTATGCCGAAGGCTGGCGCGAGACTGGCGCTTGGCTGCTGACGGGCGGTGTACGCGTTGATGTCACGCGCGCTGAAGATGGCCGCAGGCTCGAACGCTTGATTGCTACGGGCGCGCCTATTCTGGATTTTGCGCCGGAAGATTCAGAAACCGTAGCACCCACGGCGCGCTTTGGCGCACGGCGCGCCTTCGGCGAAGTGTTCGTGCGCGGCGCAGCCTACGCGGGTTTCCGCCCGCCCACCCTCAACGAACTCCACCGCCCCTTCCGCGTCGGCAATGACGTCACCGAAGCAAACGCAGCACTTGAGCCAGAACGCTTGCTCGGCATCGACGCAGCAATCGGCGGCGATCATAGCGCGTGGTCATGGAGCGCCGGCGTGTTCGCGACGCAGCTCGACGATGCGATCGTCAACGTCACGCTTGGCGCGGGGCCAGGCACGTTTCCGCCGGGCGTGTTCGTACCGGCTGGCGGCGCTTACCGGCAACGCCAGAACGCTGGCTTGATCGAAGCGTCAGGCGTCGAAGCCGAAGCACAAGGCGTGCTCAGCGATCGCCTAAATTGGCGCGCCGCGTTCGCCTACACGCACGCGCGCTTCGACGGCGGCAGTCTCGATAGCCTCCGCCCCGCGCAAGCGCCAGAATGGAGCGCAACTGCTGGTCTCGATTGGCGCGCTACGGACTCGCTCACGCTCTCCGGCGCAGTCTCTTATGAAAGCGACCGCTTCGAGGACGATCTGAACTCCCGCGTGCTGGAGAGCGCCACTGTGCTCGACCTCCGCGCCGAGCAGGCGCTGACCGATACACTCTCGATCTATGCGGCGCTCGACAACGTTTTGGACTCGGATGTCGAAACCGCCGAGACGGCGGACGGGATCGAAAGCTTCGGGCCACCGCGCGCGGTTCGGGTTGGCGTCAGGTTGCGGACTGGCGGCTAATATCCCTCCCCGCTCGGGGAGGGTGTCAGCATGCGCGAAGCGGATGCTGACGGGTGGGGCAATAGCGCTAACGGCGGAACCATCGCCCCACCCGTCGCTTCGCGAAACCCTCCCCTCACGGGGAGGGATGTGCTGTAGCGCCCGCTCGAGAATTGCACTAAGCCGCCGCCCATGACACGCAAGCTCTCCATCACCGCCGACGGCCGCAACGTCGTTGTTCATCTGCACCAGGGCGATCTGCCCGCTGACGTGACCTTCAACGGCCACATCGCCGTCGACAGCGAGACGATGGGACTTTCGCTGGTGCGCGACCCGCTCTGCCTCGTGCAACTCTCCGACGGCGGCTCAGAAATCCACCTCGTCCAGCTCGATCGCGCTAGCTATGACGCGCCGAACTTGAAGCGCGCGCTGACCGATCCGACGTCGCTGAAGCTGTTTCACTTCGCGCGCTTCGACGTGGCGATGTTCATGCGCGATCTCTCCATCGTGTGCGCGCCGATCTATTGCACCAAGATCGCCTCGAAACTGGTGCGTACCTACACAGATCGTCATGGCCTGAAGGATCTCACCAAAGAAGTGCTGTCGCGCGATATTTCCAAAGAGCAGCAATCCAGTGATTGGGGCGCGCCGGAGCTGAGCGATGCGCAACTCGCGTATGCCGCGTCAGACGTGCTCTACCTGCACCAGCTCAAGGATCGGCTCGATACGATGCTGGCGCGCGAAGGTCGCGTCGAGATCGCCCAATCGTGCTTCGACTTCCTGCCTACGCGCGCCGCACTCGATCTCGCCGGCTGGGAAGAGACCGACATTTTCGCGCACTCATGAACCTGGACACCTACACACCCGTCCCGGAGCTGACACGCGCCTTCGCGGCGAAGCATCCCGACAAGGTCGCGCTGATCCAGAAAGATCGACGACTCACCTATCGCGAACTCGATGTGGCGATGCATCAGATTGCTGCTGCGTTGCAGCGCGAGGGTGTGGGGTTAGGCGAAAGCATCGCGATCTGTGCCAACACTTCGATTGAATATGCGTGCGTGTATTTGGGCGCCTTGCGTGCGGGCGTTGCAGTTGCACCGATTGCGCCGTCGTCCACCGCCGAAGGCATCGCCGATATGGTCGCCGATTGCGGCGCCAAGGTTTTGTTTCTGGATAAGCCCGTCGCGGATGCGTTGGGCGCGCTGACCGACAAGATCAGCGCCAAGCTTGTCGCGCTCGATGGATTGGCGCCGGGCGTTTGCTATGGCGACTTCATTGGAGCAGAGGGCGCTAAGCCCGCGCCGGTCGCGATCGCGCCGGAAGCGCCGTTCAACATCATCTACTCGTCCGGCACGACCGGCACGCCGAAAGGCATCGTACAAAGCCACGGTATGCGTTTCGGACACGTCGCGCGTGCGGTTGGCATGGGCTACGGGCCGGACGCAGTGACGCTGCTGTCAACGCCGCTCTACTCCAACACGACGTTGGTGAGCTTCTTCCCGACCCTCGCGCTCGGCGGCACGGCGGTGCTGATGAAGAAGTTTGAGGCCGGCGCGTTTCTAGCGGAAGCGCAGAAGCATCACGTCACGCATGCGATGCTGGTGCCGGTTCAGTATAGCCGCATCATGGCGCGCGAGGATTTCGACGCTTACGACCTTTCGAGCTTCCAAATGAAATTCTGCACCTCAGCGCCGTTCTCTGCGGCGCTGAAAGCCGACATCTTGAAGCGTTGGCCCGGCGGGCTGATCGAATATTTCGGCATGACCGAAGGCGGGGGTACTTGCGTACTGCCAGCGCATCTGTTTCCAAACAAACTGCACACAGTCGGCATGCCGGCGCCAGGGCACGACATTCGCGTCATCGATGAAGACGGCCGCGAGCTGCCGCGCGGCGAAGTTGGCGAACTTGTCGGCCGCTCCGACATCATGATGAGCGGCTATCACAATCGCAAAGAACAGACCGATGCCGCGACGTGGGTCTCGCCAGATGGCGTTGCATTTATTCGCACCGGCGATGTCGGTCGTTTCGATGCTGACGGGTTCGTCGAACTCATGGATCGCAAGAAGGACATGATCATTTCCGGCGGCTTCAACATTTATCCGAGCGATCTTGAGGCGGTGCTGCGTCAGCATCCCGATGTGGCGGATGTCGCCGTCGTCGGCGTGCCGAGCGCAGACTGGGGTGAAACGCCGGTCGCGTTCGTCGTGTCGCGCGGGGCTGATGCAGCGACGCTGAAGGCGTTCGCGAACGAGCGCTTGGGCAAGATGCAGCGCGTATCAGCGGTCGAACTGATCGATGAGCTACCGCGCAGCCATATCGGCAAAATCTTGAAGCGCGAATTGCGGGATGGCTACGCGGCGAAGGCCTAGCGCTTCGCGTCGGCGCGGCAGCGGTCAGAGCAGAAGCGGACGCTCTCCCAATCGCGCGCCCACTTCTTGCGCCATGTAAACGGACGCCCACAAGCCGCACAGGTTTTCTGTGGTAGGTTAGCTTTATCCATGCGCGGACCGTTGGCGTTCTTAGCCATGGGATCAGCTTAACGCAGTCGTGCGCCGTGATCCATTGTTCCTGTGTGAGCGTACCCGAGCGTGACCAAAACTCTGCGCCTCGTCTTGGGTGATCAACTGAGCCCACGCATCGCGGTACTGCGCGATCTCAACATTGAACGCGACGTTGTGCTGCTGGCGGAGGTGGCGGATGAAGCCACCTATGTGCGCCACCACAAAAAAAAGATCGCCTTCGTCTTCGCCGCCATGCGCGCGTTCGCGGCTAAGCTACGCGCTGAAGGTGTCACGGTACGTTACATTAAACTCGATGACCCGGAGAACACGAACACTCTGAAGGACGAAGTCCAGCGCGCGATCTCCGACCTCGGACTCGATGAACTTGTCGTGACGGAGGCGGGCGAGCACCGGCTCGCCACTGACATGGCAGCTTGGGAAGCGACGCTCGGCGTTCCCGTCGAAATCCGCGAGGACACGCGCTTCATCTGCTCGCACGCGGCGTTCCGCACCTGGGCGCAAGATCGCAAGCAACTGCGGATGGAATATTTCTATCGTCAGATGCGCTCAGACACCGGGCTCTTGATGGATGGCGATAAGCCCGCAGGCGGACGTTGGAACTTCGATGCGGAGAATCGCAAACCTGTCAAAGCTGATCTTTTTATGCCGCGTCCGCCGTGTTTTGCGCCCGATGCCGAAACGCAAAGCGTGCTGAATCTCGTGGAAGAGCACTTCGCGGATCATTTCGGCGACCTGACGCCGTTCTGGTTCGGGGTGACGCACGATGCAGCCGAGCGCGCGTTGGAGCATTTTCTAAGCGAAGCGCTGCCGCACTTCGGTGACCATCAAGACGCGATGCTGACGGGCGAGCCGTTTCTCTATCACTCGATCATCTCGATGTATCTTAATGTCGGCTTGCTCGATGCGCGCGATATCTGCGCGCGGGCGGAGCAAGAGTATCGCAGCGGGCGCGCGCCGTTGAATGCGGTCGAGGGGTTCATCCGCCAAATCCTCGGTTGGCGCGAATATGTGCGCGGGATTTATTGGCGCGAGGGGCCCGATTACATGCGCCGCAACGCGCTCGGCGCGACGCGCAATCTGCCTTGGTTCTACTGGTCAGCTGAAACCGATATGGCGTGCATGGCCGCAGCCCTCGGCCAAACCAAGACGGAAGCGTACGCGCACCACATTCAGCGGCTCATGGTGACCGGTAATTTCGCGCTGCTCGCCGGCATTGATCCGTTTCAGGTGCATGAGTGGTATCTGGCCGTTTATGCCGATGCATATGAGTGGGTCGAGGCGCCGAACACGATCGGCATGAGCCAGTACGCCGATGGAGGCTTGCTCGCGTCTAAGCCTTACGCGGCGAGCGGCGCGTACATCGATCGTATGTCGGACTATTGCAAAGGCTGCGCCTACGATGTGAAACTGAAGAGCGGCGCAAAGGCTTGCCCGTTCAACTATCTCTATTGGGATTTTCTGGCCCGCAATCGCGCGACGCTCGGCGGCAATCCACGCATCGCGCCAATGTATAAAACGCTCGACCGTATGAGCGATGAAAGGCGGGCGGAAATTGCAAGCGATGCCGCGACATTTCTGCAGGCGCTGACATGACGGCGTTCGCAAGCCTTAGCACACCAATGCGTGTTGCATTGTTCGGCGCTTCAGGCGGGATCGGCGCCGCGATGCTTGATCTGCTAGAAGCGGACGCGCGGGTCGGCGCGATCTACGCCGGTGCTCGCTCTCCATTGGCTGCGCAGGCAAACGTCGTCCCGTTCCACTTTGATCTTAGCCGCGAAGACACAATCGCCGACGCCGCGTCACGCATGAGCGCAGATGGACCGATTGATCTTGTGCTGGTGACCACTGGTATGCTGCACGAGGCGTCATTGCAGCCGGAGAAAACCTGGCGCGAGTATTCGGCGGAAGGCTTTGCAAACGCGTTCGCGATCAATGCCACAGGCCCTGCTCTCATCGCCAAGCACATGCTCCCATTGTTGGCGCGCGATCGGAAGGCGGTGTTTGCGGCGCTTTCCGCGCGTGTCGGTTCGATCGAGGACAACCGCTTGGGCGGTTGGGCGTCCTACCGTGCATCGAAAGCCGCATTGCACCAGATCGTGCGCACGTGTTCGATTGAGCTCGCGCGTCGAAACAAGAGCGCGGTCTGCGTCGCGCTTCACCCTGGCACAGTCGATACCGCCCTCTCCGCGCCGTTTCAGCGCGGCGTCTCGGCGGAGAAGCTCTTCACGCCCGTCTACAGCGCGGAGCGATTGCTCGCGGTGATCGATACGCTCACGCCAGAGCACAGCGGCCAAGCGTTTGCCTGGGACGGCGAACGCATTCCGTTCTAGGCCTTCGCGACTTCCTGCTCGATGCGGCCGAAGATCGAATGATTTTTCGCGTCGCGCATTTCGATCTCGATTTTGTCGCCGTGCTTCAGAAACGACGTTGACGGCTTGCCGCTTTGGATCGTCTCGATCATGCGTTGCTCAGCGATGCACGAATAGCCGCGGCCGCCCTCGCTGACCGGTTTGCCGGGGCCGCCGTCTTCGCCCCGGTTCGACACTGTCCCCGAGCCGATGATTGTGCCCGCTGCAAGGTCGCGAGTTTTGGCGGCGTGAGCGATCAGTTGCCCGAAATCGAAGGTCATGTCTTCGCCGGCATTGGCGGCGCCGAAGGCTTTGCCGTTTAGCGTGACGTGCATTGGCAGATGCAGCTTGCCATCGCGCCATGCGTCGCCGAGCGCATCGGGCGTGACCGCGACGGGTGAGAACGCGGATGACGGTTTGGACTGGAAGAAGCCGAAGCCCTTCTCCAGTTCAGCCGGGATAAGATCGCGCAGGCTCACATCGTTCACGAGCATAACGAGCCGGACGCGCTTCTTGGCTTCTGCGGCGCTGATGCCCGCTTCGCAATCATCGACGATGACGGCGACTTCAGCTTCGAAATCACAGCCCCAGGCTTCGTCTTTCAGCGGGATGGAATCGCGCGGGCCGAGGAAGGCGTCGCTGCCGCCTTGGTACATGAGCGGATCAGTCCAGAAGGTGTCCGGCATCTTGGCATTGCGCGCTTGGCGCACGAGCGCGACGTGATTCACATAAGCTGAGCCATCGGCCCATTGATAAGCGCGCGGCAGCGGTGACGCGGCTTCGCGTTCGTGGAAGCGCTCGCGCAGGATCGTGCCATTGTTCACGCCTTCGCTGACTGCGCGCAGGCGCGGTTCGGCGTGCGTCCAATCATCGAGTGCGGCTTGTAGCGTCGGCACTTCCGGGCCGGAGTGTGCGAACCAGGCGAGATCGTCGGAGACGACAACGAGTTTGCCGTCACGGCCGTGGCGGAGCGATGCGAGTTTCATGGCTTCACGGCGTCCTTCTGATTTTCCGGCGCGGCTTTGATGAAGGCTGGATGCTTGCGGGCGTTTTCATCCCAGGCGACGAGACGCGGGAATGGCGTGAGATCGGTTTTGAAGCGACGCGCATTGGCCATTTGCGGGACGAGCATCACGTCAGCGAGCGTCGGTTCGTCACCGAAGACGTATGCCGTGTCTGGGTGCTTTTCGACTTGATGCTCAAGCGCATTGAAACCGAGCTTGATCCAGTGCCGATACCATTCGCCGACATGATCTTCGTTGGCGCCGAACTCAAGCTTGATGCGCGTCAGCACGCTTGTGTTGTTGAGCGGGTGAATGTCGGTCGCGATCGTCGTCGCAAACGAACGCACTTGTGCGCCGAGCCACGGATCAGCGGGCATCAGGCGCGGGTTCGGGTAGGTTTGATCGAGCCAGACGAGGATCGCCAGCGATTGCGTGATGATGCCCTGCTCGGTCTCCAGCGCCGGCACGCGCATCTGTGGGTTCTTGGAGCGATACGGCTCGCGCATCTGCTCGTCCGTTCCCGGCGCGATATTGATCGGGACGCTCTCGTAATCGACGTTCTTCAGATTGAGCCCGATGCGGACGCGATAGGCGGCTGATGAGCGCCAGAAGTCGTAGAGCTTGAGCATTCTCTGTTCCTACTCTCCATCACCGCTTGGCGGAAGCCTCTGCTCCCTTTTGATGGGTCGCCTATTTTTATACCGCTCCCGCCATTCAGGTTCGCCTGCAGCAAATATCCGGTCGAATCTCTGACGAACCTTTTCTTCTAGCCTCTTTGTGTATGCCTCATCGAGTTGGCCTTGCTTATTATAAAAAGTGTGAATCTGGAATTGGCGCATCTCCTGGCGAGTAGCACCCAGAGCGCTACGCCAAACTTCCTCGGATATCCACTTTGAAGCCATTGCCGCGCTCCGCGCTGCGCTTAAGCGCGAGCCAATCCGGAACTTGATATAGTATTGGTTATTCGCCGATCCGCGACTTCGCATTGTGCGCTGCACGCGCTTTTTCATGCAGCCACGCCGCGTGCTGCGGCGCCTTCTTGGTTTGGCTCCACTCTTCGAGCATGGCGGGCGCAACGCGCTTTAGTTCCGCATACTCCTCCGCCGTGCCGGTGTCTGCCGTCAGCTCGAGGCGATGGCCATTAGGATCGAAGAAGTAGATCGATTTGAAGATGCCGTGATCGGTCGGGCCGAGCACGTCGAGGCCTTTGGACTCGGCGCGCGCTTTCGCGGCCATTAGCGCGTCGAGACTCTCGACTTTGAACGCAATGTGCTGAACCCAAGCGGGCGTGTTCTCGTCGCGACCCATGTCTTTCTGGTTCGGCAGTTCGAAGAAGGCGAGCACGTTGCCGTTACCGGCGTCGAGGAAGACGTGCATATAAGGATCGTATTCGCCAGTCGACGGAACGTGATCCTCGGCGAACGCCGTTGTGTAATCCATGTCGAACACGTCGCGATAAAACTCGACGGTTTGTTTCGCGTCTTTGCAGCGATAGGCGACGTGATGGATGCCGTTAGTTATCGGCATGATGCGCGCTCCTGCGACTGCGCAGGGCGCGCGCCGCTTACGGTTGATGATCGGTGGGGACGTCCTTCGCGCGAGTCTTGCCGACGCCCAGCGCGATGCCGAGACCAAGCATCACCAGCCCGCCCACGACAATCCATTGCGTCTGAACGCCAAGCAGAACCGCGCCATAGATCAGGCCGGCAAGAAGAATGAGATAGCCGATCGCGTAGATAACGAACGTTGACATGAAGTGCTCCCCGGGGACCATACAGTCCCGAGCACTCAACGAGTGAGATCGGTTTTGGTGCCGTGGGGGCGGAACAAATCGTCATTCTTCGTCTGCGAAGATCTGAACAGTGGGCTCGCCGCCCGCCGTTTGCCAAGCCCGGTACATGCCGGGCGTGTTCATCGCCCAGGCGGGACGCCCCTCACCGTCGAGCACGATGACGCCGCCATCGCCCGCAGCGCCTTGATTGTTCAACGTCGCGCCAACTTCGGCGATGACGCTGTCGGCTGCTTCTTGGGCGCTCTCGCCATTAAACTCGATGCGCGCGCAGATCATGCGCGCCACGCTGACACGGATGAAGAATTCGCCCGTGCCGGTGGCAGAGACGCCGCAGATAGTGTTCTGCGCGTATGTGCCAGCGCCGATGATCGGCGCATCGCCGACCCGGCTCCAGCGTTTGCCTGTGGTGCCGCCAGTTGAGGTACCGGCTGCGATATCGCCGTTCGTATCGAACGCAACGACGCCGACTGTGCCGAACTGGTGATCGTCGGGCCAAGTGAGATGCGCACGCGGCGCTGGCGGCGCGCCGGCGGGGCGTTGCGGGATTGGCAGAGTGTTGGCGCGCAGGTTTTCTTCGAGCTGCTGCCAGCGGCGCTCGGTGAAGAAGTAGGACGGATCGACTTCTTCTAGACCTTGCGTTCGCGCGAACGTCTCGGCGCCCTCGCCGATCAACATCACATGCCGCGAGTTCTGCATCACGGCGCGCGCGGCGCTGATCGGGTGGCGCGTGCGCGTCAGGCCTGCAACGCTGCCAGCGGCGCGGGTGCGGCCGTCCATGATCGAGGCGTCGAGTTCGTTGCGGCCTTCGGCGGTGAAGACGGCGCCGCGGCCCGCGTTGAACAGCGGATCGTCTTCCATTTCGCGGATGACGGCTTCGACTGCGTCGAGCGACGAGCCGCCGCGATCGAGGATGGCGCCGCCCGTATCAAGCGCGCGCTGCATGGATGCCCGATATTGCGCTTCGACCTCAGGCGTCAGGTTCGCGCGCTCGATAACGCCCGCGCCGCCGTGAACGATGATCGACCAACGCGGCGCGGGTTCGGGCGCGGTGGCGCAAGCGCCAAGAACGAGCGCGAAGAGTACGGCCATCCATGCTCCCCCGCGCGCGGGGGAGCTGTCGACACGCAAAGCGTGGAGACTGAGGGGGGAGTTGTTTTCTTTCTTGGTCACGCGCCCCTCCGCTTCGCTTCGCTCAGCACCTCCCCGCGAAGCGGGGAGGATAAAGATGATCATCCCGCCTTCAGCACACCGCGCTTGATTTGATCTAGCTCAATACTTTCGAACAGCGCTTTGAAATTGCCTTCGCCGAAGCCTTCATTGCCCTTGCGTTGGATGAACTCAAAGAAGATGGGGCCAACTGCGTCCTTGCCGAAGATTTGCAGCAGCAAGCCCTGGCCTTCGCTCGGCGCGCCGTCGATGAGGATGCGGCGCTTGCGCAGTTCTTCGACTGGTTCGCCGTGGCCCGGCAGACGCGTGTCGATGAGATCGAAATAGGTTTCAATCGTGTCTTGCAGTTCGACATTGCGCGCGCGCAGGCGATCAACGACGTCGTAGAGATTGTCCGTGCCGAACGCGAGGTGCTGAATGCCCTCGCCTTGGTAGCGCTGCAGATATTCTTGGATCTGATCGACCTTGCCTTCCTCGCCCTTCGATTCATTAAGCGGGATGCGGATCTTGCCGTCGGGGCTGGTCATCGCCTTTGAGAAAAGGCCGCTGACTTTGCCTTCGATGTCGAAATAGCGGATTTCGCGGAAGTTGAAGATGCGCTCGTAATAGTCAGCCCACGTCTTCATGTTGCCGCGGAAGACGTTGTGCGTGAGGTGATCGAGATAGGTGAGGCCGATGGAGTTCTTCGACTCATCGGCGCCGGGGATCGGATCGAAGTCGAAGTCGTAGATGCTTTCAGCGCCATAGCGATCGACGAGATAGATGTAGGCGCCGCCGATGCCCTCGATGGCGGGGATGTGGAGTTCGCCGGGGCCGACGGGCGATGTCACCACTTTGGCGCCGCGCTTCACAGCTTCTTCAAGCGCGTGCTTTGCGTCCTTCACGCGGAACGCCATGGCGTTGGCGGAGGGCCCGTGCGCGGCGCGGAACTCGGCGGCGTGGCCTGACGGCTCCATGTTGAGGATGAAGTTGATGTCGTTCTGCTTGTAGCGAATGACATTCTTGCTCTTGTGCTTGCCTACGGCGGTGAAGCCGATCTGTTCGAAATATTGCGCCAGCAGCGCAGGCTCGGGCGAGGTGAACTCGACGAACTCGAAACCATCGGTTCCGAGCGGATTTTCGAACAGGTCGGCCATGGGCGTTTCCTCACGCTTGATCTTTCTCCCGATTTAGTTTCATCTGAAACCAATGGCAAGCGCAAAGCGGAAACCGACACCAGCCGATTTGCTGGTTCTGGAGGATTTCCTCCCCTATCGGCTCTCGATCCTGTCGAACCGCGTCTCGCGCGCGATCGCGGCGCGCTACGCGAAGACGTTCGACCTCACCATCCCTGAGTGGCGCATCATCGCGGTGCTTGGCCGCCGGCCTGGTCTGACGGCGAAAGAGGTGGCCGAGGCAACGGAGATGGACAAAGTGGCCGTCTCCCGCGCAGGGGCGCGGCTGACTGCGTCTAAGCGTGTGCAGGCGCGGGCCGATGCGAACGACGCGCGGCGGCAAATCTTGTCACTCACCTCGCACGGCGAGAGCGTGCATGCTCGCATCGCGCCGATTGCGCTCGCGGCGGAGGAAAAACTTCTAGGCGCACTCAGCGTGCGCGAGCGGCGTGAGCTGGACGCATTGCTGGATAAGCTACTTCAAACTGCAGCAGAACTTTAGGGAACCTGCAAAAACTTCGGAACCGTGTTGCGGGCGCATGCGTAAGTTTTGCGCGGGGCGGAGCAGCAACCGGAGTAGATATGATTCGCTTTACGACCATGGCCGCAACGGCGGCGCTTCTCGTTGGCATGGCGCCGTTGGCGGCCTGCGCGAGCAATAACGAAGCAAGCGCGCAAAGTGCAGCGCAGCAAGCGCAGACCGCTCCACCAGCGCAGGCGCAGGCGCAGGCGCAAGCGCCTGCCACCACCGGCTACACCGATGCGCAAATCGAAGCGTTCGTCGCGGCGCGTGACCAGATCAATCAGATGTCGCCTGGATCGACGCCTGAGCAACAAGCGGCGAACCAGCAGCGCATCGCTCAGATCTTGCAAGAAGCGGGCATCACGCCCGATCTCTACAATCAGATCTTGGCGGCGTCTCAAACCGATCAGACGCTGAACAATCGTATCGCCGTGGCGGCAGTCGGCGACAGCTTCACCGATGCGCAATTGCAGGCGTTCATCGCAGCAACGACGGAGATCCAACCGCTCAACACAGCACTCTCAACCGGGACGCCGGAGGAGCGTGAGCAAGCGGCGGAGCAAGTCCGCAACATCCTGCAACGCAACAATCTGACGATCGAAACCTATAACGGAATCGCCGCGCAAATCCGCTCGAATCCGGAATTGCAGGCGCGATTGAATGCGCTGTCCAATTCAGCTGCTGCACCCAGCGCTGAATAAGCCGACCAAAGAGCGCTAAGCCTCTTCTTCGATCCAGGAGGCACCGCGAAGCGGCGGAGGAGGTGCGCGCGCCGTCGCCGAAGGGAGCCTCCCATGGCTCACCTTCAACTTAGTCGGGCCTCACCTCCTCAGTCGCGCGTTCGCGCGACAGCTCCTCCATCGAGGAGGAGCCGAAGTCAGCTTTGCGGTGTCAGGCGAACGACGCGGCCATTATCTTCGTCGGTGACGACATAGATCGAGCCATCCGCTGCTTCGGCAAGATCGCGGATGCGCCCAATGCCAGGATTGAATCGCTCTTCGCCCACAACACGATCGCCTTCAAGGCGCACGCGCACGAGTGAGCGGGTGTTTAGACCCGCGATCAGCAGATCGCCGCGCCATGGGAAAAGCGAGCCGCGATAAAAATCCATATCGCCCGGCGCGATCACCGGATCCCAATAATAATTTGGCTGCTCCAAGCCTTCTTGCACAGCGATGCCGTCGGTGACGGCGCCACCACGATACTCGATGCCGTAGGAGATCACCGGCCAACCATAATTGCGACCTGCTTGCGTGTGGTTCAGCTCATCGCCGCCGCGTGGACCATGCTCAATCGTCCAAAGCGCGCCGGTGTCTGGATGGATGTCAGCGCCTTGCACGTTGCGATGGCCATAGGACCAAATCTCAGGCGCGACGCCAGTTTGGCCAACGAACGGATTGTCTTGCGGCACGCTGCCGTCAGCATTGACGCGGATCACTTTGCCGATGGTGACGCTGCGATCTTGCGCCAGGCCGCGCGAGTCGTTGCCTTGACGGTCACCGAGCGTGATGAACAGAAAGCCATCGCGATCGAACGTGAGGCGCGAGCCGAAGTGGCCATTGGAACGCCACGCCGGGTTCTGTTGGAAGATGCGCTGCACGTTTTCGACAGCCGCAGCGTTCGCGTTCAAACGCCCGCGCGCGACGCTAGTCGAGTTCGTGTCGTTGCCGCGCGGTTCTGCGTACGACCAATAGATCAGTCGATCATTGGCGAAGTTCGGCGACAGCGCGACATCGAGCAAACCGCCCTGTCCGCGCGCATCGACTTGCGGCAACCCTGCGATCGGATCGGAGACTTGGCCTTGCGGTGTGATGAGCCGCAGTCGGCCAGCACGTTCGGTGACCAGCAGATTGCCATCCGGCATCACGGCGATGCTCCACGGATGGTCGAGGTCGGAAGCGATGTCTTGCGTCTCGATGGTGACGTTGCTGCGCTGCTCGGGCGCGCGTGTCTGGCCGGCAAAAGCAGGTTGGAACGGCGCGTTGGCGGCGCCTTGCTCCACCGGAGCGCCATTGCCCGCATCCGGCTGGCCATTCGATTGGCCGCCATTGCAGGCCGCGAGAAGAAGCACGGCTAAAAACGTCAGCTGACGCATGTGATCTGATCCCCGTTGATACTGGTAGGGCGACATTTAGAGCGTCGCGTCACTGCGGCTAGATGCCTGCGACCAATGCCCCAGCTGGGCGCCGCGCCTTGCTTCCGCCGCCCCGCCGGGCGAAAAGCCGAACGGAACATGACTGCAACCGCCCACTACGCCAATTTCGACTGGGAGCCGAAGCGCGCCCAGACGCTGCGCAAAGCGCGTCGGCGTTCGCGCCTGATCGCGGCGCTGCGGCGCTTGTTTGTGGGCGCAGCGGGCGCATCGTTCGCGGCGGTTTTCGTGTTCATGACGCTCCACGCCATCGAAGGCGGCTTCAATGCCGGGCAATACGCCGCCGCCGAGCCGCTGCGGATGATCAACCCCCGCTTTATCGGCCGCACCGAGAATGGCGGCCCCTACCAGCTCTCGGCCGAGACCGCCGAGCGGGCCCCGGGCGAAAACCAGCCGATCGAGCTGATAGCCCCGGTCTATCGGACCGAAGCCGGAACGATCATGCTCGCCCCCCGGGGGATTTATGACCAGCAGGCCCAAACTATCGTCTTTGACGGCGAGGTGCTGTTTTCGGATGCAGGCGGCAACCGGTTCACCACCCCCAACATGATGGTCGACCTGGAGGCCGGCACCCTGCATGGTCGAGGTGGCGTGACCGGTGCAGGCCCCCTTGGCGTGCTCCAGGCCGATAGTTATGAATTACGGGACAGCGACCGGGCGTTGGTGCTTCGGGGCGGGGTCCGCGGTCAGATTCCTGACCGCAATCAACAGAGTGGGGAGCCGTCGCCATGAAGGCCGCAGGTTTACTGATCGCCGCCGGCGCGTTCATACTGACGGCCTTGGCCGCGGCGCCGGCCCACGCCCAACTCAGCGAAGGCGGCGGTCCCGTCTCCTACTCGGCTGACAACCTCGAATATTTCGACGGCGAGCGCCGTCTCGTGCTCGTCGGCGATGTTGATATCGTCCAGAACGACGCACGTTTGCGCGCTGACCGCATCACACTGTTTTTCAGTTCGTCATCGGGCGGCGGACAAACACAAGGCCTCGGCTCCGGCGATATCGAACGCATGATCGCAGACGGCGAAGTCTATTATGTGCGGCCATCGCAGTCTGCGCGCGGCAACCGCGCTGTCTATGAAATCGCAAACGACAGCGTAACGTTCTCAGGCAATGTCGTCGTAGCGTCGGATGAGAACGTGATCCGCGGCGAAACCCTGGTTCTGAACATTGGAAACCGCCGGACGGTGATCCGTCCGCAAGGCGGCGGGCGCGTGCGCGGGGTGTTTGTCCCCAGCGAAGGCGGGCAAAATTCGGGCCAACCGCGCCAGTGAGAGCCAAATCGTTACGAAATCTTAGTCGCGGTAGGCTCATATGAGCGCTCAGGGCGCTTCAAACCGTTCGGCCAATGCCCAGACCGCCCAAGGCGGTCTCAGCGCGGTCTCGATCGGCAAATCCTATCGCGGCCGCCGCGTGGTGAAAGACGTGTCAGTACACGTCAATCGCGGCGAAGTCGTTGGTTTGTTGGGCCCCAACGGAGCAGGGAAAACTACCTGCTTCTATATGATTACGGGGCTCGTACGCGTGGACCAGGGGCAAATCTTGTTGGACGGCCAGGACGTCACAACACTGCCCATGTATCAACGCGCAAGGCTCGGCGTGGGCTATCTCGCGCAAGAGCAATCGATCTTCCGTGGTCTGACCGTCGAACAGAACGTCATGTCGATCGTCGAACTCTCCGAGCGTAGCCGCTCGAAGCGTCGCGACATCGTTGATGGGCTGCTCGCTGAGTTGCGCGTCGACCATTTGAAAGATGCGCCTGCATCCGCCCTCTCGGGTGGTGAACGGCGTCGGGTCGAAATCGCGCGGGCTCTGGCGACGCGTCCGTCGTTCATGCTGCTCGACGAGCCTTTCGCAGGCATCGACCCGCTCGCCATCAACGACATCCGCGAGCTTGTGCTGTTTCTTAAACAGCGCGGGCTTGGCGTTCTGATCACCGACCACAATGTGCGCGAAACGCTGCAGATCGTGGACCGTGCATCGATCATGTTTGACGGCGAAGTGATGTTCGAAGGCACACCCTCAGAGGTGATGGCTTCGGCGGTCGTGCGCGAAAGGTATCTCGGCAAAGATTACCACTAGACCGGGGCCCGCACATGGCGATGACACCCCGTTTAGAGATGCGTCAGGGCCAGGCCCTGGTGATGACGCCGCAATTGCAGCAGGCGATCAAGCTGCTGCAACTTTCCAATGTCGAGCTACAAGAGTTCGTCGATGGCGAACTCGAGCGCAATCCATTGCTGGAACGCGAAGAAGGCTCGACCGAAGCGAAGAGCGAAAGCGACGGCGGTGACGCGCAGGCGCTTGAATTCGATAGCGGCATGGCGCCGGCGGAAGCAGCACTCGATATTTCAGTGTCCGACATGGCGCCGGACTTAAGCGCCAACGAACTGGCCGAAGCGGGCGCAGCCCCCCTCACCGATTGGTCAAAGGCCTCGTCCGGCAAAAGCTTCGACGACATGCCCGGCATCGAAGAGACGCTGGCGAACGATCTGACACTCGCCGAGCACCTCGATGCACAATTGACCGAAGCCGGTCTCAATGCGGTCGAGCGCCTCATTGGCGGCGTACTGATCGATGCGGTGGACGATTGGGGCTATATGCGCGCTGACGTGCGCGAGATCGCAACGCGCATTGGCGCGCCGGTCGAGCAAGTCGAGAACGTCCTACGCGTGATGCAAGGCTTCGAGCCTGTCGGCATCATGGCGCGCGATATCGCTGAGTGCCTGTCGCTCCAGCTGAAGGATCGCGACCGCTTCGATCCGGCGATGGAGAAGCTGGTCGGCAATCTCGATCTCCTAGCCAAGGGCCATTTCGAGCGCTTGCAGCACATTTGCGAAGTCGATCGCGAAGATCTGATGGACATGGTCGCGGAAGTTCGCGCGCTGACGCCGAAACCCGGCGCAGGCTTTGGCGGCGGCCACATCCAATCGGTCGCACCGGATGTTTACATCAAGCAAGCGCCCGACGGCACTTGGCTGGTCGAACTCAACTCCGACACCATGCCGCGCGTGCTGATGAACCAGCGCTATTACGCGACGGTGTCGAAGTCGGCGAAGCGCGAAGAAGACAAGCAATTCGTGCAAGAATGCGCGGCGAACGCGTCGTGGCTGGTGAAGAGCTTGGACCAGCGCGCCCGCACGATCCTTAAAGTCGCGCGCGAGATCGTGCGCCAGCAGGACGGTTTCTTCGATAAGGGCGTCGCGCACTTGCGTCCGCTTAATCTGAAAACGGTGGCGGCTGCGATCGAAATGCACGAATCGACGGTGTCGCGCGTCACCTCGAACAAATATCTCTCCTGCGCGCGCGGCGTGTTTGAACTGAAATACTTCTTCACCGCGAGCATCAACGCCTCCGACGGCGGCGAAAGCCACTCGGCCGAAGCCGTGCGCTACGAGATCAAAGGCCTGATCGAACGCGAAGGCGAACTCGATATTTTAAGCGATGACAAAATCGTCGAAATCCTCCGCGAAAAAGGCATCGACATCGCGCGGCGTACCGTCGCGAAGTATCGCGAGAGCTTGCGGATACCGAGCAGCGTTGAGCGCAAGCGGAAGCTGGCGGCTGGGTTTTAGTCTAAGTTCAGCGCATATATGTCTACAACCTGGCCGGTATCTTCGTCGCGCCATAAAACATCATGCGGTGCGTACTCAGGTGGGTAGAGCAAAATTCCTTTGTAGGTCTCCTCCCACGAGTCTCTGCCGGGTTTCCATACGCCAGAATCGTCCATCTCGTCATATGCGAAACACCAGCCGTTGAAGCTGCGCTCGTCATCTTGCGCGCTTCTCTCGCTCCAAACGTACAACTGTCGACGCGGAGGCCCCTTCGACTCGGCACGAAAGCAATGCGCAATGAGTGGCGCTGGCGCCCAAGTTACGGCTGCGCCCAATTGAGCCTCGGTCAAATCAGGAAATGCCTCCCGAATTTGCGCGGCATAGACGCCAGGCTTCCTCCAGATGGCCTGCACCTCGGAGACCGTTCGAAGCGTGCCCCGAACATGAGGCTCGCCATTCAGGACACCTTCTTCCGTGACTATCCATTGATGATGCCAACGCTGATCTTTCGGACCCAAGTTACGCCTCCTCCCGCGCTGCCCAGCCTTCCGTCGCGAGCATCACCGTCTTTGGGATCACCTTCTCACCGCTCAGATAATACGCGACCATCCTTCGCGACAAACCGAGCGCTTGCGCTGCGGCTTCTTGCGTCAAGCCATGTTCATCCATCCAGGCGCGAAAATCTTCGACGCGCATGATCTCGCCGGCCTGCTCATCAGCCCAGCGGCGTAATTGCGGCGCGCCGAAATCGATGCCGCTCGGCCATTCGAGCGACCAGCCATCCGCACTCACGGAGACTTGCGCGAACTCACTCTTCTTCTTGAGCGGCGCCAGCGCTTTGAGCGCAGTGATCACATCCGCAAGATCGACCGGTGCGACGTGGCCGTCGTCCCACGCAATCTCCAGGCGCTTGTCGCCCAACACCGCAACGCTTTCGATCTTGCCAATCATGATCCGCTCAACTCTTCCCACTTTGCACGCAACAGCGTCTTGTTCTCCGCCGCCCACGCCAATGCCTCGCTCAAATCAACCCGCCCGCTGACGGCGATAACCTCCAGCTCTTCGATCGATATTTGCGCGGCGCCGTCACGTCCGAGCACATGAAAATGCGGCGGATTATGATCGGCGAAATACATCGCGATCTCTGTGCTCGAAAATCGCATGAGCCGAGCCATCGAAGCTAAGCATATGTGCAACCATTGCACATATCAAGCTTGAACTTTCAGCGACATATGCGCCGAACCATGCCAAGCTCCGTTGCGCACCACAAAGGATCACAGCCAATGGCGGAACGGTTTGAGCGGCATCGTCAGCCTTGGACGTATGACGAACTCCAGAAACTGCATTTGCTCGCGGGCAAAGGCATGTCGCTAAAGGCGATCGCCAAGGCGCTGATGCGCAGCGAAGAATCGACCAAGGATCGCGCCAAGGCCGACAAGCTCACCATCGCAAAACTGCGCTGAAACGGCGGTGGGACGCGTCCGTCCGTCATTCCAGGGCTGCGGTTCGTCGCATGTGTTTTGCGAACGCGCGTTTGGGCGCGATGGACTGACGCCATGAGATATATCGCCCTTGCCGCCGCCCTCTTCCTCTCCGCCTGCGCAACAGCGGATGCGCCGCAGGTCACCGCCTGCCCGCCGACCGGTTATGACCGCGCTTCACTTGAGGCGCTGCGTACGGCTGAGTTTGCGATCGCGGATGCGCAAGAGCGCGAGCGGTTTGCGCACGGCCTGATCGCGTGCCTCGCCTCACCCGATCCGTTTCTGCGCGATCAAGTGGCGTACGAGGGCCTGACGCGCCTTTTGCGCGCTGAGCAGCTTTCAGTCGCAACGCGCACCAATCTGACCAACGAAACGCTGGCCATGATGCGCGGGCCTGATCCGGATGGCTTTGCGCGGCCATTCGCGGCGTTAGCATTATCCGAACTCGTGCGCGCCGATCGCATCAATGGCTATTACGACGATGCGATGTACGACGAGATTGTTGCGCAATCTGCCGCCTACATGCGTGGCATCCGCGATTATCGCGGCTTCGATGAGCGTGAGGGCTGGCGTCACGGCGTGGCGCATGGCGCGGACCTGTTGATGCAGATCGCGCTCGATCCAAACTTCAACGATCGCGCACACATGACCGCGATCCGCGATGCAGTCAGCTCTCAAGTCGCGCCGACAACGCACTTCTACACCTACGGCGAACCTGATCGGCTGATGCGGCCCATTCTCTTCATCGCGAGACGCGACGCGTTCACTGAGGCCGAGTGGACGGCGTGGTTCGAGCAGCTGATGAACCCCGCCCCGCTCAACGCCTGGAGCGAAGCGTTCAGCTCACAAGCCGGTCTAGCAAAGCGCCACAACATGACGGCATTTGTGCAGGCCGTATGGATCAATGCGCGCTTGAGCGAAAGCACTGCCGATGATGTGCTGCTTCCTGGCGCCGAGGCCGCAATGCGCGCGCTGCCTTAAGCCTTCTTCGCGCGCAGCAGCAGAAACTGCCCGGCAATCACCAGCACCACGCCGCCAAGCGCAAGCAAGCCCCAAGTCTTATCTTCGAACATTGCAGAGATCGTCATCGCCACAGGCGGTGTAAGTGCCGAGATATAGGACGCCACGCCATAGCCGCGCCGACGCGCGAGGCCGTAATACAGCAGGAAAGCGATCACCGAGCCGACGATCGCTAGATGCAACAGCGAGAGCGTGTAACCCCATGTCGGCTCATAGCTCCACGCCCTACCCGTCACCAAAGCAAAGAGCGCCAACAGCACGGCGCCGTAGGCCATCGCCCAACCCGTCGATGCAGCGACAGTCGTGCCAGCCAACTCGCCACGGCGCGCGAAAACATTGCCAATCACAGCCGCAACGACGCCGATCAAGGTAAGGCCGATGCCGGTCAGCGCGCTCGTATCAAAATCTGCGCTGGCAATTTCTTCCCACGACAACAGCCCAACGCCCGCTACACCCAGTGACGCAGCAACCCACGCCAATGCTGACGGTCGCTGACCAAACGCGATGCGAAAACCAATCAAGTTCAGGAACGCCATCGCAGCAAACACGACAGCAACCACCGCCGATGTCACGCGCTCTTCGGCCCAATACACAAACGCATAATCAAGCGCGAAAGTGAAAAGCCCGACGCCCAGCGCAGCAAAGTGCTGCGCGCGCGTGAGCTTCAGTGACTCGCCACGCAGCATGCACCACGCGAACAACAGAACAGCCGCAAGCGTGAAGCGATACGTGATTGAAATGATCGGATCGACTTGCCCGAGTTGCAGCGTGATCGCGAACCACGTCGTGCCCCACGCCAGCGTGCATACAAGGATCGCGACAAGATCCAGCCAGCCGCTCGCCTTCGCACTGCCGGATATATTGCTCATGCGAAGCCCCCGAAGCGGCAGAAGTGGGGCATTCGGCGGCAGAAGCAAAGCAGCATGCTCGCGGATGCGGCGAAGCGTCCTTTTAGGGCGCCCTTAAGCGTGTTGCTGCGTTGACCCACACCATGCGCGAGCCTACCTTTAGAGCATGGCATCGGGGCTGTCCTTTGGGGGGCGAGGTCCGGTCTCGAAGGCTCTCCGCGCGTTGCGGCAACAAGAGGAGGTCTTCATGCGCGTACAGGTCGCCGGCCGGCAAATGGATGTCGGTGAAGCACTTAGAACTCGCATCGAAACTGAACTTGAAGCTAGCGTCAGCAAATATTTCGATCGCGCGACAGATGCTGTTGTCACAGTCGCGAAGAATGGCGGCGGCATAGGCATTGCCGTCGATTGTCTCGTACATCTTCCGTCCGGCATTTCGCTTCAATCCGAAGGCCATGGCGGCGACGCGCACAGCGCCTTTAGCGACGCCGTCGAAAAGCTAGAAAAGCGGGTACGGCGCTACAAACGCAGGCTGCGGAATCACCACGCCGACCACAAATCACCCCTTCCCGCCGAGGACGCAGCATCGTATGTGCTCGCCCCGTTGATCGAAGAGACTGAGGCCGGCGAGGACGCGTCGGCGCCGGCGGAAGATCCGCCGCTGGTGATCGCGGAGACGACCGTCGCCGTTCGTACAATGACCGTTTCGATGGCGGTCATGCAGCTCGATTTGTCTAGTACGCCAGCATTGATGTTCAGAAACGCCGCAAACGGCGGATTGAACGTCGTATATCGCAGGCCGGACGGCAATATCGGCTGGATCGATCCGGAGCGCGTCCAAAAGCGGGCGCTCAACGGAACTTGAGGTTTCTCTAAGCGTTGGCGCCGCTTCTGCACGGCGCTTCCGCAAGACAGGTTGGCGATGAACGAATTAGGCGATTTGATCGCGCCGGAGGCGATTTTGCCTCGTCTGGCGGCGACTTCACGCAAGCAGGCGTTGCTGGCGATGTCGGAGGCCGCCGCGCGCGTCTCAGGCATCGACGCGCGCGCCGTGTTCGAAGCCGTGCTGCTGCGTGAGCGCAACAAGGGCACGGGCGTCGGCGAAGGCATCGCTATTCCGCACGCGCCGGTGCTCGGCGTGATTCAACCGGTTGGCGTATTCGCGCGGCTCGAGATTCCGCAAGACTTCGAAGGCCTCGACGGCCGCGCTTGCGATCTCATCTTCATGTTACTCTCGCCGCCCGACAAAGGCGCCGACCATCTGAAAGCGCTAGCGCGCGTGTCCCGCTTTTTCCGCCACGCCGAGACGCGCGAAAAATTGCGTCGTGCGCGCGGCGGCGATGAGCTTTACGCGCTGATCGCGGGGATCGCGCACGTCGACGCGGCGTGAGTTAGCCGATGACAGGGTGGGATCGGCTCTTTTCGTATTTTCCGTTGCTGATGTTTGCGGCTGGCCTCGCAACACTTGGCGTATTCGCAGCATGGCCGTCCGTGTTCAGCGCGGTGCTGCTCATCCTCGTCATTTATTTTCTGCCACCGATGGTGCAGCGGATCATGCTGCGCTGGGCGCCACTCAAGCATGGCGTTGCGTGCATCGACGGGCGCGCATTTTGCCCTTGGCTGGCGGCGCATCACATCCAAGCGATCTATGACGCGTTGCCGTTTCTGGAATCGCTGCTGCGTGTGTTTCCGGGCTTTTATTCGTTGTGGCTGCGCATGTGGGGTTCGCGCGTCGGCTACGGCGTCGAATGGCCGGTGCGCATGGACGTGCTCGACCGCAGCCTGATGGACATCGGCAACCGCGTCGTGTTCTCGCGCGAGGTAGAGCTCGCTGCTCATGTTCGGCGCAAACTCGAAGGCGCCGGCTCGCGCGTGTTGGTGCGAACGGTGCGCGTCGGCTCCCACGCCTTCATCGGCGCCGGCGCGAAGCTTGGACCGGGCGCAAATGTGCCAGCAAATGCCAACGTGCCGCCTGCTGCGGTTGTTGGGGTGAACGAAAGCTTCGGCGACGCGGTGCGCCATCCTGAGAAAGAAGAATCGCAGTTTGCGATGAGTTGAGCTCTGGACCGCGAACCCTCTCCCCTCTCGGGGAGAGGGCAGGGTGAGGGCAGCGCGGAACGAGCAGAATAAATCTCCGCCCAAAATCTTTTTCCGCCTGCGCTCCACCCTCACCCTGCCCTCTCCCTCCCAATGGAGGGAGAGGGTTCTCCACCCCGCTATTCCTTCTCCAACTTCGCCAACACCACGCCTTCACTCACTTGCGCGCCCGCTTTCGCGTTGAGTTCAGCAAGCTTGCCATCGAACGGCGCGGTGAGCGTGTGCTCCATCTTCATCGCTTCGAGCACCAGGATCGGATCGCCTTTCTTCAGCTTCGCACCCGCTTTCGCGGCGACCGAGACGATCTTGCCCGGCATCGGCGAAAGGATCGCGCCATCGCCGGCGGCAGCTTCACCTGAGCTGCGCTCGCCGGTGTCGAGGGTGAATTCGTAGGCTTCGCCGCGATCGAACATCAAAATGTGTTCGCCGACGCGACGACTCCAATACTCCGCCATGTCCTTCGGCTCAACACAGTAGGATTGATCTCGCCACTTCAAGCGGACGGTCGCTCTCGCGGCCGCATTGGCTCGGAATCCCTCTAGTCGGCGCCAAGGGGACCAATACTCCGGCTGCCGAGGGTCAATATTGAACGCTCGCTTTCCCGCGTCGGATACAAAGTCGGCCGCCACTTGCGCCAACACATCGTCGCTTGGTGATGGAGTCTTCGTGAGCGCATCCCCACGAGCGGGGATAAAACCAGTGTCGATTTTGCCGGCCTCGAAGTCGTCATCTTCCAGACACCGGACCACGAAACCCGTGTTCGTCTTCACGGGCCATATTTCGACCTCCGCGCAAGCGCTGCGAAGCGCTACAATCGCGGAACGCCGGGTTTCCCCGGACGCGATGACCTTCGCGATCATCGGATCATAGTAGGGCGTCACCTCTTGAAAGGGGTAGGCGTACGCCGAGTCAAATCGCGTCGCCTCGGGGATGCGAAACTCTTGGAAGACGCCGATAGACGGCAAGAAACCGTTGTTCGGATCCTCGGCATAGATGCGCGCTTCCATCGCCCAGCCGTTGATCTTCAGCTCCTCCTGCTTCAGCGGCAGCTTCTCGCCGCTCGCCACACGCAGCTGCCATTCCACCAAATCCTGCCCGGTGATCTCCTCCGTCACCGGGTGCTCCACTTGCAACCGCGTGTTCATTTCCATGAACCACACACGATCCGCGCGGAGGCCTTCGCTGGCGTCGGCGATGAACTCGATGGTGCCGGCGCCGACATAGTTCACGGCGCGCGCCGCGAGCACGGCGGCGTCGGTGACGGCTTTGCGCGTGGCTTCGTCCATGCCCGGCGCGGGCGCTTCTTCGATCACCTTCTGGTGGCGGCGCTGCAGAGAGCAATCGCGCTCGAACAGATGCACGACATTGCCGTGCGTATCGCCAAACACCTGCACCTCGATATGGCGCGGGCGCTGCACATACATTTCGAGCAAGACGCGATCATCGCCAAACGACGACGCGGCTTCGCGCTTCGCCGATTGCAGAGCCGCCTTGAAGTCACCCTTCTTCTCGACCTTGCGCATGCCTTTGCCGCCGCCGCCGGCGACGGCTTTGATCAGCACCGGATAGCCGATCGCGTCGGCCTCCTTCTGCAAACGCTCTTCGCTCTGATCTTCGCCGAGATAGCCCGGCGTCGTCGGCACGCCGGCTTCGGCCATGAGTTTCTTGGCGGCGTCTTTGAGGCCCATGGCGCGGATTGAGTCCGGGCGCGGGCCGATCCAGATCAGACCCGCATCGATGACGGCCTGCGCGAAATCGGCGTTCTCGGAGAGAAAGCCGTAACCCGGATGGATCGCCTCTGCGCCGGTTTGCTTCGCCGCGGCGATGATCTTCTCGCCGCGCAGATAGCTCTCCTTCGCCGGCGACGCGCCGATATGCACGGCTTCATCCGCCTCGCGCACGTGCAGCGCTTTGGCGTCGGCGTCGGAATAGACTGCGACGGTACGCACGCCGAGACGCTTCGCGGTGCGGATAACGCGACGCGCGATCTCGCCACGGTTTGCGATGAGGACGGATTTAATCATGCATACTCACGATTGCGGCGGCTCGTTCACGCGCGCAGCTGCTTCGGCGCGAAAGCGTTCGAGCTCCGCGTCGACGTTCTTGTCTTGGCGCGACTTACGACTGCGAAGCCAAAGGCGCAGACCGACAATAACCGCGGCGAGCGCACTGAATATTGCTCCCTGAACAAGCGCACCGATGGCCGAAACGGAAAGGTCGTAGCCGCCTGCCATGAAAACGAGCAAGAAAAGAATCGGCAAAACGATCGAGAAAAGCCCCCACAATCCCCAGCTTGGTCGCAACAATAGAATCAACAGGAACCCGTACAAGAGCATCTTCCGCCTCCTACTTGGCTACATCCTAAACACGCCAAAGCGTGTTTCCGGAATTGACGCGTTCAAGCTCGCACTAATCGCCAGCCCCAACACATCCCGCGTTTGCGCGGGATCGATGATGCCATCGTCCCACAACCGCGCCGTCGCGTGATACGGATCGCCTTCAGCTTCGTACCTCGCGCGGATTGGGTCTTTGAACTTTTCTTCGTCGGCTTTCGCCCAGGTCTCGCCTTTCGCTTCCATGCCGTCGCGCTTCACTTGCGCCAGCACGGATGCCGCTTGTTCGCCGCCCATGACGGAGATGCGGGAGTTGGGCCAGGTGAAGAGGAAGCGCGGGGAATAGGCGCGGCCGCACATGCCGTAATTGCCGGCGCCGAACGAGCCGCCGATCAACACGGTGAATTTCGGCACTTCGGCGGATGCAACAGCGGTGACGAGCTTTGCGCCATCTTTCGCGATGCCGCCCGCTTCGTATTTTCCGCCGACCATGAAGCCGGAAATATTCTGCAAGAAGAGCAGCGGAATGCCGCGCTTACAGGCGAGCTCGATGAAGTGCGCGCCCTTCTGCGCGCTTTCGCTGAACAGAATGCCGTTGTTCGCAAGGATCGCGACCGGCATGCCCCAGATGCGCGCAAAGCCAGTGACCAGCGTCGGGCCATAGAGTGGGCGAAATTCGTCCAGCTCGCTGCCATCGACGATGCGGGCGATGACTTCGCGCACATCGTACGGCGTGCGCACGTCGTCGGGGATCACGCCGTAAATGCTTTCCGCATCGTATGCGGGCGCAATAGGTTCGCGCACGTCGAGGCCGACGTTTTTCACCGTGTTCAAGTTCGCCACAATGCGGCGCACGAGATGGAGCGCGTGCGCGTCATCTTCCGCGAGATGATCGACAACGCCGGAGCGGCGCGCGTGCATGTCGCCGCCGCCGAGATCTTCGGCGCTGATCACTTCGCCAGTCGCGGCTTTCACCAAAGGCGGCCCGCCGAGGAAGATGGTGCCTTGGTTGCGGACGATGACGGTTTCATCGCTCATCGCCGGCACATAAGCGCCGCCTGCCGTGCATGACCCCATGACGCAAGCGATCTGCGCGATGCCTTCGCCCGACATGCGCGCTTGGTTGTAGAAGATGCGGCCGAAATGGTCACGGTCGGGGAAAACCTCGGCTTGGTGCGGCAGGTTCGCGCCGCCGCTATCGACGAGATAGACGCACGGCAGCTTGTTCTGCATCGCGATCTCTTGCGCGCGCAGGTGCTTCTTCACCGTCATCGGAAAATACGCGCCGCCCTTCACCGTGGCGTCGTTGGCGACGATCATCACTTCGCGGCCAGAGACGCGGCCAACACCGGTGATCACGCCCGCAGCAGGCGCTTCGCCATTGTAAAGATCGTACGCCGCGAGCGCGCCGACTTCGAGAAACGGCGCGCCAGGATCAAGCAGACGCTCAACCCGCTCGCGTGGGAGCAGCTTGTTGCGCTTGGTGTGGCGCGCGCGCGCCTCTTCCGAACCGCCCAGCGCGATCTGCGCCGCGCGTTCGCGTAGCTGCTGCGCCAAGCCGCGATGATGCGCGGCGTTCTTGGCGAAGGCTTCGGAGTTCGGATCGATGGAGGATTTGAGTTTCATGGTTAGCAGTCTAGCGAGCGGTCATCGAAACGGACCATGCTACGCGGTTCACGACATGGCGCTTCGTGCATATGAAATGTTTGGAGGTCATTCGAAACACGCAAACACTGATAGCCGGAGCCCTCTTGATCGTACATCACTAGGAAATCTTCATTGGAACGCGTCACACCGCGAAGCTTATGGACAAGGCGCCTGTGCCTAGACAAGCCGAGCGCTTGCCAGTCGTACTGTCCGTTGTCGTTGCCAAACTGAAGACCGTCCCAAAGTTCAAGCGCGACAGGTCCTGTTGTCAGCTGTTCCAAGTAGCCGTTCGCTGCGACAAAGCGTTGGGCGGCGCAAGCGGCGGCGCGCTCTTCGTCTATCTCGCCACTTGACGCACAGCTTGCGAGAACCGCGATCGAAGCGACTACAAGCGCTCTCATCCCCCGCCAATGATCTCCCGCCCAATCAAAAACCGCCGCACTTCGTTCGTGCCGGCGCCGATGTCGTAGAGCTTAGCGTCGCGGAGGAAGCGCTCAACTGGGAAGTCGCGCGTGTAGCCGGCGCCGCCGAGCGCCTGGATGGCTTCGAGCGAGACGCGCACCGCGTTTTCCGAGGCAAACATGATGGCGCCGGCCGCGTCGTGGCGCGTCGTCTTGCCGGCGTCGCAGGATTTGGCGACGGCGTAGACGTAAGCGCGCGCAGCGGAGAGAGCGACCACCATGTCGGCGACCTTAGCTTGGATCAGCTGGAACGAGCCGATCGGCTTGCCAAACTGTTTGCGCTCGCGAACATAGGGCAGCACGACATCGAGGCACGCTTGCATGATCCCAAGAGGTCCGGCCGCGAGCACGGCGCGTTCGTAGTCGAGGCCGCTCATCAGCACGGCGACGCCGCGATTGAGGCCGCCCATGACGTTTTCTTCCGGGATTTCGCAATCTTCGAATACGAGCTCGCCAGTGTCCGAGCCGCGCATCCCCATCTTGTCGAGCTTCTGCGAGGTGCTGAAGCCCTTCATGCCGCGCTCGACGATGAACGCAGTGATGCCGCCTGAACCAGCGCTTGGCTCGGTTTTGCCATAGACGACGAGCGTGTTGGCTTCCGGCGCGTTGGTGATCCAGAACTTCGTGCCGTTGAGCACGAAGCGATCGCCCTTCTTCTCCGCGCGGAGCTTCATGCCGACGACATCGGAGCCCGCGCCCGCTTCGCTCATGGCGAGCGAGCCGACATGTTCGCCGCTGATCAGCTTCGGGAGATACTTCTGCTTCTGCTCTTTCGTCGCCCAACGGCGGAGCTGATTGATGCAGAGGTTCGAGTGTGCGCCGTATGAGAGGCCGATCGAGGCCGACGCGCGGCTCACCTCTTCCATCGCAACGACGTGCTCGAGATAGCCCAGACCCAAGCCGCCATCTTCCTCAGCGACGGTGATGCCGTGCAGGCCAAGCTCGCCCATCTCGGGCCAAAGCTCGCGCGGGAATTTGTTGTCGGCGTCGATCGCGGCCGCCATCGGCGCGATGCGGTCGGCGGCGTAGCGGCGCGTCGTTTCGCGGATCGCGTCGGCGGTCTCGCCGAGCTGGAAATCGAGCATGTGGTCGGACATTCGCGCGCTCCCGGACCGCGCGGCTTCAGCCGCGCACTTTTTGGCGGGCCTGGACGCCCACAGTCCCGACGTAATTGATTTGCCTCGCCAATTGAAATTGAACGTTACGAACAAAACTGATAGACACAATCTATGGATCGCTATCTGCTCCGCTATTTCCTCGCCGTGGCCGAGCTGGGCTCGTTCTCGAAGGCGGCGGCGCGGACAAGCGTCACCCAGCCGACGCTCTCGGTCGGCATCGCCAAGCTGGAGACGGAAGTCGGGGCGCGGCTGTTCGAACGGACGACACGCCGCGTGTCGCTGACCCCGGCCGGAAGCCGCTTCCTCGTCCACGCCCGGCGGATCACGCAGGAGTATGAGGCGGCACTCCGCGAAGTCGCCGAGGCGCCGCAGCTGAAGCGCGTCCGCGCCGGCATCCTCTCCACCATTCCCGCGAGCGATCTGGAACGGGTGGTCGCGCATCACGCCAAGCACGGCGGCGGCGAAGCGCTGGAGATGCTAGACTCCACCGAGCGCGACATCGCCAACCGGCTCTCGGACGGGCGCCTCGATGTGGCCCTCACCATCCTCCGACCCAGCCTAGAAAGCTTCGCGCGCGAGACACTGCGCAGCGAAGCTTATGTGTTGTTCGTCGCCGCTAACCACAAACTGTCGGGGGTGGAGAGCGTCGACGGCGCCGATCTGGCGGGCGAGACAATGATCGTGCGCCGCCAGTGCGAAGGCTTGGCCGATATCAGCCGCTACTTCACCAACCGCGCCGTGCGCCCCTCGTTCAGCTTGCGGACGCTCAGCGACGATCGCGCGATGAGCATGGTGGCGGCGGGGCTTGGCGTGACGGTCGCGCCTGAAAGCTTCAAAAGCGCTGGCTTGGCGGCAGTGAAACTCGAAGGCTTCACGCTCTCGCGTGATGTCGGCTTGGTGTTTTCCGATCGTGTGCGCGAGCGTTCGGGCGCCTTCGTTGATGCGGCGCGCGCGACGTACGCAGCAGCCGCGAAACCGCCCATCGCAAAACAAGGTAAACGCTAACCACGCGCGTTGTGGGGAACTGTCAGTAATGTTACGCTGCTGGAACGTCGGGTCTCTCAAGGGCGTTGAAGTTTCATGGCACCTCCAGCTCGTCCCATATGGACCGGGCAGATCCGGCTTGCGCTCGTCGCTCTGCCGGTGAAGCTCTATTCAGCTCTGGATTCGAAGGAGAAAATCTCCTTCAACCAGATTCACGAACCGTCCAAGCAGCGCATCCGCTATGAGAAGGTCGCGCCCGGCATTGGCGCGGTCGATAAGGACGAGATCGTCAAAGGCTACGAGTACCAGAAGGGCCGCTATGTGCTCTTTAGCGACGAAGAGTTCGACGCGCTGAAAGTCGACTCCAAGAAGACGCTCGACATGGTGCAGTTCGCGCCGGCCGACACGATCGACCCGATCTATTTCGACAAACCGTATTACGCCCTGCCCGACGGCAAGATGGCCGATGAGCCGTATCGCGTTGTCTGCGAAGCGTTGAAGAAAACCAAGACCGTTGGCCTCGGCCAGATCACCATGCGCGGGCGCTCGTACATCGCAGCGGTGAAGCCATACGAAGGCGGCCTCGTCGTTGAGACGGTGCACTATGGCGAGGAAGTGCGCGCGGCGAAGAACTTCTTCGACGAAATTCCGGGCGGCAAACTCGACGCCGATCTGATCGATCTCGCCGAAGAGCTGATCAATCGCAAGAAAGCCAAGTTCGATCCAGCCAAGTTCGAAGACGAGTATGCGATCGCGCTTGAGCGGTTGGTGAAGAAGAAGATCGAGCGCCACGGCGAATTGGTTCTCGACGATCAAGAAGAGCCGTCGCGCGATTACGGCGATAACGTCGTATCGCTGGTCGATGCGCTGAAAAAGTCGCTCGCCAAAAAGTCGCCGAAAGCGTCTGCCGACGAAGATGAAGCGCCGGCGCCGAAGCGCCGCGCCGCTGCCGAACGCACCAAAACGCCGCGCGCGAAAGCACCGGCCAAGGCGCCGGCCGCGAAGAAACGCGCCAAGAAGTGAAACGACCCGCCAAAAGCGGGACGAAGAAGAGCGCGGCCAAGGCGGACACGGTCGGCGATCTCGCCGAGTACAATCGCAAGCGCGACTTCAAGAAAACCAGCGAACCCGCTGGCGGCACGATCAAAGAAGCCGGCGGCATGTTCGTCGTGCAAAAGCACGCGGCGACGCGGCTGCACTACGATTTCCGCTTAGAGCATGACGGCGTGCTGATGAGCTGGGCGGTGCCGCAAGGCCCCTCGCTCGATCCAACCGTGAAGCGTCTCGCCATGCGCACGGAGAACCATCCGCTTGAATACGGGTCGTTCGAAGGCGTGATCCCGAAGGGTGAGTACGGCGCAGGCTCCGTGATCATCTGGGATACGGGCGCAGTGAAGTGGTTGCTCGATCCCGATGCGGGCATGAGCAAAGGCGAGTTGAAATTCATCCTGGCCGGTGAACGGCTGAAGGGCGAATTTCACATGGTCAAGATCAAGCCGCGCGAAGGCGAGCGCGGCAATCCTTGGCTCTTGTTCAAGTCGAAAGACGCATTCGCGGGCAAGGAGGACCCGGTTGCGCGCAGCGTCACCAGCATCCTCTCCGGCCGCACCATCGAAGACGTTCGCTCCGGCGGCGCGCGGGTGTGGAGCAAAGGCAGTGAACGCGCACCGAAAGCAGCGAAGGCGCCGAAGTGGGCGTTTGTTGAACCGGCGCTAGCAACGCGCCAAGAAAGAGCGCCCGCAAGTGACGCTTGGCTGCACGAGATCAAATACGATGGCTACCGCATCCAAGCGGCTGTCAGTGGCGATAGCGTAAAGCTCTTCACCCGCACCGGCCTGGATTGGACCGGTAAGTTTCAACCGATCGCGGATGCGCTTGCTGCACTTAATCTAAAAGACGTGCTGCTCGACGGCGAAGCTGCGGTCGCGCAGCCAAGCGGCAAGACAGATTTCTCCGCGCTGCAGGCGTCGCTAGAGAACGGCGTCGCAAAAGGTGTGTCATACTTCGTGTTCGATATCTTGGCGGATGGCGCGAAGGACTTGCGCAAAACGCCGTTGATCGAACGCAAGGCCCGATTGGAGAAGCTCCTCAGCAAAGCCAAAGCGCCAATCCGCATCAGCCCCTTCTTCGAAGGCAATGGGCCAGCCGTGTTGGACGCGTTCCGCGAACAAGGCCTGGAAGGCGTCGTCTCAAAGAAGGCGTCGTCAACCTACCAGAGCGGACGCACCAGTGCGTGGCTCAAAATGAAACTGGTCAACGAACAGGAGTTCGTGATCATCGGCTATCAGCCATCGCTGAAGGGGCGCGCATTCGCGTCGCTGATGCTGGCGGACAAAGAGGACGGCAAGTTGCGCTATCGCGGTAATGTCGGCACTGGCTTCAACGATAAGACGCTCGCTTCGCTGCAAGAAAAGCTCACAAAGATCGAGCGCGCGAAGCCGGTGGTGACTGTGCCGCGCGAAGCGGCGAAGGGCGCGAAATGGGTCGAGCCGAAACTTGTCGCGCAAGTGCGTTTCGCTGAGTTTACCAGTGAAGGCGCCGTGCGGCACGGTGTGTTCTTGGGTTTGCGCGGCGACAAGGCCGCGAAAGACGTGCACGCCGAGCAAGCCGCACCCGCGATGCGCACGCGCGTACGCCTCACGCACCCCGACAAAGTGCTCTTCCCAGATGCCGGCGTGACGAAAGCCGAGCTTGCCGCCTATCTCGACATGGCGGCTGATCGCATGGGGCCGCACATCTATGGCCGCCCCGTCAGCCTCGTGCGCGCGCCGGACGGCGTTGGGAAACAGACGTTCTTTCAGAAGCACGCGATGAAAGGGATGCCGACCGAAATCAAACTTGTCGCGATCACGGAGAGCGACGGCAAAGCCGAAGATTATCTCACTCTCCCAAATGCCACAGCGATAGTCTCCGCCGCGCAGATCAGCGCGCTTGAGTTTCACCTGTGGGGCTCGCGCAACGACGATCTCGAACATCCAGATCGCATGGTCTTCGATCTCGATCCGGATGAAGAACTAGACTTCGAGTTCGTCAAACGCGCCGCGTTCGACATCAAAGCGCTGCTCGAAAGCGCCGACCTTCCCTCCTACGCCATGATCACCGGCGGCAAGGGCATTCACATCGTGCTCAATCTGAAGCGGAAGCACACGTTCGAAGAGATCAAAAGCTTCTCCGGCGATGTCGCCGAACAAATCGAGCGGCTCGATCCCAAACGCTTCGTCGCCAACATGGCCAAAGCACGCCGCAAGGGCCGCATCTTCGTCGACTATCTCCGCAACGGTCGCGGCGCCACGGCGATCGCCCCTTACTCGCCACGCGCACGCGGCATGGCGCCGGTCGCCGTGCCGGTGACGTGGCAAGAATTGAAGACGATCCCGTCGGCATCCGTGTTCAAGCTGAAAGACATGCGCGCGCGCCTGGCTGAGCCGGATCCATGGGCGGATTACACCAAGAACGCGGTGCAGATCACCAAGGCCGCTCGCGCGAAGCTTGGGCTGGACTGAAACCATCTAACTTGCGCCGCGATCCGCAACGAGTATGAACCGGTTAGGAGACTGCTCATGCGCGCTTGGCTCGCCGCCGCCTTCCTTCTCGCCGCGTGCGGCCAATCAGAGCCGCCTCCGCTTCCGGAGCCGCCGCAGCGCGTCTCCGAAGCGCCCTGGTTCATCTGCGATGCGCTGAACGCGCCTGTGCTTTTGGTGTTCGGCGCCGAGACGAACGGCGTCACCGATGTGGTGCAATACGAAAAGCCCAGCGGGGCCATCGTGCAGCGCACCAGCTACACACTCGACGAGGCCGACGGTGCAGCCGGCAGCATCTATCGCGCCTTGTTGCAGAACGGCGCTGAGGTGGGCCATGTGCGCGAGATCAATGCCGGCATGATCGAAAATCCAGCAAGCGCCTACACGCCGGTGTTTTCCTCGGTGCGCATCGGCGAGCGAGATCTCTCGTGCCGTTGGATGCCGCGCACGCGGTTCATCGGCTTTACCGGACGGCGCACAATTGTCGTTAGCGAGGACGCCGACGGCGACCTGCTCTATCATTCGTATGACTTCGCCGGCGCGGCGGAGGCGCAGCCGATCGAGGTGGCCGAAAATGGCCGTACCAGCACGTTCTCGGCGGAAGTACGCGGCGGTACAGAAGAAGCAACGCCAAACGGCGTGACCTTCATGTTCACCAGCGGACAATTTGTTTACCTCGTCGATTCTCGGACCAACGGGACTGCGGAACTGAACGTGTCCGGCATGCGCGCCCCTCAAAGGGAGCAGTTTGTGGCTTATGTTCTCGGCGACGCCGCTACAGAGTAAGCGATTGTCGGGATTAGACCGATCGTCTATGCGACGCGGGACACATCGAGGAGAACCCATGACGTTCGCCACCTACGACAAGAGCGGCCGCGTCGCCACGATCACACTGAACCGGCCGGAAAGCCGCAACGCCATCGCCACGCAGCAAGATTGCGACGATCTCGCCGGGGCGCTGTGGAAAGCGAACGACGATGAAGAGGTCAACGCAGTCATCCTAACCGGCGCCGGAAAATCGTTCTGCGCTGGCGGCGATCTGAAAGCGATCCGCGAGCGCTCCGGCATCGGCCCCCGCGCAACGCCAGACGGCACACGTGCAAACTATCGCCGCGGTGTGCATTCGGTGATCAAGGCGTTGGCGGACGTGGAGGTCGCGACGATCGCCGCGATCAATGGGCACGCGATTGGACTTGGCCTCGACATCGGCATTTTGTGCGACATGCGCTTGGCCGGCGCGTCGGCGAAGATGGCGTCGAGCTTTGTGAAAGTCGGCATCATTCCGGGCGACGGCGGCGCGTGGATTTTGACCAACGCGATCGGCGCTTCGCGCGCCGCGGAGTTGGTGTTGACCGGTGATACGATCGACGCAGACGAAGCAGCACGGATCGGCTTGGTGTCGCGCGTTGTGGCGGATGAAGCGCTGATGGATGAAGCGCGCAAGCTGGCGGAGCGTGTTGCGGTGAACCCGCCGCGCACGGTGCGCCTGGCTAAGCGCTTGTTGCGTGAGGCGCAGCATGGGCGCTTGAGCGATGTGCTCGAACTCTCCGCTGCGTTCCAGGCGCTGGCGCACGAGACACGCGATCATAAGGAAGCTGTCGACGCATTCACCGAAAAACGCATGCCGAAATTCACGGGCGAATGAGATGACAATCCGGGTTGGCATTGGCGGCTGGAGCTACGAGCCGTGGGAGGAAACTTTCTACCCGCCGAAGCTCGCGGCGGCGAAGCAGCTTGAGTATGCGGCGAACAAAGTCACCGCGATCGAAATCAACGCCACCTTCTACCGCACGCAAAGCGCCACATCGTTCCAGAAATGGGCGAAGGCCACGCCGGACGATTTCAAGTTCTCGGTGAAAGCGCCGCGCGCAGCGGTTCAGCGCAAGGATTTGCGCGAGGCGGCGCAATCGATCGAATGGTTCTTCAATAGCGGTGTCGGCGAGCTTGGCTCGAAGCTCGGCCCGATCTTTTGGCAGATGGCGCCGTACAAGAAGTTCGATGCGGCGGAGATGAACGCCTATTTCGACATGCTCCCCGCGAAACTTGGAAAGCTGAAACTGCAGCATGCGATTGAAGTGCGGCACGCGAGCTTCACCGATGAGGCGTTCTTGAAAATCGCGCGCGAGCGCAACATTGCAGTGGTGACGGTCGAGAGCGAGAAGCATCCGCTGATCGTCGAGCCAACAGCGGACTTCACCTATGCGCGGTTGGAGCTGACGCAAGCGGATGAGCCGACAGGCTACGCGAAGCCAGCGCTGAAGAAATGGCTGAAAACGGCGCGCGAATGGGAGAAATCGGGCGAGGTCTTTCTCTACTTCATCAGCGGCGCCAAAGAGCGCAATCCAGCCGCCGCAATGGCGATGCTGGAAATGTTGAAGGCCTAGACGACTTGAAAGCCATGCGGGAATGGATCGTCATCGTCGATCCAGATCTCGTTGCGACCCGTGGCGTAAGCGCTGCCTTCGATCAATGGGATGATGGCGCGCTGGCCCGCGATTTCAGTCTCGGATTCGACGCGGCCGATGAAACGGCTCTGGATGTAGCTCTCATGCAAGAACGCTTCGCCGACTTTGAGTCGGCCTTTGGCATGAAGATGCGCGAGTCGCGCGGACGTACCCGTGCCGCAGGGCGAGCGATCGATGGCCTTATCGCCATAGAACACAGCGTTGCGCCCGTGCGCGCTCTCGCTCTTCGGCGCATCGGCCCAGAGCACGTGGCTGACACCGCAAATAGCGGGATCGAGAGGATGCACTGGCTCAATCTTCTCGCGCACCAATTGGCGGATGATCGGTGAGAACTGCAGAATGCCCGCCGCGCCGAGCGCATCGAGGCCACGATAGGCGCCTTGCAGTTCGATGATGGCGTAAAAGTTGCCGCCGTACGCGATGTCGATGCTGAGCGGGCCGAAGTCTGGCAGATCGATGCGCACGTCTTCAGCGGCTAGATAGCTCGGCACGTTGCGGATGCGGACGCTGCGGACTTTCGCGCCGTCTTCCTCGTACTCCAGCGCGATGGCGCCCGCGGGAACGTCCGCGACGAAGCGGCCGGGCGTACGCGGCTTGATCAATCCGTTCTCCAAGCCAAACGTCACAATACCGATCGTGCCGTGGCCACACATCGGCAGGCAGCCGCTCGTTTCGATAAAGAGAATTCCGACATCGGCTTCCGCGCTTGTCGGCGGATAGAGGAAGCCACCGCTCATCATGTCGTGGCCGCGTGGTTCGAAGCAGAGGCCGGTGCGTATCCAATCGTAACGCGCGAGGAAATCCTGGCGGCGCTCGCTCATCGTCGCGCCGCGAAGCTCCGGCGCGCCTTCGATGACGAGCCGCACCGGATTGCCAGCGGTGTGGCCATCTATGCACCGGAACGTGTGTCTCACACTGAGGCCTTGAGTTTAGGCCGCGTCGCGACTGCTTGTTCAACCAACGCACTTACCTCGGCGCGGCGCGCGCCTGTCAGCACGTAACGCGGCGGGCGAACGCGCTCGCTGCCACGGCCCATGATCTGTTCGGCCAGTTTGATCGATTGGACGAGATCGTGTTCGGAATCCAAATGCAGCAACGGCATGAACCAGCGATAGATCGCGCGCGCGGTTTCGAGGTCGCCTGCGCGTGCTGCGTCGAAGAGTGCGAGCGATTCTTTCGGAAACGCGTTTGTAAGCCCCGAGACCCACCCCTTCGCGCCCAGCACCAAGCCCTCTAGCGCCACATCATCGAGCCCCGCGAACAAGATGAAGCGATCACCGAGTGCATTGTAGAGATCGGTAAAGCGGCGCGTGTCGGGCGCGCTTTCTTTCAGGCACACGATGTTCGGCCGATCCGCCAAGCGCTTCATCGCCTCGACGCTCACGCTCACGCGATACGCGGGCGGATTATTGTAGAGCATGATCGGCAAGCCGGTTGCTTCCGACACGGCGCGGAAGTGCGCGACAAGCTCCTCCTCCGCCGGCACATAGACCATCGCCGGCAACAGCATCAGCCCATCGGCGCCCGCCTTCTCCGCATCGCGCGCGAAGGCGATGGCGCGTTTGGTGTCGAACTCGGAAACGCCGGCAATCACCGGCACGCGGCGATCCACCGCTTCCACCGCCGCTTTCAGCACCCTGCGCTTTTCGTCCGGCTCCAGCGAATTGTTCTCACCGACCGTGCCCATGATGATGAGGCCATGGACGCCGTCGCGCACCAATGCGTCCTGCACCTTTTGCGTAGCGCCAAGATCGAGCGAAAGGTCCGGCGCGAATTGCGTGGTGGCCGCTGGAAAAACGCCTGCCCAGTTTACCTGCATTGATTTTCTCTCGCTCACATATCACCCGTCATTCCGGGGCAATGCGTACGCATTGAGCCCGGAACCCAGGGGCAACCACACAGCTTTGTCACCCCCTCGGTCCCGGGTCTCGCTTCGCGATCCCGGGATGACGGCTACTTTTCGAAACACAAGTTACGCTATAGCAGCTAACAAGAGAGCGCATGAAATCCATTCTGATCATTGGCGGCGGCTTGGTCGGCGTATCGTGCGCGCTGCGGCTGCAGGCGGCGGGCTTGGCTGTCACGCTGATCGATCCGGGCGACATGAAGCGCGGCGCGTCCTACGGCAATGCGGGGCACATCGGCTCGGAGCAAGTGTCGCCGTGGTCGGCGTGGAGCAATGTTCTGCGCGCGCCGCGGTCGAGTTTTGGTGCGGGCGGGCCGCTCGACTTTCGCTGGACCGATGTAGCGCTCTGGACGCCGTGGTCGATGCGGTTTCTGGCGGCGTGCGATCCGGCGCGATTTGCGCGTGGGCGCGAGGCGCTGTCGGCGCTGTTGGAAGATGCGCTTCCCGCTTGGCAACGCATCGCCGATCTCGCCGGCAGGCCGGACATGGTGATCCCGCACGGACACGTGACGGCGTGGATGACGCGCGATGGCGCCGAGCGTGGCATGGCGGCGTTTGCGAAAGCGCAATGGGGCAAGGCGACGTGGCGCGAGATGAAGGCGGACGAGCTCGCGCGCTATGAAGGCGTGCTCAATCGTTTGCCGCACGCAGGCGCTGTGTTTAGCGGCACCGGGCAAGTGAGCGATCCGCAGGGCGCGCGCGATGCGATGCTGGCGTCGTTCACGGAGCGTGGCGGCGAGATCGTTGCGGATAGTGTTGTGGGTTTGAGCGCGACGCCTGCGCGGGCGACGTTGGCCTCCGGCGGATCGCGGGAGGCGGATGCGCTGTTGGTCGCGGCGGGCGCGTGGTCTGGGCGCGTGATGGCGATGCTGGGCGTGCATGCGCCGGTGATTGGCGAGCGCGGCTATCATTTGCAGAGCGCGGAGACGAACTGGCCGCGCGATTTGCCGACGACGGTGTTCGACGAAAATTTCATCGCCGTCTCGCGTTTCACCAGCGGCCTGCGCTGCACGAGCTTCGTGGAGTTCGGTTCGCCGGATGCGCCGGGCGATGAGCGCAAATGGCGGCGCTTGCGCCAGCGCATCGATGAACTCGGGCTACAGTTTTCGCCGACGCCGGAGCGCTGGGTCGGCTCGCGCCCGTCGCTGCCGGACTTTTTGCCGGCAATCGGGCGATTGGAGCGCGCTCCGAACGTGCTCTACGCGTTCGGGCATGCGCACCTCGGGCTAACGGAAGCGCCGATTACGAGTGAGGTGATCTGCGCGCTAGCGACGGACAAAGCGCCGTCGTTTGATCTTGCGCCGTTTAGGGTTGAACGGTTTCAATAGGGCTCCGATCAGGAAAAACCGTAGGCGCGCCTATGGCCCGCAAGGTACTTTGACTGTTTTTGAGATGGCGTCTTTAGAAGGCACAGGTCATCGCGCAAACTGAGACGCTCGCGCTCCTCGCTTGTGAGCGTCTCAGAAATCAGAATAACCCCGTTGCGATCGAAGGAGATTAATCCGCGATCGAAAAGCGCATCGAAAGTTGCAGCCAAAAGCAGCCCGTTGTGACTGTCAAGACGCTCCGCATTGTCAGAAAGCTTCCAGGGCTGGATGTGCGATGCGCGTAAGACTTCGGTTACAGCGCACCCGCTTAAGGCACAGCCCTTCCAAAACTCGATTAAGTCACTTCGGAACTTTCCTTGACCGCGACGCGCTTTGACTAGCGCCTCTCTCTCAGTGGCAAGCAAGCCTTTCGCCTGCTCAATTTCCCTAATGTCCTGTCGCTCTACAAAATCTTCAAACGACGGATCACAGGCGGTGATGACCTGAACAATGAACTGCGCAGCGCGCGACGCAAGCTCTCGGTCTGACCGCGCGTCAAATCCTGCCTCGTACTTTCCAAAGTAGTATTCACCATCGCAACGCTCGTGCGCCAAGCCGCGACATCTTCTGACTTCATCTTCGAACGCAGTCTCGTCGTTTAAATTCTCGTCATCGAACAGTGCCCAGGGCCTAAACGCTGACCCTAAATCAGACGCAAGGTTATCTATGGCGTCCCGCGTCGTAGATTCAAAACCAAACCAAAAACAGCCGTCGTTCACGTCCAAGGTATGGTCAAAGAAGATACTAATTTTTGGCCCGTCGACGCCCGTTTTGTCTTTGCCCGGCCACTTGGCGATTGTGGCCCACCAACCCTCGTCCTTATGAATTGGGTTTGCTTTCGCCATCTTGGTTGGAATACCGTGCATCCGCAGTCGATCAATCAAAGCCTTTCTTACCGCCTCAAAGCGTTTTTGTTGATTTGAGATGGACCGTTTTGCCACTTTAGTTGCCAAGCGCTGTTTGCTGAATCGGACCAGCAGAGAGTGAGTCAAGAACTTCTGGCATCAACGAAACCCATCATTGATCTTCGCCAGCGCGCTAGGCGGCGGCACGAGCTCCGCATCTTCCAGCTTGTTCAGGGCGCAATCGACGGTGTTGAGCGAGTCGTGCAGATCGCTCGCTTCCGGCTCGACGAACAGCAAGCCCGTCACGATCTCGCCCTGGGCCGATTTGTGCGCGAGATAGCTGAGCGCTGCATAGCGATCAGTGCTGTCGTAATCATCTTCCAGCTTGCGCAGGCGCAGGATTGAGCCGTCGTGCTGGCGCACTTCTTTGAGTTCGCCTGGCGCATACTCCGCCGTGATCGGCGCGCGCGGGGTGATGACATCCATGCGGTTCACGGCTTCGTTGTGCTCGCGCACATAATCGAAGCTCTTGGTCGAACCAACGTGATTGTTGAACGCCACGCACGGGCTGATCACATCGAGGATCGCCGTGCCCTTATGCGAGAGCGCGCCTTTGATCAGCGGCACGAGCTGATGCTTATCGCCGGAGAACGAGCGGCCGACATAAGTCGCGCCAAGTTGCAGCGCGAGCATAACGAGATCGATGGCGCTATCCTTGTTCTCCGCGCCCTTCTTGGCTTTCGAGCCTTTGTCTGAGGTGGCGGAGAACTGGCCCTTGGTCAGACCATAAACGCCATTGTTCTCGACAATGTACGTCATGTTGACGCCGCGCCGCACCGCGTGCGCGAATTGGCCGAGACCGATCGAGGCAGTATCGCCATCACCGCTCACGCCGAGATAGATCAAATCCTTCGCCGCGATGTTCGCGCCTGTGAGCACGGAAGGCATACGACCGTGGACGGCGTTGAAGCCGTGCGCGGGGCTGACGAAATAATCCGGCGTCTTCGACGAGCAACCAATGCCGGAGAACTTCGCCAATCGATGCGGCTCAAGATCGATCTCGAAGCAGGCTTGAATGATCGAGGCGCTGATTGAGTCGTGGCCGCAGCCGGCGCACAGCGTGGAGATGCGGCCCTCATAGTCGCGGCGCGTATAGCCGTGCGCGTTCTTCTCGAGCGACGGGTGATGCAGCTTCGGTTTGGCGATGTAGGTCATTGCACGTTTTCCCGCAGCGCCGCATCCGGCACCGCTTTCATCTTGTCGGCGATGGCTTTGACGATGAAGCGCGCCGTGATCGGCGTGCCGTCATAGTGAAGAATTGAAACGAGGCGCGCCGGATGCACGCCGCCTTCGTTCACCAGCAGCGATTTCAATTGCCCGTCACGGTTCTGCTCGACCACGAAAACCTGCTCGTGATCGCGGATAAAGTCGAACACCTCGTCCTGGAATGGGAAGCCGCGGATGCGCATCGAATCGAGATGCACGCCCATTTCTTCGAGCGCGTGATGCGCTTCCTTCATCGCAGGCCCGGTCGAGCCGATGTAGAGAATGCCGTCCGGCGTGCGGCGCGGCGCGTTGCGGATGATCGGCGCCGGCATGTATTTTTTCATCGTCTCCCATTTGCGGAGGAGACGTTGCATGCCTTCAGTATAATCCTCGCCGCGCTCGCTATAGCGCGCGTCTTTGTCGTGGCTGGAGCCGCGCGTGAAATACGCGCCCTTGGTTGGGTGCGTGCCGGGATAAGTACGGTACGGCACCGCGTAGCCATCGACATCGCGATAGCGGCCGAACGGCACGCCCTGCTCCAAATGCTGATAGGTCAGCACCTTGCCGCGATTGAGCTTGCGCGTCGCGTCCCACTTGAACGGCTCGGTCAGCCATTCTTGCATGCCGATATCGAGTTCGAGCATGACGAAGATCGTGGTCTGAAAGAAGTCCGCCAAATCGAACGCTTGCGCGGCAAACTCGAAACACTCTGTCGGGTTCGCCGGAAACAGCATCGGATGCTTGGTGTCGCCGTGTGAGGCGTAGGCGGCGAGCGTCAGATCAGACTGCTGCGTGCGTGTCGGCATGCCCGTTGAAGGCCCGCCGCGCTGCACGTCGAAGATCACGGCAGGGATTTCGGCATAGTACGAAAAGCCGACGAACTCGTTCATCAGCGAAATGCCTGGGCCCGACGTGCAAGTGAATGCACGCGAACCAGCCCAGCCCGCGCCCATCACCATGCCGATCGATGCGATCTCGTCTTCGGCTTGTACGATGGCGTAACGCTTCTTGCCGTCCGCATCGACGCGGAGCTTGCTGCAATGCTTCTCGAAGCCTTCCGCGAGCGAGGTGGACGGCGTGATCGGATACCAAGCGCAGAACGTCGCGCCGCCGAATACAGCGCCGAGTGCTGCCGCCTCGTTGCCCTCAACAAAGATGCGATCGCCGACCTTATCAGCGCGCGTAACTGTCAGGCCAATTGGCGCGAGATGCTCTTCGGCAAACTTGCGGCCGATTTCGAAAGCCTTGAAGTTCGGTTCGATGAGCTTGTCTTTGCCCTTGAACTCTTCGGTCAGAAGCTGCTTCACGGTCTCGGCTTCCAAACCGAGCAAGTAAGCGATCACACCGACATAGCAGATGTTCTTGAACAATTGCCGTTGACGTGGATCGGTGAACTCAGCCGCGATCAGCTCCGTAAGCGGCGCGCCGATAATGGTGATGTCATCGCGAAACTTCGATGCCGGCAGCGGCTTCGATGAATCGTACAAAAGATAGCCGCCCACTTCGATGCTCTTGACGTCGGCGTCCCAGGTCTGCGGATTCATTGCGACCATGAGATCGACGCCACCGCGTCGGCCGAGCCAGCCTGCTTCACTGATCCGCACTTCGTACCAAGTCGGCAGACCTTGGATATTCGACGGGAAGATGTTGCGCGCGCCCACCGGCACGCCCATGCGCAAGATGACTTTGGCAAAAAGACCGTTGGCGCTCGCCGAACCGGACCCGTTCACGTTGGCGAACTTGACGACGAAGTCGTTGATGGCGGTGATCGGCTTCATTTGACGCTCGCGAGTTGTGGCGAACGCTTGGCGGGCGGTGCTTTCGATGCACAGCCAGCGTGCGTCACTTCAAGATAAAATTGCTGCATATCCCACGCGCCAGTCGGGCAACGCTCCGCGCAAAGGCCGCAATGGAGGCAGACGTCTTCGTCCTTAGCCATGATGCGGCCGGTCTTCAGGCCGTCCTGGATGTAAAGATCTTGCGTCAGATCATTTGCTGGAGCGTTTAGCCGCTTACGCAACTCCGCTTCTTCGCCATTCTCAGTGAACGTGATGCAGTCCATCGGACAAATATCGACGCACGCATCGCACTCGATGCACGCCCCCGCGCTAAACACGGTCTGCACATCGCAGTTCAGACAGCGCTGCGCTTCCTTGTACCCCAGCAGCGGATCGAAGCCCTTCTCGACTTCGACCTTCACATTGCGCAGCGCCACCTCGGGCTCGACCATCGGCACTTTGTAACGAATGTCGAGCGACACATCGTTGTCGTAGGCCCACTCGTGGATGCCCATCTTGGTGGACATCATCGAAACACCCGGCGGCGGGCGAACTTTTGTGTCCTCACGATTACAGAACAGATCGATCGACACGGCAGCATCGTGACCGTGCGCGACAGCCCAGATGATATTCTTCGGCCCGAACGCCGCATCGCCGCCGAAGAACACGTTTTTGATATCAGACTGCATCGTCACTGGATCGACGACAGGCATGCCCCACTTATCGAAGCTCATGCCAATGTCGCGCTCTATCCAAGGGAATGCATTCTCCTGGCCGACGGCCATCAGCACGTCATCGCACTCGATATGCACGTCGGGCTCACCGCTCGGCACGAGCTTTCTCTTGTCGCCGTCTTCAGCCCAATGCATTTTTGTGAACCAAACACCGGTGAGCTTGCCGTTCTCGTGCGTGAACTCGCGCGGGTTCAAGAAATTGATGATCGGGATGCCCTCATGCTGGGCGTCTTCCTTCTCCCACGCGCTGGCTTTCATCTCGTCGAAGCCCGAGCGGACGATGACTTTTACATCCTCGCCGCCGAGACGGCGCGAGGTGCGGCAGCAATCCATCGCGGTATTGCCGCCACCCAACACGATCACACGCTTGCCGATCTTATCGATGTGCTCGAACGACACGCTGGAGAGCCAGTCGATACCGATATGGACGTTCTTTGAAGCTTCCTTTTGGCCCGGCAGATCGAGGTCGCGCCCACGCGGCGCGCCGGTGCCGACGAATACAGCGTCCCAGCCTTCGGCGAGAAGCTTTTTCAGCGAGTCGATTCGCGTACCGAAATGCGTCACCGGTTCGTAGCGCAGAATATAGCCGACCTCTTCGTCGATCACGCTTTCCGGCAAGCGGAAGCGCGGAATCTGCGTGCGGATCATACCGCCAGCTTTTTGCTCGGCGTCGAAGATGTGAACTTCATAGCCCAGCGGCAGCAGGTCACGCGCGACGGTCAGCGAAGCGGGCCCCGCGCCAATGCACGCAACGCGCTTGCCATTTTTCTTTACCGCGCGCGGTGGCAACAGCGTTTCGATCTCGCCCTTATTGTCAGCAGCGACGCGCTTCAAGCGACAGATCGCGACCGGCTCCGGCTTTTCCTGCTGCGCTTCTTCAACACGCCCACGTCGGCACGCCGGCTCGCAGGGACGATCGCAGGTGCGACCCAAGATTCCGGGGAAGACGTTCGACTTCCAATTGATCATGTACGCGTCGGCGTAGCGCTGATCGGCGATCAGACGGATGTATTCTGGCACCGGCGTGTGCGCGGGACACGCCCACTGGCAGTCGACGACTTTATGGAAATAGTCCGGGTCGCGAATATCGGTCGGCTTCAAGCGCCGCCTCCTCTGGTTTTGCAGCGACTCTAGCCCTCCGCGCGATTGCTGCAAAGCATTCAATCTCTTAACCCTTGCGTACGGGGTGGCGAGTGGCATGGTCCCGCGCCATGACTGACGGATGGCGCTTCTGGATCGACCGCGGCGGCACGTTCACCGACGTGGTCGCGCGCGCGCCGGACGGCGTGCAAATCGTTCGCAAGCTGCTCTCGGTCAATCCTGGGCGTTACGAGGATGCGGCCTTTGAGGCGATCAGGCTGATCCTTGAGGAGCACGGCGCCGACCTCGATGCGGTGGCTGAGGTCCGCCTTGGCACCACGGTCGCCACCAACGCGCTCCTTGAGCGCAAAGGCACCGATGTTGTGCTGGTGGTGACCGAAGGCTTCGGCGATGCGCTAGAGATTGGCGTCCAGGCGCGGCCGGATATCTTCGCGCTGCACATCATCAAACCGGATTTGCTGCATAAACGCGTGATCGAAGTGCGCGAGCGAGTGACGGCGGAAGGCGAAGTGCTGACGCCGCTGGATGAGGCGCATGCGCGAGCCGCGTTGGAAACGGCGTACGCTGACGGCTTCCGCGCCGCCGCTATCGCCTGCCTTCACGGCTGGGCCTATCCGGCGCATGAGCAGCGTCTAGCGGCGATCGCGCGCGAAATTGGCTTTAGCCAAATCTCAGTCAGCTCCGAGATCAGCGGCCTGATCAAGTTCGTTCCGCGCGCCGATACGACGGTGGCGGACGCTTATCTTTCCCCGGTTCTGCGAAAGTACGTCGACTCGTTCGCGAGCGGTTTTCTTGGAGCGCCGGCGCCCTCGCCGGCACTCGGTGTTTCAGCTTCCGACAACGCGGCAAGCGGAACCACACCTGCCGGCGAGGGCGCCGGCGGTCCAAGAAGGCCGAACCTCCTTTTCATGCAATCCAACGGCGGCCTCACCAGCGCCAGCGCCTTTCGCGGCCGCGACGCCGTGCTTTCCGGACCCGCTGGCGGCGTTGTCGGTATGGCGGCGGCAGCCAAGCGCGCCGGCTTCGACCATGCACTCGGCTTCGACATGGGCGGCACCTCTACCGACGTTTCCCACTTCGCCGGCGCGTTCGAGCGCACGAACGAGACGATGGTCGCGGGCGTCCGACTCTCCGCACCGATGCTGCACGTGCATACGGTGGCGGCAGGCGGCGGCTCGATCTGCTCCTTTGACGGCGCGCGGCTGCGTGTTGGCCCGGAGAGCGCGGGCGCGTTTCCGGGTCCTGCGTGTTATCGCCGGGGTGGACCACTAACGGTCACCGATTGCAATGTCCTGCTTAGCCGCGTGCGGCCTGAGTTCTTTCCGGCAATCTTCGGGCCGAATGCAGATCAAGCGCTGGATCGCGACATCGTCACCGAAAAGTTCGACACGCTCTGCGCCGAAATCGAAGCGCGGTCGGGGCGCAAGCTCTCGCCGGAAGAAGCCGCCGAAGGCTTCCTCACCATCGCCAATCTCAACATGGCCGAGGCGATCAAGAAAATCTCGATCCAGCGCGGCTACAATCCCGTGGAGTACGCGCTCGTCGGCTTCGGCGGCGCCGGCGGGCAACATGCATGCGCGGTGGCCGATGCGGTTGGGATCGACACGATACTGTTGCATCCGCTTGCAGGTATGCTGAGCGCTTGGGGAATGGGACTGGCGGAGGTGCGCGCTGTAGCGGAAGCGACGGTGGAGGGTGCGGATGATTGGCAACCGGTTGCGGCGGAGCTGAGCAAACGCGTACGTACGGCGCTTGAGGCGCAAGGCGCGGACAACATCGTCGTCCATGTTACCGCGCACATAAAGTACGACGGCGCGGACTCCACCATCGCTGTCCCTACCGAGAACGTCCGCGCACTGAACACCGCGTTCGAGACCGAGCACAAAAAGCGCTTTGGCTTCATCGATCCGACAAGGCGCGTCATCGTCGCGTCCGTGTCAGCCGAAGCCGTCGCGCAATCGGCAGAAACCGGCGCTGAACCGCCAGCTCCCTCGCCGCCCCGCAAGACCGCCGCGCAAATCTTCTCCGGAAGTCTAGACGCGATGCCCGCATTCGCGCGCACCTCGCTTGCCAGCGGCGACACTATCACCGGGCCCGCTCTCATCATCGAAAACGGCGCGACCACCTACCTCGCGCCCGATTGGCGCGCCGCAATGAGTGGACACGGCGATCTCATCCTCACACGCGCGCGGCCGCGCGCAGAACGCACCGCTATCGGCACGCGTGCCGATCCGATTCTGCTCGAAGTCTTCAACAACCGCTTCATGGGCGTCGCCGAAGAGATGGGCTTAGCGCTGCAGACGACGGCCTCCTCCGTCAACATTAAAGAGCGGCTCGACTTTTCTTGCGCAGTGTTCGACGAGACCGGCGGCCTCGTCGCCAACGCACCACACATTCCGGTGCACCTCGGCTCCATGAGCGATAGCGTGCGCGAAATCATCCGCCAGCGCGGCGCTACGATGCGGGCGGGCGACATCTACATGCTCAATGCTCCGCACGCTGGCGGCACGCATTTGCCCGACATCACCGTCATCGCACCGATCATCCTGGATGGCGACACAGCGCCCGCCTTCTTCACCGCTGCACGCGGCCATCACGCCGACATTGGCGGCATCACGCCAGGCTCAATGCCACCCGACAGCCGTAGCATCGAAGACGAAGGCGTGCTGATCGAGAACTTCCTGCTCGTCCGCGACGGCGTGTTGCTGGAAACAGAGACGCGCGCGCTTTTCGCTAGCGGCCGACACCCGGCGCGCGCAATCGACCGCAACATCGCCGACCTCCGCGCCCAGATCGCCGCCTGCGTGCGCGGCGCAGAAGAGTTGAAGCGGCTTGTCGCGCATTACGGTCGCGAAGGCGTCGCGGCGTATATGCGTCATGTGCAGGACAACGCTGAAGAGCAGATCAAGCGTGTGATCGATACGCTCCAGCCCGGCGAGATCGAAATCCCGCTCGATATAGGCGCGCACATCCGCGTCACGGTCACGCCCGATCACGCCCAACGCACGGTCAAAGTAGATTTCACTGGCACGAGCCCGCAAGACAGCGGCAATTTCAACGCACCGCTCGCGATTACACGCGCTGCTACGCTCTACCTGTTCCGAACACTGGTGAATGACAGCATTCCACTGAACGAAGGCTGCTTAAAGCCGATTGAGATCATCGTGCCCGAAGGCTCTCTGCTTAATCCCAAACGCGGCGCAGCCGTCGTGGCTGGCAATGTCGAGACCAGCCAAGTCGTGGTCGATGCACTCTATGGCGCGCTCGGCGCACTCGCGGCAAGCCAAGGTACGATGAACAACTTCACCTTCGGTGATGAAACGCGGCAATACTACGAAACAATCTGCGGCGGTTCCGGCGCTGGCCCCGGTTTTGACGGCGCAGCAGCAGTGCAGACGCACATGACCAATTCGCGCCTCACCGATCCCGAAGTGCTTGAGACCCGCTTTCCTGTTCTCGTCGAAGAGTTCCGCGTGCGACGCGGCTCCGGCGGCGACGGCGCGCGCAAAGGTGGCGACGGCGCGATACGGCGCGTGCGTTTCCGCGAACCGATGATGGCGGCGATTTTGTCTAACCGACGTGCAACTACACCGCACGGTCTGAACGGTGGTGGCGACGGCAAGGCGGGGATCAATCGCATCGAACGCGCGGATGGTAGCGTCGAAGAGTTGCCCGCGCGCGGCAAGACCGAAATGCGCGCGGGCGATGTGTTCGTCATCGAAACGCCGGGCGGCGGTGGGTTCGGAAAACGCTAGGCGCCAAAGGGGGAAGCTGAATGTTGGTTCTATTGGGCATCGGCGTTGTCGTGTTCGGCTTCATCGTCCGCGCCAATCCGTTGCTGGTTGTTATGGCGGCGGCACTCACGACAGGCCTCGCAGCAGCGTGGACACCTGACGCCGATCTCGCTGTGATGACGTCAGCTGGAAGCGACACGCTTGCCAGCTTCGGTAAAGCCTTCAACGACGCACGTTATATCAGTCTCACATGGATTCTGCTCGCCGCCATCGGCTTACTCGAACGCGCCGGCCTGCAAGAGCGGGCACGCATCACCATCGCCACCATTAAAGCGGCGACCGTTGGGCGTCTGCTTTGGGTGTATTTCATAATCCGCCAAGCCACGTCGGCGCTTGGCCTCACCTCGCTCGGCGGTCACGCACAAATGGTGCGCCCGCTCGTCGCGCCGATGGCGGAGGGCGCCGCAGAAGCGAAGTTCGGCGTATTGCCTGATCGTGAGCGCTTTCTCATTCGCTCGCACTCTGCCGCCGCCGACAATATCGGACTGTTCTTCGGCGAAGACATCTTCATCGCCATCGCCTCGATACTGCTTATCAAAGGCTTCCTCGAAGCCAACGGCATCATCGTTGAGCCGCTTGAGCTTTCGGTCTGGGCCATCCCGACCGCGATTGCGGCGCTCGTCATTCACAGCTTCCGGCTCTGGATGCTCGATCGGCACCTCAAACGCGTCCTCGCCAGCGCCACGCCTGTGGAGTCAGCGCAATGATCACGCTCGACCACGCATACATCGTTGGCGGCTTCTTCTTCGCTGCACTCGCCATCCTCACTGCGCTCGACAACGCCAATCCGCGCCGCTTCCGCACCGCGATTTTCTGGGCCTTGCTGGCGACGAGCTTCTGGGCTGGTCATTTGATCGGCGATCTGGGCAACGGCCTGCTCGCGCTTGGCCTCGTTGCGCTTGCCGCAATCGGCTTGGGACAAGGTAAACCGCCAACGACGACACCCGAAGAACGCCGCGGGAGCGCTGAGCGGCGTGGGAACGCGCTATTTCTGCCCGCGCTAATCATCCCTGCCGTTGCACTCGGCGGGACGTTAGTGGTGCAGTACACCGAATGGGGACCACAGCTTATTCAGGCGCAACACAAGACGCTGGTGTCGCTGGTAATCGGCGTGTTGATCGCGGTCGCCGTGATGATGATCTGGCTACGGCCGCCACTACTCGCGCCACTGCAGGAAGGGCGGCGGCTGATGGACTCAGTCGGCTGGGCAGCGCTTCTGCCGCAGATGTTGGCAGCACTTGGCGCGGTGTTTCTGGCGGCCGGCGTCGGCGACCAAGTCGGGCAAATCTTTGCCGAGTACATACCGCTCGATACACGGACCATGGCGGTGGCCGCCTATTGCCTCGGGATGGCTCTTTTCACCATCATCATGGGCAACGCGTTTGCGGCATTCCCGGTGATGACGGCTGCGGTTGGCTTGCCCTTCGTGATCAATGAACTCGGCGGCGATCCAGCGCGCGTATGCGCGATCGGTATGCTGGCCGGATTCTGCGGCACGCTGATGACGCCGATGGCGGCAAACTTCAACGTTGTGCCGGCAAACCTGCTCGAACTGCCTGACCGCAAGGCAGCACTCAACGGCGTTATCCGTGCGCAGATTCCGACAGCACTGCCGCTGCTCATCGCCAACATCATTCTCATGCGCTTGCTGGCTTTCCCATGACCAAACTCACTAAGGACATCGCCGAAAAGTTCGCCGCACTCGCGCTCGCGCATGTCAGTCGCGAGTATCCGAACAAGCTCGATCACGTCATGGCCGACGCCAGCGAGGTCCAAGGCCCGCGCGCGCTGCATCCGATCTTCTTCGGCAGCTACGATTGGCACTCGTGCGTCCACGGCTATTGGCTGCTCGCGCGCGTGTTGCGGCGTTATCCCGACTTGAAGCAAGCACGCGAGATCGCGGCATTGTTTGACGAACGGATCACGCAAGCCAATGTCGCCGCCGAACGCGCGTACCTGGAGCGCCCCGCATCGCGCGGATTTGAAAGACCATACGGCTGGGGCTGGCTCCTCGCGCTACAAGCTGAGTTGGACCAGCACAAGGACGGCGCAGGCGCGCGCGCTGCGGTGTTGCTGCGGCCGTTAGCGGAAGCATTTGCAGAGCGGTTCCGTGCGTTTCTGCCGCTGTGCGACTACCCGATCCGCACCGGTGTTCACTCTTCTATGGCGTTCGCTTTGCGGCTCGCCGCCGATTACGCTGAACCGAACGACGGCGAACTCTTCGCGCTGATGCGCGACAAAGTCTTTGCGTGGTTTGGCGCCGATCGCGGCGCGCAAGCGTGGGAGCCGAGCCAAGATGATTTTCTCTCGCCAACCTTGATGGAAGCCGAGTGCATGCGCCGCTTCCTGGCGCCAGCAGCGTTTCGCGCTTGGTTCAGGGACTTTCTACCGGAGGCGCACAACAGCGCACCCGCCTCACTCTTCACACCAGCCCGCGTCAGTGACCGCACCGACGGCAAGATTGCACACCTCGACGGGCTCAACTTCTCACGCGCCTGGTGTTGGCTTTTGATCGCTGACGCACTGGACGAACGCGATCCCGTTGCGACCCGAGCGCGTGCAGCGGCACAAACACACATCGACGCCAGCCTCGCCCATGTCGCTGGCGACTATATGGGCGAGCACTGGCTGGCGACGTTCGCGTTGCTGGCGCTTGACGCTTAGTCCTCGTCTGCAACTGGCTCGGTCAGCGGCGCAAAGTGGCGCGCGCTAAAGCGTGTCTGTGGCGCAGCGGCAGCCTCGGTCGAGGCGCTGACATTGATCGAATAGTTCACGGCGCTGCAATCACCCGGCGCTGCCGGCACGGCGCGGTTGAACACCATCAACGTCGCGTTTTCAAAGCCAGCAGTATCGAACACGCCATTGCGGCCGAGGCGGATCACCTGCACTTCGCCGTTGCGGACGCCTAATCCGTAAAGTTCGAGATTGGCGTCGCCTTCCAGCGCAAACGCGTGACGGCCTTCGACGCCGACGCGGACATAATGCGCGCCAAGCTGCTCGATGCCGGCTTTCGCGTTCCACAGCCCCACGCGCTCGATTTCGCCTTGCTGACGAACCGTGCGCGGAAAACGCGGCGCCAAATCATAGTCGCGGGCAAAGTTCTGCGCGCGCCAGCGCTGCGCCGCATCCGGAATGGTCGTGCCGACGCTTGAAAGCGTACGCGACATCACTTCGAAGCCGTCATAGAGAACAGCATTCTCCCACATGCGCACAACGATGCGCTCGCTGTGAACATCCGCCATCGATTGCAGGAACGTCCATTGCGAATAATCGTGGCCGCTTGTCGTCGTCGTCCAGCAGAGTTGCGGCGCGGCGAAATCTGTCTCGGTGTAATCGGTAGCGTCTTGGTCTGCGCCGACCGTCGTCGTCTCAGTCCATGATGCAGTAGATTCATAAAGCCATTGCAGCGGCTCCTCGCCATCGTATCCGAACTGGATAACGTGGTTGAACTCGTGCGTCGCAGTTGCACGCATCAAGCTCTCTGGCGGCGCTTCCTTGTTCATATTGGCGAAGTCGTTGTCGATCACGAACACCGTGCGCGTCGATGTGCGCTCGCGCACCCGCGCAGTGTTCGGGTTGTCGAACACCATCTGCACGCCTGCTGTGTAGCCCATAGAGCCGTTGGCATCCGCAACATAGGCGCGGTAACGCCCGTCCGGATCGCGGATAGGCTCGGCCCAGCCGATACGGCGCACTTGCGCTTCGAACATGTCTTGCAGCGTTGTCGCCGTCGCTTGCGCGTACTCAGTCGTCGTCGCGTCCTCGCCTTCGAGCGTGTAGTGGACGCGGAAGTCAGTCGTCTCGATCGTCAGTTCCGGGCCGCTCAGCTCAACTGCATCATCAGCGAGCGCCTGGATCGTATCGGCGACAGACGCTTCAACCGTTGAAAGCGACAACACATAAGCGCCGCTGGTGTCAGACTGGCGGAAGCGCTCGATTGTCAGCGTGTACGTCGCAGGCGCAGGCGCGGTGAAGGCAAACGCCGAGTTAAGCGAGCCATCGCCGCGATCATCGTTCGCTGCGACCGGATTGCCGTCGCGATCGCTCAAGCGGATCACCGGATCGAGGTCGCCGTCGATCACATCGGCCAAAACCAACACAGTCTGACCTGCTGCGAGTCGCACAGGATAATCACGTGACGGCTGTTCAGCGTTGAGCGAACCTTCGTGACGCGCCAACGGCTCACCTTCGAGCGCCGCAAAATCAAATGGCGGACGCGCTTCCGGATCAATCGCCAGCGAGAGCATCATCTGGCCGACGCCAGTCCCGCCATACGTGCCGACGACAACTTCGTAGCGCCCAGCTTCCGACGGCTGAAAAACGATCTGCGAATTGAGCGTGCCATCGCCACGATCATCGTTCTGCGCAATAATTTCGCCATTCGGCGCAACGAGTGCGAGCGTAGAATCAAGCTCCTCTGTAAGCGCGAATGTCGATGCAACGAAGATATCGCTCGCCGCGAGATCAACCGGAAAACGCGCCTCGGTGCGCTGCGCATTGAAGGTCAGCATCTCCTCACGCAGCGTGCGCGCCGCGTCTGAGAGACCGACATTTAAGCCGGTATCGACGAGCAGCGAGAACGTGCCGGTGGCGCCGCCATAGCCTGTCACGATCGCCGTGTAGGCGCCTGTCACGCGCGGCACATAGACGATGCGCGACGTCAGCGCGCCTTCTTCATCATCGTTTTCCGCGACAGGCTGACCGTTCGGGCCATTGAGCGTGAGGATCGTATCGAAGCTGGCGTCGGTGGTTGCAAGCGTCACCGGCTCATTGGCGCGAAGTTGCAAGCGGAACGTTGCGCGCGGCGCTGCAGCGCTCACTTCGCCAGAAAGCGCGCTATCGGCGGGCGCAACGCCGTTTACAGACGTACACGCAGCCAGCAGTACTAGGGCGAGAAAAGCGATGCGCACAGATGATCCCCCGAGGCGGAGCGATCTCTTCTGGATCGCCCTTTACCGCGTGCTATAGCCGCATTCGCGGAGGCGGCAATAGTTATCGGCGGACGCTGAACGCCAATCCGCTCAGGCCCTCAACACCGCACGCGATCGCATCCCCGCGTTGCAATGCGGCCACGCCTGCGGGCGAGCCGGTGAAGATAATATCGCCCGGCTGCAACGCCCATGCCTGTGACAGCGCCGCAATGATCGCCGGCGTTTTCCAAATCATCTGATCCAAAGTCGCCTCTTGGCGAACCTCACCGTTCACGCTCAGCCAAATGCGCGCATTGGTCGGGTGACCACTCGCACTCACAGGCGTGAGCGCGCTGATCGGCGCCGAGTTATCTGCGCCCTTGGCGACATCCCAAGGCTTGCCACCCTTCTTTGCTTCCGCTTGCCGATCGCGCAAAGTCAGATCAACGCCAACGCCGTACCCCCATACATACTCCAGCGCGGAAGCTTCATCGATACCAACGCCTGCTTTCCCAATCGCGATCACAAGCTCGACTTCGTGATGCCAGTCCGACGTGTTGCTCGGATACTCGAGCGTAGCGCCGCTCTCGACTACGGCATCAGCAGGCTTGGTGAAAAAGATCGGCGGTTCGCTCTTGGGATCATTCCCCATTTCGCGCACATGGTCCGCATAATTTCGCCCGACGCAAAAAATGCGGCGAACCGGAAACCGCGCGGCGCTGCCGACGATTGCTACAGATGCTTGCGGCGGTGGATCGAATGTAAAACTCATGAATCATCTTTGAGCACGCGCGCGGCAGGCGTGTAAACTCTCCCGGCGGGGGAACGCGCCGCCTTGCGCGAGCAAATGCTTGCGCGCGCGCGTGAGAGCGCCAAACCTGTTCATCACCTCCGCGAGGGCGGGACTCGGATGGAATGGCTGCTCATTGTCGGCCTCGGCGTTTGGGTGTTTCTGCAATCGCAGAGCATCGCAACGCTGAAGCGCAATTTAGCGACGCTTGAGCGGCGCGTGAGCGAACTTGCGCCAACGCCACAGCCGAGTACGCAGCCGATTCCGGAATTGCTGCTGACCGAGCGCGTTCCTGTCGACTCGCCACCCGAACCCGCACCAGTAAACGACGAACCGCTGCTCCTCACCCAAGTCGTACCGCCGGACGATCGCGAACCCCTGCTGCTCGACACGCCGCTGCCCGACGTATCGAACGATGAAGACGACACGGCGAAGCCGCTACCGCCGATTGCCGAACCGCAGCGCGCCGCACCACCGCCGCGCGCAGCGGCGACCAAGCCAGATCGCCGCTTCGAACAATGGCTCGCAGAAAACGGCCTCGCTTGGCTTGCTGGCGGCGCGTTTGCGCTCGGCGCGATCTTTCTCGTCTCGTTCGCAGCACAACAAGATTGGTTCACGCCGCAGGTGCAGATCATCTGCGCCATAGCACTTGGACTGGCGCTGATCGGCGCCAGCGAATGGGCGCGGCGCTTCTCAATCGCCAAGCCGCCAGGTCACCCGCTTGCCGCCGCTTTGCTCGCAGGCGCGGGCGTCGTTGCGCTTTATGTGACGGCTTGGGCTTCGCACGGACTTTACGGTTATGCCGATGCAACGACGGCACTGATCCTGCTGGCGCTATGCGCTGCAATTCTCATCGGACTTTCGTTCCTACATGGCGAAGCGCTCGGCGTGCTCGCCGTGATCATGGTGCTGCTCGCGCCCGCCTTGGCTGGACGTGTGCCGTGGCCAACGCCGGCGTTGACACTGTTCGTATGTACCATGGCCGCAACAGGCTTCGGCCTTGCCGCGTTAAGGCGCTGGGCTTGGGTAGCTGCAGTCACCCTGCTCGGCCTTTACTTTTGGTTCGCTTCGGCAATCGCCGAGGACGAAATTAGACGCGCGCTGGCAGTGCTGAGCACAGCAAGTCTGGGCGCGGCGTTGGTAGCATTGCGACAGCCGCTGGCAACCACTCCAGAAGCGCGCTTCAGCTGGGATCAGCTACGCTCTTATGCGCCGAGCGCCGCGATCGCAGTGAGCAGCGTGCTCCTGCTTTGGGTATGGCTCGCCGCTGTACCACTCGCGTCCGGCCGCATCGCTGGTCCCGCATTGATCGCAGCCTTTCACGTTGCACTCGCATCCTATGCCGTGCGGGCCCGGCTTGCGCACTATTGGTCTCTGGTCGTCGCAATCGCGGCGAGCGTGCTTGGCGTGGTCTTCTACCTCGCGGCGCGCTTGCACTTCGGTCCGCTTGGCGCCGACGTCTATCCGACCATCCTCGCGGTTTCGTTCGTCATCGTGCTCTGTGCGTTGACCGCCCGCCCACATCGGGGCGGCCGCGTGATCGTCGCGGGCGCCGGTGCAATCGCAGCAGCACTACTGACCGCGCTTGCTGCGACAACGCGCCTCGACTGGAACGCATTGGCAGCATGGGCGCCGCTCATCACTGGCGCAATGCTCTTATTCGCGGCCGCCTGGCGCACCGAAGATGAAGCCCAGAACGTCCGCAAAGATGCAGCGATCGATCTTTGGGCAGCCGCAGGCGTTGCCCTCGCTTTGCTCGCGATTGAGTCCGCTGTGCCCGGCCCTGCGCGCACTGCGGTGCATGCCGGTTTCGCACTCCTGTTGGCAGTGGGCCACACCTGGCGCGGCTGGCGTGTCTTGCGACCAGCAGCATTGACAGCCGCCGCAATCGCAGTGGCGCACACGCTCTCTCCTGCTCTCGCTGGCGCAAGCTTGAGCGGCGCCATCCCAATTTGGGGCGCGCTCGTGATCATCGGCGCAGCGGCGGCGTTGTTGTTTGCAGCCGGCTACTTCCTCGCCGAAGACGAAGAGCGCTCGCCCTGGAGCGAGGCGATGACGTCGGCAGGCGTGATCGCGATCATCGTCGGCGTCTTCTTGCTGCTGCGCTGGATCGCAGCAGGCGGGGTTGGCAGCGGATTTGACACACTGACAGAAGCGTCGCTCCGCGCCGTCGCGCTGATGGCGGCGGGCCACACGTTACTACCGCGCGCGGGACAGACACTCGGCCCCATCAGCCGCTGGCGCGGGCACGTGTTTATGGGCGCGGGGCTTCTTTACGCCTTCGCAATCGCGGGCATCGCGCGCAATCCCTGGTGGGGCGCAGAACCCGCAGCCGTGCTCGGCCCGCCGCTGCTTGATACGCTAACGCTCGCATTCGCTGCACCAGCCGCGCTGGCGTTTGCTGCATCGTATCGCCTCTACGCGCGCGACCGCTTGTTCGCGCGCATCTACATGGGCGCAGGCGCACTGATGGCGTTCTTGTGGATCGCGCTGCAGCTCAGGCGTGCGTTTCATGGCGCTGACATGGCGCTTGGGACCGTCGGCCTATTCGAAGGCGCGTGCTACGGCCTGCTCTTCCTTGCCACTGCACTAGCAATCGCTGCGGCAGCACGCTGGCGCGCCGCGAAGAACGGTGATGGCGCACTCGCGCTGGACCTCTCACGCGTCATGCGCATCGCAGCATGGGGCGGCGTAATCATCGGCGGCATGACGCTGCTGCTGACGCGTCACCCGATTTGGGGCTTGCACGATTTCAGCGCGACTGATGCGCTAGAGACTGGTCTGGCAACACTTACTCAAGCCGCCGCACTTGTACTGACGCTTTATCTCGGCCGCATGCTTTCCGTGTCGCGCGAGCTCATCCCCGCACGTTTCGCGGCCGCGACCGCATCAGCGCTTTTTGCTTGGAGTTTTGGACACTCGGCAATCCGCTGGATCGCGCAGCGCGGCGAGATGGACAATGCCTTGCCGATGGCGGGTCTCGAAGGCTTCGCGCACACACTCTGGCCGCTCACCTTGATCGTCGGCGCCGCACAACTGACAGCGCGTGCGCCGGGTCGTGACAGCGTGCGCGCCTATCTCAACGATCTGCAGGCAATCTGGGCGACTGCGATATGGCCCGCTTTGCTCTACGGCGCATACGGTTTGTGGCTCTACTTCAATCCCTGGCGGGGCGCTGAAGCGCCGAGCATTGCGACGCCGCTTGCGCTTGTTGTCATGCTCATCGTGTTCGCGATTGCTGCGGGCTTAAGCTTAGCGGCGCTGCGTGTGCCGCACGCACGTTGGTCAACGCAGCTTCGTCACGCCGCCATCATCGGCGCGATTGGGCACATCCTGATCGGCGCAACCATGCTCGTCCGCTGGCTCTTCCACGGCGCGGACATGAGTAGCGCGCCTGCGATCGATACCGAGATGTGGTCTTACTCCGCGACCTGGGCGATCCTTGGCGCCGCCACGTTCGGCCTAGGCATGCAGCGCAGCGAGGCGCTGCTGCGTTGGACCGGCCTCAGCATCTTGATCGGCACGACGGTGTTCGTGTTTTACCTCACGCTCACGCGTCTCACCGGCGTCGCGCAATTCGGCTCGATGCTAGGGCTTGCGGTGGTGCTCATGGGCGTAGCGTGGCTCGCGCGCACTTATCGGCCGAAAAACGATCCCGGCGATCTCCTCACCATCACGCCAAGCGCGCGGCGTGAAAGGCGACGTGGTCGGCGACAAAGGACGCCATAAAGAAGTACGAGTGATCGTAGCCTTCTTGCCGACGCAGCGTGAGCTTTTGGCCAGCGCTCGCCGCCGCTGCTTCCAAAAGCTCCGGCTTCAATTGGCTCTCCAAGAACTGGTCGCCTGTGCCTTGATCGACGAGAATATCGTCGAACGACGCGGCTCTGCCGGATTCCATCAACAGCGATGCATCGTGCCCTTTCCAAGCATCGCGATCCGCACCCAGATACGCGCTGAACGCCTTCTCACCCCAAGCGCAACGGGTGGGCGACGCGATCGGCGCAAAGGCCGAGACGCTTTTGAACAGATGAGGATGCTTCATCGCCAGCGTCAGCGCGCCGTGACCACCCATAGAGTGACCGAAGATCGAGCGACGCGACGCCAGATTGAAATTGCGCTCCACCACATTGATCAGATCACAAACGATGTAGCTTTCCATCTTGAAGTGCGGCGCCCAAGGCGCTTGCGTCGCATCGACGTAAAAGCCTGCGCCTTGTCCGAGATCGTAAGCTGAATCGTCAGCAACGCCCTCACCGCGCGGTGATGTATCTGGCGCTACGATCGCGAGATTGTGCTCCGCCGCATAGGCGTAAGCACCGGCCTTGGTGGTGAAGTTATCTTCGGTGCAGGTGAGACCGGAGAGCCAAATCAGATAGGCGCACGGCCCTGCACCGCCGGGCGTGAAGACAGAGAACGCCATCGGCGTGCCGGTGGCCGCACTCTGGTGGCGCGCGTACGTGAGCAGACCGCCATTGACGCGATGTGTCTTGGACACTTCGATGCTCATGCGGGCTTTGCTCCTTCGCGCGCGAAACCCGCCATCAATTCGGGGTACTGATTGGGCGCCGGAAATTGCGCGAAGCTGTGCGTTGCACCGCTGACCACGCCAGGAAGTTTTTCGCTCACATAAGATTCGATGTAGGGCACGACCCAACTCGCATCGTCCAACATGGTCGGACGGAAATTGACGAACTGGCCACCTGCGATGCCGCTCGTATAGAGCCAGCTTTTGCAGTGCGTACAGAAGTGATGAACGCTATCTTGGCGATGTTCACCGCCAATGTCGGTTGCGCCCGCCACTTCCAACGCTGCGGCGGGCAACATGAGCGACAGCGAATACGGCCCGCTGGTGAGTTTCTGGCAGCCGCGACAATGACACGCCATCGTCACCATCGGCGGCGCCGTGATGCGCATTTTCACTTGCCCGCACAGGCACGATGCCAACCACGGTAGCTTCCAATCACTCATCGCCGCCATCTCCGCGCAAACGCCAGCATCAGCGCGCGATCATAGTCGCGGCCGTTTTCGAGGCGGCCTGTATCTTGTCGACCGAGATAGGCGCCGTTGTTCTCGACGATGAAGAAATCCGGGTAGCCGCGCGATTCCGGAAAGCCGCTCAAGAACGCAGCGTTCTCGTTGGCCGGGCTCCAATTCACTTTGAGCATCACGAACGACGCCGCAAACGCCGCTCGCACTTCAGCATCGCGCGCCAACGTCTGATCCAACACCTCACACCAACCACACCAATCGCCGCCAACAACGATCAGCACACGCTTGTTCTCCGCCGCCGCGCGATCGAGCGCCCGCTCCAGATCGCGATACGGATTGGCACGCGGGTCGTAGCTATTGTTGATAGAGAGCGCAGGCGGCGGCGCTTGCGTCTGCGCCATTGCGCCTGCCGGCGCCGGCGCCAGCATCACAAACACGGCTACAAGCGCGCGCATCATCTCAAAAAACCACCACGCTCCGAATGCTTTCGCCCTTATGCATCAGATCGAACGCTTCGTTGATGCGCTCGAGCGGCAGCTTGTGCGTGATCATCGGGTCGATTTGGATTTTCTTGTCCATGTACCAATCGACAATCGTCGGCACATCAGTGCGACCGCGCGCGCCGCCGAAGGCGGTGCCTTTCCAAACGCGGCCCGTCACAAGCTGGAACGGACGCGTGGCGATTTCTTTGCCGGATTCAGCAACGCCGATAACAATGCTCTCGCCCCAGCCACGATGGCAGGCTTCAAGCGCTTGGCGCATCACAGTGGTGTTGCCGGTGCAGTCGAACGTGTAGTCAGCGCCGCCGCCGGTCAGCTCAACCAAATTCGCAACGAGATCGCCGCTGATCGTCTTCGGATTGACGAAGTGCGTCATCCCGAACTTGGCGCCCCACTCCTCACGCGCCGGATTGATGTCGACGCCAATAATCATGTTCGCGCCGACGAGTTTGGCGCCTTGAATGACATTCAAGCCAATACCGCCCAAACCAAACACGATCACGTTCGCGCCAGGCTCGACCTTCGCCGTATTCGTCACCGCACCCACGCCGGTGGTGACGCCGCAGCCGATATAGCAGGCGGACTCAAACGGCGCGTCCTTGCGGATCTTCGCCAACGCGATCTCTGGCAACACAGTAAAGTTAGAGAACGTCGAGCAGCCCATGTAATGCGCGACAGGCTTGCCCTTGTAAGAAAAGCGCGAGGTGCCGTCTGGCATCAGGCCCTTGCCCTGCGTCGCCCGAATAGCCGTGCAGAGATTAGTCTTCCGCGAGAGACAGCTTTTGCACTGGCGGCATTCCGGCGTGTAGAGCGGAATGACGTGATCGCCGGCGGCGACGCTGGTCACCCCCGCGCCAACCTCGCGCACGATGCCTGCACCTTCATGGCCGAGGATGCTTGGGAAGATGCCTTCGCTGTCGAGACCGTCGAGCGTGTACGCATCGGTGTGGCAGATGCCGGTGGCTTTGATCTCCACCAAAACTTCGCCCGCCTTCGGACCATCGAGATCGAGTTCGACGATCTCCAATGGCTTCTTGGCTTCGAATGCAACTGCCGCGCGCGTCTTCATGTGTCCTCCGTCAGCGGCGCTTATGCGCGAGACGGGGCGCTGGGTGCAAGCAGCCCGCTCCTCCTCGATGGAGGAGCTGTCAGCGCGCAGCGATGACTGAGGAGGTGAGGCCCGGTTCTGTTGAAGGTGAGCCTGTTGAGGCTCCTTCCTTGCCGGAAGCGCCCGCACCTCCTCCGGCCCACCTTCGCTAAAGCTTCGGTGGGCCACCTCCTCCATCGAGGAGGAGGCAGAGCAACTAGCGGCGGCGAGCCTTCGCCTTCGCACGGCTCGCGGGCGCGGTTTTTTTCTTGGCGGCTTTCTTCGCGATCGTCTTGCGCTCGATGCGCTTGCCGATGCGGTTCGGCACTTGCTCGGCAAACTCACGGGCCAGTGTTTGGATGCGGCTGCGCATGTCGGCGTCGATCGCTGAACCGAGCCCTGCCAGCATGTAAACGGCTTCGATCGGAACAAGCGCGGCGACCGTTCGGCCATAACGATCGAACCCGATCACCGCGCTCTCTGCTTGTACCGTTTCAAGTGTCTCAGCGAAATTGGCGCGCGCTTCCGACGTGGAATATACGGGGGCGGTCTTGGCCTTACGGCTAGCTGCTTTGCGTCTGAGAGACTTGACTGACTTCATGCAGCAATTTGTTGGTCCTCGATGAGGCGACCGAAAAGCCAACTCTCCCAATTGGGTTTTGGATATGGACTGAATATCCATACCGTAAGCGTCCTGCCGGCCCGCTTGACAACCTGCGGTTCATGCAGGGCGCCGAATCGACCGTCCTGTACAAAATGGCCGCAGCGCGTCGCTGAAGTATTAACGCCTGCATCCCATCCGAGCCCGAGAAGCAGCGCGTTCTGCGCGGGCCCGGCGAAGCGCCGTAGCGCCTCGTTCGTTTGCGCTATCGTGCCCTTCACTAAGGACGCGATGTGACGAAAACGCGGTGATCTCCGCGCTGCCTCCACCGCTCTCCACATAAACGCAGTCCGTGACGCCTGTTTGACGGGCGTCCGACGTGGAACCGCGCTGATGGGACGGTACTCATCGCCGCGCTCGATTTTAACGACCGGCGCTTTCGGGCGTTGCTCGCCCGCGCCGCCGTCGGCAGCGCCGCCGCCATCGTGATCCGTCGGCGGCGTGTTTGCGACGCCGCCTTCGCCGCGCTCTTTGTCAATGAGCAGGTCCAAATCCCACACGCCATCCTTCGCATGGAACGTGAGCACAAACGTGCGTTGGAACTTCTCGAACACGAAGCGCGTACGCACCTCTTGCTTGAACATCTCAGGCAGGTCTGGGTTCAGCGCATTCACACAATGCGCCCAATCGTTGCGATGCTCGATCAGAGCGACCATCTGCGCCGCACAACCATAAAGTTGAGAACTGAGCGGAGCTGCAAGCGGCAGCTTCCTAATCGCGTCTCTTTTCCTCAGTCCGGACTGGCCCTTTTTAGGGGTTTCACGGCGCCAAAAAGTCAGGCCGTTTCCCTCGTTTTTGCAGTTCATAGATCGTCGCCTCTCGCTTCTGCTTGATCACAACATGTTTCTTTTGTTTTTGACCGCTCGCGCCGGGGGTGAGGGCGGAACCAGCAAACACAATCGGCCCACCTGATCAAGGCACGTAATCAGGCGTGTGTGCTTTGCGCATCAGTACATGCGCCGCCAAATGTTTGTGTGTTGTTCGCATCAATAACGACGCGGATCGCGCAAACCGAGTTGTACAAAAACGCAAACATGCTTGCGCTGGCGCGCAACGGCATGCTGAGATGTGCGTGGACTGGGGTCGGGCTGATCGGGCGTGCGTCGGTTCCGCCGGGAAAGGGGCCGGCGCACGTTTCACCCTAGCACGACGCGGACGCGGCAGGCGCTTTCTCTCCCCGGCGCCTGCCGCGCATGTCGCAAAAAGATTTTTCGCTCGCGATGGGAACGACACGCAGGAGCGCACGTTATTTCAACGGCGCCGACCTACTCCCCCCGCCCAGGCGCCACCGCAGCAAGGGCCGGATCGCCACCGATCCGGCCCACCTGCGCTTTGTACGGTTCCCTACAAACCCATGTAATGACTGGCGAAACCGGCCTCTGTCCAGACATGGAGCATCCAGCCTGGTTCCTCTGAAGTGATCGGCGCCACCGGCTGGCCGTCATTCAAAGCGAGTCCGTAAGTCCAGGAACTCGAGGGTGCTACAATCACCGGCGCATGCGCCGATTGGCCGAAGCTGACCCGATGGTGGTGGCCGCAAATCACACGCGAGACTTGGCGGTGTTCTGCGATCACAGAGGCGAACAGATCGCCGTCCAGCAGTCCGATTTTATCGAACAGCAGGTCGTGGGTCTTAAACGGCGGGTGATGCAGCGCCACGATCGTTGGCTTTTCAGGCTCATCCGCCAGCGTCTGGCGCAACCAATCCGCCTGCACCTCTGTCAGCATCCCATGGGTCTCACCCGGAACGATCTGATCCACGCAGACCACGCGCACCGGATAATTCTCGATCACAAACGAAAGATGGCCCTCGCGGGGCCAATACTTATGCGCCGGAAATGCAGCGCGCATGAGCGCGCGATCGTCGTGATTGCCGGGCATGAGATAAAGCGGCGCTGAAGGGTCGGAGATGATCTCTGAAAGCACTCCGTACTCGTCAGCCCGTTCGTCGTTCACGAGATCGCCAGTAAGCAGGATCACATCGGCTTCGTACTCGCGCGCTTGCGCCAGCGCTTTTTTCAACTGACGCGCGGCAACGCCGCCATCATCAGCACGCACATGCGTGTCTGAGATCTGCGCGAGGACGAATCGCGAACCCATACTTCCCACCCTAGCCCGCACGCCTTATCGGCGCGTCGAAGCCCGGACCATGGGGGCGCGGACGCGATTTGTCTGTGTCCGCGGTCACACTAATTGCAGTTGGCTCAATCGAGCGCGCGCGCCACGCGGAAGCCGACGCCTTGCACACGCGCATCCTCTGCCGCGACCCGACGCGCCGCGGCGCGCAACACCGGTGCTTGGTCGGCGAAACCGCCACCGCGATAGACGCGGCGTGTGCAACCATCCGACTGCACCGCTGCGCCATCAACCGGCGCGAGTTCGTAGCTCGGCGCGTAGCAATCTTCGACCCATTCGGAGACGTTGCCGTGCACATCGAACAAGCCAAACGCGTTCGCTTCGTGCTCACCCGTAGGCGTTGTCGCGCGCGCACGATAGGTCGCTTGCGTGACAGTCACGCGTGAGCCGTAAGCGTATGCGCCCGCTTCACCAGCGCGCGCCGCGTACTCCCACTCCGCTTCCGTCGCCAAGCGATAGCGAATGCCGCCAGCGCGGGAATTGAGCCAATCGAGATAGGCTTGCGCATCTTCCCACGACACGTTGGTCACCGGGCGATTGCCGCGGCCCCAGCCGTGATCGGGTGGCGAATAGCCATTGCAGCCGCCGCCGCCGAGGCACGCGTCCCATTGTGCGAACGTCACTTCGGTTTTGCCCATCGCAAACGGCGCGATCGAAACTTCGCGCTGCGGACCTTCATCGCGGCCGCGCCCGGTTTCGCTTGCAGGCGAGCCCATCGTGTAAAGTCCGCCAGCGAGCACAACGACTTCCGGGCAGCCTTCGCAATCTTGAATGATTTCGCCCGGCGTTAAACGCTGCACTGGCGCTTCTTCCGGAAGCGTCACGGCTTGCTGGATGTCCGTTGGCGCTGCGGCTTCAGCCGCTGGCTCTTCCTGCAAGTAGGGCTGCGCGAAGTTCCAAAGCTGCGGGCTGAAATACGCCAGCGCTACGGCTGCTGCGCCTGCCATGGCAAAACTTCCATAGCGTCGCGACGAGCGCGCAAACTTTTGCCGACGCGACAAGATTTCAAACGTCTGCACACGCTGCTCGATGTTATCGAGCGGCTTTTGACCTTTCGATTGAAACGCTGCCGTCGGGCTGGTGCGCGCCATCGAGCGAAACTCGGCCGACACGAGCGCCGTGCCCGGCTCAGCCAATTCCTGCAAACGCGCCGCGACGTTCACGCCGTGACCCAGCAAATCTTCAGTCGCTGTGACCACCACATCGCCGACGTGCGCCCCGACGCGGATCGGCGGCTCACCGCGCGGACGCTTGTCGAGTAATTCCTGAATGCCGTTCAGCGCTGAACCCGCAGAACCAAACTCCAGCATGAAGCCGTCGCCAGCGGTGTTGAACAAACGCCCGCCATTGGCGCCGGCGACCTTGATAATGCGTGCGCGCAAACCCTCGACCTTACGCGCTGCGTTGCGCTGGTCGCGTTCCGACATTTTTGAAAATCCGACGATATCGATCGCCACGATCGACGCCAAACGAATGGCGCGCTCTTCGCTCTGCTGCTCTTCCGTCACGGCTCAGTTCCCCACGTCCCCGCGAGGATAATCCCCGCCCGGGGACATATCCACCCTCCTCTCACTCGCCTGAATCGACGCTGAGGAGAAGCGAACTCATATTTTGGATGAAAGCCGCAGTCGAAATGCCGGTTACGGGCGTTTGCGTGACGTAGGGCGAGGTGTCGAACCGGTCGCCGACCAGGGTTTGCGCAAAATCGCCCTCGGAGGGGCTTCCTGGCGGCTCTCCCACGTATGGATTGCTCGTCGCGGTGAGCGGCGTTGGCCAATAGCCCTCGGCATTGAGGGTATTGATCAATTCCAGCACGCGCTCAGCAGCAGGACGTGTCGTCGTGCCTGCGCCGACGCTCGCATTCAGATCGGAGACGTCGATCGTCTCGGTGGTGAAGAGACGCGGCAGGCGAAAGCCCCGTTGCGCATTGAGCGGCGAGCGCGCCAACAAGGCATCGCGATCTTCGCTCGCCAAACGATCGTAACGCTGCCGCAGCGCCTCGACGTTGAGCGCACGCCATTGCGAATAGTGCGTGATCGGCTGGCGAACGTCGTAGTCCCAATAATACGCACCACTGGCCGAATTGGAGCCGCGCCGATGATTGATGCGGGCGCGATTGTTTCCGATCTCAATGAAGGTCGGATAGTGACGGCCAGGGACCTGCACTTGATCATCGCGCAAGCGCAAAGCCTCTAGCCATCCGAGCGCCTCTGGGATGCGCTCGATGAAGCGGCGCTCGCCTGTCCACTCGTAGAAGTCGAGCATCTGCGCGATGTTGCCAGCAGTCGTGTGCGTCGCGAGGCTTAGCGGCTCGTACGAGCGCGCGCCCATGGGGGCGAGCGTTTCGTGATGATGCTGCAAACTCCAACCGGCTTGCGGCGCTGGCTGTTGCGTCGCCGGGAAAATCTCCATCGCGCGGCGGATCGCGGCAAGTGCGCGCTCATCGCCAAGCGTGTGATAAACCATCAGCAGAAACTTGATGTTCTCGTCAGCAACTGCGTCATTGAACGTGATGTAGGGCGCATACTCCACTTCGCCTTCAACACGCGGAAAACGCTGCGGCCAGCCGCCGTTTTCGTATTGGCTATCGAGCACGAAACGAACCGCCCGTTCCAAAGGCTCGCGTAAACGCGAGGAACGGCGTTCCAGATAGAGACGAAGGAGGAATTGCGACGCTTCAGACGTGCCCGCATCATCGAACGTCGCATTGCCGTAATAATGGTGAAACTCTTCGAGCCGCCAACCGTTCTTACCGATCGTCTCGTACCAGCGCCGCGTCGACTGCTCGCCGGCAAAGTCGTGCAGATAATTCCAACCGCCAGCCGGATGTTGGGCCGCAATCAAGCCGTCCGCGACTTCCATCGCCGCTTGATAATAAAACTCGTCGCGCGTCGCGTGGAAGCAATCGAGATAGAGATGGCCGACCGTCGCTGTGCCCGGCGGCTGCATCCAGATCATCGTCGGATACGCCTCCATCTCGCCCCAGCGGCGCGAGAAGTCCGGCAGATAGCTCCACACATAGCCACCGCGATACGCCACGCGCTCGCGCATGAAGCGCGCTGCGCGCTTCATCGCATCGAGCGTCTCGCGACACAGCGCGCTGTTACCGGTGTCATCCGCAGGCTGAAAAAAAGACGCACACGCGCCCGTAAAAACAGAAGCCGAAACGCCCGCAAGCAATGCGCGGCGCGAGGTGTTGCGCGTATTGGTCATGAGCTTCTCGCGTCCTTCCCCGACCTGTCAGCGAGACGGCGCTTGAGGCGGCGGCGCGAGCAGGTGCTTTCTAATTTTGCCCGCTGGCGTGCGCGGAAACTCATCCACGAACGTGACGTGCTTTGGTGTTTTATAGCCAGCGAGATTGGCGCGGCAAAACTGAATCACCTCAGCCGCTGTGATCGGCGGCGCATCGGCGCGCAGCATAATGAAGGCGTGGCCGACCTCGCCCCATTTCTCATCAGGAACGCCGATAATCGCGGCTTCCAGCACGCTCGGATGACGCGCCAGAACATTCTCGATCTCGGCTGGATAGACGTTCTCGGCGCCGGAAATATACATCTCCTTGATGCGCCCAGCGACGTAATAGCAACCGTCCGCATCGCGGCGGCCGATATCGCCGCTCCTCAGCCAACCGTCAGCACCGATCGCCTTCGCAGTCTCGTCCGGCCGCTTCCAATAGCCAGGCGTAACGCCCGGCCCTCGCATCCAGATCTCACCGGTCTCGCCGATGGCAACGTCATCGCCGTGCGCACCAACGATGCGCACTTCGAGCAGCATTTGCGGTTTGCCGACCGAGCCAATTTTCGTCAGCGCATCTTCAGGCGCCGCGACAAAAGCCGTCGGCCCCGTCTCGGTCATGCCGTAGCCATTGCAAACGTGCGCGCCTTTCGCAGCAAAGCGTTCGACCAACACGTCAGCCAAAGGCGCACCGCCACAGCCCCATGCGCGCACACGTTCGAGATTGGCGCTCTCAAATGCCGGATGTAGCGCGAGCTGCTGATACACGGATGGCACGCCGAAAAAGACATCGAGACGCGGCGTCAATTCCAGCGCACGCGCTTCATCGAACGCCGGCATCAAGATCACCGTGCCGCCGGCGATCAACGTCGGCAGCGTGACGAGCTGAATGCCTGCGGTGTGAAACAGTGGCAAAAAGTTCAGCGTCGTGTCGCCGCTTGCAACGCCAAAAGCTTGCGTGACGTGAAATGCATTCACCGCCGACATCTGCACGGTTTGGATCACGCCTTTGGGCGTTCCCGTGGTGCCGGATGTGTAGATCAGCGTCCAAATCGCATCGTCACGCCACTGCGCGTCGGTAGCGAGCGGAGCATGAGTGGCGAGAAGAGACTCGTAGTGCTCCCCTGCCTGCGAGGGAGCACCATCCAGCGCCAAAAACTGCAAACCATCGCGCTTCAACGCATGCGCTGTCTCCGCGTCTTCCGACCCGTAAATCAACACTTTCGGCGTACAATCCGCCAACACCGGCAAGAGTTCGCTCACCGGCGCGCGCCAGTTTAAAGGCACAAGCGCAGCACCCAGCTTGGCGCATGCAAACATGATCTCAAAAAACTCAACGCGATTGCGGCAGAGGATCGCTACACGATCTTCGCGTTCGATGCCGAACGTCGAAAGTACCGCCGCACAGCGCGACGCGCGATCTTCAAGTTGCGCGTAAGTGAGCGTAGCACCTGTGATCGCGTGCTCAAACGCCACGCGGTTCGGCGTGAGCGCCGCTCGCTTCGCAGTGATGTCGACTAAGCCGACACCCATCACCACTCCTCCCAAATGCGCGCGTCTCTTTAGGACGCGTCGCCTTTCTTTTTCGGTCTTGGCGCAAGACCGTTGATCATCAAATCCGAGGCCGCGTCGGCAACGACGCTGACGTCAGCATTGTCGTCCCAAACGCCGTAGCGCAGACCCAGAAAAGTCGACGCGCCCATCAACGCCCACACGCGCACGTCGTCATTGCCTTCGCTCACTTCACCACGCTTGGCGGCTTGAGCAAGACCTTGGCGATAAGCGTCGGCGAAGACGCGATAGTATTCCGCATAGGATTCCGGCGCGACGAACTGCGCTTCCATGACGACGCGGTAGAGCGACTTATGAGTGCGCACGAACTCAAGGTAGGCGTGGATGCCCAAGCGCTCGGCTTCGAGCCGGTTTGGCGCATCGCGAACGCTTTCGCTCAAAGCATGGCGGGTGCGCGCGCCCATGTCCGCAACGAGGGCGCGGAACACCTCTTCCTTGCTCTTGAAGTAGACATAGAAGGTGCCAAGCCCGACGCCTGCCCGCTGCGTGATGCTTGAAATCGCCGTCTCGTGATAGCCGCGCGTACCAAACTCTTCACCGGCCGCGTCCAGCAATTTCCGTAGCGTCCGTCGGCCGCGTTCGGTTTTCGGACCGGTCTTTTCGGCCACTTCGGAACCTGAATGTTGACTCATGTTTCAAGTCTCCGATATAAGGCCCGGCAAGACAACGAAAAAAACGGCCCGAGAACGGGTCCGAATAGGGGGATGCCGGTTTGCCGGTATGCGTTCTGCCAGACGGGGCGGCCATGGCCTACGCCGATGACGGCGCGGGAACTCCTATCCTTCTGGTGCACGGCTGGGCCGCTCATGGCGGTTTCTTCGACGATCTGAAGACCCGGCTTTCGCAGAAACATCGCGTCCTCACCCCTACGCTGCGCGGCCATCCGGGATCCGGAAACGGCAAAGCGCCGCTGACCATCGAAACGCTTGCCGACGATATCGCGCATTTCATCCAAACGCTCGGACTTAAGGACGTGGTCGCTCTCGGCTGGTCGATGGGCGCCATGGCGCTTTGGGCGGCAACCGATCGCGTGAAGTTCGCTGGGCTCATCGTCGAAGACATGGGCCCGCGCCTGGTCAACGATGCGACTTGGCAAGGCGGCATCAGCGGCGGCTATGGCGAAAGCGACATCGCCGGCACGATTGGCGAGATCAACGCCGATTGGCCCGCTTATGTGAGCCGCTTTGCGCCGCGCATGTTTGCGCCGGGCATTCGCGAGTCCAATCCGAAACTCATCGCTTGGGCGACAAGCGAAATGTCGAAAGCCAATCCTGAAGCGATGGCGCCCTTCTGGGCGTCGATGGCGTCCCAGGATTTTCGCACAACGCTCGCGCACATCAATACGCCGACGCTCGTGATTCATGGCGGCGACAGCCCAGTTTATCCAGACGATGCGACATCTTTTGTCGCCAACACGATGCCGCGCGCAGAACGCGCGGTGATGTCCGGCGCCGGCCATGTGCCGCATCTCGAAGCGCCGGACGATTTTTTCAACTTGGTCGAGACATTCGTCCGCAAACAAACGCGGCAGCTCGAATTGAGAAGCGGAGGAGGAGCAGTTCCATGAAACGTCTAGGGGATACGGCGCGACAAGCGCTTTTGTTCGCAAGTGTGTGTGCAGCGCCATTTGCATTATGCACACCAGCCATTGCGCAAGACGCGGGCGAAGAAGAAATCATTGTCACGGCGCGCCGGACAGCTGAAAACCTGCAGGACGTCCCTGCTTCGGTTTCGGCCTTCTCGGAAGCAGCGCTTGAGCGTCTCAACGCGACCGACTCTACCGGCCTGCAAGGCGCGGTGCCGAACCTGAACATCGTTCAAGGCCGCGGCTCTGCGAACTCTACCAACATCTACATTCGTGGCGTCGGCCAACCGGACGCTCTGCAAACTTTCGACCCCGCCGTCGGCTTCTATGTCGATGACGTTTATTACTCGCGCATTCGCGGCACGCAGATGGAAGTGTTCGACATCGAACGCGTCGAAGTTCTGCGCGGTCCGCAAGGCACGCTCTACGGCCGCAACACCGTTGGCGGCGCCGTCAAAATTGTCACCCGCCGCCCGGGCGATGAGCCGCGCGGTCTGGCGCAATTCACCGTCGGCGATTACGGCCAAATGGAAGCCCGCCTCGCCGGGTCGACGCCGATCAGTGAGAACGTATCGATCGGTGGCACAATCTTTGGCGCCGCACGTGACGGCTACGTCACCAACCCGCTGACCAACGAAGCGTACAACGACCGCAATAGCTTCGGCGCACGCGCTCAACTCGCTTGGGATGTAACGCCAAACTTTGCCATCGATATCGCAGCGGACTTTGCCGACGAGAGCAGTGCTTTGACGATGGGCCAGGCGCAAACCTCGCTCACCAACTTGCTCGGCGGCGTCATCCTGCCGATCCCAGTCGAGCCGGACTACAATTTCGAAGCGTCGGCCACGCCGGGTTTGCCGAACAGCTCTGAGCTCACGCATGGCGGCGTCTCCTTGCGCGCTTCGTGGGAAATCGCGCCGAACTGGACTTTGCGTTCGATCACGGCGCACCGCGATCTGGGTTACGATGACTTCATCGATATCGACGCGACCACGCTCGAAATCGGCGACGTGTTCGTTGGCGTTGACCAGAACCAACTCAGCCAAGAGTTTCAGGCCATCTATGAATCCGATCGCCTGACCATGGTCGGCGGCATCTATTATCTCTCGGAAGAAGTAAGTTCGCATCAAGAAGCCTATGCGGACGATCTCGTAAACGGCGTTGTGTTGCTCGGCTTCCCGCTGACCAGCTTCCTGCGTACGATCGACGACACTCTTGAAACGACGAGCTATGCGGCGTTCTTGAACGCCACTTTTGCCGTCACCGATCGGTTCAACATTTCGGGTGGCCTGCGCTACACGGAAGAGACGAAAGAGTATCAGCGCACGACATCGACCTTCTATAACGCCGCCATCTTCAACGCGACGTTCGGTTTCGAGATCGAGGAAACCTGGGACGATCTCTCGCCGATGATCTCGGCCGACTACGAACTCACCGACAACATGATGATCTACGCACGCGCTTCGCGTGGCTTCCAGTCGGGCGGCTTCAACGGCCGCGCCAACAATCCAGGCGAACAGGCGCCGTACGAACCGCAAGTCGCGACGTCGTATGAAGCCGGTCTCCGTAGCGATTGGTTCGACAACCGCCTGCGCGCCAACTTCACGGTCTTCCATAACACGTTCGAAGACTTCCAAGCGCGGGTGTCTGGCACGGTCATCGATCCGGTTACCGAACTGCCGAGCCCAGAACTCACCGTCATCAACGCCGGTGAGCTGGAAATGAACGGCGCCGAACTCGAACTGACGTTCTCGCCGGTGTCCAATTTCTCGCTCGATGCGCAGATTGGATATCTCGACGCGCAGTACAACGAATTCGCCGACGTCCGCTACCCGGGCGGCTCGCGCGCTTTCCAAACGCCGGCGTTCTCGCCGGAATGGACCGCACGCTTCGGCGGCGCCTACACGGTCAATCTCGGCAATGCCGGTGATGTCGTGCTCGGCGCTTCGGCGCGTTATCGCTCGGAAATGGCGCTCGCTGTCGACAACACTGTTGTTGGCGGGACCACCGAGATTCCTGGCCTATTCCAAGACGCGTACTGGCTCTACGACGCCAGCATCACCTATCGTCCGAACGATGTGTTGAGCATTGGTCTGATCGGCCGCAATCTGGGTGACGAAGTCTACAAGACCGAAGGCCAAGAATTCTCATCGGTCGGCAACATCCGCACCGCGTATTATGGCCCGCCGCAAACCTGGAGCCTCGTCTTCACGGCGCGCTACTGATCCGCACTTAACATTTGGAACTCTCCTGGCTGGGGACGGCGTTCGCGCCGTCCCCTTCTTTTTGCGCGCAAGCCAAAGGCGCGCGTTCATCGCGGATGAACACGCTGGCGTCTCGATGAACTCATGATCTCCGCTATGAGCTGTCCGCGAAGATGAGCTTCTCGCGTTGGTCGAAGAGTGCATTCAGCTGCGCATGCGGCTCGGGATCGATGCGGTATTGAAGCTCTGCCGGTTCTTTGGCGATGACCGCGATGCGTTGCGCGTTTGCGTGAAGTTTGCGCGCTAAGCGCTTGGCGTAGGGCGCGGGATTGTTGTGAACGCGGAGCAGCGCTTCGAAGCGTTCGGCGAGCGGCCATGCGGCGTGGAATGTGGTGGGAGCAAAGGATGGAGCGCGGCGCTCCGCGACGCCTGCGCGGCGGAGCCGCGCGCTCCCACCTTTACCGACTGGCGCCTCTGAGGCACGAAAACTTACGCGCCAGGAGTCTGGGTTTTCCGGGAGGAAGCTTACGAGCTTCCGCGCACGCTTGCTTGGCGCGCGTGATTTCGTCTGCGCGATCTCTTTCGCGTAATAGCTCGCTTCAATCAGCAGCAGCTTGCGAAACAGCGCTTCAACGCTGCGTAGCCAGTTGAGCGCAGCTTTGTAATCGCGCGCGACCAGCGTGTGGCGGAACGCGAGCTCTTGTGGTTCGCCGAAGAGATTGAACAACGTCACCATCAAACGGCTCGCCACGCGCCAAAGCGTGATGGGGGCGAAGCGGTGATCTGGTGCGGGTTCGTTTGTCATGGGCGCGCAGTATGCGGCTGGATTGAACCCGGTCGGATAGATTTCCGCTTTTGGCTAAGTTGGAGCGCGGGCCTCCGGCCCGCACTTCTTGCGCATATACTTGAAACATAGAGCTAATGCGGGGCGGAGCCCCGCGCTCCAACCTGCAAGCAGGTGCGCGAAGCTGCTGGATAAGGTCGGCTTTTTCCTCCAATTCGGCTTGTATATAACTGACCAGTCAGTCATATACCTCCCATGACCTCCACGCCTCCCCCCCAAGCCAGATCGGCCCCGCGCTGGCGGCGACGCGCGGAGGCGCGGCCCGAGGAGATTCTGGAAGCGGCGTTGGAGGCGTTCATCGCGCGCGGTTTTGAGGCGGCGCGGATGGAGGACATCGCCAAGACCGCCGGTATCTCGAAGGCGGCGATCTATCTCTACTTTCCGTCGAAGACTGCGCTTTTGGAGGCGCTGATCGAGGCCAAGGTCGCGCCGCTTTCGCGACAGGCGCAGGCGCTCGCGCTCGCCGGTCAAGACAATCCGTTGATGGCGCTGCGCATGTTGGCGACAGCCGTGGCGCATCGCATCGGTGATGCGCGCATCTTCGCGGTGCCGCGTTTGGTGATTGGCTTGTCCGGACGTTTTCCGGAGATCGCGGACTATTACCGCACGCATGTCGTCGAGCCTGCGCGCGCGGCGCTCGAAACTTTGATCGACGCTGGAAAGGCCAAAGGCGTCATCCGCGATGTCGACACAAAAGCCGTCGCGCGCGTCTTTATTGGCCCCTTCTTGTTTGAAGCACTGTGGACGCACGTCCTCGGCGGTGAAACCGCTCTGGGCGATCCGCAAAAGCTGATCGAATACCAGTTCGACATCTTGCTCCATGGTCTGGAGAAACGCGCATGAAGCGCCTGTTTACCGCCGTCGCCTTTGCCTTACTGCTTACATCCTGCGCGCGCGAACCGTCCGATGTGATGCAAGGCTATGGCGAAGCCGACTACATCTATCTGGCCAGCCAAGAATCCGGCGTGCTCGGCGCGGTTTATGTGCGCGAGGGCGATGTGGTTGAAGCCGGGGCGCGTGTATTCACGCTCGATCCCGAACGGCTTTCGCTGAACGCCGAAAGCGCGAACGCCCAGGCGGCGGCGGCAAGCTCAGCGGTGCGAACCGCGCAAGCGCAAGTCACCTTGGCGCAGGCGAATTACGCGCGCGGTTTAGAATTGTTCAATCGCGGCTTCTATCCGCGTGCGCGTTTGGATTCCGATCGCGCCGCGCGCGACGCCGCGAACGCTCAATTCGCACAAGCACGGCGTGAAGCAGGCGCCGTCACCGCATCAAGCGGCTTGGCCCGTCGGCGCGTGACCGATCTTGATGGGGCAGCCCCGGCAGCTGGCACGATCGAGCAGATCTATTTGCGTCCTGGCGAGATCGTCGCTGTAGGTCAGCCCATCGCAGCGTTGCTGGCGCCGGAGAATATGAAGGTGCGGTTCTTTGCGCCGGAAGCTTTGCTTGCGCAGCTGAGTGTCGGAGCACGCGTCACGGTGAGCTGCGATGGCTGCGATGCGCCGCAAGCGGCGACGATAAGCTTCATCGCGCGCGAGCCGCAATTCACACCGCCCGTAATCTACTCGCTCGATCAACGCGAGAAGCTTGTCTTTCTCGTTGAAGCGCGGCTCGACACGCCGGGGCCGATCCGGCCGGGCATGCCGGTTGATGTGCGCCTCGCCGATGAGTGACGAACTCGTCATCGACGTACGCGGGCTCACGAAGAGCTATGGCGGACGCAAAGTGGTCGACAATTTCGATCTCAGTGTGCCGCGCGGCGCGATCTATGGCTTCTTGGGTCCGAACGGCTCAGGCAAGACAACGACGATCCGCATGGTCTGCGGGCTGTTGAAGCCGGAGAGCGGTTCGGGCGAAGTGTTGGGCTTCGATGTTTTGGCGGAGAGCCTGAAAATCAAAGAACGCGTCGGCTACATGACGCAGAAATTCTCTTTGTACGAGGACCTCTCGATCCGGGAGAATCTAGAGTTTATTGCGCGGCTCTATGGCCTCGATGATCGCGCTGGGCGCGTTGATCGCGCGCTTGAAGATTTGGGCTTGAGCGAACGCCAAGCGCAGCTTGCGGGCAAACTTTCAGGCGGATGGAAACAGCGCTTAGCGCTCGCCGCGTGTATGATCCACGAGCCGGAAGTGCTGCTGCTCGATGAGCCGACGGCTGGCGTCGACCCGAAAGCACGGCGCGATTTCTGGGACGCGATCCGTCGCTATTCGGCGCAAGGCGTCACCACGCTCGTCTCGACGCATTACATGGACGAAGCCGTGCAGTGCGATTCCATCGCCTACATCGCCTACGGCAAAAAACTCATCGACGCGCCGACGGCGAGCATCCCGAAGCAAATCGGCCTGCACGCCTGGCGCATTGCAGGCCGGCCCCTACTGACGTCGCAAGAGATGTTGGAGGCAGCGCCGGGCGTTGATCTGGTTGCGCGCTTTGGCGCGGAGATTCATGCGTGCGCGAAAGATGCAGTAGCGCTTGAGCGCGCGGTGCGCGACGTGAAGGCCGCGCAGCCGCATGTCGAGATCGAACCAATCGAAGCGGGCTTTGAAGAGATCTTTATCTACCTGATGTCCGGCGCATTGGACAATTTCCAATGAATTTGCCCAACCTGCTCGACCTTTCCTGGTCACGCGTCTTTGCCGTGTTCTTGAAAGAGCTGGTGCAGATGCGGCGCGACCGGCCGACGTTTGCGATCATGATCATGATGCCGATCATGCAGCTCGTGCTGTTTGGTTTCGCCATCAACACCGATCCGCGTCACCTCCCCGCCGTCGTCGAGATGCGCGAGGATGGGCCGCTGACGCGCGCGTTTCTGGCATCGCTGCACGCGTCGACCTTCGTCGATATCGTCGCCGTCGCGCGCACGAGCGATGAAGCGGAGCAAATGGTGCGCTCGGGCGATGCGACCTATCTCATCTCCATTCCCGAGGGGTTCGAGCGCCGCTTGGTGCGCGGTGAGCGTCCGCAAATCTTGATTGCCGCCGATGCAAGCGACCCTGTAGCGGCATCAGGCGCGATAGGCGCCATCGAACGCATTGCGCAATCGGCATTTGCGCCGGAGTTTGAAGGCCCGCTCGCGTTCCTCGCGCGAGCGCCGCCGCCGTACGAAATCGTCGTCCATCGCCGCTACAATCCGGCCGGCATATCGGCGTTCAACATCGTGCCGGCCTTGCTCGGAGTCATTCTGACGATGACGATGGTGATGATCACCTCGATCGCGCTCACACGCGAAACCGAGCGCGGCACGATGGAAAATCTTCTCGCGACGCCAGTGCGGCCGCTTGAAGTGATGATCGGCAAGACAACGCCCTACATCGGCGTCGGCGCTATCCAAGTCGCGATCGTGTTGATCGTGGCGATGCTGCTCTTCCGCATTCCGTTCACCGGCTCATTCCTCGCGTTTTTGCTCGCGGTAACGCTTTTCATCTTCGCCAATTTGATGCTCGGCTATCTCATCTCGACCGCCGCGCGCACGCAGATGCAGGCGATGCAGATGACGTTCTTCATCTTCCTGCCGTCGATCCTGCTCTCAGGCTTCATGTTTCCGTTCCGCGCCATGCCGGGCTGGGCGCAAGCGATTGGCGAAGCGTTGCCGATCACGCACTTCCTGCGCATCGTGCGCGAGGTCGTGCTGAAGGGCGCTGGGCTTGGCGATATCTTGAACGATCTGTGGCCGCTGGCGCTGATCTTGATCGTGCTGGCGTCTCTCGCGCTGATGCGCTTTCGTCGGACGCTGGATTAACCCGCAGCGCGCTCTTCATCACTGCTTGCGCCGAGTGTGGCGATTGCAGCGAATAAGGCTTCGCGGACCGCTTCGTCGGCGCCTTGGCGCGCGAGCATCGCTAGGCGCTCCATGCGTTCGCGTACGTCAGCTAACGGACGTGGCGTGGAGGCTACGGTGATTGCGCCTGGGGCCAGTTCTGGCTCGCGCCATTCGTCGGACGCGATCAGAGCTTCGTGGAGCTTTTCGCCCGGGCGCAGGCCGGTGAAGGTGATGCGGACATCTTCGCCGGGGCGCAGGCCTTCGAGACGAATGATCTCGCGCGCCAGTTCGACCACCGGCAACGCCTCGCCCATTTCAATCACAAACGCGCCGCCGCGTTGTTGCGGATTGGCGAGACCGATCGCAGCCGCTTGCAACAATGCGTCTGCAGCTTGCGGAATGGTGAGGAAGTAGCGCGTCACGTCAGGATCGGTGACGGTGAGCGGCCCGCCGGCGGCCAGTTGCTCTTCGAAAATCGGCGACACAGAGCCAGTAGAACCGAGCACATTGCCGAGCCGCACCGGGATCGCGCGACGTCCGTTCGCGCGATCGAGTGCTTGGCAATAAATCTCACCCAAGCGCTTCGATGCGCCCATGGCGCCGGACGGATCGACGGCTTTATCGGTCGAGACGAAGATCAATTCTGCGCCGACGCTATGCGCAGCTTCGGCGACATTGCGCAGACCCCACACATTGGTGAGCACGCCTTCGCTCGGGAACGCTTCGACGATCGGCACCTGCTTCAGAGCGGCGGTGTGAAAAACGATATCAGGGCGCGCGTCGCTCATCCAGCGCTGCACAGTGTGCGCGTCGCGAACATCTGCAAGCGCGATGCGCGCGTCGGGCAGATCGCGGCTGATGCGGTAGAGATTGAACTCGGAACTATCGATGAGCGTAAGCGCCGCCGGTGCGAACGCGGCGATGCGGCGCGCGAGTTCGCCGCCGATCGAGCCGCCACCGCCGGTGATCGCGACGCGCTTGCCTTCGATCATGACGCGAATGCGCGCCCAATCGACGGCGCCGAGCGGGCGGCCGAGCAGATCGTCAATGCAGACGCGCCGTGGCGCACCGTTGTCGATCAGAAAAAGCTTCATGCGCGCTTGCGCGGTGCTTGCAAGGATAGCGCGTGCGGTAGCGCCATCCGCTGGCGCTTCGGCTAGCACCAAAGCTTGTGCATCGAGTGCGGCGACATCGATCGCTTGCCAGACGGGCGCACGCGCAAGCGTCGGCAAGTCAGAGTCACCAGCGCCAATGATTGCTGCGCCGATAATGTCGAGGCCGGGCCAATCGCGAGCGGAAGCGCCAGCGGCGCGCACGGCCGCTGCATTGCCCATGATGACCGTCTTCAGTGGCATTCCTCGCCCCTGCTGTCCCCAACGCTGACCTTTGTGGCGCGCACAAATCAGGCTGTCCACCACACGTCTGATGTTCCGAAGAACGTTTTCGTGAGTTTAACGGCGCGTGACATTTTTTCCGTCGATAGCGGAACGATTGTGCGGGAACATTACCTAATCAGGTAATGGCGCCAGGGCGTTGCAGGCGCTGACCTCGAGAGGTTGGTCCAAGGCATCGCCAACAATCCGATACGTTCCGCCCGCCGCTTTGACCAGAGCGCAGCCCGCCGCCACATCCCAGATCATCGAGCCGGACTCGCGGTAGGCCTCAGCCCGCCCCGCCGCGACATAAGCCAGGGCGCTCGCAGCCGACCCGATCATGCGGACTTTCCGCCATGTGGATAAACGCTGCTCGAACAGCTTCATCGAGTCAGCGCTGGCGCGCGATGGCACGCCTGTCTGGAGAATCCCTTGCGCCGGTTCGCTTATCTCGGACACGAGCATCGGCGCGCCGTTGAGCCACGCGCCCTCGCCGACTGCGCCGGTGAAGCGCTCACCCAACACGAAGCAATCGACCACGCCGAGGATCGGCTGGCCATCTTCAAGCAGCGCGATCGAGACGGCGCAGTGCGGATAGTTGCGCAGATAATTCACGCTGCCGTCGAGCGGATCGATCGCCCAGACATAGCGCTCGCCGGCGGCTTGAGCGCGAACCCAGCCGGCCTCCTCCGAGATGATCGGGAAGGACGACGCTTTGCCGATGGCGGCGAGGATCAGTTTCTCGGCGTGCTTGTCGGCGCCAATTTTGACCTCGCGGCCTTCCTCGGCCTCGATGACGCTCCATCCGGCGCGGTTGGCGAGCAGCGCTGCGCCTGCTTCAACGGCGGCGGCTTCGGCCAGGGCCAATAAGTCTCGAAGATTGATCACTTGAGCCTGATAGCCCGGCCTTAGGGCTTGGAGAAGCCGGACATCCGCGCTTTAACAGGATCGGGAGCGGGCGATGGACGGCGGGTCTCCACGGACAGCCAGGGCGCCGCCCGTGGCGAAGCCGCCACCGGGCATGACCGTTGGCGCGCTCGATAAACGCCTCAACATCAAAAAGCGCGCCCGCGAAGATGCGGCCCGCAACCTGCCGCGCCAGGACGACATCAACCTCTCAGCCACCGAAACCGCAATCGTTGAACTGGTCGGCGGCGAACGCGCGCGCATTGATCAGCAGCGCCTCGATGCACGCGCTGACGCTGAGCGGCGCTTGCGGACTTTAGCGCCTCAGCCGCAGGATTTTTCCGGCCCCGCGCTCGATGCGCGACTGACGTTAAAACAAGTGGCTGGACGCATCGCGCACGATTGGAGCGAAGCGGCCTCGCACGCAGCGCAAGGCCGCGCCGATCTCGACGCGTTCAAGCGCGCGCACGAACTCCGGCGCGCAGCCGTTTATCCGCGCTCGTCGCTGTTGCAGACGGGACTGTTGTTTTGTGCGGCGGTGTTTGAAGCATTGTTCAGCGCGGCTCTGTTTGCGGAAGACGACGCGCGCGGTTTGCTTGGTGGGGCGATCACGGCGATCGGATTGTCGGGCGCGAACGTCACGCTTGGCTATCTCGCGGGCTTTCTGGGTTTGCGCTATTTGCAGCATAAACGCTTGCCGATGAAAGCGCTGGGCGCGTCGGTGTTTGCGGTGATGACGCTGCTGGCGCTGATGCTGAACTTGTTCGCAGCAGATTGGCGCGATCAGCTGGCGGCGCTGGCGGGGCGTCAGCTCGACATGGGCTCGGACGCGAGCTTTCATTTATGGTCGCTGCTGCAATTGGACTCGCCGCAATCGATCATTCTGCTGATGCTGGGCGCTGGCGTTTGGGTGTTTGCGGCGCTTAAAGGCTATTCGGGCTTCGACGATCCCTATCCCGATTACGGCAAGATGGATCGCGCCGCGCGTGACGCCGCAGACACGCTCTCCGACTTTCGCGCTGAGGCGCGGCTTGAACTGGAAAAACCGATCGACGCCGCGCGCACGGCTTTGCTGGCGCGGATGGAGAAGATGCGCGCTGAGCATGAGGCGATGAACAAGGCGTTCGACGCGGCGGCGTCCAAGATGGAAGCACTCGACGCACAGGCGCGCGCGCTCGATCAAGCCGCGGCGGACGCCATTCATCTCTATCGCCAGGAAAACGCCGCGGCGCGCACCGCGCCCGCGCCCGGCTATTTCGGCTCGCCACCGCCAGCGGCTGGGCCGCCGCTCGATGCGCTCTCCTCTGCTGCGGCGATGATCGATGACGCGCGCGCACGACTGAGCGAAGCGCAGGTGCAATCGGCGCAGGCGCTCGAAGGTTTGTTGGCAGAGCTTGAACAAACCACGACGCTGCTCGATCAAGGGCGCAGCGTATGAGGCGCAAGCGCGGCGAAGGCGCGCGCGGCGCGTTGGGCGTCGTGCTGATCGCGTTGGCGGCGCTCGTGTTGGGTGGGCTCGGCGCTGCATCGTTTTTGCTGCGCGCGCCGCCGGCTGATGCTGAAACGCTCTGCCGCACCGATGCGCCGATTGGGGCGCATACGATTATTCTGGTCGATGCCACCGATCGGCTGGAGACGCGTCATCGTCGCAAGCTAAGCGCGGTGTTGGCGCAAGAGCGCGCAAGGCTCGGCCAATTTGATCGGCTAACGATCATGCGCATCAATGTGCGCAGGCCGCAGGAGCCGACGATCCTATTTTCGAAATGCCTGCCGAGACCGCCAGAGCAAACTAATCCACTGTTTGAAAACGCGCGGCTCACGCAACAACGCTGGGACGAGGATTTCGCCGAAGCGCTTGAACGCGCACTCCGCAGTGCAGGCGCAAGCGGGCCAGCGCGGGCGTCGCCGATTATCGCCGGGCTGCGGGCTGTCGCCGCCGATCCGGACTTTAGCAGCGATATCGCGCGCAGGCGCTTGGTTCTGATGTCCGACCTGCTTGAGCACGATCCGGACAGCTTCTCGCTTTATGTTTCGGATGCGGATTATGCCGCATGGGTGCAAACATCACCCACATCGCCGCCGGATTTTTCGCGCGTCGATCTGCGCATCGTGCCGATTGATCGGCCCGGTCACGCGGCTTTGCAGGCGCAAGCGCTAGATCGTTTCTGGTCCGCATTCTTCGATGCGGCTGAAGCACGGTCTGTGAGCATCGATCCGGCGGCCTGAGGCTGCTCCCTTTGCGTACCGCCGACTCACGCTAGATTCGTGCTCGGTCAGGCATTCGAAGGGGCATCTCATGAACACGTACAATTGGCAGGGCGCGAGCGGCCGTTGGTATGAGTTCGAGATCGTCCGCGCTGCGCGGGCGTGGGAGCCCGTCGGCGGCGTTTACATGTTCGTGAAGCCGCACGACCAGCCAACCCTCGATTGGGGCGGGCCGATCACCTTGTTCGCCGCACGCACCAATGATCTCGCGACCACGCTCGCACGCCACGACATGTGGGCGGCGGCTGAAAATCTCGGCGCCAAGGAAATCCATATTCTGGTCGTGAAAGACGAAGCGACGCGCCAAGCGGTCGAAGCCGATGTGCTGGAGGCGCAGCGCCCGATCTTGAACCGCCGCAACAACATGAAGCGCGTGGCTTAAACGTCCTCTCCCCCTGTGGGAGAGGACAGCGTTTGCGTGAGCAAACGCAGGTGAGGGGCAAGAGCGCCGGCGTCTCGACGTTGGCGCTCTTCTTTTTGGCGGCGAGCCACCACCCCTCATCTGACTTTCGCTGCGCTCAAGTCTGTCTTCCCCCACAAGCGGGGAAGGCCTAACGCGCCATCACCGCAGCATCTGGCGCGTCGCTGAACACGCCATCGACGCCGGTCGCATAAAACGCGCGTAGTTCTGCTTCGAAATCGCCGTGTTGACGCATGTAGTCTGGCGCGCTTGGGTCGCCGCGGCGGAGTTCGGCGGGCAAGAAATAATTCTCCGGCCGCATCGTCCAAGCGTGCACGAGCAGATTTGAGTCGTGTGCGCGGACGACAAGATCGCTTGCGGGTAGCGATCGGCCGTCTGCTCCGCGACGGATGATGAGACTCTTTTCGACGCCAATGCCTGTCGCGTAGCTCGGCAAACCATCGTGCGTGTTCGTCATCCAGCCAGCGCTTAGCATGTCGGCATAGGTGATGTTGTCCTCGCGTAGGTCCCACGGACCGCCGGTCGACGCGATGAGCTGAATGACACGCCAACGAATCGATGACATCGCCGCAAGTCGGATTAGCGGCCAATGCTCAAAACACTGCACATACATGATGTCGGCGGCGCGCTGTCTGCCCATCTGCTGCACAGCATTGACCAAAGCTCCTACCGGATCGAGGCCGATCCCTCGTAGGTAACTCGGGTGCTTCAGCTCCGGATAGATGCCGACGCCAGAGCGCTGCGCGAGGTTGAGCGCATCGAGGAATGTCGGAATGTAATCTTGGCCGTCATACGCCGTGTTGGCCGGGCGCAGTTGCGGCAGGCGCTCTTTAGCGCGCAGTTCGCGCAATTCGCCGAGGTCGAAATCTTCCACCCACCAGCCGGTTGCGATGACGCCATCGACGGTTTTTTCTTTGCGGCGATCGGCAAACTCTGGCCGATCCGCAACATCGGTCGTGCCGGAAATCTCATTCTCGTGGCGGCAGACGAGCACGCCGTCGCGCGTCATCACCAGATCGGGTTCAATAAAGTCCGCGCCCTGCTCGATCGCCAAACGATAAGCCGAGAGCGTGTGTTCGGGCCGATAGGCGCTGGCGCCACGATGCGCGATCACCACCGGCCGCTGCGTTTGCGTGCTCTCACCCATGCTCGCACACCCCGTCAAAGCCGCCGCGCCGATCAGAACGTCGCGCCGCCTCACAAGCGCTCGTCCTGCGGCGCGAGCTTGGTCATCGAGAGGCCGGTGAACAGAATTGAGCCAACGAAGAGCAGCGACCAGGCGCCGAAGGTGGCATCGAGTGTTGGATCAATGTTCGGCAGTGTCGCTGCGAACTCATGCGTCATGAAGCCATTCAGAAATAGCGACGGCAGCGCAATGCCAATCGCCGCCTCGCCCTCGTCGCCGCGCGCTTCTTTGAGCAGCCTCAGCAAAACGATAGCTGCGAGCACGCCCACCAGAGGCGCCGTAAGAAACGCAATCAAGCGCCCGTCAGGCAGAAAGAAGCTGTTTCCGGCAAAACGAAACACTGCGGCAATCGCCAACCACAGCAAAAAGCCCAAACCCATCGCGCGCACGATCATCGCTTCACTCCTCGTTTTTCAACGCAAATAGCTTGTCCACCACGCGCGCAAGTTTCTCTTCGCTGACCGGGCAAGCAATGGTTTCCGATGCCGTCACACGCAAATAGTCCGCGACATCAGTTCGGCTTTTGCCTTGGCTCAACATCGCCACCACCGGCGGGACGTAATCATCGTATTCATCCGCTGGTACGCCACAGCCGATTGGGTCCCAATCGCGCCACAAGATTTCGCGCACGGCGCGGAAGGTAACGGTCACGCCTTCAGCAGCTCACGCGAAATGATGACGCGCATCACTTCGTTGGTGCCTTCCAGAATACGATGGACGCGAAGATCACGGACAATGCGCTCGACTTCGTAATCGGCGAGATAGCCGTAGCCGCCATGCAGCTGCAGAGCTTTGTCTGCGACGTTGAACGCTGTGTCGGTGACGAAGCGCTTAGCCATGGCGCAAAACTTGGTCGCGTCCGAGGCCTTCTCATCAAGCTTCTGCGCGGCTTGATAGAGCAGCGCGCGCGAGGCGGCGAGTTCGGTCGCCATGTCGGCCAGAACGAACTGCGTGTTTTGGAAATCGGCGATGCGTTTGCCGAATTGCTTGCGCTCTTGAACGTATTGCAGCGCACGATCGAAGGCGTCTTGCGCCCCGCCGAGTGCGCAAGCGGCAATGTTCAAGCGTCCGCCGTCGAGACCCTTCATCGCGTATTTGAAGCCCTCGCCTTCGGGGCCTAGCCGATTATCGACAGGTACGCGGCAATCTTCGAAGCTCACAATCGCCGTGGGCTGAGCGCGCCAGCCCATCTTATCTTCCATCTTGCCGAACGAGAGACCCGCCGTTCCGTTCTCGACAAGCACGGTCGACACACCCTTCGGCCCGTCCTCGCCGGTGCGGCACATCAGAACATAGAGATCGGAAAAGCCCGCGCCTGAAATGAACGCCTTCGAGCCATTGATCACGTATTGCGAATTGCCGTCGGGCTTTGCCGTCGTGCGCAGTGCGCCAGCGTCAGAGCCTGAGCCGGGCTCGGTCAAACAATAGGACGCGACCTTCTGCATTTGCGTGAGCTGCGGCACCCAAGTCGCGCGCTGCTCTTCGCTGCCGAAGCTATCGATCATCCAGGCGCACATATTGTGGATGGAGAGAAACGCCGCCGTAGCGATGCAACCGCGCGAGAGCTCTTCAAAGATGAGCGCCGCATCGAGCCGCGTTAGCCCCGAGCCGCCGTGCTCCTCGCGCACATAAATCCCGGCAAAGCCGAGCTGGGCCAATTCCTCCAGTACGGCGCGATCGAGGCCCTCTTCTTCCCAGCGCGCCGCGTTCGGGCGCAGCCGCTCCATCGCGAAAGCGCGGGCGGTGTCGACGATCATGAGTTGGTCTTCGCTGAGTTCTGCGGCCATTGTTCCCTCTTTGCGGGCCTTATACCCCGCCGGACGTGCCAAACCAGGGCTTTGGCGTTGCCGATCGGCACCTGTTCCGCGCCGATTGGAACCGGGCTGCATTGAGCCGCGTTCATCACACCAGGCGAACAGACGAACCATCGCCTGGTGTGGATCAATCGAGGAGTTTTTGATGTTGAAGCCAGCTTTGGTCGCGCTCGTCGCGGCAAGCTTCCTGACGCTGGGTGCGTGCACGCAGGAGACGCGGATCGAAGATCAATCTGCGTCTGAATCAATCGAAAACGCAGGCGATGAGCTGGAAGACGCAGCCGAAGACGCCGGCAACGCGATTGAAGAAGCAGGCGAAGACGCCGCCGAGTCCGTCGAAGACGCGACCGACGGCAACCCAAACACAAATCCGTAAATCGGACTATCCGAGGAGAATGACATGAGAACGATCGCAATGACCGCCGCTGCTGTGGCAATCTTGGGCTTGGCTGCTTGCGGCCAGGGCCCGGCTGAAGAAGCTGGCGAAGCCGCTGACAGCGCATACGAGCAGTCCACGACCGGCACGACCGATCTGGGCCAAGGCCCGGCGGAAGAAACCGGCGAAGCCATCGACGAAGCCGCTGATGGCGCCGACCCGGTCCCGGGCGACGCAACGCCGGCGCCAACCACGCCGTAACGCTTTGGCCTAACGGCCATTGAAACGGAACTCCCCGCGGGCCAGAAGGCGCGCGGGGAGTTTTCGTTTTGGATCGGGCCTTGCCACCGGCTCTCGTACTGACGCTTGCGATCATCGCAGGCGCCTCGATGGACGCGACGATCAAGTATCTCTCGCAGAGCAATCACGTCCTGCTGGTTGCGTTCGGACGCTACTTCTTTGGCGCGATATTCAGCTTGGCCATTTACCTGCAAGCTGGCCGACCCGCGATCAACGCCGAGATGTGGCGCGCGCACGGCCTGCGCGGTTTCGTGATCGCGACTTGCGCAGTGACGTTCTTCTGGGCGCTCTCTGTCTTACCGCTCGCCGAGGCAGTGGCGCTCTCCTTCATTTATCCGCTCCTCGCGCCCTTCGTTGCGGCGATCATTCTGAAAGAACGTGTCCGGCCGGCGAGCGTGATCTGTGCACTGATTGGCTTTGCCGGCGTGATCATCGCCATGCAGGGCGCGCCGAGTGAAGCGGAATCGCCGCAGCATGATCTCGGCGTGACGGCAGTTTTGGTCTCGGCCTTCTTCTTTTCGATCGCGATGGTGCTGCTGCGCGAGCGCGCACAAAAGGACGGCGCGCCCATCGTTGGCCTGATGACGAGCTTGATACCAGGGATCATCGTCGCAGGACCGGCCATCGCCTTCTCACCACCGCCCGCGACTGAGACGTGGCCGTTCTTCGTGCTGATGGGCGCGCTGGCTGCCGTGTTCATGTATCTGATGGCGCGCGCCTACGCCCGCGCCGAAGCGCAGCAACTGGCGCCGATCCACTATACCGAGCTGATCTGGGCGACGGCGATTGGCTTCTTCATTTTCCAAGAAGTGCCGCGCGTGGAGATATATATGGGCGCAGCACTCATCGTGGCGGCTTGCCTGTGGGCGGCGTATGATGAACGGCGCTTGTCGCGCATCAAACCGGAGCTGCATCCATGACCAATCCCGCCGACATGATGCCATTCGCTAAGCTGATGGGCGTCAACATCACCGAAGCGAGTGCCGACAAAGTCATCGGAGAACTGCTGGTGCGCGATGATCTCTGCACTGCGGGCGCCATCTTGCATGGCGGCGCGATCATGGCGTTTGCCGACGCGTTGGGTGCCGTGGGCGCGTTCCTGGTTTTGCCTGAGGGCGCGGTCGGCACCACCACGATCGAAAGCAAGACGAACTTTCTCGGCGCCGCCAAGGCAGGGGTCACCGTTCGCGGCGAAGCCACGCCTGTACATCGCGGCCGCACGACGAGTGTGTGGCAGACGAAGATCGACACGACGGAGGGCAAGCCGGTTGCGCTAGTGACGCAAACGCAGATGGTGCTTTGGCCGCGTTATTCTCGTCATTCCGGGGCAATGCGCAAGCATTGAGCCCGGAACCCAGGGGCAAACGATCTGTGCTTTGTAGCCCCTGGGTTCCGGGCTCTTCGCTACGCGAAGCCCCGGAATGACGAGAGCAGCTGTTGCCAGCTCAAGCCGCGCTCGCCTGCGTGCGCTTCGCCACCTCATCAGCTCTACGCCCCGTCACCTCGACCATGTGATCGAACGCGGCTTCGAACGTCGCCAAGCCTTGAGTCAGTGAACGCAATTCGATGATGAAGTTCTGTCGCTCTGATTGCGGCAGGTACACATCGACCTTGTCCCAGCCTGGCCAGCCTTCTCGCGGTTCGAAGCCGAGGATTTGGCCGTTGTGGCTGGACACGGCCGAGTTGATCTTCGGCGTGCCGTGGCTTGGCGTGTAGATGGTCAGCTTCTCGATTGGCTCAAGCAACACCGATCCGCATTGGTCGATCGCTTCCTGCATGCCGATGCGGCCGGCTTGCTGAAACGAATGCTCGCTTGAATCGACCGCGTGAAACGAGCCGTCGATCAGAGTGACGGCGACATCCACGACTGGATAACCAATCGCGCCCTTCGCCATCGCGTCTTTGACGCCAGCCTCAACCGCTGGAATCCATTGACGCGGGATAGCGCCGCCGGTGATTTGATCGACGAATTGAAAGCCCTCGCCGCGCGGCAGCGGCTTCACTTGGATGACGCAATCGCCGAACTGGCCGTGCCCGCCTGTCTGCTTCTTGTGGCGTCCGCGCACTTCAGCGTGCTTGCGCAGGCTCTCCCTGTACGGTGTCGATGGCGGCGCTGTCGCGACATCGACATTGAAGCGTGACTTCAAGCGATCGAGCACGGTGCGCAGATGCGGTTCGCCTTGGCCCTGCAGTAGGATTTCGTGCGTCGTCTGATCGTGCACGACATCGAGGCCGACATCCTCCTCGACCAACTTTTGCAACGCGCCGGAGAGCCGCACATCGTCCTTGCGATCCTTCGTGGCGATGGCGAGCTGATAGACCGGAAAGCGCTTCTTGCGCTCGACGCGGATCGCGTTGCTTTTTCCCAGCGCATCGCCCGCAGCGACCGGATCGAGCTTGCCGATGGCGACGACATCGCCCTCCGGCGCGCGCGACACCTTCTTCGTCTGCGATCCCTGCACCGCAAACAGCGCACTCGGCCGCGCAAGCGCTCCATCACTCAGCGTGATCTGATCGGTATCAGACACCGGCCCGCCAAAGATACGAGCATAGGCAAGCTTCCCGGCCTGCCCCGCATGCGAGATCTTCATCACATACGCGCCGCCGCTCTCAAGCCCGAGGCGCTTGGCTGCGAACTCGGGCGCTGGCGTATCGTGTCGGAAGGCTTTCAAGAGGCGGCGAATGCCATAGCCCTGCGCCGTCGAGCCAAAAAAGACCGGCGAGATCAAGCCTTCGCGCAACTCGCGCATCAGATCAGCGAAAACGATATCGCGATCAGGCGTCACATCGGAGAGCAATTGCTCCATCAATGTATCGTCGAAATCAGCGAGCTGTTCGAGCATGTGGAAGCGCGCTTCGTGTTCGCGCTCCGCTAAATCCTTCGGAATCTCGACAACCTTCGAAGGCTTGCCGCTCTCGTAATGGTACGCGCGCTCAAGTGCTAAATCCACATAGCCGGTGACTTTCTCATCTTCCCAAATCGGAATCTGGCGCGCCACCATCGGCACGCTCGACATCGGCTGCAGCGCTTCAAGCAGATCACGAATGCGCCCGCGGGCGCTGTCGATTTTGTTGATGAAAATGGCGTGCGGGATGCCCAAGTCTTCAACCGCTTTAAGGAACGGCTGCAACAGCACGGCCTTGTCCGGATCGGGATCGGCGACGATGAGCGCCATGTCAGCGCCCGGCAGTGCGAAATCTGCATCGGCTTGGAAATCGACCGCGCCGGGCGTGTCGATCAGCGCGTAATGATCGCCCATGAAGTCGATGGCGGTGAAGTGCGTCTCAGTGGATTGGCCCGCCGCGGCCGGGACTGCGCCCGAGCCACCCGAAGCGGCTGATGCCAAGCTTTGCGTCAACGCCGTCTTGCCCGCTCCGGTCGGACCGACGACGGCTATAGCCCTCACCACGTTTGCATTTTTGTTTTCAGGCATGGCGCTGCCTCCCTTGTTGTCCCCGTAAGGGGTCGGGCGGCGCCAGCGGCTGGCGCCGCTTCTCGCTTATGCATAGCCGTTTAGGCCACACGCCACTGTTTCACGGACATGCCGGAGGCGCAACTATCAGCAGTCGCGCGCGCGTTGAAAACGGATATCTGCCTCCTCCTCGATGGAGGAGGTGGCGGCGAAGCCGCCGGAGGAGGTGCGCGCGCGAGTGTCGAAGAAGATGCCTCACGAGGCTCACCCGAAATACCGCGGGCCTCACCTCCTCAGTCAGCGCTGCGCACTGACAGCTCCTCCATCGAGGAGGAGCAAGAGCGCAGCGCTCAACCCGGCGCATACTCGCGCGCAAACGCCAGCACTGCATCATCCTCATCGCGCGCGAGTTCGAACGATGAACAACAGCGCGCGCAGAACGCAACGTCGCCGACGATGGTGCGAAATGTGGAGGCGCGGCGTTGCAGCGGCGTCTGGCAAGTCGGACACGGCTCGCCGAGTTTTTTCTCGAGCATGGTCGGTACTCCAACGCCTTTCACATTAGTGCTTTAATCCTGAACAAAAGCTTGAGAGCGCGTGTCAGCAAGCATGCAACCATTGGGATACGCCCAAGGTCCAGCGCAGACGCGCACGCACAGCAATGTGATGCATGACCTGCGCGGCGCTGGCGAATTGTGACGGCTAGCGCTTCTTCTTCGCGCCCTTCTTCTTCGCCGCTTTCGGCTTCGGCAGCGCCAGCGCGTGTGCGGCTTTTAGGGCGGAGTGGACGAGCGCGTCGTCGGCGCGTTTGAGATCGCAATAGGCTATGCCCATGCGCCCCCAGCCGCCGGGCAGCGGCGCGATGACGCCTGGCGCTTGCTCGCAGAAGAAGTCCTGCGTTGCGGGATCGAACATCAGGTTCACGTGGTCTTCGTTCGGCGGGACCGTCGCGAAGATTTTGCGCACGGTGCGGAACGCGGGGCGATCGACGTGGACAACTTCGCTCGCGCCCTCGAGCGCCAGAGCGAGCTTACGGACCTTTGCTTTCGTCACGGCCATAGCTTGATACTGGCGGACTCGGCGCAGCGACGCCATACTCGGCGCGCCAAGGAGGAGCGAGCATGCGCATGTGGATTTTGGCGACGGCGAGCCTTGCGCTCTCGGCCTGCACGTTCGTCGCCGGGCCGAGCGACGCGCAAATGCCGCCGCCACCGACGACCAGGCTCACCGCCTCCGGCGAAGCGCAATCTGTGCAACCGGTGACCGACGACAGCGAAGGCGTGCAATGGGCGGCTTCGGTGGTGATGGTCAATTTCCTGCAGAACCAAGGCGGCAGCGCCGGCGTGAAACTGTTCGGCACGGCCGGCGGCGATCCGGCCATGAACGGGCTCTACACCTACATCGCCTTCTATCAGAGCGCCGCCGATGGCTGGCGCGTGTTCCAGCTCGGCGACTTTCTTGAGTATCGCGTGATCTCCGACGCACCGGGCCGCGTGAATCTCGAAATCTTCGAGAGCACAATGGACGCCGACGACATGATCCGCGAGCGCGTACGGTACGCCATCGTGACGTGGACGCCGGACGCCGATGGCGCGGCGCCAAGCTCAGTTTCCATAACACCAGCAACAACAGACTAGACGCCACGAAAGGATCACATGCTGAAACACATCACTGCAGGCGCACTGGCCCTGCTCGCAGCGGGCTGCATTGCGGCGCCCGATATGGCGGCCGTGGAAGCGGCGGCTGCGCAATTTTACGAGCAGCAAGCCAACGGCGACGATCTCGGCATTTATCAAGCCGCCGCCGGCCCGTTTCGCAACAGCGCCACCGTCAACGAATTGCACGGCTTAAACAGCGCCGTGCGCGCGCTCAGCTGTGAGACGCCGGTGCGCAACACAGGCCAGTGGCACAATAACATCTCAGACGATGGCCACTTCATCACCGTGACCTACGACCGCCAGTGCGAGACCGGCACGCTGACCGAGACCTTCATTTTCTCGATGGAGTCCGAGCGCGCCTTCCTGATGAACTACAACGCAGCAGGAACCGCGCTTCAGCAAGCGCCGGGCGCGCCCGTGAACGTAGCGCCCGGCAATACGCCGCCGAAACCGTCAGCGACCGATCGGACGCCAACGACTCCAACCTGATTAGCTGAGCCAGCTCGGCTTTTTGTAGGTCTTGCCCAAATCCTTCGCGACGGCTTCGTGCGTGATCGCGCCTTCATAGACGTTGAGGCCATTCGCCAAGTGCGGATCGTCTTGCAGAGCTTTCTTGTAGCCCTTGTTGGCCAGCGCAATCGTGAACGGCAGCGTCGCGTTGTTGAGCGCAAACGCTGACGTGCGCGAGACGGCGCCCGGCATGTTGGCGACGCAATAGTGGACGATGCCGTCCACCACGAATGTCGGCTCGGAGTGCGTCGTGGCCTTCGAGGTTTCAAAGCAACCGCCTTGGTCGATCGAAATATCGACCAGCACCGAGCCCGGACGCATCGTCTTCAGCATCTCGCGCGTGATCAGCTTTGGCGCGGCAGCGCCGGCCACGAGCACGGCGCCGACGACAACATCCGCTTCCTTGATCGCTTCGGCAATCGCGGCGCTGGTTGAATAGACTGTTTCCAGACGGCCATTGAACTCGCGATCGAGTTCTTCGAGGCGACCAGGGTTCTTGTCGAACACTTGCACGCGCGCGCGCATGCCAACCGCGATCTGCGCGGCGTTGTAACCAGAAACGCCGGCGCCGAGGATAACAACGCTCGCCGGCTGCACGCCCGGCACACCGCCCATCAGCACGCCGCGGCCGCCGTGCGCCTTCTCCAAGAAATACGCGCCAACTTGGATCGACATGCGGCCCGCGACTTCCGACATCGGCTTCAGCAGCGGCAAGCGGCCATCGCGATCCGTGACGGTTTCGTACGCAATGCACGTCGCGCCCGACTTCATCAGACCTTCGGCCTGCTCCGGATCGGGCGCGAGGTGGAGATAGGTGAAGAGCACGTGATGGGCTTTGAGGCGCGCGATCTCTACCGCTTGCGGCTCCTTCACCTTCACGATCATCTCGGCCTGCTCGAACACAGCATCGGCGTTCGGCAGGATCTTCACGCCGACCTTTTCGTAGACGCTGTCCGGCGCGCCGATGCCCTCGCCGGCTTTCGTCTCCAGAAACACTTCATGGCCCGCGCGCACCAATTCGGCGGCGCTCTCCGGCGTCAGACCGACGCGATATTCGTGGACCTTGATTTCCTTCGGGCAGCCGACGCGCATGGAATTTCCTCCGCTATGTTCTTTGAACCTAAGCCCGCGCCGCCAACCCCATCGTCATTCCGGGGCGGTCTCGCGAAGCGAGAGCGAGCCCGGAACCTAGGGGCAAACGGCGTACTGGCGGCCCGTGGGTTCCGGATGGCGACTTCGTCGTGTCCGCAATGACGAGGGCGGCAGCGGCCTCAGATCAGTGACTTCTAGCGCTCTCAAATATCCCACGAAGCGTGCATTTTCTTGGATATTTTGGTACAAGAACTGCATTCGACGCTTATTTCTTAGCGCCAAGGGCCCTATGCCGCAACAAACTCCCGCTCAACTCGACGATTTCGACCAGAAGATCCTGATCGAGCTGGAACGCGACGGCGTGCTCACCGCCGCCGCACTCGCAGAGCGCATCGGCCTCTCCGCCTCCGCCTGCCACCGCCGCGTCAAAGCGCTAGAGGCGGCGGGCGTCATCGAAGGCTATGCTGCGATCCTCTCGGAGAAAGCGCTCGGTCGCAGCGCCACAGTGTTCGTCGCGGTGACGCTCGAAGACCAGCGTCGCGAGACGATGGCGAAGTTCGAACGCGCCGTCGCACTCTGCCGCGAAGTGCAAGACTGCCACCTGATGACCGGCGAGAGCGACTACCTCCTCCGCATCGTCATCGCCGACGACGACCGCTACCAACGCATCCACCAAGACACGCTCTCGCGTTTGCCGGGGGTGCGGAGATTAGTTAGCAATTTTACGATCCGCACCGTGTTCAGGCGTGCGGCGAGTGTGGCGCATTGATCGAAGCGACGCAGGTCCTATGGCGCCACTTCGATCAGCAGGGGTGTGTATCCGCTGGCGGACACCCCCCAATTCAAGTCGGTCCGCACAACGATAAGGTTGTTGTCGAGCTCGGCCATTTGCAGAGAGTTCCACTGGCGTAATGGTGGTGTTGGAATGCTTGCAACCGCCGAGCCCGCGGCTATGAAGATGCGTCCTTGACTTACTGCCGCCCATCCCTGCGACGTTGTCACTAAGTCAAACAGCGGCCAGGTGCCGGGTAGTTGCACGATCATGTAACCGGGCGGCGCTGTTTGCTGCGGCACGTTCTCTTCAAAAATGACCTCCACCGCGCTGTCGCAGACCCGAAGGACCCGTCCCTCATGCAATCCCATGTGTGCGAGCCCTACCGAGGCTAAGATGCAGTTCGGGCGACCGCGATCCCGGACTACCGCAGTAATTGGATGACATGAACGATTTAGCACTCCGCCGCAGAGTTCGCTGTCAACGCGCTGCACTTCACTCACGGCACCGGTGCGAGCGTCTATCTCCTGGAGACCTCCACCCCATTCACCAAAATTGTAACCGACATAGATTTTTCCAGAAGTTGTCGAAGCAACGCTGATCTGCGGCGCGGAACGCAGACTCCTATCGAGCGCCTGCGCGCGCCAAACGGCATTCTCGAGAAAATAAACAGCGTCCGAGGCAACGATGACGACCTCTTCCTCGGACACCAAAAGCGCCAAAGGCGCTCTGATAGTGAGCGGCGGTGCGATAGCCACGTTCGCAACGAGATCAAGGACGTGGTAATTGTGTTCACTCGCCCTCGTTCGGCCCAGTCCAAGCAACTGAGTTCCGCGGCGAGTTAGGTCAATTACGCCATCTCTAGCGAGGACGCGTTGAGACCCATCAGAACGACTGAACTCGATCACCGCGCCTGCAGCATTGCGAAGCCAAATCTTGCTTGGCGAAGCCTCGCCCTCGACGATACGCTCTCCAAGCAACGCGCCGTCGGTCACCTGCGCTGACGCAGACGTGATCAGCATCACGCATGCGACTAGCATTCCTCCCAGCAAGTATCGGGTCATCTAAGTGCCTCGGCCGATGCAAGCAGGTTGCGCCTATGCGAGACAATTGTCCTGGTCGCCTTGGCCTTGATCACGGCAGATTGAACGGCGCCAAGCGGCCACTACCCGCGAGTCTCGTCGGCGCTTCGCCCTCACATATCCGGCAAGCTCGCATACGCAATCCCACCATCCACCGCGATCGAATCCCCAACAACATAGTCCCCCGCGCGCGACGCCAGGAAAATCGCCGCGCCCGCCATGTCCTCATCGCGCCCAATCCGCCCCGCGGGCGTGCGCTTCGCAACCGCATCAGCGTGATCGCGAGCGACCTTGTTCATCTCCGATGCAAACGGCCCCGGCGCGATCGCGGTCATGACGATGCGATCTTTGATCAAGCGCGCGGCCATGCGCTTGGTGAGATAGAGCAGCCCCGACTTCGAGGCGGCGTAGGAATACGTCTCCCACGGATTGAGCCGGATGCCGTCGATCGAGGCGATGTTGATGACTTTCGCGGGCCGATCGGCGCTCGCGGCGTTCTTTAACGCGCCGTGCAGAGCTTGCGTCAGGAAGAAGGGCGACTTGACGTTCAAGTCCATCACCTTGTCCCAGCCGTTCTCCGGAAACTCCTCGAAAGCCGCCGCCCACGCCGCGCCCGCATTGTTGACGAGAATATCGAGCTTGCCGTTTTCGAGATCGTTGATCTTGCCCGCCAACGCCTGGCAGCCGGCAACCGTCGAAACATCCTGCGGCAGCGGAATGCACGGCCCATAGGCCGAGAGTTCGCCCGCCGCTTCGTCGCACGCGTCGGCTTTCCGCGAGGAGATGTAAACCTTGGCGCCGGACTCCAGATAGCCGCGCGCAATCATCTTGCCGATGCCACGCGATCCGCCCGTCACCAACGCGACGCGGCCTTTAAGCGAGAATAGGTTTTCGATCATGATCTGCCCTCTTTCGCGCGATGATAGAAAGTCGTCGCCCGCGCCGCCAGAGAAATAGCGGCAGAGCGAGCGTCAGCGCTTGCGCTCCGCTACGGCATGGCGACAAATGCGGCCAAAGAGGTTGTTCAGAATGTCCGATCCCGTCGTCATCCCGGTCCCCGAAGAATGGGCCAAGAAGGCTTACGTCGATGACGTGAAATACCACGCCATGCACGCGTCGGCGCTCGCCGATCCGGAAGCGTTCTGGGGCGTGCATGGCCAGCGGCTCGATTGGATCAAGCCCTTCACCAAGGTGAAGGACACGAGCTTCAACGAAGCCGACTTTCGCATCCGCTGGTACGAAGACGGCGTTCTCAACGTCAGCGCAAATTGCATCGACCGCCACCTCGCCGAACGCGGCGACCAAGTCGCGATCATCTGGGAGGGCGACGATCCCGCGCACGATGCGCGTACCACTTACAATCAGCTCCACGCCGAAGTCTGCCGCTTCGCCAACGTGCTGAAGAAGCACAATGTGAAGAAGGGCGACCGCGTCACCATCTACATGCCAATGATCCCGGAAGCGGCGTACGCGATGCTCGCGTGCTCGCGCATCGGCGCCGTGCATTCGGTCGTGTTCGGCGGCTTCTCGCCGGAGAGTCTTGCTAGCCGCATCAAGGACTGTGACTCGCAAGTGGTCATCACCGCCGACGAAGGCGTTCGCGGCGGCAAGATCATTCCGCTGAAGCAAAACGTCGACGATGCGCTAGAGCATGCACACGTCACCACAGATGTGCGCGCCGTTCTCGTCATCACCCGCACTGGCGCCGGCGTGCCGATGAAAGAAGGCCGCGACTTCGTCTATGAAGATGAAGCGGCGACCGTCTCTGCTGGATGCGAACCTGAGCCGATGAGCGCAGAAGATCCGCTTTTCATCCTCTACACCTCAGGCTCGACCGGCAAACCGAAGGGCGTGCTGCACACAACCGGCGGCTACCTCGTCTACGCCTCGATGACGCATCAATACGTCTTCGATTATCATCCGGGCGACATCTATTGGTGCACCGCTGACGTGGGCTGGGTCACCGGCCATAGCTACATCGTCTACGGCCCACTCGCGAACGGCGCGACGACGCTCATCTTCGAAGGCGTGCCGAACTATCCGAGCGTCTCGCGCTTCTGGGACGTCATCGACAAGCACCACGTCAACATCTTCTACACCGCCCCCACTGCCATCCGCGCTTTGATGCGCGACGGCGAAGAGCCGGTGAAGCGCACGTCGCGCGCCAGCTTGCGCCTCATCGGCAGCGTCGGCGAGCCTATCAATCCGGAAGCCTGGCTTTGGTATTATCGCACAGTCGGTGACTCGCGCTGCCCAGTTGTGGACACGTGGTGGCAAACTGAAACGGGCGCCGCCGTCATCACCAATCTTCCCGGCGCAACCGCGATGAAGCCTGGCTCCGCGACTCGCCCCTTCTTCGGCATCAGGCCCGCGCTCGTCGATGACAAAGGCGAATTCCTCGAGGGTGCTGCCAGCGGCAATCTTGTGTTGCTCGATTCCTGGCCAGGCCAGATGCGCACCGTCTATGGCGATCACCAACGCTTCTTCGACACCTATTTCCGCACCTATCCCGGCACGTACTTCACCGGCGACGGCTGCCGCCGCGATGAAGACAATTATTATTGGATCACCGGCCGCGTCGATGACGTGTTGAACGTCAGCGGCCATCGCATCGGCACCGCGGAAATCGAAAGCGCGCTTGTCGCGGATACAAAAGTCGCCGAAGCCGCCGTCGTCGGCTATCCGCACGACATCAAGGGTCAGGGCATCTATTGCTTCGTCACATTGAAGCAAGGCATCGAGGCGAGCGACGCGCTGAAGGACGAGCTCAAACACTTCGTCCGTCGCGAAATCGGTCCGACCGCAACGCCCGATATCATCCAGTTCGCACCCGGCCTGCCGAAGACGCGCAGCGGCAAAATCATGCGCCGCATTCTGCGTAAGATTGCTGAGAATGATCTCAGCAATCTAGGCGATACCAGCACGCTGGCTGATCCGAGTGTGGTGGATGATTTGGTGGCTAATCGCGGCGGTTAGTTCGGATCACTCCGCTCGACGCCACTCTCCGTTCGCCATCGCGTTAGCTGCACGCGGCTCGAACGCATCAGCCCGCGTGCGCGCGCGCTCTACATCCATCGCCGAAAGCTCGGCGCCCAGATCGGTGATCTGCTCCAGCGCTGCTGCGTCGCCTTGATCGGCGGCGAGCGTGAACCAGAACAGCGCTTCGCTCACATCCGCGGTGACGCCACGTCCTTGCTGATAAAGAACACCGAGATTGTATTGGCTCTCGGACAAGCCGAATTCAGCCGCTTGACGAAACCAGCGGAACGCCGCTGTCTCGTCTAACGCCACCGCATCGCCGCGCGCATAGTAGAAGCCGAGATCGTGCATGGCGCGGACGTTGCCGTTGGCGGCGGCGCGCTCGGTCCACTGAAGCGCCGTCACCGGATTGAGTTCAACGCCCTCGCCACTCTCATACAATTTCGCCAAGCGATATTGCGCCAGCGGAAATCCGGCTTCGGCCGTCTGCGTTAGCAGCGGCAGAGCGCGCGGGTCCTGCTGCGCGAGCATCGCGATGGATTGCGTGTAATTGGCTTGCATCAGCGCGAACGGATCAGCCGGCGCGGTCGGCATCGAAACGTTTGCGACTGGCGGCGCCTGCGCCACGCTCGTCTGTTGCCGCTCGGCTGACCAGAGAGTCACCCAGCCCAGTGCGTATGCCGCAGCGCCGACGCCGATGAAGCGCACCATCGTGCGCGAGGTGCGCATGGCGCGCTTAGTTTTGCGCTTGTTCTCGATCGCCGCCAGCGCTTTGCGCCGCGCCTTCTCGACATAAGCGCGTTCGAACTCGCTTAGGCCGTCGTCTTCAACATGCATTGAGGGCGGCGTTGTGGGTTTCAGTTTCGGCTCAACTATAGCCAGCGGCTCTCGCACCAGCGCCGCAACGAACTCCGCCGCTTCCGATTCAACAACATCCTGCGGCTTTAACTCGAGCGGCGGCTCTGACAATCGCGGCGGAGCGATAACGACATCGCGCTTCAGCTGCGCTTTGCGCTCTACCGCCGTGCGCCCGGTAAAGCCGCACGCCAGCACCTCGATCGCTTGTGCAGCTTTCGATTTTGGCGCGGCGTCGCAGAGCACTCGGCCATTGTGCTCTGCTTCGCCGTACACATCGGGCTCGAAGGCAAACGTCGCCGCCGGTCCGACACCGATCGATTCAGAAAAATCCTTCAGCGAGATCTCTGGGCGTTTCGGCACGCCGGTCATCGTCAAAGCAAACGCAGGCTCGGCCCGCGCGCCACGCTCCTGGCGCAGCATCTTCATCAGATTGTCCGTATTGCGCAGACTTGCGAGATCGGGGCTGGCGACGAGCAGAACTTCGTCGGCTCCTATCAAAACATCGCGCACCCAAGCCGTCCAAACATGCGGCACGTCGAGAACTACATACGCGCCAGTCCGGCGCACACGCGCGATCATCGCTTCGACGGCAGCGCTTTCCAGCGTTACGCCGAGGCCCGGCCCACCTGGAGCGGCGGCGACGAGCAAACGGCCGTGCGCACGCGTGAGCGCGCGAATGATGGATTCCTCGTTGGCATTCTCCACAAACAAGTCTGTCACATGACCTTGCGGCTCAAGTTGAAATGCTGCTGCTGCGGCGCCGAAGCCGATGTCCAAGTCAACCAGCGTCACTGGCGCATCCAGCCGCTCAGCAATCGTCCAAGCCATGTTCGAAGCGATGGTGGACGCGCCAACACCGCCGCGTGCGCCCATGACGGCGATGACGCGCGAACGATCTGTCTCGGCAAACAAGCCGCACACGGTTTGAGTCAACTCTTCGGCGCTGACCGGCGCCATCAGATAAGCGCCGATGCCGCGTGCGTTCAGGGCGCGCAGGACACTGATGTCGTTGGCGACACCGATAACGATGAGCTTTGCGCCTTGGCCCAGCGCGTTGCGCAGACGATCCACGCTCTCGACCAGCGCCGAGCCGCTGAGATCACTATCGATTATGACCAAATCCGGCCGAGCGCCCTGCTCGATCGCCGCCAACGCGCCATCGGCGCCGCCGCGTTCGATGCTCACTTGCGCGCGCGCTAGGCGCTTGTCGTCCGCCAATGCAGCGAAGACGGCGCTCGTCTCGGCGCGATCCCAATTCGCTTGCACGACGATCGGTGGCGTTGGGATATCCGCGCGTGTTTGGGCAGTCGGCTTTGGCGCCAAGCGCGTGTTCGTCGCCGACGGGGTCGCCACAGGCGCGGGCGCTGCGAGTTCAACTAATTCTATCGTCGGCAGCTCTCGTGCTGACGTTACATGGGAAACGCCGAAGCTTTCCTCGATATCGTCCGGCGCATCGAAGGGCGCGTCGCTCTCGAGGATTTCGTCCTCGAACTCTTCGCTGAGACCTAAGATGTCCGCGTCATCAGGCGGATCGAACGGCGCTTCATCATCGATGATGGCTAACGCGTCATTTGCCGGATCGGGCAATGGATTGTTTAGGTTGAGCGTGCGCGACGGCGCGTCTTGATCTGAGAGAAGCTCAAGCTCCTCTTCGTCCTCAAACGCAACCGGCGCAGCGCTTTCAATCTCGTTTGCCGCCGGCGCATCCTGCGTTGCACGGCGGCGCACGCGCAGGCGCGCCTTCTTGGCTCCGGCTTTCAAAGCATGTGTGCGCAAGGCTCGACCCGTCCACAACCCACGACACTGTCGCGCAGCGCGGTTGCAAACCAATTAGCAAGCATCACTAAATTGCGTTGACCATGCTCACGCGCTAGCGGCGTCCAACGCGGCGACATCCTCACTGCTGAGCGTCACCCGTAAGGCGCCCATAAGCTCGGTCAGTTGCGCCACGCTGGTAGCGCTCGCGATCGGCGCGGCGATTGCTGGCTTTGTCATGATCCAAGCAAGCGCGATCTGCGCCGGCGTCGCATTATGACGCGCCGCGACGCTATCAAGCGCGGCGAGCACAGCAGGCCCCTTGCCTTCCATGTATTTGTCCATCCGGCCGCCGCGCGCGCTTTTAGCTTTGTCTTCGGCCGTTCGGTATTTGCCGGTGAGGTAGCCGCTCGCCAGCCCGTAATAAGGCAACAGAGAAACGCCCTCGCGGGCGCAGAGTGGCATGAGCTCTGTTTCGATCTCACGATTGAGCAAATGATATTCTGGTTGCTGCGCGTCGAAGCGTGCTTGGCCGCTTGCAACGCTCTGCGCCAAGCCTTCAGCAAAACGCCCAGACTTAAAGTTCGAGGCGCCGATTGCGCGCACCTTGCCGGATTTTACAAGCTCATCGAGTGCGGCGATGTATTCTTCCGCTGGCGTCGCTTCATCATCGCGGTGCAGCCAGTAAAGATCGATCGTCTCGATGCCGAGGCGCGCCAGCGAGTCTTCGCAAGCAGCCAAGATGTTATCGCGCTTGATGCCCAAACGCTTCGGCCACATGCCGACCTTGGTGCCGATCATGACCTGATCGCGCTTGCCGCTCTGCTTCAGCCACTTGCCGATAACGCGCTCGCTCTCGCCGCCTTCGTGGCCGGGCGCCCAGGCAGAATAGACATCCGCCGTATCGATCGCGTCACCGCCGCCATCGACAAACGCGTCCAGCACCGCAAACGACGCCGCCTCATCCGCCGTCCAGCCAAATACATTGCCGCCCAGCATAAGCGGCGTGATCTTCAGACCGCTGCGGCCAATTTCTCGTTTTTGCATTCGCATCCCTCACTGCCCGCTAGATAGGGCGCGCGGCGCGTTCTGGCAAAAAAGAAGCCGCGGCTTGTGCAGCCGCGGCTTAAAAAGCTGCTCTGGAAGAGCGGTTAGAAATCGACTGACAGCGACAAGCCCACTTCGCGGCGATCACCGACATAACCGTCGACGTTCGGGCTGGTGGCGCTGTTTTGATAAACCGAGTTGAACATCACCTGATAATACTCGGTGTCGCCGCAATTGCGGCACCACAGCGAGAGATCCCAGCCGGCGCCGTGTGCGAGGCCAGCGCGGAAGTTCACCAGGCCGTAGCCTTCTTGCTCCTTGTCGGCACCTTGCGCTGAGCTGGTGCTGCGCTCGGTGCCGTAGAAGCCGTCAATGCGGAAATAGCCGTCGAGATCGTTGGCGACAGTCCAGCGATAGCCCATGCCCAACGAACCCGACCACACTGGCGCATTGGTGAAGTGCAGACCCGTCAGATTGATCGGCGGGTTTGGCAAGCTCTGCGTGAGCAACGCGCCCGCGCCATACTCGGTGTCGGCATAGGTGACGCCGAAATTGAAGATCAGATCATCGACCGGCTCCCAATAACCTTCGAGTTCGACACCCTGCGTGGTCGCTTCAGGCATGGTCTCGACGATGAAGGCAAGGCCGGTGAAGCTGAGGATTTGCAGGTTCTCGAACTCAGTGTGGAAGGCCGTGAGATTTAAGCCGAGGCTGCGATCGAACCATTGCGATTTGATGCCGATCTCCATGTTATCGGAGGTCTCTTCATCAAAGGTCGGATCGGCAACCGGTTGCGGGCCGGTGAGCGGCGTCACCACCGTCGCCGAGGTGCGATCGAGGTTGATGCCGCCGGCTTTGTAGCCTCGCGAGTACGACGCGTACGCCATCAGGTCGGGCGTGAACTCGTACTGCACGTTGAACGTGCCGGTCAGAGCCGTGTCATCGACCTGCGCGGTGAAATCATTCACCAAGCCGAGGAATGGCGGCAGTGAATTGTTGTCGGAATTGGCGACGGTGTTATCGATCGTGTTGTCGCCAAAGCCTTCTTTGTGCTCGTCGATGTAACGCAAGCCGAGCGTCGCTGATAAGCGGTCAGTCAGCGCCAGCGTACCTTGCGCGAACACAGACCAGCTCTCGGAATCGACACCGAACACGCCTTCCGAACCCTCGCCCGCGATGACTTGGTTTGGATTGAAGTTCGCGTCGCCGATGAAGCTCGTTGGGATCGATGCGGGCTGGAAGCCTGTCGCGTTAAAGCACGAAGCCACGGTGTTTGCGGTGAACAGCCCGCAAATGTAGGATCCGGTGTCTTCGCCGAACTCGAGCCGTGTAAACGCGCTCACCGTTTCTTCGCTGTAGAAGCCACCTGCCAGCCATTGCAGGCGCCCGCTCTCACCGACGAAACGGAACTCGTTGGAGAATGTCGTATAGCCTTCCGTGCCAAACGCGTTCAGCACATCGGCGCCTGTAAAGTCCGTGTCGCCAATCGCGGTGCGGTCGTAATCGCGGTAGGCGATGACATTGGTGAACGTGACGGACGGAGAGATATCCCAGTTCAATTCTGCCGAAATGCCGTTGTCGCGGGCGTCATTGCTTGGATCGCCGTTGAGCGAGTTGCTATCGAAGGAGCCTGCTGCTGTGAGCGAGGTCCCACGATTGGCTTCAAGAATGTTGATCGTTGCGGCGCGTGCGCCTTGGTGACGCGCGCGGACGGCCGTGTTGCCGTTGTTGTTGACCTCGCTGACATCATAAATGATCCGCAAGTCGGCGTTCGAGCTAATCTCCCAGAGCGCTTGCGCGCGCACGAAGAAGCGATCCATATCCTGGTTGAAATTGCCGGTGTTGCGGTTTTCGATGAAACCGTCGCGGGCGTCCCACCCACCGGTAAAGCGCAGAGCGAGATTGTCGCTCACTGGCAGGTTCAAATAGGCGCCGGCGCCCAGCATGTTGGGATCGCCGAAATTGAGCGAACCGCCGCCGGCGACGCCAGCGAAATCAGGTGAGCGCGTGATCACGCTCAGCGCACCGGCAGATGTGTTCTTGCCGAACAACGTCGATTGTGGACCACGCAGTACTTCGATGCGCTCGACATCGGCGAGTTGACCAAGCGCCATGCCTGAGCGGCTACGATAAACGCCGTCGATGAAAACGCCGACCGCGCCTTCAAGGCCGGCATTGTTGCCGGTGGTGCCGACGCCACGGATGCGGATCGTTGCATCAGAAGCGGCGCTGCCGGTGGTGTTGACGAACAAACTTGGCGTGATCGCCTGAAGGTCGCTGATATCGCCGATGCTCGACGCTTCGAGCTGATCTGCGGAGAATGCGTTGATCGCGATCGGCACGTCTTGGATCGCCTGGGCGCGCCGCTGTGCTGTGACGATGACCTCGTCGCGCTCCTCTTCCGCATCTTGTGCGTAAGCCGCTGTCGCCCCCATTCCGGAAGCCACCCCGAGCATCAGGGTAAGTGCTGTCCGGGCCGCCGAATGGGCTAGCCCGGGCTTCCGCCCCGCCGTTTTCGTCATGCTGTCCTCCCGCACGGCGGCTTTAGCGCCGCCTTCTTCGGCATTTAGAACATACCGTATGTTCTAATACGAAGGAACCGATGATGGCGGTCAAGGCTCTTTTGCCCTTAATCGCCTTATTTTTGAGGCTATCGATCTGTTTTTGAAGGCATGGTGTGCATACCGCCACAGCTGTTAGCGCTGCGAGTGCCGCATCAGGCGGTGCGCGGCCGGCGCTTAAGGCGCCCGGAAGAGGCCCGTCATCACGGTCGACGCGTAATAATTGACCGCCTGCTCCCGCGGCAGCCGGGAGGCCCAGGCCCGCAGCTCGAAGGCGTTGTTGATCGTCGCCATCAGCACCTGGCTGGCAATCATCGGATCGACGGCGCGGAGGCTGCCTTCGCTGATGCCGTCTGCGATGATGCCTGCAAAGCGCCGCGCCATGCGGTCAGAGCGCTCGATGACACGGTGGCGGCGCACGTCGGCCGGCAAGGCTTGCAGCGCCACCGTGCGCAGCAGCGGAAACTCGCTGAAGAATTGCATGTCGACCAGCGACGCGCTCGCAGAAGCCAAAGCCTGCCACGCATCGGCGCCGCTCTCGATCGCAGCACCCTGCACGCGCGAGACGCGGTCATAGGAGCGCACGAAGCATTCCACGACCAACTCGTCCTTGCCGTCGAGATGGTGATAGAAACTGCCCTTGGTGACATCGAGGTCAGCCGCGATGCGCTCTACCGAGGCGCCGCGATAGCCGTGGCTGTTGATGGTCCGTGTAGCTGCACGCAAGAACGCCTCAGCGCCGCTCTCGGCTTCGCCGTCAGCAACCGCCAGCGCGAGCGGCGACCATGCCGCGCCATCGCTGGCTATGCCTTTGTCGAAAATCTCGAACAGACGCCGATGAACACGGGGAAAGTCGGCTGTTGAATACGCATTGAGCCAGGCCGGCATCCAGAACACGGCTTCCATCAGCACTGCCGCCCGCGCCGTGCGCAGAGCTTTCTCGTCGGCTGTCTCCGCTGGCCCGAACAGAACCTCGCGCAATTCGCGGAACACATTAGTCCAACGCTCAACCAGCCGCGCGCGTACCGGCTCTTCCATCGCGCGAATGTCGGAAAGCCGCGCTTGCGGCTGCTCCTCGCGACGACGCACCCGCGCCCATTCTTCCAACGTGATGCGCAGATAGGCCGAAACGCGCGCGCGCGGATCGCTGGCCTTACCCGCCGCCAACACCGCGTTTTCGATCTGATCGATCGAGCGCGCCAACGCCGCTTCCGCAAGCAATTCCTTGCGCTTGAAGTAATAGGTGACCGACGTGGTGTTGAGATCGACGCGCTGACCGACATCGGCCAGCGTCATGCCTTTGACGCCAAGCTCGTTGATCGACGCCGCCGCCGCTTCGACGATCCGGTCGCGCGTCTGCGCGTATCGTTTCGTCTTGCCAGCGTCTTTGTCAGCTTTCGGCGCACTCATAAGGATATCGCACTTAACCGCACGACCCCGACTTGTCACGCCTCCGCGCCACCAAGGCGCATTGGCGGCGCGCACGCGACAGGCTAAGCGAGCGGCATGCGCTGGATGAACATTCTCGCCGCCCTCTCCGGCGTGCTCGCACTCTGCATGCTGGTCGCCGCGTCGCATGCGCTGCGCGACACGCTTTCACCGGAAGCGTTGGAGCGGATCAAACTCGGCGGCTTTATTCAACTCATCAACGCTGCAGCAGCGCTCGCAATCGCCAACCGCGAAGGGCGGCTCAATATGATTGCAGGCGCTTTGATCCTCGCAGGCGCGGCGATCTTCTCCGGCGTGCTCTATGCGCTGTCGCTGACCGGCGAGCGCAGTCTTGCGATGCTGGCGCCGATTGGGGGCGTTACGCTGATTGTTGGCTGGATCGTTCTGGCGTTTGCAAAGCCGCGCTGACGGCTCGTCGCGCCCTTGGGTGCGTTCGTCGCGCAGTCGCCAAAGTGCGCTGCAACACGCACGCAACATTGCATCTCCACTCTCATCGTTAGTGTGAGGGATATTCTATGAGCCGATTTCTAGCCGCTTCTATCGCCGCACTGTGCCTGATCGCAGCGCCAGCCGTCGCGCAAACTGTTGCACCGCGCCCAGTCGTCGAAGAAGCGGCCAGCGTGATCAATGAATGGTACTGGAGCGAAGTCATCGGCGCAGAGATTGCAGCAGACTTGCGCTCCGCGACGGCAGCTGGCGCATTCGATCGCTTCACCGATCCGCGCGATCTCGCCGCTGCGCTGACGGCGCGTCTGCGGCCACGCGACGCGCATTTCAGCGTGCAATGGTCAGCAGAGGCCACGACGCAAGGCGGTCCGCCACGTCCACCCGGCACACCAAACCGCGCTGAAGTAGAAGCCGAAGCCGCACGTGGCGCTTACGGCTTTGCACGCGTCGAGATGCTGCCGGGAGGCGTCGGCTATATTGATATGCGCGGCTTCGCCAATTTCTCGCCAGACGATGCAGAAACTTCACCCGCACGCCGCGCCGCCGACTCAGCGATGAGCCTGCTCTCCGGCGCTAGCGCAATCATCATCGACGAACGCGACTGCCCTGGCGGCTCTCCGGCCATGGTCGGCTATCTGGTCGCCTACTTCACGCCGCCTGGCGCCGACATCTTCAATACCTTCCGATCGCGCCGAGGCGAAGGTCGCGAAAACAATTTCGTCGATCCGCGCGGCGAGCGGCGTCTTGATACGCCACTCTTTATCGTCACCAGTGGCCGCACTGCATCCGCCTGCGAGGCGCTTGCCTACACGCTACATGCAGCAGACCGCGCGACGATCGTCGGTCAACGCTCCGCCGGCGCCGCAAATCCTGGCGGCATGGTTCCGCTGCGCGATGGCTTCTCGATTTTCGTCAGCGGCGGCTCGCCGGTGAATCCGATCACCGGGCGCAATTGGGAAGGCGACGGCGTGCCGGTCGATGTCGAGGCGCCGAACGCTGATGCGCTGCGTCGCGCACGCGCGCTGGCGCTGCAAGCAATCCTCGCAGGCTCGCCCGGCGAAGGCGCTGCGCGCGAAGCACAATGGGCGCTTGAGGCGCTGAACGCCGAAGGGGCTACGCTGCCAACACGCGCCGCGCGCGAGTTTGTTGGCGATTACGGCGCGCGCCGGATCGCATTGGAGAACGATCGCCTCGTCCTCTATCGCGACCGCCGCCCAGGCCTCACGCTGACGCCGCTGGGCGACGATCTGTTCGCGGTTGACTACGCTGCGCCCCTGCAACGCGTTCGTTTCGAACGCGACGCACGCGGCCGCGTCGTTGCGCTCACGCATGTGCTGGTAAACGGTCAAGAGTTTCGGAACCTGAAGCTTTAGCCGCACAACGGAGGCTCGAAATCATGACGCGCGCGTTCTATACCGCGCGCCATGACGACTGAACCTGCCCCTACCCTCGCCCAAGCCGACGACGCCGCGCTCAACGGCATCATCGACCAGTTACGCACTTTCGCGACCGAGGTGCTGTCGCTCGACCCGGAACAAGCTGCGCTGCGCGGCGGCCTTTCGGCGCTTGTTTTCGTCGGCGCGATGTTGGTTATGTGGGGCCTGCGGCTTCTGTTCAAAGCCGCCACTGAGCGCCTCACCACACACACCGACGCCACGCCGCGCAAAAGCCGCGGCATTGGCCGCTGGACCTTCCGCATCGCGCGCATCGCAATTTTCCTCGCAGCGTTGCTCGTCGTCGCGCGTGTCTGGGGCTTCGATCTTGAGAACCTGACCAAAGGGCCGATTGGGGCGGTTCTTGGTGTGCTGATGCGCATCGCGCTGATCATCGTCCTCTCGCTTGCGGCGATCGAGATTTCGCAGCTCGGCATCCGCAACTTGTTTGCGCGCGTCGCCACACGATCGAAGAACATTCGTCGCGCCGCTCAGGTGCGCACACTAGCGCCTGTGCTGAGTGGCGTCGCCACCAGCACATTGGTGGTTGTCGGCGCGATGATGGCGCTCTCTGAAGTTGGCGTGGAGATCGGACCGCTGCTTGCGGGCGCCGGTATCGTGGGTCTCGCTATCGGCTTCGGCGCGCAGACGATCGTCAAAGATTTTCTGACTGGGATTTTCCTGATCATCGAAGACGCTGTGTCAGTCGGCGACGTGGTGATGATCGCTGATTTCGGCGGCGTGGTGGAGGAGATGTCGATCCGCACCATCAAGCTACGCGACTTCGACGGCACGCTGCACATCTTCCCCTACAGCGAAGCGCAGGTGATCCACAACCGCACAAAGAGTTTCGGCTTTGCCGTCTTCAATCTGCAAATCGCCCACAGCGCCAACGTCACCGATGCGCTCGACCTGATGAAAAAAACCGGCGACGATCTGCGCGCTGAAGAATCGTTCGCACCGTTTATCGAGTCACCGATCGAGGTCGTCGGCGTTGATCAGGTCACGGATGCAGGCGTGCTGCTCAAAGCCCGGATCAAGACTGCGCCGGGCAAGCAGTGGATGATCCAGCGCGAATACCTGCGCCGGATCAAGCAGGCGTTCGATGACGCGAATATCGATATTCCGACGAAGACGACTGTGCTGATGATGCCCGACCAGCCGCCGCGCTAGCTAGCGCAACGGCTATCCGCTTCCGCCCGCCTGAACTCCCATTCCATGCTCTCGGTGCGACCCTCGATTGGGCCTTCGATGCGCGCTGTCATCCGATCACCTGCGCGCTCGTAAATGATGCGCTGCGGGAAATCGTGGGAGAGATTTTCAAACACAGCGCGTTGATCGGCATTGCTCACCAGCGCAAAGGCTGTCGGCGGCGAACGCCCACCGGGCATCGAATAATAGGTCAGCACACCCGCCTCGTTCGGCGCGATGCGCAGAAACTCGAAACCGTGTGCGCTAAGGTTCGTCCCGAGCAACGCATCGCGACCGGCGCCAATCCAGTTCTCCGCCGTCTCGCCGTCCTCGCACGCGAGCCAATAGCCGCTCATCCAATCGACGCCGCGCACTGGCGACTGCGCAGACACGCCGCAACCCGCCAAAGCCAGCGTCAAAACCAAAGCCCGCATTTCATGTCCCTCCGCGACGGCTCTAGCGCGGCGCGCCATCCTCGGTCTTGTATGTTTGCGACATAGCCAGCGACTTCGCGAGCCCGATTTTCTGCGCCGCCCATTGCCGCGACGAAACACCGAGATAACGCCGGAAGTCGCGCGCCATCTGCGGCTGATCGAAATAACCAGCTGTCAGCGCCGCCTCGACCCAACCCGCGGGCCCCGGCCGCTCGATCGCATCAAACACGCGCCGAAAGCGCAGCACGCTTTGCAGCTGCCGCACCGAAACACCGACCTCCGCTTTGAATCGCCGCTGCCATTGCCGGTCGGACAAACCCGACGGCGCGTGCGACTCACGCTCAGCCATCATCGCCAGCACTGCCGCGCGGACGTCCGCATCAAGCGGTGCGCCACGCACGCGTGCTTCAACATAAGCTTCGGCAATCTCTGCTGCGCCTTCCAATGACGGAGCCGCACGTACATCACGCAGCAGCGTATCTGCTACATCGACGTGCAACATGTTTAGCGCCATCCGCTTATCAGTCGCGCGATCGGCGCTGACGCCAAGAAACGCCCGCGCGGCCCATGGCTCGAAGCGCACGCCAACAACGTCCGGCGTGTCATTAGCAATCAAAGTCAGAGGCGTGGTGAGCTGACCGGCAAACAACACATCGGGCTGCTCGAAATCGCCATCTGCGCCGCGCTCGCAATACGGCGCACCGCGATGAATGATAAGCTCGCAACACCCGTCAGGCGCGATCGGTTGCGGCGCATCGCTCGCCGGTCCGCTAAACGTCCATACACAGCGCACATAATCGCGAAGCGCGGCGCTCGGCTCAGACTCGCGATAGTCTGGCGCGCTCAAGCTTCATTCTGCCTGTAGATTGGGCGGCGCCGCTGGCGGCTCATCACCCACGCCCGCGCGTCGCTTCAGCGCATCGATATCGCGCTGCATCTGCACGATCTTATCGAACATGGACCACAGGCCCACCGCCATTGCCACGAGCAGGACGATGATCGTGTAATCTGCGGGCGTTCCCATGCGCTCTCCTTCAAGGCCCGCACAATGCGCAAGCGCCCGACCGCTCGCAACGCCTAGCACGCCGTCAGGTGCAAATGCCGCCGCTTCGCCATATTCGCGCGGCGTCGCGTTTGCCAAGCGCGCGCCTTAAGCTTACACGGACGCATCCATAGTCCCGGGGGGCCGCAAAGAGGCGGCTGAGAGGCGAGGCGTTCCTCGCGACCCGTTGAACCTGATCCGGCTAACACCGGCGGAGGGAGGCGCACATGAACAAGCCACAAGACCAATCCGTTTTCACGCCTGCAGTGACGACAGGCCCGATCCCCGGCTCGCGCAAAGTCTACGCCTCCGGCTGCGCGCATCCTGATATCCGCGTGCCGTTCCGCGAAGTTGCCGTGCATCCGAGCGCAGGCGAACCGCCGGTGACGATCTATGATCCAAGCGGGCCGTACACCGATCCCGATGCAAACATCGACATCAATGAAGGCCTCGCCCGTCCGCGTGCGGAATGGGTGAAAGCGCGCGGCGATGTCGAGGAGATCGACGGCCGCGAAGTGAAGCCCGAAGACAACGGCAACGTCTCCGCCGAAAAGCTTACGCCGCCCTTCCCGAAGCAGCCGCGCATCCTGCGCGCCAAGGGCAGCGCCTGCGTCACGCAGCTTGAATACGCCCGCCGTGGGATCATCACGCCGGAGATGGAATACGTCGCCATTAGAGAGAATATGCGACGCGGTTCATCCTCCCCCGCAAGCGGGGGAGGTGTCGAGCGAAGCGAGACGGAGGGGCAAGTTGGCGCCAACGCCCCCCATCCCCTCGCTGCGCTCGGGACTTCCCCCGCTAGCGGGGGAAGACGCGACGGCGAAGACTTCGGCGCCTCAATCCCCGATTTCGTCACGCCGGAATTCGTCCGCTCCGAAATCGCGCGCGGCCGCGCCATCATTCCGGCCAACATCAATCACGCCGAACTCGAGCCGATGATCATCGGCCGCAACTTCCTCACCAAGATCAACGCCAATATCGGCAACTCCGCCGTCACCTCATCCATGGCGGAGGAAGTCGACAAGCTCGTCTGGTCGATCCGCCACGGCGCCGACACGGTGATGGACCTCTCCACCGGCCGCAACATTCACAACATCCGCGACTGGATCGTCCGCAACAGCCCTGTGCCGATCGGCACCGTGCCGATCTATCAGGCGCTCGAAAAAGTCGACGGGGTCGCCGAAGACCTCACCTGGGAAGTCTACCGCGACACGCTGATCGAGCAGGCCGAACAAGGCGTCGACTATTTCACCGTCCACGCCGGCGTACGCCTGCCCTTCATCCATCTCACCGCCAAGCGCGTCACCGGCATCGTCTCGCGCGGCGGCTCGATCATGGCCAAGTGGTGCCTCTCGCATCACAAGGAGAGCTTCCTCTACACGCACTTCGAAGAGATCTGCGAAATCATGCGCGCCTACGACGTGAGCTTCTCACTCGGCGACGGCCTGCGCCCCGGCTCCATCGCCGACGCTAACGACGCCGCGCAATTCGCCGAACTCGAAACCCTGGGCGAACTCACCAAGATCGCCTGGAAGCACGGCGTGCAAACCATGATCGAAGGCCCCGGCCACGTGCCGATGCACAAGATCAAAGAGAATATGGACAAGCAGCTCGAAGTCTGCGGCGAGGCGCCCTTCTATACGTTGGGCCCGCTCACCACCGACATCGCGCCCGGCTACGATCACATCACCTCAGCGATTGGCGCCGCTATGATCGGCTGGTTCGGCTGCGCCATGCTGTGCTACGTCACGCCAAAGGAGCACTTGGGCCTGCCCGATCGCGACGATGTCAAAGTCGGCGTCATCACCTACAAGCTCGCCGCCCACGCCGCCGACCTCGCCAAAGGCCACCCCTACGCGCGCACGCGCGACGACGCGCTCTCCCGCGCGCGCTTCGAATTCCGCTGGGAAGACCAATTCAATCTAGGCGTCGACCCCGAAACCGCCCGCGCCTACCACGACGAAACCCTACCAAAAGAAGCGCACAAAACGGCGCATTTCTGCAGCATGTGCGGTCCGAAGTTCTGCTCGATGAAAATCACGCAGGACGTGCGGGATTATGCTGCGAAGAAGGAAGAAGCCGAGCGCGGCATGGCCGAGATGAGCGAAAGGTTTCGCGAGGGTGGTGGGGAGATTGATGTCGCGATCAAAAACTAGCCCCACTCCAGAACCCTCTCCCGCAGTGCGGGAGAGGGCAGGGTGAGGGCCCGGCTCCGTCGAATGTTATCGAGGCGCCGCTCCCGCGCTCATCACCAACCACCGCGCTCCACCCTCACCCTGCCCTCTCCCTCCCAAAGGAGGGCGAGGGTTCAGTACGCGGGATGGCGGAGATGAGCGAAAAGTTTCGCGAGGGTGGTGGGGAATGATGTGGCGAGAACTACTCATAGTTTCGTGAAGTAGATTTTTGCAAAGCGTCAAGAACAGCCTTTGGCACACGGATTGGCGACACATGCTTTCTTTCGTCTACACGCTTCCAAAAAACTTCCGGGTCACATAGCACGGTAATCGTCGACTTACCGGTGTAGTGATTTCCCCCGTATAGAATGACGAGCAGCGCATCGAAAAGCTCTTCATCAAGAAGTGCATCGGTGACGGCCTGCCGACAACGATCGTCCCACGCCTTCGCATTCATCATCGAGTATACAGGGTGAAGGTCCCATGTGGATCTGAGCAACCCTCCTGACAACAGCTCCGAACGCCAACGCGTGAAAGACGCGTTCGTCAGTTCAAGAGTTGCGTCCTCCGACATCCACAACCCGTCGCCACCACGACGTTCCATTCCGAGAACGCCATAGCCGTACTGGTGGTCTCGTAACCAGCCAGGGACGAGCGTGAGGTCGCCTTGGCTGTACAAGAAGAACGTTACATCGGTAGCTGCTGCACCGAGGTTTTGGTTTCTTGCCACTGCCCTTGTGAGCACCTTCTGAAAACTGTCAGCGATGTCTCTTGTTCTCGGGATCGAATTTACGTCTGTCTTTGCAGGTCGCTTCAAGAATGAAGCGACACCTGACCAAAAGCCACGATGGTCGGCACCGGTTTCAAAGTACACGTCGTCGAGTCGGTCGAGTAGTGGCTCAAGCGCATCCTTGGACAAGGCCTCCCTAAGCGCGGTTTCCACGTCCCGATCCGAAGAACTAAGCAGCCGAGCAATGTCCGCACGCGTAACGGCATTTGGCATGAGACCAAGTCTCAGCACGCTGTAGAGGCAACGTCTCTCCGCCAAGGCATCGGAATGCGAGGCGGAAGACGCCTGCGTCCGCGCGAGGTTAGGAAACAAAGTTCCGAGGAGCTTTCGGAGCCCTTCAGAGTCTTCGCTCTTATCGATGATTGCATCAAGTTGATCCGTCCCGGAATCCCTGGTGGTCATCCGCCGGATGTGTTCCGCGGTGGAGATAGGATTGGCCACAAAGCGTTCTGGGGTTGTGCGTATTTTTTCTAACGTCTTGGGGAACTTGGATGCAACTAGGGAGAATCCCAACAGATCGATCCAATCAACTTCCTCACCCACTACTGCTCTCATGATCTTAAATGAACTCACCAAGCGCTTGGTGTCTCTTGGTGTACGAAGCAGGGAATTCGACGTGAGAAGCGAGATCATCTCCGCAAAACGTGGTGCTTGGTCGAAACTGGTTGGGAGAGCGGCCCCACTTTCCGAGAGTTCGCGCACAAGAATTCGCTGCGTCTCTTCTTCCATTAGTAGAGGCAATGGAATTGGTAGCTGCACGATCTTCTCAAGATATGACCTGCCCCTTGCCTCGTCATCTCCCGAAGCAAGGGCCTGAATCACGCGCTCCGAGTCGTACGCGAGCAAATACGAAACACCTGGAAAGTCGGCGACCGCCCGAACTAACTGCGCGATCGCACGAACTTCATCGTCCTCAATGCGATCAAGTTCATCGACCAACACGACGATCGGGACACGCAGTGCCGCAAGTCGATCCTTCAGCGTTCGCCGAATCTCTGTCAGACTTTCCTTGCGAGAGAACAACGCTTGCGCGGCACTAGCGCCAACATGCGAGAAGATCGCGATCACAGGATTTGCAATAGCAATCGCTGGAGACACAATCTTCGCGTACTTCGCGAGCAGCTCCATCAGTTCCTTAGCGGCAGTAGCTTGGTGATCACGGTGCTGAGCCATAGTAGCGATCATCTCGGCGAAGAACTGAGAGATAAGATCGCCCGCGCCCGAAACCTGCCACGGATCGAAGCGCACTACATAAGCGCCGGGATAAGTGGCTCGTACCTGCGCATCAAGGAGGTTCAGGACAGAGCTTTTCCCACTTCCCCAAGCGCCGGTCAGGCCAACAATAGAACCAGTTGCGGCCCCGCTGGCGGGATCGATGAGACCGTTCATCAGACCGACGATAAAGTTGGCGCGGTCGAGGACGTCCTCAGTCTTCTCTTGGATGGGCCTCTCGGCATGTGACTGAGTCATGCGGAGCATGATTGCGCGATTCGTTGCACCTTTGGCTGCGGAGACGTTAGGCCCGACAATTTTCGGCGCGGATCGCGCGCGTGCCTGAAAATTCCGCGCCCCACCCTCACCCTGCCCTCTCCCCCTATCGGGGAGAGGGTTCAGACCGCGCGCAAAAATAAATCGCTTGCGCCCCTGACAAGCGGCGCGCGGCGCCTATGTCGGCGCTCATGCTTGATCTTGAAGAAAAGCCGGTCAGCCGCACGGCGCCGCCGAAGCTCTGGCGCAACTGGTATTGGGTGATTGCACCAGTTCAACTCTATAGGCCGATCCACGCACTTTGGCGGCGCGGCGTGCATCCAGGCGCGTGTCTGTTTCCAAGCAAGGATATAGCAGAAACCAGCGCCCGCGATTTTCTCGCATATCAAAGCGACGATTTTCGCTGGCGCATTCCGCACTATGAAGCGTGGCCAGAAGGCGAAACGCCGAACGCGTAGCGGCTAATCAGAGGATAGATCGCGCCGTCAAAAGCCCTCTCCCTCAATAGGAGGGAGAGGGTTGGGTGAGGGTGGGGGCGCGGAAACTTCAAGCAAAGGCGCGGTTTTCGAACGCTCAACGATCAAACACCTGTGCTCCACCCTCACCGTGCCCTCTCCCTCCCAAAGGAGG